>Ga0310786_10000319_pt1 | contig 80011 bp, 134 predicted proteins | sample AusTroGonzalo_MG_FD_203881 | JGI IMG/M metagenome (GOLD analysis project Ga0310786, IMG submission 203881) | Bovine rumen microbial communities from tropical cattle in Woodstock, Queensland, Australia - Gonzalo_03 (v2) (version 2) | ecosystem: Host-associated > Mammals > Digestive system >... | reverse complement strand
AGGAACAACCATGAACAAAGCAGACATCATCAACCTCGTCAACGCCGGTGTGCCCGGCATCACGAACCTCACCCTCGACGGGAAGCACGCCTACAAGGTGCTGAAATTCCGCCGCGCCCTCATCGCCGTCCACGGCCAGATCCGCGACGAGCTCTCCGCCATCTTCAAGGAGGCGGGCATCGAAGACCCGCATGCGTTCGACAAGGAGCTTGCCGAACTGCGTGAGAAGGCCAAGCCTTACACCGACGCGGGCAAGGAAATACCCGCCGAGATCGGCGAAAGACTTATGAAGGCCGAGGCGACCTTCAACCGCTACAAGGCCCTCGAAGAAGAGATGCTGAAGGAGGAGGTGAAGCTCGACTGCGTGCCCATGCCCTACGAGGATTTCCACGCTCTCCAGAAGGAGAATGAGAAGACCTGCCCGGCCCTCACGCACGGCTACGTCGAGGACGTCCTCGAAGGCGTGCTTTGGGTGGCGCCGGAAGAATAGTCGAAAAAGGGCGCCCGCCAATGGGCGCCCATATATATCGAAAAGAAATGAAGGGGTTCACATTGACTTATTCATATATTGGTGATATGGGGGAACTGATCCACCACAAGGAGGAGTACCCCACGCGAATCTCCGCCATCATCAACTTTTGGTTCGCCAAACATGATCGCCGCAAGACTTTTGTAACACTCAGAAAAAATAAAAAGTAGCCTTATGGGAAAGTACAAGTATTTTGAACTGTACGAGTTCTTGCGATCCGAGAAAGCGAAAAAGAATGGTATAGACAACACTCCAACCTTCGAAATCGTGGAACGGATCTGCCAGCTCGTCTCGTCCATCCTCGATCCGTTGCGCGCCGCGTGGGGGTCTGGAATCAACATCAACTCCGGTTTCCGCTGCGAGGCCCTCAACAAACTCGTTGGCGGTTCCACTACTTCGGTCCATAAGCTCGGATGGGCGGCGGACCTTACCCCGGCAAACGGGAAGTTCGACGAGTTCGTCAAGTTTGTCGAGGAGTGGCTCAAGAAGAACAGGATCAAGTTCGACCAGCTCATCATCGAGCCCGACAGCAAGGGTAATCGCTGGCTCCATATCGGACTTTACAACAACGCCGGCCAGCAGAGGTGTGAGGTTAAAACGATGAACGTGAAATGAAATTCGATAGGATTCTTGACGACATTTTGCTTGTCGTCTGTGTGATTGTCGTCGCCTACTTTTCGTGGCAAATAAGCGGCAACATACACTATTCATCGGGGTATGATGACGCACTCGCATCCATAAAGCCGGATACAGAGTACGTTGACAAGCCGATCTACATTGACAAGCCCGTCCCCGTCATCGAGTACCGCGATACGGGCAGGGTGGTGTATGTGCCGGTCATCGTCAAGGACAGCACCGGCCACGCGGACACGACCGCAATCCCGATGAACCCGGAGGTGAAACGATACGAAGACTCGACCTATCGGGCGCAAGTGTCCGGCATCCAACCGAACCTCGACTGGATAGAGGTCTACCAGCGCACATTCTACATCACGAAGGTCGTACCGGAGTACAAGTACCCAACCTTCGCACTATCTCCTACCATAGACGCCTTTGTCCTTCCTGGGACTTTCGGCGCCGGCGGAGGTCTGGAGATAGACTATTGGAAAGGCCGCTGGCAGTTCTCGGCCGAGGGAGGATACGGCGTATTCTATGACTTTAAGAGCGCAATCGCTGGCCCGTACGGCCAGATAGGCGCAAAGTATAACCTTATCAGAAAATAGTAGGCTATGACAAGATCAAAAGTGAAAGTATCGACGAAGCCCGGCCGGTCCGGACAGCTCCTCGCAAAGGCGCCAGTGATGGTTAAGACAACGTCAAACGCGGCAGGATCCACGACCCACAGCTCGCGTGCCCATATCGGTGTTCATATCAGGACGACGCACGATGGGAAGCCGCGGCCTAAATGACGTGGCGGAGTACATTCGCACGCTGAAACGGGTGACAATTTTTACACAATTGCTCCCGTTTCTTTATTCGCTATGCTACATCGCGGTTCTTCTGGCATATCAGTTCGTTCCAGAGTGGGCGGTTGACCTTCTTGATTCGCTATTCTACATATCTCCGGCGTTTATGGCCGGCGCCGTAATCCTTTCCAGGCTGCTGCGCCTCTGCAGATGGCATCAGTTGGCCTGCGTGATACCTGCAATATCTCAGATCCCGGTGCTGTTCGACAGGTTTTTTTCGTCGATGGATCAGGGCGCAGCAATGATTTCGAACATTTCAGTTGCGCTTATAGCCACGCTCTTTATCATTTCCGCGTATAAAGTGTTCTTAAGATAATGGATGTAAAGAAATATCTGATCGAGATACTCGACTACTATAAATATAAGGTCGAAAACGACCTGTGCAACCTTGAAGAGATGAATTCGGTTGTCCGCTCGCTGGAGGAGAACGCGAAAGTGACCGGGACTATTTCCGACTTCGCGAGCTTTTTCGGCGTTCCCGAGCAGACGATACGGACGAACATAGCAAGGAAGCTCATAGACAAGCCGAAGCGGAAAGTCTTATACCCGTTTCACAAATTCATAAGAATTGTTCCAGACAAGTGGCGCAATAAAAGATAGTTAGCGCAAATAAGAAACTTTCTGCCATACGACATATTTTCTGGTGAACTTTGTCATAAAGATGTGGCCCATCTTATGACGAAGTTTAACTGTTTAACAATATCAGAAAATGGCAGAATCTGACAAGACAATCATCCTCCCGGAAGGCAACCAGTACCCTGGATACGCTTATCCGGCGATGGGGGGCTTTGGCAATGGCTTTGGCTCCTTCAATTCGATCGCGGACCTCTTCGGTCTGGCGATCATCGCATCAATGTTCGGCTGGGGCAACAACGGCTTCGGCGGCTTCGGCGGCTGGGGTGGCAACTCTGGCGCCGGTTTCCTTTCCAACCAACTCAACAACGACAGCGGTCGCGAACTTATCATGAACGCCATCAACGCGCAGGGTGAGGCTTCCCGCACCGCCGTGTCCAATCTCGCAACGGCTCTCGGACAGGACTTCAATCTCGTCAACGGCGCCGTGCAGAACGTCCAGAACGCGCTCCAGACCCTCGCTCTTCAGCAGGCCGTCTCTGTGCCGCAGATCATGAACGCCATCGCTTCCGGCGATGCGAGCATCATCAGCAACTTCCAGAAGTGCTGCTGCGACCAGAAACTCCTCACCGTCGAGCAGGGCTACCAGGCGCAGCTCCGCACGCTCGAGCAGACCACGGCCCTCTCCGGCCAGGCAGACCGCAACACCGCGGCCATCACCGCAGCGATTGCGAACCAGACCACTATGATCAACGACAAGTTCTGCGACCTCGAGAAGCGCGAGATGCAGTCCAAGATCAACACGCAGGCGGACATCATTGGCCAGCTCCGCGGGCAGATCGACAACGCCAACCAGACGGCGGCTATCACCGGCTATGTCAACAGCCTCGTGACTCCGCTCGCCCAGAAGGTCGACCAGATCGCGGCCAAGCAACTGCCCACCGTGAACGTCCAGTGGCCTCAGTTGCAGGCCATCAACACCACCCCGTATGTCAGCGGCGGCATCTACGGCGCCTACGGCTACGGTTACGGCAACAACGGGCTTGTTTTCTAGGAGGACGAGACTATGTGTGATTGTGTTTGCATCGCAACGACCAACGCACGCGGAGTCCCCTACCTCGTCACGACAGGCGTGACCGTGGGTACTGACGCGGTGGATTTTGCCCTTGGCTTCAGGGGCATTCCCCGCGTCGGATACCTTACGATCCGCATTTCCGAGGCGATTCCGGCGGGCACGACAGGCACGCTGCCCGTCCGTTTCACCCTCAACGGGCAGACCCGCGCGTTGACTTCGTTTGGCGGCGTCGCAGTGACCGCCGCCGATCTTACGGGAGCGGGTGTCATTACGGTCTTCTATGACTGGTTCAATGGCACGCTGCAGACCGTGTCACCTATCGTTTAATTTCAAAAAGTTTAACCAATGTTAAGTGGACTTAGGCAAGGAACCCCAGTTTATGTTCTTTACAAGAACGAACCGCGATTTGCTGTAGGCAAAGTTGCACAAGTCAGCAACCAGTATCCGCCGCAGTTTAGTTTTCAGCAGCCAATCAACCCGAACACTATGGGTATGATGGTAGACCTTTCGATCGAGGTGGACGGGAAAACGGAGACATATCCGAGAATACCGATCAACTCGTCGATAGCGGAATTCCCCGATAAGGGCGTGATCCTCAGCGAGACCCGTGACGGCATCGTGAACGAAATCAATGTCATTCGCAATGCAAGCCAGACGGCAATAGACCAGGTCGACCTGCATCGAAGAATCATATCGTCCTGCGACCAGCTTCTTCTTGACCTCAACCCTCAGTTGAAGCACGAACAAGAGCAGGCCGGTAAGATCGCGAGACTCGAGGAGCAGATCGCCGGAATGAGCGAACAGATCGCGGCAATGACTGGGCTCCTGTCTAAGTCGCTTGGCAAAAAGAAGGAGGAATAAAAAATGGGATACGCAGTTTACAACCTCAAGGGACGCAAGTCCGACGCCATGGAGTTCGAAGAGGCCGCAAGAATGGTCGAAGAAGGACTCGAGTGTATGCGCGAACTCGCCGAGGATATGAAGGAGCAGTACGGCATGCGCCGTGGCGGCTACGGAATGCGCGGCGACTATGGCCGGCGTGACGACTGGGATGAAATGGACGACATGTACGGCATGCGCCGGCGTCGTGACTCCCGCGGCCGCTATATGTAGTATTACTTGGGCGGGGGAACCCGCCCTTTTAAAAACGGATGATTATGGCAGAACGGATTGACGATTACGAACCTATGCCCAGAGGGCTTCGTGAATACCTGTCCTACAACGGGCGCCACTTCAGCAAGCCCCTCTATGAGTGGGCCGTAAAAATGATGGAGACGAGGACTGGGGACAAGGTGCGGCCGGTTGAGAAAAGCGCGTTCGATGAAAAGATGCGGACGAACAACGTGACACTCAAGAACGATAAGGGATACGACGGCGCGTATGTGTGGTGCATGGCCACCGCGGACTATTTCGGTTCATCCATTACGGACGAGGCGCACCTGGCCAAGTTCGTAAAAGACTACCTCGACGATCCGGATGGATCGCAGACAAGGGCGTTTGACGAGTTCTACGCGAAGACGATGGCGCTCGGAATCCCCGTTATTTGGGACGATATGCTTTAGAACATGATCTCGCGAAAGGTGCACATACCAGGATGGACGATCTTGTTCCTATTCTCCTTCGACAGGCACGATATGGAGAGTATCCGTGACGCCCTGCTCTGGGCCAAGGCTCCCGATTCTATTATAGACGATGTGTCGGAGAATGTTTATTCTGGTAGACTGAACGAGGGCTTCACGTTCAGCGAGCCCTCGCTCAGGCGTACCGTATTCGCGACAAGCGGGACCACCAGCGGCCCGGAGATGCTTAACACGATAGTTCACGAAATAGTGCACATAGCACAGCACATCTCTGAAGAGAACGGAATTGACCCGCTATCGGAGAGGATGGCATACCTGTGCGGAGACATAGCAAGTTCGGTCAGTGACATAGTCTGCAGGCTTTCGTGCCCGCATTGCAATAAATAGAGCGGTACCGGCAAGTTGGTTGCTCTATAAATCCCCGGTAGGTTTCTTGCGGTTACCCTGCCGGGGATTCTTTTTTAATCAATAAGGCCGAAATCGCGGGGCTCAAGCGCAAGGGTGTAGAATCTTGCCAGCGGTACCCTTAACGCGAAGCAAATGCTCTCTATGGTCTCGTTTTTGGCCTGTGTTTTACCGGCCTCGATTTTCCAGATCGAAGCAGGCGTGATTCCCACCCTCTTCGCCAGATCCGGACGCGACAGGCCGTTCTCTTCCCGGATCGTCTTGATTGCTTTTCCTGTGTTCATTTCTTGTGTGTTTGTATTTGTCTAAAGATTTTTCCTTCTTCGGCCCAATGGATTCCGACGAGCGCCTGGAGAGCTCGGACGGGCCAGCAAGGGCGGACGCCCTCGAACACGACCGTCGGCTTCGCGCTTTTCCTGCCGATGTAGAAGTATGAGGTCTGGGGTCGCTTCGGCTTTGGCTTCGGTGCTTCCGCTTGTTCGGCCTTCATCTTTTCGAGGCGTTTAGCCCACGTGTTCGGACGGCGTTCCGCATCATCCATACCCCCCGTCGTCTGGTCAATCGTCTCGAAGGTGATGGCGACTCTCGTCCCTGGCTCTACGTTGAAAGGGAGCGCGAAGTTGACCGGCGCGCCCTTGAAGTTACCGATAAGTACATAGTCCGGCGCTCCGGCCGTTCCGATAATAGTTTGTTTCATTTCTTGATCTCTTTGAGTTTGTCGATGGGCGGAAGCCCCAAAAGATGAAGCGCTTGGTCGGCCTTGCGCTTGGTGGTCACGCCAAAGAGTTCCACTTGGCTGCGGTTGTAGCAAGCGACGAGCCTGTTTTCTCTAAAGTCGAAAAACACGAGGTCGAAAAGGGCCGGGTGCTTTTCAATGATAATCTCGTAGCAGCGTCCGCTTATTCCCGTATTCTCGAACCCCCATTTGAGTAGGTCTTTCTCTGTAATCATACTCTGCGTTCCTTTGTCATTAATAATTCCAACTCGCTATCGCCCCCAGGGAATCGAGCCTCCGACATAGCTTCGCAGAGAAATGACGCGAAGCAGCAGACGAATTTCTCGTTTTCATTCAACTTGTCCTCGCACATCGTTTTCAAGATAGAATGAACAAGTTCGTGATAGAAGGTGTTTACCTTGCTCGTTTCGGATTGGGTGTCATAGGTGTTGATCTTGTCCGCGATTTTAACCCAACCGGCAGAGACGTAGCATTGTCCAAGGGCGTTATCCTCGCATCTTTCGACCTGGAGGACTTGCATTGTCTGTCCTCCCACTTTGTAGGAATCTGGAATGCGTTTCATACTCTATTTTTCTGTTATAATGTCATTAGCTATTACTTGTATTTGGTCTATGATAACATCCGAGGCGTATTTTAATGCCTCGACGTAGCCGACGACGAAAGCGAAGCGGAGGGAGTCCCCCTTTTCTCCAGGGAACTTGTCGTGCGGGAATTTTTCTGCCGCGAGTTTTTGTGCTTGATTCATACTCTATTCCCCGTTATGTTCGATGATAGAATTGACGATTTTCATTATCTCGAAGTCGGACTGCATCCGGCCCAGCTCGAAGGCATCGAGGCCGGTAGCGATAGCAATCCTAACGAGCATACGCGAGGTTACTTCGCGTCCAGTGTGCAGTATTGCCGATAGATTCCCTGGGCTCATATTAAGCCTTGCTGCGAGTTCGGACTGCGTTATGCCCTTCTTTTCAAGGGCTTCCGCGATGGCTTGCCCGACGGGGTAGTCTTTGACCGGTTTTCTTTTGTTTGCCATAGCTATTCCTCCCCGTTAGGCTCGATGAACTCGATGCGTTCGCTCGCGCAGGCTTCCTCGAAAGATGCGTAGCGGTGCATCCCCGGCCAATAGGATGTGAACTCACAACCACGGACGGCGAAGTAATATCGCCCGTTTTCATCCTTTCTGGCGGTGCAGACATCCGTTGTCCACATAGGCTCGTGTTCTTCCCATTCCATCCACCGGAAGTCATAGGTAGTGAAGCACACCACCTCGTACCCCTTATCCAGCAGCTCCTTGAGCCGCTTGTAGTCCTTGCTGGTCTTGTAGTTCAGTTTGCTCATTGTTCTTTCACTTTGAAATAAATGTCCATTCCGTTACTGAATATCGAGCATATTCTGCCCGCATTGAAGCACTCCAAACGCAAGGCACATTTGACGCACCTTTTAAGAGGGTTGTCTGCGGTAGTGGCCTCGTACTCGGTTCCGTTTATAATGATGCCGTTCTTCATTTCTCGTCCTCCATTTCTTTGTAGCAAGCATCCCGTTCATACTTGCAGTCCTCGAACTTCTCGAACTCGGTCGCAAGCTCGTTCAGTAAAGACCAAATGCGTCGGGGAATATCGTGGCCGGAGCCACAGCCGCCGACGCGAACTCCAAGCAAGTGGTTCTCTCGGTATGTTTCTCCATCGTGAATGATGGTCACTTGTATATCTCCGTCTGGCTGACGGAAGATACTCAACCTGTCTCGTTTGTCATTAAGGCTTCGGATAGTCATTTCTTGTCCTCCTATTCTTCTTTGAGTTTGTAGCCCCAGACGATTAGGGAATTGCAGCTCGGTGTCCCGTCCATCCTGATTTTCCGCCCCCACACGAAGTGAGAACTCGCGTTCACCTCGACCCGATAGAAGGCATACAGAACTCCGTGGTAATCCCGGATAAATTCCCCGACCTCCAACCCATTCAGCTTTGCGAGATCATCCGCATAGGCTTTGTCGAGGTCTATCTGCTTCTGCCGGATTTCCTTGACGGCGGCATTGTACTTGTCTTGTTTCTCGTTGTACTCTTTCCTGGTCATACTATTCGTGTTTAATACCACTCATTCGTTATCCAACATCTTGCGTTGTATCTCCTGGTGCATCTTGCGACCCAAGAGACGATAGCTTCAAAGAGTGCGATCATACTATTCGTCAATATGTTCACGGATGAAAGCGGCCATTCCCGGAGCCTTGTATTCAGTCCCTTGTTGTAACTCCACAGCCAACTTCTTGTTGATGTGATTGGCACGAGCGATTTCCCTTGCTATGGTAGGCTCGTCCCAATCAATTACGATTGATTGAATCGCGGACCAGACGCCATAGAGAAATTCCATCTTGGGCCGATCCTTTGCTATCGGTTCGTCTTTCCACATACTATTTCAAGATTATGAGTTTAACTTTGTCGCAGAACTTGTGGGGGCTATCTTCGGGAAGTTGGGCTGTGACCGCCAACCTGTTCTCGAAGTTATAATATACCGTCACCTCCACCGCGTCCTTCATCAGCTGGCCCTCCTTCCACTTGGCTCCATCGAGAAAAGCCACGTCCATCGGCACCCACTCCGCTCTCTTTATGTGGGCTGTCGCGTACCCCCTTGCCGCTTCTTCTACATCGGAGGGGGCGGGGAGGACGGCCCGCAACTGGCCAATGAGCTTCTGGGCCTCGTCGGGCGTGATGCACACGGAGGATTCACCGAAGTTCAGTTCTATCGAGTGTTCAACACCCTTGATTACTTCTACTATCATATCTCTATCATTTTTCGAATTGCAGTCTAACTTCTGGGCTTGCATAGTGATGGTATTGTGTGTTCAGTTCATCATACCACTTCCTAATATCAGCTACCGTAGCAGAATCCTCAAATACCTTTGTTTCTGCAACTACATCAAAATCATATTCACCAATCTGATAAGACATTGTTCTTTGTGCAATTATCATATCTCTACTTCTTTAAGTGCTTCATCGCACCAACTTCCCGTGCAAGACCAGCTGACATTGTTGTCATCGTTCAAGTAGCCGTCTCTCATACAATGGTAGGTGTGGCCCTTTGTATAAGAGCAATTCCCGGCCTTATACGATTTCTTGCACAGATAGTCTTTACCACAAATCGTGTTCATCTTACTTAACTTTACTTAACTTTACTTAACTTTACTTAATAGTTCTTCAAACGCGCTATCGACATCAAAGGGGTTCATTGAAATCTTCCCCCAGGCGAGACGAATGGCTTTTTCTATCCGGCCCCTCTCCCACTCCGCGAAGTGGCGGGCGAGGTCGATGATACCCTCGTTGTCGATGTAGTGGCCGCTCGTTGAATCGAACTTGTAGTCCTTTTTCAGCTTGGCATACCTATCGTTCCACCACCGCTCAATCTCCGCCTCCAGGTCTGCCTGCGGAGCGATGCTCCCTTGAATCGGTTGGGGAGGACAGAGCTTGTCGAACTCGGCGCGGAGTTCTGGGTTGGTTGCGAGTATCTGTGCCCACTCCCGGAGGGAATGGGTTTCTTCGGCAATAATCTTGTCAATGTTGCTCCGCACCTCGGCCCGTACCTTCGGGTCGCAGTTCTTTACGCATTCCTCGAAAAGCGCATTGGTTTTCTTCGGCTGCTCCGCTTCGACGAAGTAGGCCGATTCGTGCATATCCAGCCCGCGCTTATCGAATTTCGCGCACACCATAAACGCCTCATTGGGGCAGTCTGGGTAAAACATACACTTCGGACAACCATCCTCCGCATACCTCAACACCACCTTCTTCCCCGCGACCTCGATTACTTGTTCTTGATTGCTCATATTACTTCGATTTAACCTCTTAACCAATGATCCGGGATATGCGCCCCGGTCTTGCGCTCGTACTCCATAACGATCTCCACGAGGTCAAGTTCGTCAATGTAATAGTCCCCAGCAAGGAGGATTTCACGGATCGTCCTAAAGGCATTCTCGGTCATACCTGCAGTCATCTCGAAAGGGTCATGTACTACAGTTGCTGTTAACTTGCCGTCTTCTGACTTGTAATAAATCTCGCCCATATTGCTTCGATTAAAGGGTGATTTCTTTCTCGATGCCGCACCCGCGCATCAAGTTCTGGAGCTGATGCAACCACTTCAACTCATAGCAAGGAAGGCCAACAACAGCGAAGTATTCGTGCCGCCAATCTTCCGTGTTGTGCTTGATTTCAAGCCGCTCGATGGTGTAGTAGGTGACTTCCTCGGACGCGCCAGTGCCGGGATGGTGTACCACACAAGAACTGACCTTCTTCAAGATTTCGTCGGAGAGAGGGATCGGGCCGATGTCTTTCAACTCCGCCTGGCGCAAAGTGCCGCCATAGTAGTAGGTCACCCTACTCCCAACTGAAACAATTTGAACGGGGCGCCCCAATCTGGACGAGAACACCCAGTTCCCTTTCATCAATTCTTCTGCTTTCATAGCACGATAAACATTACGATTACGATGATAGCGGCCACGCCGCAGACAATCCACCGGGTAGTCCTTTCCCGGCGCATATAGACGGGGCAGACCCCCTCATAGAGAGGGCAGAAGCCCTTGTAGCTCGCGCATTGAGAACACATTGCTCGATTAGGTCTCATTTCCTTCTTTCGTTAAATCGTTTCAACACTTCCTCGCAGAGTTCGGGGTTCGTCTGGACTTTCGTCTCAAACTCGTCCTCAACCTCCCTGATGATCCCGGCGAGGTCACGGATAGTCACCCATGTGAGGGTGATGGAGTTCTGCACATACTCCGCAATCGCGGAGACGGCTTCTTTGAATTGTCGCGGCTCCGGGAATCGCGGCGGGAAGGCCGTGGGGTTGTCCCGAAACTTATTGAGGTCTTGCAAGACCTTGATGGCTTCTTGCGTGTTCATCGTCGGCATGGCTACAATTCGGTAGGAGTTGTTCTGTACTTATCAAGAATCGTAATCTCAAAGTCGTGGTAGATTAAACCTTCGAGTTCTTCCGTGACGCGTTTGTTTACTTCCTTCTTGATGTCTTTCTTTCGACAACAGAATCTACCGCTATCGGAATCACTTGTTGCCACCCATTTCCTGATCTCGGCGTCATACCACACGAAGCTCCAGCAATAGGAAACATACCAAGCATAGTCTCTTCCGGCTTTCATAGGCTACTTGACTAATTCAAATTCATAGACGAATACCCAGGGGTTGTTCCCCCAAGTCCCGCGACCGGACACCTCAAAGGCTTGCTCTTTCGTGTTCGCCGCCACCAGCACGATTCCTCCGGCATAACCTCCTTGCATTTCGCATCCAAATACCTTCATATCAGTTAGCTTTGTAGTTAATCACCGCCTTTCTCGTCCTCTCGTACCGCCGGATGAGTTCAAGATTATCCAAGACAGCCCTGCGATAGTAAGGACTTCTGTTGTGGTACTTGATGCCGTCCTCGATCCCGTGCGAGGGGTTGTAGTAGTTCTGGAGCTTGTTGAACATCTCCAGGCTCTTGCCGAGGTCGGAAGCATCGTCGATAGTGTAGTCTGTCCCATAGAGCCGGTTCACTTCGGCTACATAGACAGGGATGAATTGGAACTGGCCCGAATCTCCGGCCTTGCCCTTCGCCTCGTCGTGGAACTTGCTTTCGGTGTAACAGATGGCCATCGTGAGCATCTGCCACTCGGTCAGTTCGTCACGATGGAGGTTGCGGAGCATCTGCACCGCCGAGCGGGGCTTGACCTCCACCTCTTGCTTGGCCTGCGGTCTTGTTGCGCCGAGCAGATAACCGCACATGAAGCACACAAGGCAGGCGCAGATGGTTGTGATGGTTTGTAGTGTCTGTTTCATAAGTCAATTTCCGTTATGTCATCGTTCGGATCAAGGCTCGGTTTCGCGTCCGATTTCGCCATAGCTATCAACAAGACAACCTCAATGGCTATCCACGCGATAAAGAGGATGCCGACCACGATGGCAAAGATGATTTTCGCTGTTTCCATAATGCTTTCAATTAAAAGGGAGCCGCAGGGCTTTGGGAAAACTTGTTTAACGCTTTATTCTGTCCGAAATGAAATGTAGTAGTGCGTGAACCTCGCGGCTCATTCCTTACGGCCCCCTATGTCAAAAGGATCGGCTGGATTGCATCGCAGAGCCAGCACCTCCCCGCGTCCCACCCTTAACCACGAAACCCGATGGGCCGGGGCGTTGCATCTCTTACACCGCGATCCTTGTCAATCTTGCGCAGAGCGCATCGTTGCGCTTGTTGCGCCGGTATTCTCTCTTGAAGTTCCGCCACCAAAGTCCCACCTTGTAGAACCGGGGCATACATCTGGGGTATCTTGCTTTCATTAGAAGTAAATCTTCTGTTGAATGTCTATAAAAAGGCCGCGTTCATCCTCGTCGAGCTTCACTTCTGCGCCGAGAATCCTGGTGCCATCAATCTTGATAGGAATATCCCCGGAGGTTAGCTTTGCAACCTCACCCTGGAGCTTGCGTATGAGTTCATTTGCAGTCATTGGAACTATAAATTTTTGTTGATTTCTTTCGATTTTTATAGGTTCGTATAAAAGAGGCGCGTTGCATACTTTTACGGAGTTACCGCAACGGATCGCGGTGTATGCAGTACGGCAGGGCCCGCTCCAATATTGCTCTTATTCTACTTTTTACGCGCCCCTATGCTACTTTCTGATTATCGGGAGTTCTACCTCGATGGGCTCGTCCTCATATCGGAGCTCCGGGAAAAGGGATATATCAATAGCGAGCTTATCTCGTCCCGCTATTGGATGCCACCAATCGTAGTTTTTATCACGATATGGAGGGCGGATATACAGATACAAGGTTCCATCTCCATCTCTCGCCACCCAGCCTTTGATGGTAGGGAGGGCAGAGATTTCCTGGAGAAACTCGATATACATTTCGCGCTTCCCATAATTCAAGTCTATCCCGTGTCCTCGCGTAAGGATAGGGTACTTCTCGTATGCTTTCTTGTTGATTTCTTCGGGTGTCATAGGCTATTATTTGATCGGCCCATAATACATGGACTTCAACTCGGTGTATAAATATTCCAACTGCTCCATTGTTTCCGGGCAATCGGGGTGGAACTCACTAACGACCCATTTCAGCGCATTGACCATTCTCTCGGTAGGCTTCCATTGCGGCTGAGGGCGGAGGGATTTGAGCATGGATATTGCTTCCAGTTTAGTTACGAATCCACCCTTGTTCCCATCTACCCATCCGTATTGTCCTTCAGGAAAATTATACCTTATCAGTCGCTCTAAAAAAACAATCTTTTTCTCGTCCTCCTCGCTCCACTCTTGCTTTGACGGAAATACATTGGTTTTGAACCAAGCTATTTGATGCTGAGTTAGCCCAACCTCTTTAACGGCTTTTTGGATAATATCCTCGCTCCATTCCGCAGGCTTCTGTCGCAATTCGGCATAATAAGCGCCAGCCTTATACGCATCAAAAATCTCGATATATAGTTCACTTTCTTTATCGCCGAAATTCATTGCGTAATTATGTGCCGCATTTTCAATATAACCTTTAGGCTTGCTCACGAAATCGTTTTCATGAGCAAACGGTTTCCGCTCTTTCTGCTTTTCGAGCCAGGCCCGGAGCGCGTCATCCTTGACACACTCCAAAACGGCCTTCCAATTCTTCTCGTCCTCGCTCTCCCGGAACTCGGGGATGAGAACTTGCAGGGCCCCCTTCAACATCACCCTGCCCTCCGGCCAATTCGACCGGATCACTTCTATTGCTTCTTTTCTGTCCATAGATTTCTACTTTATCAGTTCCACTTTTACCGAACCGCGATTCGGGTTGTTGCGAAGTTCTTCGATGAGTGCGCCAACGGCGTGGCGGCCAGCCCAGAACTCGTCGATCTCTACTTCACATCCTTCCTCCCTCAACATCTCCTCCGTGACAACCATCGTCTTCGTGGCCACCACCTTTACTCTGTATGCTTTCATATCGCTACTCTTTTTTGTCGTGAATGTTGCCGGTGATACGGCTATCTGTGCCAGCGGCGAAATTGAGCGCCCAATTAAACGGGACGCGGAAAGAATAACCATCCACATTGGTCAAGATGTCCCCCTCGTAAATCTCCACCCCGTTCTTGTCCTTGAGCCCCGTGTACTGGCCGACGCTCTCGGGATCGACCTCGGTCAAACCGCCGTCCCAACCCTGGTCTTCGATGTAAACGCAGGAATATCCGTTGTCAGCCTCCCGGTACGAGAGGTTGCCGTAAACCCATTGGCCATTCGATTTGGCCTTGCCCTTAAACTTGATCTCGCGCATGGCTATTCTTTCTTTTTCTTTTCCGGTAACGCAAACCCGACCACCAGCTCGCCGTCGCGTTGGAACACGAGGAAAGCGTGGCTCTCGTCAAATATGCACTTGGTGCCAGCTTCGCAGGCGTCAGCGATGTAGTCAACCATCTTGTGTACCCATGCTCGAACCTCCGATGTTGCCGGAGGAATATGCCTATACTCTTTGTCTCTACGATAGAGGTCATCGGGGGCGCAGACAGACCACGCTTGGTCTTCCCCTTTGGGCCGACACTCCCACCTCCCTTGCGGCGGAGACGGGAGCTCGGGTAGTATTAAATTCGGTATCATTTGGCTTGTACTATAAGTTGTTTCCTTCGCTCGATCTCGGCATCAACAATATCGCGAAGCATTAAGAACTCCCTGACCGTGTATAGATAACCGTCTTTGTCCCTAAACACGCGGGCGGTCACATTGTGTTCTACCTCCAGTCTTCGTAACATCCTCCTCGTGACATGCTCATCCGCTCTTTTTGTCGGATAGTGATCAATGATTCTGATCTTCGTGCCGGGCTTTTTGTTGAAGAAGTCCTGGATCAGTTCATCCACAATACGAGTTGATTTGCCAGTATGCCTACCAACAATATTGTGAAGCGCTTCATCTGGCATGTTTTCTACCCAATCAATCGTTCTTTTTTGATCGTCAGTCAGTTCCATATCCTATCCGAACAATGTTCCTGTCAATTCAACTTTCTTCTCAAGCGTGCCGTTCATCGCCACCTCCTTGCAAGTGGTAAGGAACTCGGCCCGCTCGCCGGTAATCGGGCAGATTCCCTTGCGGATCACCCAGAGGACTCCGGCATCGCGGAGTTCGGCAACCCGGCGACAAACGGATGCCCGCTCGATGTTCAGGCAGACCGCAATCTGCATCCTGGTCAGGCCGTCAGGATTGGGGGATGCAAGCAGGTCATAGACCTGTCGCTGCTGCGTTCGTGTATTCGGTGTCATGGTTATGAGTTTTTGAGAATCCACATATAGACCGCAGAGGTGAAGTCTGCAATCGGCGTGTTCTTCCTGGCAAGACCAGTGATGAGGTCAAGGAACTCCTGGTTGGTCTGGAAAGCATCCGGAAGTAGTGAGATGGGGGAGTATCCGTTCGACCCAAGAGCGTTGTGGAACTCTCCGCCATCCAGGTAATTGAAATGCGTGATGCCTTTCTCCTCGTTGTACTCAAGGATGAAGAGGCGGTCGTTCGTCTGTGTTTCGAAAGGGTTCGTCCACTCGCAGTATGCAGGATCAAACGGCTTCAAGTCATCGGCAAGTTTGTCGAGCGTCGGGTACATATATCCGTTCTTTCCCTTGCGGAGAGTCTTGGCGTATGACTTGAGGCTATCTATGAGTGAAGAACGCTCGCGCATGAAATCGCGGCAGGTGGTGATGGTGTCAAGTTTTCTCATGGTGTTATCTCTTTGTGTTTCGTTGTATTCTTCGTTCCAGCTCCTCCCAGCCCAGTATCTCTTGTCATAGAAACATCGACGGATGGTGTTGAAATCAGCGGGGTTGTCGAGATGGAGTTGCCATACATCGTCGCCGTTGGAAATGATCTCGGCGAGTCGCCCAGGCCACTTGTCTTGGACGATCCGCTCACCCGGCTCAAGCACCACGCTGTGATCCGTCCGGTAGTAAGCATAAACCTTGCAGTCCATAGGCATCAGAAATTTTCGTAGTACGGAACATTCGTGAAATCCGGCATATCCTCAAACTCTGCCTGTACGGGTTGCTCGTCCCAACCGTAGACGATGTTCTCGGCTTGCTCGTTCTTGAGCCGCCTGGTTTCTTGCTCGTAGTAGAGACCGACGAGCAAGTCCTGGACGCCTGATGTCCTCGCCTTGACGACCTCAACCACGAGCGAGTAGTCCATGAGTTCCTGGACGGCGATAGGGCCGAAGAACTCGCGGCCACGCTTCTCGAAGTCACGGCCAACGCGATGGAGGAGGACGACATTGAACGCGAGGTTCGTGATGTCGCTCGACCCGGCGATACTCTCCTTGCGGATGAGCTGCGTGAGGTTTTCCTTTCTCGGATGCGCGACGAGGACGATATGTGTGTTCGTCCGCTTTGCGATGTCCGTCAGTTCAAGGATGAACTCTCGGTCTTTCTCGTTCGCGTCGCCTACGATGTTGTCGAGCGAAAGGCTCATCTTGTTGTCAAGGACGATGAGGTTCACATTGTGCTGCTTGATGCAGTCTTCAATGTCTGCGCAGAGCTGGCTCCATCGGTTTCCGTAGGAGTTCTCGTAGATGTGGAACCTATCACCGAGCCAATCGTTGATCTTGTCGCGGATTCTCTTCGGAACCGAGTAAAGACCATCCGTCCCTGGGACGCTCTCTACATTGTTCTTCCCTGCGGCCATCTGGTCGAGCCAAGCAACTATTCGTCCTCCGGCCATTTCTCCCGACCAGAGCGCCGCATGGTAGTTCCTTTGGACTGCGGTAAGGATGAGGTGGTTGACAAATGTCGTCTTTCCGCTACCCGATCCGCCGGAGAGGACTGTCACCTCTCCGAGAATCTGCCCCATCGTCTTCCGGTCTATGGCCGGGATTCCGAACGGGATAGCCTGGGCATCCTTGAGGTCGAAGAACTTGAACTCCGATGCGGTCTTCCACTTGTGACCGCGATCGTCCTCCGGCACCGGCTTTAGGTCTTCTTGGCGAATTTGGGCGTTATATTTGCGCTTCCGGTCGAATGCCTCGTATTCCCTCCGGTCGTATGCTTGAGGGTCATAAAACAGCCTAAAATCGCGCCAATGGTATTGTTGGCAGGAAGCGTGGAGGCACTTGAACGCGAACGCCCCATTGTCAAGCGCGAAGATGGCCGCATCCGGCGCCTTGTGGTTGTTGTTGAACGGACACTCCTTGAGGATGTATTTCGTTCCTCCGGAGAACCGGACGACCTTGACCACCTCGATGTTGTGTTCCTGGATGAAAGCGTCGAGGTCGAAGCGCTCGGTGTTGTAGTTGTTGTACTGGCTGGGCCTCTCCGGTTCCGGGAGCATCGCGGCGACCTTCTGGATGTAGGCGATGTTCGTTTCCTTGTACTCGCTTGGAATCTTGAGTATCTTGGAAATCCGCTGTGGCCTGTCATGTGTGTTGGCGCCCTTGCTTGAGGTCGTACCGATCAGTTTGGCGATTCGGGCGGCATTGAAGACCGATGTATCCACCATCGCGCCGCCGTCCTCGTTGTCCGAGAAGAGCATATCGAGCGCCTGGAGGAACTTCTTGACCGTCTCGTTCACCTCCGGCGAGTTGGCGAGGAAGACCTTGTAGAGCAGATGGTATCCGTTTGCGGAGTCGGCAACCACCGGCTTCTCGAATCCCTGCTCGTCAAGGAACTTGTAAATCTCCAGCGCTTTCTTGTGCGCCGCCTCCTTCTCGCTGTCGCTCGCATTCGTGCCGCTCGTGCGCTTGGGGTCGATGTCGATCAGGAGCGTGGTGCGGTAGTCGATGTCGTTGTCCGAAGTGGTCTCTTTCGGCTTCTGGATGATGCAATCGTGCTGCATCCGTCCATAGCAGGATTCCTTGATCGCGTTGATGGTCGCATAGATTCCATAGCCGTCGAAACTGCGGATGTCACGAAGGACCGCCTCAACATCGGTGTAGTATCCGGAGAATGTCTTCCCATTCCCCAAGATTCGTATTTCCGTCAGCGGGTTGTCAGCCTTGAACAGCGACCACCAACATCGGATCGTTTTTTCGTCAATCATACATCCTGGGGTCTTCGGATTCTTTTCTGGTCAAATAGCGATAGTTCCTGCTGGGCTGGTGTCACAATGGTAGGTGTTTCTGAGTAGTCCGGCAGATTGTTGAGGAAAGTGGAGAACATCTTGGTATATGCTCCGTGGTTCTCGGAGAGATACTGATTGATCGTGTTCGTCAACTCTTCCTCAGTATGAGAGTCAAGAAGTCTTGAGAGTTTATCCTTGTCCTTACCTGATTTCAGGGAAACCCGGTTGCCGTCGGCGCGGACGACAGAAGCGGGGTACATGGCATAAAGCCGTAGGACGGCATCGGATTTTTCTTTAGATACTTTAGTATCTTTCTTTCTTGTATTATTTATTTTATTTATTTCTTTAGTAATGTCTTCGTCTGCGTTACCTTTTGCGTTACTTTCTGCGTTACTTTCTGCGTTTGAGTTCGGCTGGTACTTGTCGTAGTTAACGATTGATATTATGGAAGTTACATTGCTTTTTCTGCGTATCACTTTGCCACACCTTTCGAGGGTATCAAGTGCGTGTGTGGTTGCGTTTACGCTCCAGCACCAGCGCTCTGAAAGAATCCTGACGGAAGTGGCGAGTTCACCGCGATTCAGATGGATGATTTGTCCCTTGATATTGACATCTCGATCCTTGTATTCGGCGAGCTGAATCAAGTCGATGAAAGCAAATGTTTCGTTCGCTTTACCTGGCTTGAAAGTCTTGTCCGTAAACAGGTCTCTCGGTATGGTGATATATCCGGCCATTAGTCTTGGTAATAAAACACTTGCGCCTCTTCATCTTCTCTTTTTCAAGAGGTAGCGCGTAAGACGAAGAGGCGCAAGCCAAATATGATGTATGACACAAATTGGCGGGATTGCACTATGTCCGTCCTTCGCGCTACTTAAAGGAACATAACAAAGATGCAAAACCATTTCATTCCGAGAAACAAATAGTTTCACTTGGAAAAACTATTCCAGCCCATAGTGCTGGCGAAGCGCGGACTCAAGGCCCTCGCTCCATCCGTGGGCGGAGTTGCAGACCCAGATTTTTCTGTTGAGAGCATCGGCGAAGCCCCTCTTGTCAAGCGGCTCGTAGTACACCCCGAACTTGTAACCGTCATCGTTGCGCATCTGGTGCGGAACGAGCCTCGGACGGAACTTGTTGAAGTAGATGTTCTCGATGACATAACTCTCGTGAATCAGGTCGTAGTCCTGGATGATGGACGCGAGTTTATCGAACTTGTAGTAGAGGGGGAGGTGAGTGACCCAGTTGACGATGCCGAGACCTTCGCGGTCGCAGAGGTGGCGTGTCTTGACGAGGTTGCGCCTCCAGGGGTTCGGATGAAGCTCTCCCTTCCACGGCATCTCGGCATCCTGGAACTTCGGCTGCTTCACATCGGCGATGGTGAAGTCGTTGACCGCATAGCAGTCATCGGACGCCCAGATGCAGCCGTCATAGGCGCCGGAGAAAGCGTTGATCACCTCCCGCATCTTGTTTGCGATGTCGAGGTGAGGGCGGTACTGGCCGTCAACCTCCGGCAAGCGGTCAACCTTGAGTACGGTGTCGATGTTCTGGATGCCGGGATCGTCACCGACAACCACGATGCGGCACTTGCTCTTGAAGTGCTTCCGCCAACCCTCGGCGGCGAGACGGATTTCAGACCCCTGCGCGTCTTCCGCGACAAAGGGTATCACTACGAGAATTTCCTTTTTCATCAGTAGTTGGATAGATATTGTTCAAAGACTTCCTGGGTGATGTTGATGCGCGTCTGGAGGATGCTCCAGATAACATCTTTCACCCTTTCGTAGCAATCGTTGAACTCCGCCTCGTCCATAGAGGCGAAGGACATTGATTTCGGAATCTCCACGAACTCCTTGAGCCGAGGAGAGTAGTAGGTTTCGTAGAACCCCGCAGCAACGAGAAGGTAGGCGCGGAATCCTTCGAGAGAGCGGAAACCGCCTTGGGTCTTCTCCGGTAGGAGCGCCCAGGCGGTGTTCAGCATCGACCAGAATTTCCGGTGGAATTGGATGTTCCGCGCCACCTTGATCTCCGCCATATAGACTTGTCCGGCCCGGAGTTTCTTCTTTTCGTCGAAGTCGGACTCATAGAGCGGGACAAGTCCCACGGCGGTGTTTTGCAAGAGGAGTTTCATTAGAACGGGAGGTCGTCAGTCGGACTTGCTTGTGCAACGGGCGGTTGCGGCGCGGGCGGCGCTTGCTGATACTGCGGTTGCGGAGCCGGGGCTGGAGCAGGCGCGGCGGGTTGCACGGGCTGTTGGTAGTAGGCCGGTGCGGGCGGCGGTGCTACTGGGGCTTGCGCATAGACCGGGCCAGTGGGCGCGGCTGCTCTCGGAGCTTGTGCGGCCTGCTGGGGGCGTGATCCGAGGAGTTGGATGATGTTCGCATGGATTTTAGTCTCGCGGTGTTGCTGCCCGTTGTTGTCAGTCCAGTTGTCCGTCTTGATCGATCCTTCGATGAAGACTAACTGGCCCTTCACGAGATATTGATGGACAGGGACTTGTCCCCAGAGTTCGACATTGATGAACTCGGTGTTCTCTCCGATTGTTCCGTCTTGCTTCTTGAACTTTTCGGACATCGCAAGGCCGAACCTTGCAACCTGGTTCTGTCCCACGGGACGAGATTCTGCATCGCGTGTGATGTTCCCGATGCACATAACTTTGTTGAGTGATGCCATTGTTATTCTTTTGTTTTAAATGTCAATGAAGCGGCCACCTCTACTTGTTTAGTGACCTTCTCAAATACAGCCGGGTAGAGCTTCTGCAACTTGGCAGAGTCCACGCGGGTCTGTGTGTATGATTTCTTGCGCTTGAAGACGCCTCCCGGAGCCGCCATCTCGTCAAGGTCATTGTCGGCCATATAAGCCAACATCTGCTCGGCGTAGAACTTCAACCCGTCCTCAATCTGCTTTATCTTCGCCTTGAGCGCGGCGATTTCGTTCGCCTTGGAGATGTAGGTGGCCAACTCGTCTTCCTTGAGTACGAGGGAGGCGTCCGGAATATCGTTCTCGTCGATGTAGATAAGGCCGTTCCGTTCCGCTTCTATGAGCGCGGCAACCTCCTCCGCCGAGACGGGTTCGATCGGGATGAGGCCCTTGATCTTACGGGTCTTCTTGTCGATCCACATGCAGAAGCATCCCTCTACCTCTTTGTCTGGATTCAACCGTTCAAAGTAGACTTTGTAGATGCCAAGTTGCCATTGGAGCGCACGGCGGTGAAGGTCGAGCGTTGTCTTGATGTCAACGAGAACCGCCTTGCCGTTTCGGTTCTCGTAAACCTTGTCGATGGCGGAGGCAATCGTCTCGTAGTCGGTAATCGGGTACTCGCTCTCGACGGATTTAAGACCATTGGCGAGACAGAGGTCACGATACTCATCAATGAGTTCGGATGCGAAGATCGCCTCTCCGCTATCGTAGTCCTCGATCTCCTTGTGGATGGCCGTTCCCTCCTCTGCCGCCTTTTTCAAGATAGACGCAGGGATGTTCCCATAGTCGGCGCCCAAGTTGTGCTTCCGCATCAACTCGGTAACGCCCATCAGTAGGACATCGCCATCCAGGAGATATGAGTGGGATATGGGGTCAAAGAAGACCCGATCGTCATGATGCAGTTCCATTGAGCAATTCCTTTTTGCGTTTGTTGAATGCAAGGAGTACGGCCTTGTTTCCCTTGAGCTGTTCGCCGTACTTTTGCCATGCTGCATCAAGTTCGGCGACGGAATTGAGTGACTTGAAATAGGATTCCCAATTCATATCGTTCAGCTCTTGTTCCGGCGTCTTGACGGCATCAACATCATCTTCGTCGGTGGCGATGTGGAATTGCTTCATGATCACATAGCGCTCGGCATAAGTGACTGCACTACCTAAAGACTTGTCAAAGGAGTTCATGCCGCTACTGGCCCACTCGATTGGGAGTTTTTCGCCGGACTCAACATCGACCCAGGTAAAGAGCATTTTCACAGCACAGAACATCTCTGTCTTCTGGCCGTTGCGCGTGTTGTACTCTTGCCGGGTGTAGGTCGCTTCCTTAATCTCGGAAAGAAGAAGGAGGCCGAGTTCGTCCATAATGGGTCGCACAATGCCGAGAAGTTTATTCCCGGTCACATATTGGTATTTGTTCTGGTCGGCAGAGCCGTCCTTGCTAAGACCAATAATGCGCGTCTGGACTTCAAGGAGTTTAGAATAGATTGACATACTCTTGAGTATTAAAAAACAGACCGGGGAAAGGTGAATACCACGAAGACAAAAGCAAGGGCGAGGACGAAGACCTCCGCTCCCGTCAAAGTCAAAGGTAAAGTCAGAAAATGAATCTTTGGGAGCAGAGCCGTTGTTGTAAGTTGCGGATTCGGACCGCGTCTCAAGAACCACATTTCTTGCGAGCTTACCAGTTGCTCTATTGCTTTTGGCGATGGGAAGTGACGCGCCCCTCGATTGGATTTAAGTCACCTATTTTGTATTCACCCTCCCCGTTGGTCTGGGTTTCGGGACAGGCCCTCAGCCCCAGATTATCTGTTTACTGCGTCGTAAAGGTCCCGATACTGATTGGGGATAATGATTTTCAGAGCCTCGATCTCCTTGCGGCGGTCGATTCTCGTCTGCTTGTCTGAGAGACGGATTTCTTCAACCTGCCGGTTGTACTCGTCCATCATCTTGTTGTACTTGGCCTGTTGCTCGCGGTCATCATCGAGCCGTTGCTGCTCGTCACTCTTGACGGTTTCCTCAATCTCGTGGTTGAGGCCGTTGAGTTGGGCTTCTGATTTCCGGTGTTCGGCCTGGAGGTCAGCGATGATGTCGTCGATCTCGTTGATCGTCATCGCATTCTCGCGGTGGATGAACACGGTTTCTCGCCCGGTGTTCGCAACCTTGTCCGGCTCGGTGAAAGCATCGAAGGCGCGGAGGCGCTGGTTGTGAAGATGGCCGCCGGGGTGGATGTACTCGCCGTAGGTCGCGGCGCGGGCCTGCGTTGCGAGGTAGGTCACGCGGTCGCCGATGCTCATCTTCTCGAAGACCATATCTACCGTGACGGGTCGCTTCGGAACCGGAGGCGGAGGAGGTCCGGGGAGTTCGGTTGAGAATGCCTCAATCTCGTCCGTAAGGAGGTTCTTGCACTTGATTGCTTCACGCAGGAAAGCAATGAAGCCCTTGCATCTTGCAATCTCGTCCAGGCTGTTCTTGAATGTCTGGATGTCCATCGTGAACTCCTTCTTGCAGAGGTGCTTTTCGTTGCTTCCGATGATCTGCATCGTCTCGGCAGTGAAGTTCACGGAATTAAGTCTGTTCTCGATTGACTCATACCGCATTTTCAGCATGTTTGCGATATGGTTCGCAGAGGTGGCGGTCAAGCCGCTCTCCCCGAAGAATCCCTCCGGGATGGGTGAAAAGTTAGTGATCATATTTGTTTTCCGTTAATGTATTTCAGAAGATTGCCGTCCACTACATACCAATTCTCCTCGCTCGTGCCGTACCTTGCGAATTGCGGGTAGAGGTCTGGGGCCTTGGTGTAGAGGCGGCGCTTGTGTTGGTCGCAGAAGTCTTTGGTGAGGAAAGAAGGGCGATAAGGAAATGCGTAAGCGTTTTCTTGTTGCGCCGCATCCTCGTCGCCGATCTCGTAATACTGCAAGCAAAGTGTATAGCTCGAAAGCCAATCCCAATGCTTCTCGTACATCTTGACGACAGGATGATTGAACCATCCGTCCTTCCGTCCGGTGATGGCATCAAGAATCTGTCTGCACTCGATGATCTGCTTGCGGAGGCGCCGCTTGTCGAGGCACTTCGCCACATCAATCGGCGACGGGAATGGTACAAAGACTTGCATTGTGATAGTGTTAAAGTATTCCTGCTTGCCATTCGTCTCGATGACGCTTGCGGCTTTGTATGAACTCTATCTCTACCTTTCCGGCTTCCGTTTCGGCGCTATTCGTGTCAATATCCTCCCACCTTGTGTCCTTGGCGCGATTGATTGCTTCCTTGTCCTTTTCTGTCAATAGCTTCTCTCTCTCCCACCAAGGAAGGCTTCGGATTTCTTGGTCGCTCATATATTCTGCGAGATTTTGTCGCGCAGAGCCACGGCGATAAGGAAAGGCGCGGCGAGGCAAGACGCGAGGTTGTAGATGTACTGCCACCCTCGGTTGATTCCGAGTTCGCAGAGAAAGTCGGTGACGATCCCGATTCCGAGAATCACCACAAGCGCCCAAGCAAGGGTGCTGATCCATTTCCTTTTCATATAGAGTGTTATTGATTACGAGAGAAAGGGGCGGCGTATAAGAACAAAGAAACTATCCGATTATGGCCACATCAAGAAGCCGCCCCCGCCGTTTCACAACGGCTATATGTAGTAGGTTGTAGGTGGTTCCTCTTATTTCCACGCATCATATCCCGGCGGAGGCACCCGCAACTCAAGGTCGCGCCCCGGCGCAGGTTGATGCCGAGTGCCGTGAACTCCTGGCCGCAGTCGCATCTGACTCGCCAGGTTGTCATCCGGTTGTCGGTGAGATCATCCTGGCAGATGACGGTAAGGCGACCGAAGCGCTTGCCGGTGAGGTCGATGTAATTCTTCGCGTGGCTCATTCGAGAGGACTAAAAAAGACAATCCGTATCGGCGCGGAAGAGCTGCGTGAAAATGCCCTCAAGGACATTCACCACGATGCTGTTTCCGGCCATCTTGTACTGCTGGCTCTCGGAAATTGAGTCTTTCATCAATTTCCGTTTCTCTTGTTCCGTCATACCAGCAAGAATCTCATCTTTTGAGAATGACGGATTCTGGATTGCCTCGTGGAACGGATAGGCTTGGATTTTGTCAATATCCGAGTCCGAGACACCCATAAGACGGAAGCACTCCCTCGGAGTCAGTTTCCTGATCCGATAGATTTTCTTCTTCTCGGTTTTAAACTCCGGCTTGCGAAGAGATTCGGGCAGTTCGGAGAATGCGCAAAAATCGAGGAGAAGATGACGAATAGCATCGCCGAAAAGCGCATAGGTTTCTTCTGCATTATCACAACCGGGAAGATGCTCAAGGAACTCCTTGAAAGCATCCTGCGCGGTTGTATAGTAGTACGAAATGCGAACATCGGTTGCGTTTCCTCCGTCAAAGGTCACGCGAAGGTCTGCATATTGTGAATAGCCGGTGCCACCGCTCGTTCCCTCCGGGACGATGGTTCTTACCAGTTCTACATTTACAACACGATAATTGTTTTGCATACTATTTGTTTTTTGATTGTTGTCTTCTACTACTACTCCAGCATCTGCGATTTCCGCTTTTAAAGCCCTTGATATATTTTCAAGACCTCCTCGAATGAACGAAGGATTGTCGCTCATTCGGGTATAGAGTCCTCCATAGGCTGGAAAGAACTTGCCTTTGAATAAAACGCCGTCCATAACTATCTTCGGTTGTACTCCGCTATGCGCTCCGCAGCAGATGGTAGGGGAAAGCCCCCCCCCCTATGGTAAACCCAACCATTAGCCTCGCTTTTCCATATCTGGCCTATTTGGTAAATTTTCGGTTTCATATACTTCGATTATCTTCCAGCCATTCCTCAACGCCTCTCTTCCAAAGTTTTGGGCGACCGTTCCAATTATGCCACACCCTATATGGATTTGATGGTTATAATCATCGTAAGGAATTATTGTCTTCATATATTTCTGCGAGGAGCAGGTCTTTCGTGACCATTGTAGTTATAGTTCCTATGACATAGGGGGGGGCAAGTTTCGGAACTTTCCCTCCGGAGAACTTCGCCCCCTTATCCCCATATAGATGCCGACGCAGCTTTTCTTCCTCGCTCCGTTCCCTCGTCAGGATGAAGACCTTTATCTTCCTCATAGAGAATTATCTTTGGTTCCAAGCCCCCCCCACAACAAGTGTTTAATGCTGGGCTGCATCCGCGTGGAGAATAAATCCGTCCTCTCTGCGGAGAGTCCCAGTTCCCAGTGCGGACCATGTTGCCAACCTCAACAACCCTATTCGTATTCATATTCTACAACTACGGCAGCATCGTGCTTGCCGGCTTTGAGCGTCCTGGAAATGTCCGGCAGTGCGCCGTGGTCGAAGTCTGCGGAGTTTGAAATATACAGCCCCCCCCATACGGGGCAGAAGCGTCCTTTGTACCAAACGCCCTCATTCTTCTCTTGTACCTTCATAATAGTAGATTTCCGGGTTGCAGGTTATCGTTGGTGACACCTCGCCGTTGTCCTGGACGCGGCCACGGCGGGTCTTGCTCGTCGGGTAGGACATATCAAATACTCCCCCCTGCTTAACCTCAATGAATCCTATCCCGGTCGCTTGCGGTATCCGAATCGTATTCATAGAGTAGGGCGTTGTCCCAAGGGTCTGTTGTAAGCGGACGGCAGATGTCGGTTGGGTCGTCTTTTGCGATGTTCCTTGCGGTGACTTCATGCCCTTTCCCTTTCGTTGGGATGATCCAAGTTGTCATTGATTTCAAGGACGAATGTGTTGCTGTCGGTAGCCGTCCTGGTGGTTATTGCGTGAGAGTAGTCCTTTCTAATGGTTCTCCCCATATAGCAGTCAAGGATGTATAGACCGCAATCAAGCTCGCTGCTCGCCGCAACGGAAAGGATGGCCTCAAGCCTTTTGTTGTTCAGCATTGGATATTTCTATGGCGCCAGTAGCGGCAAACGAGCCGTTACGGACAAAATTGGCCAACGAGTTCTTAAAGTATTGTGCTTTCAGCGTCCGCGCCGTTCCGTCCGGCATTGGGTTCATTGGGAGTATCTTCTTCATAGACCTCAAGGATGCTCGTCATTTGGCAGTCCCATCCGCCGTGTTCAAGACGACCAAGGTAGTTCTCCCAGGAGAGCCTACCGACTCTTGAGTATATCGTCTTGCAGATTCCGCCCTTGCAGGGGTTCAGAATCGTCCGACACTTCAAGGACGCCGGTGCATGGATAGTATCCGCCCCCCCCGTCATAGACTTTAGATATGCTCTTCCCTCGTATCGTGTGACTATCGTGAATGCACATCCGTCAGCCGTTGTGTTGATTGGTATTGTCTTCTTCATAGACAAGAATAAGGTTCATCCATTGAGCATTGTTGTGATGCCCGGCGGGAATCGTTGGAAGAACCCCCTCTGTTGAGATGATCCGGTCTTGCTGATGCCGTCCTACCTTAAATGCAATTATGATCTCGTTCCGTATTGTCGTCTTGTTCATAAACGAGTAGAGCGAGTGGTGGAGATTTGTAGTCGGTAGCGAGGAGCGCACCAGCGATGGATGCCCACGATGGTCTATCGTAGTTCTTTTTCGGATTCCGTGTTGTTAGGGCATGGGTTATCATGTATCTCAATGATTGCGGTTGCGGAGAACCCGTCCTTTATTCCAAGAAGGCTTCTCGTGAAGTTCGTCCAACCATACTTGTAGTATCCTGCCTTGATACATTTCGCCGCCCCCCCTATCTATGTTTATCGGTCTAATGCGTATCATAAGACTCAATTATCATAGGAATCTGGCCGCCGCCCATTCCACAAGCCGCGGTTACGCAAGAGCAGTAAGATGTGACAAGACCGAAGAAAGCATTCCGTTGAGCGCTTCCAAGTACGGCTATCGGAACTGGATCATTCGGAGATTTCAAGGATGAACTTGTCATTGTTTTGGTTGATGCTTGACTTGATTGTGCATGTCGTCCTATCGCGCGATGCAAGGTTGTAGCAATCCAGGAAATACACACCACAAGGAAGACCAAGAAGACGAGAGAGCATAGCATCGAGCCGTATGTTCCCAGTCGTTGGATTACCCCCGCTCAAGCAACTGCTTTTTCTCTTCGGTAAGGCCATCTATGAACTGGTTGACTTTCTCTTGGTCAAGGTAGTATTTCTCATCAACTTTCTCCTCAAGCATATCCTTGAGGCGCAGCTTGAGTTCCATCGGCTGAGGGAAATTGTACCACGCATCGCCGAGGATGGAAACCACGAAGATTCGCTCTCGGTTTTGTGGGATTCCGTAGTCCTTTGCGTTGAGGACTTGCTGGAAATTGGTGTATCCGTATTCGGTAAGTTCCTTGCACCATTTCAGGAAGAGCGGTCTGAACTTCTCGCTCACGAGCGCTTTCACATTCTCCATGATAAGGTACTTCGGCTTCTTCTGGAGAATGGCATAGCGCGTCCACCATAGGATTGAACTTCTTGTACCCGAACCCTCTTCGCCGCCTGCCTGCTTGCCGGCATTTGAAAAATCGGTACATGGCGTGGAGTAGAAGAGTAGGTCGAAATCCGGCACCTTGCTCCAGTCGATCTTCGTCATATCGCCGAGGTTCTTGTCCGCGAGTTCGGGAAAGACCGCATTATGTGCGCGGATGGCGAAAGGGTCGATTTCGCTCCATGCAACACATTCATAGGGGATTCCGATGTTTCGGAGAGCCATAAGCTGCGAGTCATATCCGGAGCAGAGCGTGACAACCTTGAGTGGGTTATCATTGGTGTAAATCCATTCCATAACAAACGAAGATTAACCCCCACTCAGACGGCGTGGGGGTTGGTGAAACAAAATTGTAGAGATGAATTAGCGTGTCTGATTTTGAAGGGGAAGAGGGAATCGAACCCTCGCCTTTCTCCCGGCGCGAGCTTGCAACTCACGAAAGATTCATGCCGGTTCTCGCCCAGACCAGCCGGGCCGTTCCCCTAACAGATAGTTTTGACTATCGGAGATTATTAGTAAAAAACAATGGAAAAAGAGAGCGCATCACTGCGCGTTTATCTTCTGTAATTCACTTTCCGGTATTCCGATTACTCCTCCACGAACCGCTTTCTTGATCCTTCCCTGGGCGATGTAGCGCGAGATGGTTTGCGGCGATTTGCCAATCATCTTTGCGAACTCGCGGCACGAGAAGACACGCTCGGTCTTCTTCTGCGTGAGAGCATCAGCCAGGCGGTTGTTGGATTCTATGAGTTTTGAGATAAGCGTTCGGTCCGAAGGAGAAAGGCTAATCGTTTCCATATTCCTCAACATTGATTGTCACGGAGAGTTTCGCCTTATCGACATGGAAAGTGTATCTGCGCCCCTTCCTGTCGGAATTGAGAGAGTACGCGATAGCCTTGCAGGACCGGATCGCGTCAACGGAAGGGCAGGGGAGAATGTGCTTTCCCGGCGTCAGTTCCTTGAGCATGTCGGTCCAGCGGGACTGGGACATAAATTCGTTGATCTTCTTAATATCCATCTTTAGTTTCGTGTTTGAAGTTGGTCGTCCTCCGCATTCTTGCATCCCAGGCTTGGAACTGGGCATCGGTGCGTTACGGACTTTTGATTTGGATGGTAGGGTAATGCCGTGCATCCCCGTGCGCCGATTTCTCCCGGCTTTCACCGCAGCTTCCTCCGCTGCCGCGCTCGCACCTCCGAACTCTCTTTCATCTCCTCAACCCGGAAAGTTTCCTCGGCTGATGCGTTTTTTAGTGACCCGCGCTTGGGCTTAGTCCACCAAATACTCGGATGGACGGGAGGGACAATGGAATGTTACTTATTGGGTGATTTGTAAATGTGAAGAGAACTCGCTATCTTTGCCGCCGAAAACACTCGCTATAATGTTTTTATAGGGCAAGACTCTTTTTGTGGGAGTATCCTTTCACTTTTGTCAATCGACTCGGTTAGTTATCCTTGTCCGATTGCAAAGTTGGGGAATATTCCCGAAATATGCAAGAAAAACTTGGGAAATTTCACAAAAATTTTTGCCCCTTTTTGTAACTTATTGTACCTCAAGAATTTGTGTTATGGATAGGGACATCAGAAAACGGATCGCTATGGCGATTGACGCCCTCTGCGGAGGGAATAAGTCTGAGTTCTGCCGCCATATAGGGCGAAAAGCGGATGCCGTGAAGGATATTGTCGGGGGTAAGGGTACTGCTCCGGGATTCGACCTTATATATGATATTCTTGCTTCCGACTTGGGAATTTCCCCAACCTGGCTCATCCTCGGAGACGGCGATATGGTAACAAAGCCGAAATCCGAGGAGTTGACGCCAGCGGCGCCTCCACAAACAATCATTATCGGTAACTTGGAAGAACTCGCAAAAATATTGAAGAAATGAACTCGGCGGATAGAATCAACTACATCATAGAAACACTTTGCGACGGCACCGCCCAGGTGTTCAGCGACAAGACATCCATCGGCAAGTCCCAGGTGTCGCTTCTCCGGTCTGGTAAACTCGGCCCGGACATCGGCCCTTATGCGGAGCGGATCGCCAGGGCGTTCCCTGAGTTGAACTGCCGCTGGCTTCTCACTGGAGAGGGAAACCCGCTCGGAGAGTCCGGAAACGCAATCGTTGGTCTTCTCAAGGAACTGAGAGAGATCGAGCATAAGGTCGAGCGGATAGCAAAAGAAAAGTCCCGCATCACTGCGGGGCTTCGAGACAAGGAATAATTATTTGGATGGGTGCAGTTCGCACCATATCTTTCTCGTTCCGTGGATGCCGTCCTTGTCGGCCAGGTAGTTGACCGAGAGGTCGCTTACCTTTTCTGCGAGGTCTTCCGCGCTGATTCCCGGCCACCACTTCTCAATTAGGACTCGGTACTTCGCCATCATCATCTGCATGGTGACATAGAAGTCCCACTCGTTGTATTCTGACGGAATCTGGTCCTTTACGGACTCATAGACCTCCTCCAGTTCCGGAATCGTCCAGAACGGCGCGTATCGCTTTGCGCCGTCCTTATCTATGTAGTACATCTTTACCACCTCGTTGGTGGCGTGGTCTTCGTCGAAGTGTCCGCCGGAGAGCATGCCGAAGAGTTTTGCATAGAGGGCTTCCTTGTCCTTGGTGGACATGCTTTCCTCAACAGCATCGGACACGATCTTCACGGTGTCCCACATCATCCCTTCGCCCTGGCCTTTGCCGAGGCGCTTGGTCATTTCATAGAGTGTTTCCATTCTTTCTACTTGTGATTCCTCCGCACCTCGGACACGCCGGGACGACTCGCACCGGCCTTTGCGTTGTTGCGTTTCTTGTCGGGTTTGGTCTTTGCGGCCTCGGTGTCGGATATTTGTTTATAAAGTTCATTGTACTTCTTGTTTAGCATTGATAGGCCGAGGTCGGCCCACATAGCAACATAAGAAAAAAGGAAGGAGGCGCAAACTGCGGTTATTAGTTCACATCCGCTTATGAGCAGGAGGAGGAGCGTTGACCAGAAGCATAGGCATTTCGGGCAGGAGAGGAACTTGGATTGTATGCCAATCCTCCTCTGCACCTCATCGGATAGGCCCATGCTTATGAACAGGACGCATCCGATGACGAGAAATGCGGCCTCCCTCCACATAGTTTAAGCGGTCGCCAGGTTGAAAGAGCAAACGAGAGAGACGGCATTGGTGATGTTGCAGCAGTCGCGCATGTTCGTGGGCGACGCGATCACGGTCCCTGCGGTGATGGTGGGCGCGGTGGCCGAGCCGCAAGGTACGCTGACGGTCGCGTAGATGTTGTCGGTCTTCGGACACGCACACTCGCAGCCGCACTGGTACTGACCATTGCGGTACGGCATGTAGGTCACGTTGCCGGTGATCAGGATGTCGATGACATAGGCATCGTTGCCTACGGACTGCGGAGCGCCGAGGGCGGTGTACTTGAGGTCGCCAGAAATCGGGTAAGCCCCGTTCGCGCAGACCTTGCGGTTGCCGCAGAGGTAATGAGTGAGGTCCACCACATAGGTGGCATCGGTGGCGGTAGCGCCGGGGGCAGGGATGCAAGTGTTCACATAGGTCTGCCCATTGTTGTAACAAGCCATTGTTATGAAAGATTAGATTGTTTTTGAGGACCCCCTATTCTCTGCACCGGGGTCTTTCTGTGCTTCATCTTCTTTCTTCAAGGGGTTGATGATGTCTGCCTGGCCGAACTTGGCCATCGCGTTTTCGATTCTGTCAAGCCGCTCGATGATGCCCGGCAAGAAGGTCATGATGGCGTGACCATGCTGGGCCGCGCAATACACCTGTTGTTGGAACGAGCATTTGAGGCAATCGCCCGTACATCTTTTTTCTTCCATCCTATTTAAAATAATTAGTTACGAAGTAGTTTCCTTTCCACCGCTCAACGGCGGCGGTGATTTTGTCTGCGGTGACGGCTATCCCTTTCTCCGCCATAGCTGACACAAAGCCCTTGACGGCTGCGGACGCCCGGTCTGCCTCCTCCTGGGAGTTGGCATACACATTGAACTTCATCTCGAATCCGCTCATAGGCTACCCGTTTATCGGGGGAAGCGGAGAAGCTGGTGCCGGAGCGCCTTTTCTTCCGCGAAGGACACCGCGAACGAAGTCCAGCCCTTGCGTGAGCATATCTTGGTTCTCACGAAGCCACCCGAAGATGCCGTTCGCCTGTTCGCCGAAGTTTTGGATGAAAGACCGGGACTCCGGCTCAACATCCGGCAACGCATCCTCCATGCCTTTGACGAGGAAATCGTACATCTTCTCCGCTTTTGCCACATCGAAACGCGAGAGGTATAGGGCTTGCTGCTTGAGTGCGGCCTTGCTTGTTGGTTTGATCATTGAAGCCATCTCGGATAGCCGTTTGTTTTTGTTGAACATTTATCCCGAATTTTATTATCTTTGTATCGGGGAATAGGTAGGAGTAATTAACCTACTGACAAGAGTTTCAAGACCTCTTTCCCCTTCTATTATAGTCTTGAATCGCATAAAACTTGAGGCATTATGACAAATCAAGAGTTTATCGAGTCTATTAGGCTCGAAGGAGAAGAGTGGAGAGATGTTGTCGGGTGGGAGGGATATTACATGGTATCGTCTTTTGGACGAGTCGCCACGATGTACCGAGAGTATGTTAGAAGTGATGGTGTTCTTCACCACACCGAACAAAAACTCATAAGAGGGGATGTCGTCCATTACACAAACACCGTCCGATATAACATCTTCACCTTTAGGAAGGGTGGTAAACGCTATCACATGGCCGGTCATCGTCTTGTTGCAATGGCGTTCATTCCTAACCCGGATGGTTATCCAAATGTTGATCACATTGACACGAACGGACTCAATAATCGTGTTGAGAATTTGAGGTGGTGTACGCAAGCGATGAACCTATCAAATCCAATATCAAAGCGGCGATCTCTACTTGCAAGCTCTGCTCGTATTGGTGTGCCAAATGTACCTCTGGAAAAGAAGGTGGCGCAGATTAAGTGTGGACGCCTTGTTCGTATCTTCGTGTCGTTGGCGGAGTGCGAAAGATTCGGATTCCACCATTCTGCGGTAAGCCGTTGTTGTAGCGGAAAAAAACCACAATACAAAGGTTACTCGTGGATGTATCTACCCGACTACGAAAAATCTTGTCAATAAGTCAAAGAACTAATCATAAGAGGGGGCGGGGTTGCGCGCCCCCTCGAATGGATTACTCGCCGCAACCGGGGCAGCCACACGCCGTCGCATCGCGCCAGATAGCCACCTTCTGCGGGCACTGCTGCATGTTGCCAAGCACAGCCTGATTGAAGAGGGTGTTCTGGACGCTTTGGACAGCAGAAAGTTCCGCTGCCTGTTGAGCGGTTAAAGTGCCCTGCTGGCTTCCACTAACACTATCGTTAATCGTGTTGGTGATAGTGTAACCCTGCGCGACGCGCTCTGCCCGCTCGTTGGCCAGGAGGCTGGTCAGCGTAGCAAGCTGCTGGTTGTTCGCGTTGAACTGCGCGTTGGCAAGGTCGCGGACGCCGTTTGCCTTTGCGTTGGAGAAGATAGGGGCGAAAATCCACGCACCGATGCCGAGGGCGGCACCAACGGTGCCAAGGACGAGACCGGCCACTGCCGTACCGGAGGGACGACGGGACGACATTTCCGACACCTTGAAGCTCTCATAGGGAGAGAGACCCCAATGGTTCATCATTTCATCAGCCATTGCTTGAATAAGATTAAAAGTGAAACAAAATACCAACGGCTCAAAGCGAGCCGCTGGTACAAAGTTCACTATCTGCCCTCTGGCGATGAATGGATGGTCGAAAAAATCCTAACCTCTTGGTTGTTCGCCTCCTATGCGCCAACCTTTCGGGGCAATCCGGATGAATTTAGAGAACGAGTATAAGACCACATTCCTTCTTGGCTTCCCGGTGTATCTGCGCTTTATCACTCCGTTGACGGCATCCTTGGACTTGCCGAAGAAGTCTGCGATTTCATCCACCGTGCCGAGCGCACCGCCGGAAGACTCGATGGCGTTTAGGACCGCCATCTGCTGCTCCCTGGTGCAATCGCCACGCTTGATTTTCTTGATCCAGAATCTTAGCGTTGCTATGAGTATCTTATCGACCAAATCTTCCATTTTCGGTGAAGAATACCTTGTAAATGGCAACCATGAAGATCGCCGTCGTTAGTATGAGCGTAATGGTGATAACAACCCAGGCGCCGTGTTCAAAGTGGTAGATGTATGTGTCGAATAGGTCAACCGATTGTGGGATGATAGGTAGTGCGCAGGCGACACGATGCCAGGCACACATCAGCAGCATACGCGAATAGACAAGGTGCGCAAGCACCACAATCGGAGATACGAAAAACACATAGTCTATGACATCCAGCCAGGCGCCGGAGCAGAAAGAGTACACCGTGAAGAGGACGAGAAACAAGGCCGTGTAGATGAACGGGAACACTTGCACGGCCATTGTTATCCTCCGAAGAATCAGTATGAGCCTACTTCTTCCCTGTGGACCGTTTGGCTGCGGTGAGTTCGACGATTCTCGGTCTGGGGCCGATGTGCGGAGGTTTGATTCGTGCTGCGGAGTTTCCCTTGATTGCATAGGTTGTGGTTTTTGCTTTTCCCATGATAGAAGTAGTTTAGAGAGTTATTATTCGTCAAGATGTTCGATCCTGACCTTGATGTATTCTTTTCCTTTCTTGACAATCACCTTTTTGATGTGCGCCTCGTGGATCAGTTTGTCGTTGAAGCCATATTTCTTTTGAAGGATGTCGCCAAGCGGCTTGCAGGGGTTGTCATAGTCCGCGAGCGGATTACTGAACCCAAATTCATAGTAAATACGAAATGGCGGTTCCGGTAGTTTCCTTTGTGGGAGAAGCCAAAGCATCTTGCGCTCATAGGTCTTATACTCGTTCGTCTTGAAGCGCCTACCTTGCCAGGCATCGTTGACGGAAAGCGGCTTTGTTTCAATGAAGATTTCGTCCATGATCTCTTGTTACCGTGCATAGTGTTGTTAGTCTTCGTGGTGATATTCCGGCCAGCACATACACCGAGGGTGTGATTCCAAGAATGGGACCGAGATGGGGATTGGTTTGCCGCACTCCGAGTCGCATTGCGGGCAGAGGAATCCGCTACCGCGACGGCGGATGTAGTAAGACGCACCGCCCTCCTCCTCGGCTTTCCATTCTGCATAGCGCACCGTGCTGATGATTGCGTCCTGGCCGATGAGCGTAATCTGCGCGATGAGGTCTTTCTGATAGCCGCGACCCCACTTGAGCAGTCCCTGCGGAAGTTCTTTCCAGGCAGGGGAGAGATAAGGGTTTCGGATGTAGCGCAGTACGCTTATCTTGAGATAGCTCTGCGTCATCCCCTTTACGAAAGCGAGCGCGATCCATATTTCAAGGAGTTCCTTGAGGAAAGAGCCTTGCTGATCGAATCGCGTAACGATGTCCTCGTCAGTATGTGCATCTGCCACCTCCCAGGCATCATCGCCGCCGTCCCATCCGGAATCGCGGATGAGATTCATCGCGCGGTTTTTGGCCCTTTCTGCTGCGTTGTCGGACAGGTCTCGTAGAATCCTGTTCGCTTCATCATTGAGTTCCGGGACGGCATCCCAGAGGAAGTTGGCGCCGAGATATGAGTAACGGAAAGCAAGCGCGATGAGGGCGGCGACCGCCTTGTCGAAGAGGTCGTTTGCGTCTTTCTTATAGGCCGCCGCTTGGTCGGTGAGCTGCTTGTTCGTCATTACTTGTTACGAGAATCTGCAACTGGGTTCTTCCTCGGCTGGCTTGCCTGCGCCTGCTGCTGGGCAACGAGTTCGTCGTGTGCCTCCTGGGTGATGCGGTTGATTTCGTCGGGCGAGGAGTAGCCGATGTTGTAGGCGAGTTCCGTTGCGGTCTTGCGGGACATACATCCGCAGGCTACGAGCATTTGGATCGCCGAAATGACATCGTTCTCGGAGAGGAAGATGAACGGGTCGAGGTAGGTCTTGATCTTGAATCCCTCGGCCTCGCTCGTCTTGCCCCTTTCGGTGAAGTAGGCATGCTTGAAGAGCGCCGCGATCTGGTTGATGAGCGGCTGGAAATCCAGGGAATCGGAGAGCGCTTTGACATAGGAGTCGGCGAAGAGCATCTTCACGGTGCGGGAAGACATATCCGCACCGGACTTGATTTCCGGCGTTTCAACCGCAAACGAGCAGCGCATGATGTTCTTCTCCATGATGGCGAGCTGCGCCGCGAATGCGCCGTCCGCACCCTGGGCGGGTTCCAGGAATCCAACCTTTGCGTTGGGGTCGGGGGAGTCGATGCGGTTCGGTGTGCCGTCGGTGTTGGTTAGGACTTCCAACTCGCCGCCGAGGGTGTAGAGGATACGAAGCGCATAGGCCGCATTGTTCTCGGAGAACTGCGAGATGGCAAGTTCGTAACCCTCGATGAGACTCTGGGAGAAAGACCACACGGCGCCGTCGTCCTGACGGAAATATGCGACCGGGATCATCGGGAATCCGTGCTTCTCGATCTTGCCCTCAAGAACCCAAGACCCGTCGTTTCCCTGCTTGTAGGTTGCGAATGATGTCTTGTCAATGACATCAAGATATATCGCGGATTCCCCATCCCAATCCTCTTGCTTGTATGCTCTGCCCAGCAGCGTCATTTCTCCGGTGAGCGTGTCATAGTGAGGGTAGAGGACATCGCCGTCCGAGTATGAGAACACGCGCCACTTCACCTTCTGTTCCTCCATAAAGACATAGACGGCAGCATCTCCCGACTTGAACACCGCCTCGATTGCCTTGTCGATGGCCACCTCCATATCCTTGTCCTCCCAACCCTCGCGGAAGAAGGAGAGAGTGTCGATCATCTTCTGGTTCGTGGCATTGGAAATGAGCCGCATTCCGACATTGTTGCCGAGCAGCGATTCTTTCCTCTTGATGAGGATGCGGTTCTGGAATCCGATGGAGATGCGAGAACGGACCTTGGCCTGGTATGCCCCGGACTTCTTGTTCAGGAACATCGTATTCGGATAGTATAAGATGCTGTTGATGGAATGCGAGGACGGGTAGAACTCGCGCAGGAAGTCTGCCTGGGATTTCATCTCGAAATTCAGCACATCGGTAGGGAGCGTAATGGTCTGCCCCGGCTTGACGAGATTCTTCCCTATGGAGGATTTTTCGCTGGGGATGATGAAAGAGAACGGCTTCTTCTTAACGATTTGGTCGGGTTTCATCGTCTCGATGGATGGTGTAAGTCTCATATCGTTGTATTTTTGGCGGTTAACTATTAAAACAGCCCCAGTCGCCGCGCCTAATCTTCTTCGCGGTCTTGGCTGCGTCTGCGCGGTCAACGCAGTAGATCAGCGACTCAATGAAGTCCGGAGAGTGGCCGATAATGTTTTTCATATCGGTCTTCTTGATCAGCGAGCGCGGGTTCTCGTCCTCTTTCCACTTGAGGACGAGCCGTTCCTGCATCAGCCGGTCTTCTATCGTGAACGGAAGTTTCTTCTCGGAGAAGGTCTTCCGGAGTACGGCTTCGTCAATGGACATTTGCCCTGTCTGGAGCTTTTCTATAAGGATTCCCGCGCACTCTGACTTGCGCGTGGTGTATTGTGTCTTGTCCCTTGCCGGTGCCTTGTTGTCGAACGCGAAGCAGTTGCGCATATCCTCGGACTGCTTGACCCAGTTCCCGATGCCGTTGACATCGAAAGCGAAGTTCTCGTCCGGGATATTGTTCCGGCGCAGGAACGCCTTGATCCTCGGAATGACATCTTCGGAGGTGAGCCACCTCGCGGCATCGACATCTATGATATGCCAACCATCCATAGCCCAAAGCACGAGCCAGTCGTCGCGGAGGGCGATGTCGCCGCCGCCAACGCGCGTTCCGTTCACGAGCGGGGCGCACTGGAAGAAGTTGTGCATGTCGTTTGCGGTGACGAGGGCGCCGCTATCATCAACATCCCTCCAGACGCCCTTGATGTCGTTGATGGTCGAGCGGGAGCCGCCAGAGGAGATGCGGTTCATATACTTCGGGTCGGACACATGGAGGATGGCATTCTCGGAGTAGTCGCCGTCGATGAAGGTTAGCGAGGTAATGAAATTCTTGTACTCCTCGTCAGGGTTGTCGGTGAGGGTGCAAATCTTGTTGTGTGCATTCGGATTCTCATAAACCTCCTCCGGAGTGTCGCCCCAAGCTATCTCGGTGATGTCTTCACCATAGCGGCAGAAGTACCGCAGTACGCCGGAGCGCTCCGGGATAGCCTCGTCCGTTTCCGGGTCTATCCACCAACTCACGAAATGCCGCAGGGCGTTCGACTTGCCGACCGGGTTGCAGGTGCAGATGAAACGGGAGGGGAGTCCTGTGGTGGATCGGTTGGAACCCATCAGGTCGAAGATGACATTGAGGTTTTCCTTCGTGAACTCCGCAAGCTCCTCGATCACGATGTAGGGCATCTCGGCACCACGGAATCGGTCTTTCACTTGCTTGAGGTCGGCGAGGTGTTCCATCTTCATCGTTGCGCCGTTGCCGTTGTAGAACTTTGCCTCGAACGAGGTGTCTGCGAAGGATGCGAAGCCACGGAACAGCGGCTTGCAGGACTTCCAGATACCTCGCTTGACATCAGCCTCAAGGCGGCGGAATCCGTACATGTTCACATCCGGATTGTCTGCATAGTAGAAAGAACCGATGAGGCTGACTGCGGTATTATGCGTGACGACAAAATCCTTTGCCATATAGAGTGCATTAGGGCTATCGACCGTAATACAGCGCCCGTCCTTTTTCCCGACATACCTGTAAGACACAATCCTGCGACACACCTCTGATACACCTCCATTAAAAGGCTTGCATCTATCTTTCTTCCTCGAAAGCCGGAAAAGTCTTTCTGCATTTCTAATTTTGCAGCGAAGTTCAAAGGTATCCTTGCAGGGAATGTATTCCCCATCTTTCTTATACCCTTTGTTCTTCTTGGTGATCTTTACATTTGCGCCAAGAGATTCGAGGACAAAGCGCATGTCATCCGCGAGTTTTTCGCTCGCGGTGTTGAACAAAATATCGTGTCCGTCTTCTGATACGAATCCATCAGTGTCCATCAACCCCTGGATTAAGGCAAAGCGATCTTCTATTGTCCCCCATTTATAACAGGTCGGAATAAACTTATTCTCGCTTTTGCACCCCAAAAGGCCCAATACACGAAGCGGTTCACGAATCTGCGCGGCTGGGATTCTGTACTCCGTTGCATTGCTGCGCGGGTCCTTGTATTGGTGCGACATATCAAATCCGGCACCCCGGAATTGGTTCACTATCTCTTCATCGGCAGATGTGAGCTTAACCTGGGTTTCTTTCCCATCGGGCAAGTATCCGTCTCCTATTAGCGCTCCAATAATATATGGGTCGAATGCTGCTCGCTTCGCCATAGCCGGGCTTGATTTTGTGAATTTGACCGGTTCAGTCAAAGGGATTACCAGATAGTGTTTAGTGCCGCGATCATAGTGTTTCCCGGTTGCTTGTTCGTCAAGCCATTTCTTTATCATCGAAAAATCCCAGATGCGCCAATCAGCCTCTATTCCGGTTCCATTGATCTTTCTTGTTTTATGCGAATGTCCGGTTTCCCTTACCTTCCAAAGATGTTCAAGCCCACATTCGATGGTTGAACCATCATCGAAGGTTATCTCATAGAAATCGTGGTTGGGATGCTCAAAAATCTGGATGACTTTCTCGAATCCTCCAGTGCAGGGGTCGATAAGAATGCTGCCTACTTTTAGATCGCCATTCTTTCGATAGCCGAAGGGCGTAACAATATCCGTGTCGTTCGGAAGAACCTTACCAGAGCCGCGCGAACCGCCGCATATCACGATGTCCGCCTGGCTCGTCAGAACCTTTTCCTGGAAACCGGCCTGGGGGATGATGTTGTAGAGGCGCTTACCTTTCCGCTTGAGGTCAAGATTCTCCATCCTGATCTTCTCGGCATACTCATAAGTATAGACCTCCTCCCCATATTCAAGGAACACGGGATCAAATATGTTCGCTTCGTTATGAGGTTGCACCGTCATTTGCGGCAAAAATGCAAAAATGTTATTTTAAGTGAAACTTTTTGTTGCACTTGAAACAACCTCTTTTTATTTTTGCCCGTGTGGAAGGAGAAAAGAATACAGAAAAGCGCTACTGCCGATATTGCGGCAGTCGGCTAATGGTTGATGTGAAAGCCTTGCACGGCAAGGTGACGCTTGAGGTTAAATGCACCAAGTGCAAGCGCCAGAACATCATCGAAGAAGAAAATAGTTAGCGTACCATAGCGTACCATAGCGGCTATCAGCGTTCCTGCGCGAACCATCGGCCCGGAGTACAAGTCCAGATACGGATTTGCGCTTCGGGCTTTTTGTATAACCCAAATACGATCATTGAAATGAAAGAAAAAATCATTGCAGAACTCAAAACTGCTTACGCGAAGCTGGGGTTGAGTGATGAGGCTTTTGACGGGGTAGCCTCTCTGCTGGAGAAAACTGTCACCGAGGAATCCGAGATTGCAACTGCTGTAAGCGGGGACAATGTTAAGAACCTCCTCAAAACCATTCAGGGCCAGGTCGATTCGTGGAAGAACAAGTACCACGATAAGGCCAAGGAACTGAACAGCTACAAGGAGAAGCACCCGGACACCGATCCGGGGAAGACCGATCCTGACACCAAGGCTGACGACGACGAACCCGCGTGGGCGAAGCGGTTACGCGAACAGAACGAGGCGATTGCAGCGCGTTTCGAGGCGGAAGACAACGCCAAGAAAGCAGCGGCGAACCTCCAGGCTGTTGAAGCGAAACTCAAAGCCGCCGGGTGTGTCAATGCCGGAATCCTCAAGGGGGTCCTCAAGGGCTTCGCGCTCGGAAAGGACGAAGATGTGGATGCTGCCGCGACGAGACTCCAGGAGGAGTACAACAACTCTTACAAGGAGATTTTCGGCGATGGCCCTCAGCCTGGGTTCGGAAGCGGAAACTTCAATCCCGACCCGAAAGCCAACATCAACAAGATGAACGACATTCTGCGTCAGGAAGGGCTTCTCCCGGCAAACGAGTAAACCCTTTTAAAAACAAACAGCAATGCCTACTTTCAGCTCATTCAACGCCTATGGCTCCGAGTCCCTTGAAATCGGACAGAGCCATGTTCCCGTGTGGCTGGGTAATGTCTCTCCCGTTCCCGTGGGCGGCAACCTTGCAAGCGACTTCTTGAAGAAGGGCATCCTGATCGGTGCCGGTTCTCCAATCAAGTACGCCAACAAGGTGATCACCCCGTTCGTCGGCTGGGAGGTCGTTTCCTTCACCGGTGCTTCTGGCTCCGAGACGGTGGATACCATCGTCATCAAGCCCGCTGTTCTCGGCAATGTCACCATGCTTCCCGCCGTCGATGACAAGATCATGAAGGTCGGTTCCACCTTTGCCGCCACCGGCAAGGCCGCAGCCGTCGCCTCCATCGCTCTCATCGAAGAGGGTCAGAACGCTGGCAACTATGCCGTGACCGTCCTCCACTCTGCCACCGTCGACTCCGTGAGTGCTGGCGATGTCCTCGCCCTCTCCTCCGCCGAGTCTGCTGGTTCGAGCAAGTCTCTCAAGGTGCAGCCCAATGCGTACCTCTACAACGACATCTACCTCGGCAACCTCGATGACTCCGCCGCCGCCAAGAGCGCCAAGACCATCGCCGCCACTGGTGCTGTCGTCCAGTTCCACAAGTATGGTCTGCTCGTCGATATGACCTCCAGCGCTGCTGTGAAGGCCCAGATGCAGAAGGCCGTACCGGGTGTTCTCCAGGTTGAAGTGTAATCCCGCAAAAAAGAGAAATCACTATGGATACCTATCAGATTCAATTCTATGATCTGCTCTCCCGCGCACTCGTTGGTGGGCAGACCCTTCAGGACTTCCTGGACAACACGATGGCCTTGAAGTACAACAAGCTCCAGCTCGACGGTTTCGCTTTCGACCCGTTTATGCTGGATGACTTCGCGTACACCCAGACCGTGACCGAACTCGCCATCAACCCGGTCGCTCAATACTACGATGTCGATTCCCCGGCTCTGCCCGACGGAACTCGCGGTGGTAAGGAGTACACCGGCAAGATTCCTCGTATGAAGAAGGTCGAGTTCTTCAACGAGGACAAGATTCGCAAGATGCGCAAGATCGAGCGTCGCCGTGACATCTCTGCCGAGGCGGTTCAGGCCGCTGCCTACCGTAACCTGTTCATCACCGTGGACAAGCTCATCGGTGGTCACACCAACGCCCTGACCTACCAGCGCCACCAGGCCGTCTCTGCCGGTAAGTTCACCATCTCTGCCGCGAACAACCCGAAGGGTATCAAGGATGTCACCCTTGACTACCATGTGCCTGCCGCCAACAAGACCACGCTGACCAGCACGGCCCGTTGGTGGACTTCCAGCACCCACACCACCGCGAACGAGGGTGCCGACTCCGACCCCGTGAAGGACCTCAGCGACATCGTGGCGAAGGCTCGCTACGCTGGCATCCGTGGCCACTTCGAGGTTGAGATCGACTACCTCAAGGAGTGCCTTGCCCACAGCAAGGTCCTCGCGCAGATCGGCATCTCTCTGCTGCCCGCTTCGGATTCCACCGCGCAGATCGCTTTCGCGCGTTCCCGGAATTACGATGTTCGGCTTGCCGAACTTGAGGGTCTTATCGGCGCTCCGATCAAGGCGATCGACTCGCTCGTCGCCATCGAGAGCTTCGACAAGGCGAACAAGGCGCTCGTCGCTGCCAACACCAACGCCTTCAACAAGGATGTCTGGGTGTTCGTACCGGACGGCACGATCGGCACCGTTCAGACCGTGGAGCCTATCGCCATCGCTGGCGGTGACTACTCCCAGTTCTACGGCGGGAAGCTGCTCATGACCGTGGATGTGGACGCTGTGACCAAGTTCCAGGGCATCTACACCGAGATGACCTCCCTGGTCATTCCGACCATGCCGCAGTACATGTGGTATCTCTTCCCGAACGCTTAGTTCTTTGAAAACGAGTTAGTGAAAACCGACGGAAGAAATGGCAAGTATCGCAAATAACATGACGATGGTGGCTTGGCTTCGTTCCAAGTGCGACCCCTATATGGATTTCTCCGATGACTTCATCTACGCAACGCTCCTTGGTAGGGGTGTTGACGACGATGATCAGAAGGTGTCCGCAACCTCGGAGAGAACACGCGACCTGTGTCTTGCGGATTGTTATGTTGCGGCTGCCGTTTCTTCCACCAAGTCGGGAACGCAGGGAGAAGCAGATGGTGGTTGGACTCACTATGTGGCAATCAAGAATGTCATTAGCCGGGATGCTTTGATGCAGATGGCTCGTGACCTCTACGCCAAGTGGGGAGAACCGTTCACCGATCCGCGCCCGAAGATCACCATGAAATCGCTCTACTGATGTATAACCCCAGATGGCCCTATACCTTCGTCGTGGCTGGCGAGAGCCTGGACGAGAACGGCGCTCCGGTTACGGACGAGAATGGGATACCTGTTGTGTCTTCGATGACCATAAAGCAGGTCGTCTATGACGGACGCTGGAATCCCATCCGCAACGCAGCCGGGCAGTTCAAGACCAAGGATGTCACCACCGTACCCTGGGGGTATAGGACATCAACGGGGGGTATGAAGACGAGCGGTGAGGTGATTGTCGCGGATTACAAGGTTTCATGCCCGATGCTCTTGACTGACATTCCTACCGGGACGGTCCTCCTGATGACTGATGCGGTACACACCTTCCGCGTCACGGTGGTCAAGATGACCACATACAACTGGGGGACGAATCTTTGGGTGGATAATGTCAAGAACTGATGGGAAAGGAGAAAAACGAATCAACCATCAAGCGGGCATTCGCCCGCCTGCAAGAGCGTAAGGATACGATCATCCGCGAGGGTATGATCAACCTGGCGAAAGCGGGGCTTGAGTATCTGGTTGCGGTGCATAACATGCACGAAATGTTCATGGCGCACACGACCGAAACAGACACGCTTGCCTATGCCGTAGCACACGATGGTCTTATCGTCGCGTCCGGATGCCACAATGGTGGCGATGATGACCTTCCTGGTTCTGCAACGGATGCGGCCATTTCGATTCTCTCCGGCACTTCCGGCTGGGTAGCGGTGATCCTTTCAGAAATGGAGGGGTATTACCGGGTTGACTACGAGCAGGACTTCCTGTTCGATGTGTCATTCCACACCGTCGCCGAGTTCCAAACCTACTTTAAGAAGATAGACCGATGAACGATTTTGACATTACCGCCATAGAGACTCTTGTTACCGACGAGGTAAGGAAACTCAGTGTTTCCTCCAATGTCTGGAACAATCGCCCCAAGTCCACCTCTGATACCATCAACGACTTCGTTGTCGTCAAGGTGTCTGGAGGGGTTACGGACAGGTGCGCGTTTGGTGAATGCGTCATCTCCATCCGTCTCTTCGCAAGGGATGTGAAGGAGATGAAGAACAAGAAGAGGCTATCGGTTATGCAGAAGGCGGCAGAAGGTCTTCCGATTTGGATAGAACCGCTGCTCATCAAAGGCAATCCGACGATTGTAGGCGACACTCCCGACGACTTCGGTTTCCACGCTCGTATCATGAATTTCAAGGCTTACATCAAATCAAAATAACAATCCTATGCCTACTCTTACCCACGCGATGCTTGACGACCTCCACATCGGTAACGCATCCCTCTCTCTGCTCCCGTACTCCGCTTCGGGAGTGGACATCACTTCTGGGCTGGACTTCTCCCAGGCGGACCAGATTTTCACCCTTGAGGGGACCTTCAACCTTGAGAGTGATGACCCGTCCAACACGGATGTCAAGATCGACCAGCACCAGGAGGTGATCGACACCCAGATTGACAAGGGCGGCAACTGGCGCATGACGGGCAACATCCCGTCCGTCGCCGAGGCCCTGCTTGCCTACTTCTTCCCGGACGGCGCAGCCGTTGCTGCCGGAACCGCGTCCCATCCGACCGGTGTCACCGGCGCCGACGGCAATGCGTACTACACCGGCAAGGGCTTCCTCGCCACGCCGGAAACCGTCGAGGTCACGATCCTCGCCGAGTCCGAGTCCAAGAACACGGCCATCCTGTTCCCTCATGTCAAGATGATCGTGTCGAAGCCGAAGAAGGACGACAACAACAACCCGGCGTACCTCTCCTTCGTGGGGTATGTTCTTCCGAACCCCTACAAGAAGAGCGACAACCTGGTTGGTGACTTCGCCGTCCTCAAGGCGACCAACAAACCTGGGAACGCTTAACAGCTCTCATCACAATTCCTTGTCCGGGGGCGGGGTCAAAAGCCCTGCCCCTTTTTAAATAAAAAGATATGAATCAACCCGACCTCATAGCAAGAAAGGACTACATCGACATCGTGAAGGATGCGCCCACCGAGATTCGCATCGGCAAGCGGCGTTTCCAGATACATTGGATCAAGCCGTACACGATGGAGCGGTTGACCGAGGTGTGGCTTGAGCGCGACCTGGCATCCGCCGAGGTGCGCAAGGGCGCAGATGTCCTGAAAGACATGTGCAAGGAGCCGTATTTCGCTTTCAAGGAAGCGGCGCTGATGATCCTTAACAACGACATCAAGATTCGCCTTTTCTACGGATTCCTGTGGCGCTATCTGGCGCACAAGTACGACGAGACGCAGATTGCGCAGATAGTCGAAGCGGGTAAAAAAAAACTTCCGCTGGAGGCGCATTACAGAGTTATCGCGTTCTCGATGGATATGAGGACGGATGTGATGAAGATGACGGCGAAGGAAGCCGAGCAGTACCGAGCCGAACTGCTCTTGGCTGCGAAGCAGCTTTCGTCAAAGACTTCCCGGCCTACGGACGCCCTCGCTGGCGGCTTGGCCGATGGGAAAGGAACTTCGGGTACAGGTGCATCCTGACCTGCGCCCAGATTGAACTGATGCAGTCCGACCTACCGCACACGCTATACAAGAGGCCGAACCGGAAAGACGGCAAGAGAGGCGGCAGCCAGGGCGGGTTCAAGTACAACGAGAATGATCCGGCCATCCAGAAGCAACTGGAGGCCAACAAGAGAGCCGCCTTGCGCAAGGCGCACAAGAGCGGCGAATATACAACAGAACAGTTATTCCAATAATCACATAGTCTATGGCAGCGGGTACGATAGATTCATTGAACTTTGAGGTTCTTCTGGACGACAAGCAGTTTGATGCGAAGATCAAGAGCGATCTCGCCAATGCTGAGAAGTTCAACACGCAGTTGTCGAAAGTCCTTGATTTCCGTGGGAAAATCCGCGACACGAACCAGCACCTTACCGGTACGAGTTCGGCGCTTCGGACCATCTCGCAGTTGACCGGCGTTGCTTTCAGCGCCGTCGGCGTCCGTCGTTTCCTCTCCTCGCTGATCGAGATTACCGGTCAGTTCGAGGTGCAGAAGATGGCCTTGCGGAACATGGTGCAAGACATCGACAAGGCGGACAAGATATTTGAAGACCTCTACAACTTCTCCTCGAAGTCCACTTATCGGTTCTCGGAACTCGCCAAGTATGCCAAGCAGTTGGCTGCATTCAGCATTGAGTCCAACGACCTGCTTGATACCACCAAGCGCTTGGGCGATGTAGCTTCCGGAATTGGTGTCTCGATGGATCGCATCATCCTGGCATACGGCCATGTAAAGTCCTCCGGCTTCCTGCGTGGCATCCAGCTCCGTTCATTCGCCCAGAACGGCGTCCCGGTGCTTGAGGAACTTTCCAAGATGCTTACCGAAACATCCGGGAAGATGGTTACGCTTGGCGATGTCTTCGACAAGATGACTCGGCGAGAGATTACTTTTGAGATGGTTGAGGAGGCATTCAAGCGTATGACGAGCGAGGGAGGGAAGTTCTATAAGATGCAAGAGGTGTTGGCGAAGACCCTCGCAGGTCAGATCAACATCCTCAAGGGCAAGTGGGAGAACTTGATGTATGCTATGGGAGAATCCCAGGAGGGAATATTGAAGGGTGTAGTTGGCGCCCTTACCAAGATTGTTTCCTCTACTGAATCGTTCGGGCAGGCCGTCTCTTGGGCTATCGGAATACTCGGCGGATGGAAGGTAGCATCCTTGATTGCGGCGGCGGCGACCGATACGCTTACTGCATCACAGATTCGTCTTATCTCGGTTGTGGGCAACGCAGTTAGCGTGGCTTTGAGACCATACACCCTCTTTGCTGCTGCTATTGCAGCAACCGTTGGTGCTATCGTCAAAGCGGAGAAAGATGTCCAGTCGTTGGAGTCTTCCGGAAACAAGGTGAGGGAGGCTGCAATAAAGAACAATGAAAAGTATATCACAACACTCAACGCAGAGACCCGCGAGCTTGATAAACTCTACGAGCGCGTAAGACACGCGAAAGAGGGAACGGAGGAATATACAACGGCTAAACTTGCCCTTGAGAATAGGTTCTCTCCGTACATCAACCAACTCAAGGCAGAGGGTGTCGAGGTCGGAAATCTCGCCGTGCTATATGATGGTCTGGCCACAAAGGTCCGCGAGGCCAACAAGCAAAGGTTCCTTGAGTCCGCGCAAGAGAGCATCTTGGGCGCAAAGGAGGCAGAGATGAAGACCATTGAGGAGCGGTTTAATGCTATCATTGGTCAGATGAATAAGCGTCTTGGCGGAGAACTCTCTATGTCAGACCAGGCGAGCATCTGGTCTTACATGATGGGCGACCTCAACGCGCTTACTGGGCTGAGTTCGGAGGCCCGCGCGATTCTGAACAAGCGAGAGAAGGGCATCCATAAGAACAAACTCGCATACCAGAACTATACCTTCCTCGACCAGATAAACGATGTTCGTGAGGGATACGAGTCCTTGATGGATGTCTATTCCAGCAAGATGGAGGAGGCCGTGACACTCTATCAAAACACGATGTCGAAAATCGGTGATGCCAACGAGGATGGATCAGAGAATGTCTATAAGTTGTCGTCTATTATTGAAGGCATCAAGAAGTTCGACAAGGACATCGAGGCACTTCGTCGCAAGGCAAAGAGTGATTCCGGACTTACCGAGTCCGAGAAGAATCGTCTTGATGCGCTCGTTGAGAGCAGGGAGGAACAGGCGAAACTCTATAAGTCGATTATGGGCGTTGATTATGACAAGTTCATCAAATCGTCCACGAGAGAGCAGAATCAGGCCGTCAAGGATCGCATCCAGAACCTCAAGGCGGAAATCGCTATCTTTGAGAAGTACCGCGATGCGAGGGAGAAATTGCAGCCGTATTTCGGCGGCGATACCAACAACCAGCTTGCCACGCTCTTCGGGGGTGATGCTGCGAGCTACGACAACATTGATACTGCCCTGCAAAAACTCATCAGTGACCTCAAGGCGCTCGGAGAAGAAGGCATCCAGGCCGCCGAGCAGATAGAGGTCAGGCTTGGCACCGATGCGCTCGGCCTCCTACTCAAGCGTCAGAAGGCGCTCAAAGCCTACGAGGATAGTAAGTCCCGTTGGATGACCGAGGAGTATGGTTTCGGCGGCGGTGACGGCACGGAGAGAGATGTCCGGAAGATTGTCACCGACCTGATCGAAGCGAACAACAAGGCGCTTGAGAAGTACAAGGAGAATGCTGAGAAAGCGCGTGAGGCGCACAAGGGTGATGAGCAAGCAATCCGCGCCGAGATCGCGGCGCTTAACGACCTCCTCTTTGCGGAGCGCGAGTACAACAAGCAGCAGGCGCAGTCCGCCATCAATGCTCTGGCGAGGGGCAAGGCGCAGGAACTTGCGTCTGGATTCGATATGCGCGACTGGGGCGATAAGAGTATCGGCCAGGTTCGCGGCATCTGGCGTGGCCTTTCCGAACTCGCTAAGAACCCCGACATCCAGCTTGACTCCAAAACGAACGAATTGCTCACCAAGGCCGGTATCACCCTTGAGAAGTTCCGCGCCAAGACCAAGGAGGAGCTGGACAGGATGACCGACGAGGCCAAAGAGGAGTACCACAAGAAAATCGGCGAACTCGTTCAGGAGGTGGTCGGCGATTTCACGCAGGTTGCAGACTCGATCAAGGGGTACGCAGAGGTAACGGGAAATGTTGGCCTGGCCTCGGTTGCGGAAGATTTCTCTATCCTCGCCAATGCTGCCGGAAACTTCGCGTCGAAGATTCTGAGCGGCGATATTATCGGTGCTTTTTCCGGCCTCGTTACGACCATCGTGACCGGGTTCTTTGAGGCGAAGCGGGCTGTTGCCGAGTTTGAGCGGGAACTTCGCGCCATGAAAGAGGAGATTCGCGTTTCTGAAATCAAGGACGCTCTCAATATGGATTCTATCTTCGGCACCAATGATGTTGGCAAGGTACGCGCCGCCGTTGCTGCCGTTGACGAAATCAGGAAGCACATCAATACTCTTGGCGCCGAGATGCCGAAGGTCTTCAAGGAGAAGCGCGACTTCTGGGAGTGGTTCTTCAATAGCGGCCTGTCGGATGAGAGGTACAACAAATACTCATTGGAGCAGCTTGCCGAGTCCATCGGTGGCGACCTCTATGATGCTTATGGCAACCTCAACGCCGACACGCTGCAAAAGATTCTCGACACATACAAGAATCTCGGTGCCACCGAGAGGGAGTGGATAGAACAGGCCATCCACGATTCGGAGATGTATATGGATGCGATGAATCAAATCTACTCCGTGATGGAGTCACTGTTCGGAGACATCGCATCCCAGGCGGCTGATAAGATAGTCGATAGCTGGATCAAGGCTGGCGATGCCGCGCTCGACTATGCTGACATCCTGAACGATGTGGCCGTTGCTTATGCCAAGATGATCACCCAGTCCATGCTCATAGACTCCGTGATGACCGAGGACTTCAAGAAACAACTCTCGTCGAAGTTCTCCGTTGGGGATACCGCCGGCGCAATGGAACTCATCATGGAGGGTATGGAAACGATGCAGGCTCTCGCGCCGCAGATTACCGAGGCGCTTGAACCGCTCCGCCCGTACATCAATGGCGGGGGAGTTTCATCCGACACGCTCCGCGACGGAATCAACAAGGAACTCGTGGAGGGTAATTCGTCGCTCATCGCATCCTACATCAATGCGATGCGGGCAGACCTCTCCGTAATGCGGGCGCAGGATGCCGCCGGGTGGAAGGATGTCAATGCGATAATGGTTGCTATGCCCACGCTTGGCGACCACCTCGCCAGGATTGCTGCCGCCGACGAGAATACCGCCAGGAACACCGGAGAGATTCTGGCGAAGTTCAAGAGCATCATCACGGCATCGCCTGCCGGTGGCAGCGCGGTCCGGACTACCAAATAGTTCTTTCAAGTGAAACTATTTGTTTCAAATTGAATAACTCAAGACTACATTCGCAATATGGCAATCTACAATCCGGCAATCCGCGACTACGCGCCTTTCTACATCCAGCGGGCAAGCGATGTCAGCGCGATAGATGTCCGTACCACCTACGGAATCATCATCAAGGATAGCGGCTACCCGATGCAGCGTAAGGTCAAACAGCCGTACAAGAATGACTGGAAGGACCGGAATGGTGACGATGAGTGGAACGCCAGCCTCCAGTACGAGGCATTCGAGTACACTTTGGAGTGCGCCCTCTTCTCAACCGCAGCGAACTCGTCCACCGCAAGGCAGGAGTTGAAGAATGCTGTGAGGACTTTCCAGAATGCCATCAAGGACGGAGAGTTCAAGATATGGTCGGAATGGAGCAAGTTCGGTTTTCAGAAAGTTCGGATTGAGGAGTTCCCGGACCCTGGTTCTTCCGGCTTCTCCGAGTTCGATGGTCACTGCCGTCTTATTTTCAAGATGGTTGTGAAGATTAACGACCCGGTGACTGAAATGAAATATTACAACGGATCAATCGTCACCGCATAAAATGGCCCACTTTTCCATCATATCATCGCAAGGTCAGCACCCGGTACTTTTCACGGGTGCGCCTCGCTATGTCGGCGCATATCTGAAACCCGGCTATCTTGAGTTCCCGGAGATTGGTTCTCCGACCGCGATTGGCTGGCATGTGGGGGACTATGTTGTGTATTCCAGGACGGGCCGGACTTATCGGCTCTACGGAACGCCGAAAGCAACGGAGCAGTCCGATGCGAACAAGTTCGGCGCGGCGTTCCTCTACGAGAATGTGCAGTTCTTCGATGATATGAAGCAGTGGGAACTCTGCCCGTTCACCGACCTGGTGCCTGACGACAACACTGTCCATTTCTCCACGCAGGGCGTTGTTTCTTTCTTCGGAAAGCCGTTGAATGTAGCAGAGCGCTTGCAGGCTTGTCTTGAGAATCAGTACGGTGCAAATAGCTGGGAGGTCCGCATTGTGGAAACATCTGATGCAGACATTCTGGAAATCCTCAACACAGAGGTAGAGTTCTCGGTGAGCGGCGTGAACTGCTTGCAGGTTCTCGACAAGGTGTACGAGACCTGGAACAAACTCGGCTGGGCGTACACAATCGAGAATGGGAAGAATATCCTGACCATTGGTGCGCCAAACGATCGCACGGCGGCCAACACCACGGAGGGCTATGCCTATGATGACGGCCTTGTTGCCGTGGAGAAGTCCATCGCCAATGCTGCTGAGATTGGAACACGCCTTTTCGCCTATGGTTCGATGAAGAACATGGACGCGACTTACTATCGCGGCCTTGACATCTACCAGGCCGAGTCGGTTGACATCGAGCATCTGATGATACCGATTTCAAACTGGGGGACCACGAGCAGCAAGCCGGATGCGAGGAAAGCATACATTCAGGATGCAACGGCCATCGCAAAGATGGGCATCATACCCCGTACTGCATACTTTGACGGCACCGGCGACCTCCCGGACATCCACCCTACGATTGAGCGGATGACGATAGGAGAGGTATATGATGCCGGTGGCGCCGGGTATCTCCCCGACCTTAACGAGTGGTCCCGTGACCAAAGGATTGACGAGATCATCGGCGCGACCAACCCATCGGACGAAGGCGCTGCATCTGATATGGGCGTTCGTTTCAAGGAGTCTATATCTGACACTTTTGATGCCGTGACCGAGGTCGGCTCGGCTAACGATTTCATCGAGCCGGACATCTACACCACCACGCTCACCAAGAGTGGTCGCCTCGTGTTGAAGTTTGGCCGCAACATACAGACGATCACCCTCAATGCTGCCTGGGATGCGAGGTTCAATGTGGCCACGATGGAGGTTGCTAATGGAAACACGGTAGAGACCATACCACTCAACATTGCGCCGGTGTCATCCTCCTCGTTCTCCTTTGTCCTCCCGGAACAGGTTGTCATCCAGAATGCTGTCGCCGGTACGCTCCGTGTCGGTCTGAATATTTTCGTCCTTGACAACGCGCCAACGGCTGAGACTGACACCGTTACCATTGCCATAGATGGTGATACAACTATTGAGGGTGGTGTCGAGTACATGCTTGACAAGACCTTCTCGGTTGTCATCCCTCAAATTGGTTTCGACATCGAAAAGTATGCTGCTCTTGGAGAGGGGAAGAAGATTTCGATGAAGACCGGTATGTGTGCTGGACGCGACTTCGAGATCAAGGAGGTGAATTATCAGATAGCAACGGATAGTTGGCATCTGACCCTATATCGAAGCAACGACGAGGATTTGAATATCCTCTTCCCGAATACCGATTACCAGATAGCTTCCGGAGATCAGTTCGTGCTACTTGACATCGCCATGCCGGAGATGTATGTGACGGTTGCGTCCCAGCGCCTTCTTGAAGCAGCGCAGAAACTCCTTGCAGACATCTGCGAGGAGAAGCCGTTCTATGCTCCGCAGATCGACGCAAAGGCAGTAGTTGACGAGTCTCGTGTTCTCCTTGAGGGTCTTTGGATGGACATCTCTTTCAACGGCACCCAGGAGTATGCGTTAATCGACTCCATCACGATTGACGAGAACGGCTCGAACATTCCAATATACGATGTTGCGCTTCGCCAGGAGAAGGGGCTGGATTGGACAGAGAATATCGGCTCTGCATCGTCTGGCAGGTCTTCCGTTTCCGTTTCCGGGAACGAGTCATCTGAGGTTCGCGGGACTGTTACATCCGTTGGCCTTACCGCTCCAGAGGGGTTGAATGTGTCCGGCTCTCCGGTTACGACTGCCGGAATACTTGGACTAAGCCTGGCGCCTGGGTACAAGATTCCTCGCACCGAGGAGTTGGCGCAATACTTTGAACTCGGCGGGTCCGGCGATCCGTCCGGTTTCGTCCGTCTCAAATCCGAATACAACTTCCTCGGCCCCAGAAAGGGCTTGATTTTCGACGCGCAGACAAGCAGGATAGAGAGCAACCCGCCCGACCTCTATGTGAGGACGATAGACGGGCAGAGGGTTCTTTACTCTCCGCTCCCGTTGATTACCGAGGGAGACCAGATCGTCTTGTCCGGGACGCCCGGAGGTGGCGGCGGGAGCAACTACCTCCGCCTCCTTGAAGATGTGTACCATAACGAGAGCGGCGTAAGGCGATACGCCTCCGGCAATGTCGGAAGCACCGACCTCCTCGCGTATGATTCTACGAAGGGTTGGTATGCCGTTCAACTTGGGAGCGGACTTTCGTTGAGCAACGGCGTCCTCACGGCGTCCGGTGGCGGTGGCGGAACAAGCTACACTTCCGGTACGGTTGAGGAGTTGAACGCAGGCTCCGGCACCGTCGATCGCGTGTGGACCCCTTCCGTCCTCGCATCCTGGCTTTCCGGCAAGGACTATGTGATGAGGACGACGGCCCAGACCATCACGGCGGCGCACACCTTCTCCAACGGCTTGAAACTGAACACGGCGTCCTCGTCGTGGACGAACTCCGACCGGGCGCTCTACTTCGGGGCGAACGGGGATGATGCCAACCTCCGCTACTACAATGTCGATGCGGACAAGGGCCTGACATACAACCCGAACACCGGCGCATTGAAAGCGGGGTCTTTCGTGAAGCGCGGCGGCACATCGGCGCAGTTCCTCAAGGCGGACGGCAGCGTGGATTCCAACACCTACCTTACCACGTCATCTGCGGCGGACACTTATGTCCTGAAGGCCGGGGACACCATGACCGGCGACCTGACCATCAAGAAGTCCGGCGGCGGCGCGTTGAACATCCAGGGTTCCACGCACAACGCCGCTTCTGGCGAGATCGTCTTCAATCCGCACGGGACGCAGATACGGAACGGCGCGAAGATTTCTGCGGTCGCCGGAAGCACTTCCTACGACCTCACCGACATCGTGTTTTCGGCGTCGAACAACCGAACCTCTCCGTATTCCCCGGATTGGTACGAAACCCTCCGCATCAAATACGACAAGTCGGTCATCCTTGCAAACGCTGGCGTCTTAAAGTGGATGAACAACCCTTCGGAGGGCGACCCGACAGCAATCGACTGCATCAAGCTGACCTCCGGGAACATCTTCATCATCGGGCGCGGGGTAGCGAACAACTCCTATGATTCCTACCTCGAAGGCAAGTCCGTCTATATCCGTACCGGCACCTCGACCTTGACCTCCCGCCTTTCGGTTTCGCAGTCGGCCATCACAATGAGCCTCGACACGATTCCCAATGTGGACAATAACTACAAGCTCGGAAATGCCAACAGGTATTGGAAGGAGTTATACACGAAGAAGGTGTACCTTGCCGATGGTATCTACATCGAGTATGTTGACAACTCCGGCAACGGCTATGTCCATATCAACGCACCGCTCGTGACCGACGGGGACCAAATAGTGCTTTCCGGCACCCCCGGCGGCGGTGGCGGCGGCGCGTCCTTCCTCGCGGACCTCAACGATGTGACCCTCACGAACCTCGCAAATACCAACCTCCTCCAATGGAACGGCAACGCCTGGGTGAATGTCGCGGCGAGTTCCGTCGGCGTGACCACGGAAGGTACGGAGGCGAACTTGAACGCAGGGACGCCCTCGACCGATAAGATGGTGTGGGCGCCCGCCACCCTCGCCTCATGGCTGGCCAACAAGGAATACTCCACCACGGCGAACACGGTGTCGAATGTCGCCGTCGGCGGCTCCGGGCATACAACAGAGCTTGCCATCACGAAAGCGGGGTCAACGAGCTACATCACCGTTCCGTTCGCAACGATGACCGAGCGACCGAAGTATGTCACCCCGACGCAATCCGCAGATGCCATCGACCTCAACACCATCCTGGCCGGAGGTGGCATCACCAGGAATGTCTGGAATCAAGGCTACTGGAATCACGCACCGAGCGGCATCGGCTACTTCGGCGCGGCGTGGCAGATCAACGCCCATTCATCGGAGACGGGCGCGATGCAATTCGCGTGGAACGGCAACTACACCGGGACGACCCCGACGAAGAGCCTCTGGTTCCGCGTCCGCAATAGCGAGCAATGGGGCGACGACTGGCATCTCATCTACGACAGCGCCAATCTCACGAAGTCCGTCATCACCGGCTTGCTCGATGCGGGTAACGGCACCTACCTCCCGCTCTCCGGCGGCACGATGACGGGTAGCATCAACATGACCGACGGGAAGCAGATCATGGATTCCACCGGCACTTGGGCCATGCTCGGCCTCTCGTCCACCGGCGTGTTCTATTGCGGCCCCGGCTACCAGGTGTCCTCCGCTTTCCTCATCCGGTCCGGCGATATGGACCTCAAACACAGAAGGTACACCTCGAACACCGCGTCCGGCTACAACGAGTACACGATTTTCGACGAGGCGAACGCGAACCTCCTTTCCGTAAGCTGGTCGGCGCTCAACCTCACGGCGGCTGGCACCCTTACGGCGAGCGGCCTCGCCACCCTCAATGGCGGCATCAGCACCACCACGGAAACGGCGACCGGAACTATCACCGCGTTGAACTTCGCTCTTTCTGCGACCAACGCAAGCTCCAAGATCGTCTTCGCCCGCGAGGGGTACAACTACCTGCAAATCCCCGCCAACGGGCAACTCAATGTGGTCGCCAATTCCTCGTTGAGCGCGGCGAACTCCACGGCCATCTTCACGGCTACGGACATCCGGCCCGGCTCCAACGGCGGGTACAATCTCGGCTATGTCGATTCCTCGTCGGCGGACAACAACCGCCTCTGGAATGTGTACGCGCAGGAGATGATGCTTATAAAGGCCAACGGCCCCACCCTCACCTTGCGCGGAACGGGCGACAATACCGACGGCGCGACCATCCTGTTCAAGAGTTCGAGCGCCAACCACAACGGCTTCAAGATTGCGGTTGAGAAAGCGGCGTCCAGCAATAACCGTGGCCGTCTCGCGCTCAACTTCTACTCCTCGAATGTCACGACCGACCCTTACGAGCCGGATTGGAAGCGGGCCATGAGGGTTTCCTACAACGGGAATGTCCTCATTGGTGCGTCGGACTTCTCCAACACCCTCTACGCCTACGGCACGGCGGTTATCGGCTCTGCCACGGCCATCTCCGGGGCGACCCTCTCCGTCACCGGCGTAATAGCGTCCACGGGCGACCAGGTGGTCACTTCCGATGCCCGGATGAAGACCAACCTCAAACCGGTCGAGTTGACCGTTGAGCAGATTGCGAAGTGCCGGGCCGTGACCTTCGACTGGACCACGGGAGGCCACTCCTTCGGCTCCATCGCCCAGGATTGGCTCGACATTCTCCCGGAGGCCGTACACAAGGGAAACACCCTCTCGCTCGCCTACGCACAGCTCGGAACAGTCATCGGCATCACACTCGCCAATCACGAGACCGAGCAGGACACGGAGATACGGGAATTGAAAGAAAGAGTGAAATACCTCGAAGAAGAAGTGAAACGATTAAGAAGTTAGCTTATGGCTTGGGACCCTACCACAAACACCCTCACGAAAGGGTTCACGAAGATAGGCGCGAATGGGAACGGCGACCTCCAGGCCGCACTCGGTCGCTCCGGCAATAACTCGCATCTGCAACTCATCTGTGACATCGACGGGAACGGAAACCGGGTGAACAAGATTAACGCGGCGTCGAGGTACAAGCCGTTCTGTTATAATACCGTCCCGTTCGCTTCCGAAGCGGCGCGTGAGGCGGCGCGTGTGGCTCGTAACTGCGGCCTCACGATGAGGGGTTATTCCGCGCTCTCAACGATGTGGTCTGCGGCACTTGCGCTCGCCCCGGATGAGTTTTGCTGGGCCTACGAGCCGCCCCGCGCATCGCAGACCTCCGAGCCGAAGCGGGCTAACGACTTCATCAACGAGGACAGCACCACGAGGGGGTATTGCTCCACCTCGAAGTTCCAATTCGGCTACCGCCTTCTCCCGAACCCGATGACCAGGTGGAATGTCCCGCCGAAGGTGCAACTTCCGAGTGATGTCATGCTCTCCGCAGACGCAATCGACCTCTCCGACTTGCAGGGCGACGGCACGAGCGGCTACACGAGCGCCAACCATGCCTACTACAAGCTCTCCGACTTCTACTTCGCCATAGCCATCGCGGAGCGTGGCGCTTCCGGGCCTCAATGGATCATGTGCTTCGAGAGTGCGGACCTTCCGTTGACCGTGGACTATTTCAACTCCGTTACAACGACGAAAGACTACGATGTGGTCTTCTTCTTCTTCAAGCCCCAGACGGCTGGCGGAGCGATATACAACGGAGGCTCCTCCCCTTTGTCCGGGACGCACATCCTCGCTCCGCAGCCGTATGTGCAATTCCACTACGACTACTCCTTGGGCATCGACACGACCGCCATTATGAATGCGGCCCGCGACACCATCTCGCTGACCATATCGGCCACGAGTTCGGACATCCCGTACCACCATATCTCGCTGATATGGCAGGACGGCCAGACCACGCGATCCGCATCGTTCACGAATACTGCCGGGACACTCACGCAGACACCCGCCAGTTTCTCGGCGACATACGCAAGTGGGTGGGCCACCGGCACGACCTTCCTCATCCGCATATACACCTCCGCCTCCGCATACAAGGAGCAGACGTTGCCTGTTATGGAACAATCATAATCACCAACGATAAAGCATTATGAACGACGACAACAAACAGAGAATGGAAGAAATTAAGAATGTTCTCCTTCTCGCGGGGCTTATCATCCTCGCAATCCTCTCCTCCGTGGGGTGCTTCAACTACGCCACCCTCGCCAACAAAGCCGGGGACCCGGACAACCTTTTCTGGCTGGTCGGCCTCGTCAACATCATCTACAACGGCTTCGCCATCTACAAGATCGGCAAGAAGTTCTTCCCTCCCAGAGAAATCAAGAAGTGAAGTATGAAACGATTCCAGGTACTCAACCTTGTCAACGGGGGTGTGGCGACTATCACCGCCCACTCCCTTGATTCCAAGCACGCCTACAAGGTCGTGCAGTTCCGCAAGGCCCTCCTCGCCGAGAACGAAGCCTTCGAGAAGGAGCGCATCGACCTCCTCAAAGAAGCTGGCATCGAAGACCCCCAGGCTTTCGACGACGAACTTGTTTCGCTCCGCAAGACGGAGAACCCCACGGACGAGCAGAAGAAACGCCTTGACGAGCTCAACGGGAAGATCAACCGCTTCAACGAACTCCTGACCACGGCACTCAACGAAGAGGTCGTCCTCGACTGCAAGACGATGCCCTATGACGAGTGGCACAAGCTCCAGAACGAAAACGCCGAGAAGGAGATTTACGGCAAGAAATGCGACCTTCTCTCCGGCGCGGTAGAAGACATCCTCGAAGGCGTCCTCTGGGTCGCCCCCGCCGAGGAGTAATCATTAACCCTTAAACTCAAAACACAATGCCTAACTACTCTTGCATCACGAACATCGCCGCGACAAGCTACCGTGGCGACTTCGCGTACTCCGATGGTTCCGGCCACTTCAACGCGGACGGCAACCTCAACCTCACTTCCATCTCCGGTACGAAAGAGGGCGTCGGCTCCTTCGAAGCCTACCTCGACGACGGCGGATGGAACTACAACCCCCATTTTACCGATTTGACAAAGGTTATGGATTTGGTCAATTTCATGACCGGAGCCATCGCTGGCGTCACCGCAGACCTTGCACTTGGGGTGTAAAGACTAAAAAAGGAGGCGCACCTCGCGGCGTACCCCCTATCTTCTAAAATATAAAGGCTCACGAATTTAAGAATTTACTTTCAAAAAACAAAAAAGATTATGACAACGGAAAATAACACTATTACTGCGGTCATTTCCAGCGGAATTGGCAGCACCGCCGTCATATTCTTTCGTGACGCCGTAACTGCTATGATACCCTGGCTCATTCTCTCCGTGCCGTTGATCGTCCTTGACCTCAATTACGGCATCAAGGCCGCGCGACATCGCGGCGACAAAATCCGATTCAGTAAGGCTTTTAGGAAGACCTTCGGCAAGGCTGTGGAGTATGTCGCGTGGTGCTGCTTCGCCGCAACCGCCGCCCGCGCATTCGAGGCCAAATGGCTCGAATGGCTGGTGATGGGTGCGGTGAACATCAACGAGATGGCCAGTATCATCGGCAACTACGCGGAAACGAAGGATGTGACTATCTCCTGGTCTTACATCTGGAACAAGTTGCTCCGTATCGTCGGCGCCAAAGCCGGAATCGACACGGGCGACATTGATGTAGGCGAGGTGGTTAAACCCAAGCCGAACCGTGATCCAAGCGCAGGTAAATTCACAAAGAAGTAGGGTATGAAGCAGTATGTGATGACCTATGCCGAGATCGGATATAAGGGCGCTCTCATCCAGCATCGTGAGGTATTCCATACGAGGCTGGGCGCCCGTATCAACTTGTTCTTCTCCAAGATGAACAAGAGGAGAATCTGGAACAAAATCAAAGAAGAAGAAAGGTAATGGTACGATTGACTAACCAAAGGAATCCCGCCGCAAGCACCGATAAGTCCACCATCGGTCGGCTCTATGTCGAGGAGGGCGGCTTCCTCTGCCACATCCTCGAACCGCCGGATCGTGGTCTCGACAAGTCGATGCCCATAGACGAAATCCGCAAGAAGAAGGTCTATGGCGCGACCGCTATACCCAAGGGTGAATACGAGATCAGGTTGCTCGTGTCCCCCTCGATGAAGGACAAATCCTACGCGAAGAAATACGGAGGGCGATTCCCGTACATCATGGATGTCCCCGGTTTCGACAGCGTTCTTTTCCACCCCGGAAACACGCCGAAAGACACGAAGGCGTGTCAAATCACCGGCGACTTTAGCCCCAGCAAACCGGACTATGTGGCGAACTCCGTCAGGGCCTACCAGGACTTGATGGATTTCTACCTCTGGCCCGCCTTCCTCCGTGGTGACAGGATAACCTACAAGGTCGAGTAGTATGAAGACGAAGACAATCCTTATCGGCCTCGCCGTATTCCTTGTGTGGTGCGCGATAGAAGCCATCTATTGCGAAAACAAGGGCTACAAGAGAGGATTCGCAGACGGAACGGGGAACACCCAACACGACACCACCATAGTTGTAGATACCGTCCGGGAATACTACCCAGTCGAGGAGTACAAGTATGTGGACCGGCTTGTCTATGTCCCAGTGACGGACACCATACATCAGCACGACACCACCTACCTGGTCATGCAGATGGAGGTAAAGGGTTACAAGGACGAGGACTTCGCTTTGGAGATAGAGGGCATACAACCCTTCCTGCGGTGGATAGAGGTGTACCCCAAGACAACCTACATCACCAACACGGTTACGAAAGAAGTACCCTATAAGTACACTTTCTCCGCTTTCGCGGAAGCATCCGCCACGCTCAACTATTACAATGCACGAGCCGGGTTGATGTACGACCGCCAGATTAGCGGACGCTGGAGAGGATATGCCGCTGTCGGGTACGAATACGGATCACTCGGCAAAGGCCCCTTCGCCCAGGTTGGTACGAAATTCAACATACTACAAAAATAAGGGGTGCGCGTAGTGCCGGAGGCTTGTCGGATTGGCTTGCCGGTACTCCCACCCCTTTCTTTATTAGGAATTAAATTCGTACATTTGCAATACCTCTACCGATGGTAGGTGGCATACAGAGCCTTCGGACGCTTGGGCAGTTAACAAGCGTCCATTAGTACATCCACAAGTGTGGAATGTAATCGGGACGCGGCGCGACAAAGATTCGTGACCGCCCCCTGTCTTTTATTTGAAGAACGGAATGGACGCGAGCATCCGCGCGTTCTCCTCCTTGCTGATCCGGAGATACTTCTGGAAGTTCTGGATGGTACGGTGGCCGGTGATCTTCATTAACTGATAGTCCGGAACTCCGGCGAGGTGGAGGATGGTGGCACCCGTCCTCCTCGCGGTGTGGGCGCTCACTTTCTCCCATTTCGCCATCTTCCTGACCGTGACCTTGCCGCCCTTGGTCTGCCTGGTGTCGTAGGTCTCAAGAAACGAGTCGCCCAGCGTCTTGCATATAGCTTTCATCCTACGGCCAAGTTCCTGCTCGGTCATCCTGGGCGCCGCCCCTCCGTTCCTTTCAAGCACCTGGCGGACGCGAGGGGAGAGCGGAACGATGACGGCATCGCCGGTCTTCGGCTGGACGAACTGGATCATACCATTAACGATGTTGGCGTCCGAGAGGCGAGAGTAGTTCTGGAAACGCGAGGCGGTATAGACTCCAAGGATGAAGAGGTCGCGGGCCATAGCGTCCCGGCCTTGCAGGTCGGCAGACCATAGGGCGTCCACCTCCGCTTGCGTGAGGGCGATGGAGTCCGCCGTTTCCCACCGATACGAGAATTTCCTATACTCCTGGGATTCGTGGTAGCCGAGTTTGTACCCCTCGATCAGCACGGACTTCACCTTGGCCGCGAGGGTGGCGCAGTAGTTGGCCGAGAGGTTGAGGGCGTTGCACCGATGCGAGAACCGCACATACCAGGCGCCGTTGACCTCCTCCCAGTCCTCCCTGGTCCCCATAATCTCGGACACGCGCCGGTAGGCGAGATTCCGGTCTTTCGCAGACCTCGTGTCACGAGCTGCCCATTCTCTGAAATAGTCCCAAAACTTTGGGCGGGACATACCCGCACCCTCTTTCTTCTTCTGCTCCTCGCCGGTCAGCGCATAGGCTATGGCATCCTCTATCTGATCCGGAGTGGAAAACTGTGTCAATTTCTCGTTAAGGCGCACCTCGATCGCCCTCAGCCGGGCGTTTATCTCCTCGTCCTTGCATCGCTGCTTCTTGAAATCGCAGGGGCGCACCTTGATGCCCACCATCTTCCTGTATTGCTTGCCGCCGTGGTTTATGACAAGGCGCAGCGGCGTGGGTTTCTGCCGGGCGGGGCTGATGTCCTCCTGGCGGTCGAACGGATAAAACGCGAAAGTCATTTCTTTGTCGGATTTCTTTGCTCGACAAAGGTATGAAAATTGGCTGGATTATTGGCTGAAATCCGCTAACTTTTTGTGAATCGCTTATCACTATGGTTCGCAAACATTCACACTAACTGCCTGATAGTGCGCCAGGAGAGCGCCGTGGAAAGGAAGAGTTCAAGTCTGTTAAGTGGCTCGAAGAATCCCGCCTTGAGTGCATCAAAGCGGGATTTCCTTTTTCGTTGGCTGGATTGTTGGCTGAGAGAGCGAGGAGGGTATCACCCCTCCCCGTCCTTATCTTTTCTTGAACTCGCAGACCACCGCCTCGCCGTTCTTACCATTGATGCGCCCCTCGACCTTGAACGAGGTGCGGCTGGTAATCGTGCCGGGGCTGGATGAACTGAACGAGTACACGAGCGTCTGGCCGAAATGCTCGGCACGGCGGCACTCTATCTCCACCACCCCGGTGAAGGTAATCTTGTCGCCGTCGATGGCATAGTAGCCCATATTACCGGCCTGGCCGTTGAAGTAGAGTTTGTGGGTGTTCTCGCCCAGGAACTCGGTGTAGAGGTCGCCGTCAGGCGTGGAAGCGGAGTAAAGACCAAGTTCTATTCCCGTGGGGTTCTCGATCTTGTGGCAGGCGGCACAAGCAACAAGCACCGCCGCGAGGATAAGCATTAACTTCTTCATGGCATTGAGATTAAGCGTTCAAATTTAAGAATTTAATCCGAAAAATGTTCTCGCCTGGTCGTTGAGGTCAACGGATGTTGGGACGCAGTAACGCTGCGTCATCTGGACGGAGCTATGCCCGGCGAGGCGGCTGATGGAGAGGAGGTCCGTGCCGGTCTTGGCGAGGTTCGTGCAGAAGCTCACCCTGGCCGTGTGGCTCGTGATGAACTCCCACTTCTCCCCCCTCTCTTCCTTTCCGTTCTTGAAGACCACCACGGCGGTGCGGATACCCGCCCGCCTTGCCAGGCGCCGGATAGCATCGTTGTAGGTGGCGAGGTAGAGTTCGCGCCCATTCTCCTTCAACCACTCGATCCGCTCCGCGATGCCGGGGCGCAAGGGGATGGTGGCCGTGGTCTTGGTCTTCTGGCTCACATAGGTGAGCATACCCCCCTCCGTCTTTTCCGGGCAGACGGTGTTGGTGTCGGAGATACGCATGCCGGTCCAGGCGGACACGAGGAACTGGTTCAGGACTATCTCCTCGATCTCGTTCCTGGGGGTCACGCGCTCCAGCGCTTCAAGTTCGTACGTGGTAAGGTAGGTTTTAAGCGGTTTCTCGCCCCTGGCGGTGATGATGGACTCCCAATCCTTCGGGAGTTCTATATCGTCCGAGAATCGCTTTAAAATGGCCTTAAAAGCGGCGCATACGGTCTTGGCCGTGTTGGGGGCCACCGCCCGGGCTAAATGGTCACGAAACTCGTAGAAATTGCTCTTCGTGAGGCCGTCCCAGGTGAAGATGCCGACGGCGCGGAGGTGCTTGATGATAGAAGCGGCCTGGCCGGGGTTGGCGGCGGCGTGTTCGATAGACTCAAATAACTCTTTCATAAGGCAAAGATTTAGATGTTTGGAAGACCGGGGAGGTATCACCCCCTCCCGGCCTTTTTCCCCATAAAAACACAGTTAACACGATGCGCCAAGCGGATGATTATCTTGACGCAACAGGTTCTACATGGCCACACATATTGATGCGGCCAATATCATATTTCTCGAAGAAACTATGATTTCTCCGGTATTCGTAGGCGGAAGAAATAGAGTTGAACTTCTTCGCCTGGTCGAGTTCTTTCGTCGTGGTAGGCCCCCAGCCCACCCTTGACGCGAGGTAACTCCCGAAGCGCATAAGCACATAACTTGCCATAGCGCCAGGGATTAGGACGCGACATTATACGAGACCCACTGGCAGAATTTGGGGAGCGTGAAGGCCCTATACGATGCGTTTGTCATCGCGCCAAAGTCCTTGCCGCTTGCTACGAAGTCGGGGAGGTTCCCGATATACACAACGAATACATGCGTCACCACGCCCATCCCGTCAGGGAAATCGACATAGACGGCCAGGTAGGTGTCGCCCTCCTCGTCCTTGAGGACATCGGCGACGTAATCGCCGAACTCCTGATTCTGAGATACAAATGTGAACATAGCGCAAAAAATTAGAGGTTATTGGCGAGCCTGCGCGGTATCACCCGCGCAAGCCCGAAGAGGTTACAGGCCCAGTTCTTTGACCAAAGCGTCGAAGTCCAGGTTGTCCAGCGAGACGCCCCCCTCGTTGTAGTTCTCGTAGGAGAGCATGCCTGGACGGACCGGATCGTCGTCAGTGTTGACGACCACCTCCCGGTGTTCCTTCTCGACATGCACCCAGACCTTGGGGTTGCGCCCGGTTGCGGTTGCGACGGCAACGATGACGGTGCCGCGAATTTCGGAATCGGTCTTGCCGACCGTGTTTTCAATGATGATCATAAGCAAAAGTATTTAGGATTAAACGGTTGCTGCGTAAACGCTCCTGGGGTACATCTTGGCTCTTGCGGCCTGGAACTCCGGGGAGTTGTTGATGGCTTCACTGGACATGCGCCAGTGGTTCTCCGGGAAGGCGATCTTTGCGGCCACGCCAGGCATGTAGTCTGAGCCATCGGGGATGGCCACCCCCTCCGCCTTCCCTATGTTGATAAGATACTGCGAATAGATGCGGAAGACACGCTGCCAGGTCTTGCGGTCGTGCTTGGAGCGGTCCCAGTTATCGCAGATTCTCCGGTACTGATGGAAGATTGTAAGTAATGATTTAGCCATAACACTAAGGTCTTTAGATTTCCACCTGTCGTGTCTCTTTCGACTCCGCGATCCGGCGGCGGATTTCCTTGTAGCAGGTAGGACCGACAGGGAAGAACCCTTGACCTCTCCCTCCGTCGTCAAGTACATCCTTTACTTCCTCTTGTTCGTCAGTCCAGAAGCCGCACTCCAATAGTTGTACCAGCTTCGTCGTTTTTGGGTTCAGCCTCCTACCGCAGATTTCACAATGCTCGAAGTTGTTCCCTGCGTAGGTCCGATCATAGTTGAGATCATGGCGGTCGTCCTGCCAGTAGGGTGTTACTTTAATGGTCTTTTTCATATCCGTGTGTTTTTATGGTTATCTGGAGAGACGGGAGGGGTATCACCCCCTCCCCCCCCCTCTTTTTGTTACGCATTGGCCCAGTAGGACCAGGTGTGAATCTTGGAAACGCCGTAGCGTTTCAGGTAGGCATGCAGGCGCTTCTCGAAGCCGTCCCGGACGAAGCGGAGAGCAGCGGCCACGGCCTTGCGCTCCTCGTCTGTGAGCTGGCGCCAGCCCTCGCGCACAGCGTCCCAATAGTCTACGCTGTACTGCTTGGTCCGTATCCAGGCCGTGTTAGAGTCGTACTTGTCGGCGGCGACAAGGACCGGATCGTCGCCTTCCTCCAGGAACTTCAATTTGACATCGAAGTCGGAGAGGTTCGCGTTGAGGAAGTAGGCGCGAAGTTTCTCCTCGTCGGCGAGGAGGGAATTATACAGGTCGTAGTCGGGGCCTTCGTCCTCGAAACAGAACTTGTTCTCGATCGACGGCTTGCTGATCAGATAGAAGCCCTCCGGCAGTTTGACGCAGGCAGCGGTATTGCGCTCCTTGTATTCCCGTCCGCCCTGGCAGGTGTCGAGATATTCGCGGCGGGCGACGAGGTAGGGGGCCTCGGCCTCCTCTTTCTTCGCCGTGGCGGTTTTAGCGCCTCCAAGAAGGGCGCGGACGGCATCCTCCTGGCGCTTGGAGAAAATCCAGCCAGGACCGCAAGACAGGCGAGGATTGAAGCGCCCGCCCAGCGCCTTGAGACTGTCAGAAATGGACCTCGTATCACCCGTAACGGCGATAGCTTTCTCGGAATAGTCAACGACCTCGAAAGAGGGCGCCGGAGCCTCCTCCTGGGCCTCCTCCTTCATGGCGGCCTTGACATCGTTGAAGTCGGCCTCGGACAGCCACTCCATGCAGGAGAGACCGTCAGGGAAGCCCTCGGTGTCCTGGATCATAAACTCAGGGTCACGCTCGTCCTTGTGCGCGTCCTTGCACTTGGCCAGGAAATCGGAATAGCTTGCGCAGTCGGAGAGGTCGATCCACGCACCGGCGATGCTGCCGGAGTTGTACTTCCCATAAGTACTAACATAAACTTGTGCCATAGCACGGAAGCCCTGTTTATATCCCGCCGGACTTGCGGTGCAAAATTTAGAAGGCGATACAAATATAAGCAGAATATTTTAAACTGCAAAATAAATTTGAAGTATTTCGCGGTTCTATTCCTTGGTGGTGCGCTCCAGGCTCTCCACTGCTTTTCTTACAGCATCCTCTAAGGTTGTGCCATAGAAATCATGCTTGGTCCAGTGCGGCCAATCTCCGATCTTTACACCCCACTTAGGTTCTCTAAACTCCTCGTGGTACACAACCTTATGAGTGCCGTTTTTAAACACTTTCTCCTTGATGGTGTCCCCGTCGTTGATCGTTTCTCCATCGCGGTATATGTGGAAGCCAACAATATGCGTAGGGAAACACCTCACAGTTAAATTGTGCTTCTGGATCAGGGAGAAAATCTCCTCAAAGGTCATTGAGTTTGTCATGGCTTTTTGTTTTTGTTAAGGCAAAGGTAGGGCAAAGGTGTGCAATGTATTTGCACAATAAAAACGAATTGGAGGACCAGGCCCCGGTCAGGGGGCCAGGCCCTTGCATTATGCCGCGACAGCAGCGAGCAGGCGCCCGCGCTGCGTGGTGACTTTGTGATATACGCATGTCCCGTCGCTAAACAGCCCGCCCCGCTCGAAGATGTTGTCACCCACAAGATCGGCGCAAACACCTTCCAGATACGAGATGACTCCCTCCAGGGCTTCGTTTATCTTCTTGTGGATGTTGGCCTCCTGCATTTTCTTGATCCCGGCGTTCCAGTCGGTCCCGCGCTCGCAATAATCCCAGTCCTCGAAGATGTCACGAGCGATGGCCTCCAGGTCGTCGTAGTCGTTCATGCTGAAACGGTCATTCCAGCCAACGGCCTCGAAATCCCAGTCCAGCGTGGCGTCCTGGTAGTAGCCTGGCCGCACGATGATCTTTCCGTACAGGTTGAAACAGTAATTCCGAGAGAGTTGGACATCGCCCCACTTAAATTCAAGGATGACCGTCCCCTCGTCCCTGTGGTATCTTGCGCCATGCTCCGGTTCGTTCATGATCCGGAATCGCTCCCCGTCGGGCCGATTCTTGGCAGCCTCCTGGATGTCGCGGATGGTTTTGTTTTCAACGACATAATAGTTTTGTGCGTTGATCTTGGAGAAATTTGTAGTACCCATAATGCCAAAATTTAGAAGTTATTTGCAAAGGGGATGGCGGCCAGGCCGTCCCCTCCGTGTTATGCTTTCTTTGGATTTTGCATTGAAAGGGCCCTTTGTTCGCAAAAACTGGTCCCACTGCACCAGTTATAGCGATCTTTCATGGTCTCGATGTCATCCACCAGTTCCTTGTATTGTTTAGGAGTCAAGGCGTGAAGGTGGAACGGGTCCCACTTCTTATAAAAGCGCATCGCGGCGCGGTGGGTTTTCAGGACGTCATCCTGGCACTGGCCGCACATGTTGAAATCCGTCTTCGGACGATTAAAGACAGACGCAGACGTGGAGAAATACGGAGAGGCATTGCTACCAATAGTCTTGTAGCTAACTTCAAAAATTTCCGTCCTTGATAGCTGGAACGTAAGATTTAATTCGTTCATATCACAAAATTTAGAGGTTAATTTGAGAGGGTGGGGGCCGATCAAAGCCCCATCCCCTTGATTTTCTCGGCATACGAGTGCATCCCGGTCTTTTCCAAGACATACACCGCAACCGAAGTTTCAAGGTTTCCGCAAAGCGCGGCGCGGACACAGCAGTCAAGCTGAACGAGCGGAAGACCGCTGCCGCCCATACGCCGATACTCGCGCAACGCATTCCCAAGAACCTCCGACAAGAGGTTGGGTTGAGCCTCCATCGCGGCGTATGTGTCGGGTAGGGCGGCACTCGTAGGAACAAGGACACCGCCCTCGGTTTCCTCGCCCCTGCCATTTTCCTGGCGGCGGCACAAGCCCCAGATGACACCGATGATTGCACCGATGACCCAACAAAGAAGAATGATTTTCATAATACGAGAGATTGATTTGAACGAGGGGAGCCTGTTAGGACTCCTCCCCATTATTGCGTTCATAGCCATCGCCGTAGGCGGCGTAGTAGTCCCACTCGCCGGCATCATCGCCCTCGCAATCCATATTCTCGAAACCAAGCTGCGCGAGCAGTCCGGCGATATGGTTGCGCTCCTCAAGAGGGAGGTTGCGGCTGATTTCCACCTCGGTAGCGAAGAAAGGTGCGCCCTCATTCGGTTTGTTGAATGTGACGCGGAAAGGGGTAATTCCTTCGGACATAACTTGAAACTTTAGCGGTTTGTCGAGAGGGAGAGGGGTGTCACCCCCTCGCCCTCTTTCTCTCAGATTCCGAGAACCTTTGAGTGAATCCTACTCAAGAGTTCTATCCTTTCCTGATAGGGCTTAATGTCGAAGCCGTTCGTGCCGGCCTCCTCGCGGAGTTTCGCAAGGTGGGAGAGGGAGTCAAGGATGGCATAGGATAGGGCATCCCTCTCCTCTTCGACCAGGGTGACATGCAGGCTTCCGTCAAGCCATTCAACCGAGTTGATGTAATCGCAAAGCTCCTCATTATATCCATTCTCTCGGATGTAGTTGCAAAGAGCAAAGCGGACCATCTTCTCTTTTCCAATCCGGAACGCCGTGGCAATCGAAGCACTATCGGTGGGGTTGCTCGCGTTGTGCGCGACAACCTCGGAGTAGAACGCCCTCGCGCTATACTCGTGGCCGTCCTTTCGGTCAATGATCAAATCAATAATCATAATGCAGTAATTTAGGGGTTAACTTTGCGAGGGAGGGCGTTTTCACACCCCCTCCCCCCTCTTTTCCATAACTCAATTATTTGGTTTGTCGCGGTGGGGGCATCGGCCAGGATGCCGCCACCATCTACTCGACCTCTTCGTCGAATTTGCTATAATAGGTGTACCCCTCCCCCTCGATCTCTTCGTCTTCCATCCTCTCCCATCCCATACTATCGAACATATCGCAAAGCATCTCGTGCTTTTCATACTCCTTGCGGATGTAGGCCATATAGACCGGGGCGCCCTTTGAGAGTTCGTTCCCGTCCTCGCCGATTGGGAGGACATCGCGGTGCAGCTTGAAATCTTTTCCGTCAAGCAGCTCGTGAAAAGTGAAATCTACCATAATATATTAAAATTGGTTGGCGGTCTTCGCATCGGCCGGGATGCGATAACCGAAGAATCAGAAAATGTAGATAGCGGTCGTTCTCGCCGTGATCGCGTAGAGTTGACCACTAACCGAGGACTTGAAGAGCTTGCCATTTACCCCGTACACGCCCTTTGATATTCCTATCAGGGTGTAGTCGCCGGCGATGGCATTTCGGTCGGTTTCGTGGGTTATGTCAATAGCGAGGCCCAACTCAACCATTTGGCGGAGGCTTTTTTGTGTGTACTTTTCCATACTTTGCAAATTTTAGAGGTTTTGGCGGTCAAGTGGGCGGCCAAGCCCACAAAACCGAAACTAACCACGCGCCAGGACAACGCGCTCGGCAATCTCAAGACCGCCGCAGTAGTCGTATTCACAAATGAAACCGCCGCCAAACTCTTTCGCGGTATACTTGCGGAAGCCGGCTTTCTTTGCTCGCTCGTGTGCGAGGTGGTAGCCGTCTTCGACGCTCATTTCCATAAATTCGCCTTTAGTCAGGAATGCGGTAAAATGGACGATACAACGAGGGTTGCCGTAAGCGTCGCCGCGCTCGGACATATACACCGATACACCGAGGTGATCTACTTTCTTGGTTGCCATAATCTACAAAATTAGAGGTTCAGAACCTCGGCAAGCGGTCAAGCCTACCGAGGTTAGTTGATCAGGTCAGAAAGCCAAGCGGACAACCTCCCCAACCCTATACAAATACATTCCCCATAGGCGAGCGTCACTAACTCGTTTTAGGGTCTTTTCAGAGTAGCCGCATTTTCTGAACATCTCGCGCACCTGATAGTAATATATCAGCAAATTTCCATATTGGGCCAGGTTGTAGTCCGGCTCTTTGGGGAACTCGCGCCGATAGCGTGCAATCTCGTTTCGGCTCTCTTGCTCCGTGTCACACATCTCGGTAAGTTGGGCGAGGATTTCAACGCAAGTTTTATTATACTTGCGATTAGTGGAAAAGCGTACCATAATACAAAAATTTAAAGGGTTAATTTCGTACCCCTCGCCGAGTGTTGACCAGGTAAGGGGCTATTTCAGAGGGTTTTCCGAACCACCCACAAGCAGAAGAAGAAAAAGAGGAGATTTTGATCTCTTCCGTCTCTCTTCGTAGCCTGGGCGTATCTACCTGAAAACTCCGAGAGACTGACTAAAGGCTGGCCGCGAGTGTGGGTAACTTCGTTTCGTTCCTTTGCCTACACAAATATAAGATAAATATTTTAAACTACAAAATATTTATACACTTTTTTTCATCAAATTATCAAATAAATATTTTAAAAAACTACCTTTGCAAATATGGATGTAAATACAACTATTTCCCTAATCAGGGCGGCGATGAAAGAACGCCACCTAACACAAGCCGATTTAGCAAAAAAACTCGGAGTAAGTCAAAACCAGGTAAGCCAATATTTGGCCGGTGTTCCTCGGCTCGATACTTTCCTAAAAATGGCCGATGCAATCGGCATCAACGCCGCCGAACTGCTCGCACCTGATCAACCCAGGGAGAACACAACACTAACAACCGCAATTTGTCCTCATTGCGGAAAACCTCTAACTATAACCATAAAATGAAACTCATATCGTAAGCGATACAAAAAGTTTCACCAAAAAGTTTCACTTTACACAAAAAAGTTTCAGACACCCTAACACCATGCCAGGCGAGAAAACAAGACTAACCAACCGAGAAAAAGCCGTTTTACTGCTTTATGTCCTCGGCATCGAAACAAGTTGGAAAGAGCTCTATTTGTCCGCAGAGGACAAAAGCCGAGCAGACGCCGAAAAGCATACAAGCCTGAACCCGCTTGTGTCCAGGTGGAAAAACTCCGAAAAAGTCCGCAATTGCATAGAAGACCTACGGCGGATAATAGCCGACCGAGATAGCGACGCCAGGAGAAGAGGAGCAGAGGAGGAAAGGACGAGAAACGAACAACGGCAATTTGATCAGGCGGAGAGTGAACCCACCAACGGCAAGCAAAAAAAAGATTTTGCGCCGGTTGACTACTACAACCCCGAAAACCAACGAACCCAAATAAATAGAATTATTGCGGAGTCCAAAGATGACCCAAAAACCCAATTAGACGCCATAAAAGCAATACAACAAACGCAGCGCGATGATAGGCAAGCCGCACGAGACCAAAAACAAGTTCACGCCTACTTACCGCAGCGGTGCGAATCTTGCCCTTTATATCTGAAAGCCAAGGAAAGGACTATAAAATAGGTATTTTGTAAGCGACCGGCGAAGCGATCCAGCGGGCAGGAAGGGGGGCGGGGGGGGGCAAACCACCAACGAAGGAAACGCTCTCCCTATCCTCCGAAATATTTTTTCTCAAATTTTTTTCTTGCAATTTACGACAAATGCAAAATCTGCATGCTGTAAAGTGTTGATACAGAGCGTTTCGTAAATTTCGTAAATCTTTTTTAGGGCTTTACGCAGGAGAGATAAAATATATATATAGAAAGGACTGAAAAAAATATACGAGATTTACGAAGTCCTGATTATCAATGCGTTAGCTGGTGTAAAAGTTGCAAATTTCGTAAATTGGTGTAAATTGGGTTAGGATTCGGCGTTTTGTATAAAAATTGTTTCATAAAAAGCAACAGATAGTTGTTTTAAGTGAAACTATTTTTTATCTTTGCGGTATGACAAGGAAAGAAGAAAGGATATTGTCGGAGTTATACCCTGGCGTATCAAATTTCACGGACGAGCAGGTCGCGTTCGCGCACCGAGCCATTGAAATCTGCAACAGGGACGCGAAGCGTTCGAGGATTCCCCGTACCGACATCGGCGTTGGGGAGACATTTTTCCGCAAGGGCAAGCAGTACAGGTGTATTCCTCGTCGTCGAGTTGGTTTGCCTTGCGAGGCGTGTTCCGGGTGCGCGTTCAATCAGTCTGATGCGAAGTGTGCTGGATTGCGGTGCTCGAAGTTCGACCGGAGTGACGGCAACAATGTCTGGTTCGAGGAGGTTGTATGATTTCCATTCTGCGTGAGGAGTTTTCGGGGCTGTTGACGGCGAGGGCTGAGCCATTGTCGTCGGTGTTGTCTGTACGCGCGGTGAACGACCGTGTGGACTCCTTGACGCTATTTTGCCGGGAGTTGTTGCGGTCGTCGTCGTTGTGTCTGGTGGATGGTGATCTGCATGTCTTCGATGGTCGGAGTTATGTGTCGTGTTCGCGGGCTGATGTGGTGGCTGTGCTGGGGAATGTGCTTGTGGATGGAGGGGTATCGCCGACGGATGTCCGGAGGATGTCTGACATGCCGATGTCGGTGATTGGTGAGCGGTCGTTCCGTTCTGGCCGTCTTCTCTGTTTCCAGAACGGCGTGTACGACCTGGACGACGGCTCGTTCGCGGAGGGTTTCAGTGCGGATCGTGTGTGTACGGAGCGGATGGAGTACCGCTACGACCCTTCTGCCGGATGTGCGGCATGGGAGGCGTTTCTTTGCGAGGTGTTGCCCGATGCTTCGGTGCGGAGCGTCCTCCAGGAGTTCTTCGGCATGGTCTTTCTGGACCGCGAGCGGTTGAGCGTGGAGAAGTTCGCGTTGATGGTCGGTTCCGGTGCGAATGGGAAGAGCGTGATCGGCAATGTGATGCGCAGGGTGCTTGGCGCCACCGGCGTCACCTCTCTGGACACGGCGCAGTTGCGGGACGAGAAGATGTTGCCTTTCATCGGGAAGCGGTTGAATTTCGTCCCGGACATGGCTCGGAACAAGGATTTCGACTCAGCGATCAAGGCGCTTGCCTCCGGCCAGGAGGTGACTGCGAGGCGGAACTACCAGGACCCGGAGCGGGTGAAGTGTCCGCCGTTGTGTTTCGCCCTGAACGAGTTGCCGGTCTTCCGCGACCTCACGCCCGCTTTCTTCCGCCGTCTGCTGCTCTTCCGGTTCGATGTCCAGATACCTACCGAGCGTCAGGACAGGACGCTGGCCGACCGGTTGTGCGCGACGGACCTTCCGGGCATCTTCAACTGGGTGATTGCCGGGCGTGACCGGCTCATCCTGAACGGCGGCGAGTTTACCCCTTGTCCGAAGATGGACGGCGAGCTGGAGTCGATGCGCCGTGAGGTGTCCGCCTGTTCGTACCCGGCGCGGGCGTACCTGGAGAGCCGGGGCTACTCGGTGCGTCCGGAGTTCGACGGGCAGACGCCGGTGCTTGTCTCGCAGAACGAGATCGCGCTGGGCTTGCGCGACACCGTGTCGCGTTACATGATTACGGCGGAACTCAAGCGCCTTGGCGTCCAGACTTTCCGGAGCAAGGAGCTGTTCTACAAGGTATATCCCAAAACGAAATAGAAATGAAAGTATTGAAAGACAAAATCAAGCTCGACGCGAACGAGCAGCGTGTGGGTAACTTCGTCGTCCGCGACGAGGAGAACCACATGAAGGTCATGGACATCAACTCCCTCTTCACGCACCGGGCGGCGAAGGGCGTACCGGTCGGTATGTTCCTCAAGCAGCTCTACGACGAGATCAAGGGCGGCAGGAGCGACGGCAACGGCAACGGGCTTCACAACTGGCTCGCGGTCATCTTCTCCGTCTTCTCGTGCATCCCGGACCAGGAGTACCTGGAGAACATCTTCAAGGAGACTGAGGCGTGTATGAAGCGTCATCCGGAGTGCTACGGCATGAAGCTGGACGGCACGGATGAGGAGGATGCCGCCGCCGTGCAGGAGGTGAAGGAGATGATGGATTTCGAGGGCGAGGTCAAGGAGATGGTCGGGAAAGACGGAGGTGAATAAAAAAAGCCGCCCACACATCTCTGCGTGGACGGCGCCTCTAAATTTTGCATTATGGATTAAATAATCCGGTGCAAAGATAGTGAATCCGGAGGGGAAATCAAAGCCTCTCCGGATTTTCTTATTCGACTATCCCCATCCGGCGCAGCCTGCCCCGGATCGCGTTCTCCAGGAAGGTGCGGTACTGCTCGCGCAGGAGTTCCGGCGGATTGTGCATGAGGGCTACGGAGGCGAAGGCGTCACGCGCCTCTCTCGCGTCAGCCAGGGTGTATTTCCCGGTGATGAGCGATCCGTTGCGCCTGGTGTAGTGATAGACGACCTCGGTGCTGATGAAGGTCCGCTTCCCGGCGAACGCGAACTCCATGTTGAAGATCATGTCCTCGAAGACTCGCACTCTGGGGAAGGATGTGATGGCTTTGCGCCGGTAGAGGCATCCGGTCACATGGCCGACATCGCAGGTAGGCGTGAATAGGACGGGGGAGAGCCGGTGCCGGAGGCCGGGCGGTTCTATCTTCCAGATGCTCTTCTCTCCAGTTGCCTCCCATTCGTTCATCTCAAGCCCCACGATGCGGTCCGCTTCCGGGTTGCGCTCCATCTCGGCGAGGAGGGTGCTGAGGGCTTCCGGGAAGAGCCAGTCGTCGGAGTCGAGGAAGGTGACGAAGACGCCGGATGCCACGGCGAGACCGAGGTTGCGGGCGTGGAAGAGGCCGTTGTTCTTCGTGGATGAGACGATGGTAAACCGGGGGTCGCCATCCGTCTGGGCGATGATCTCGCGCAGACTTCCGTCGATGGAGCCGTCGTTGACGACGATGCACTCCCAGTCCTCCTCGGTCTGCTCTTTCACGGAGTCCAGGCAGCGCTCGATGTATTTCTCGGTGTTGAAGACCGGTACGATGATGGATGTCTTCATGGCTAAAGGTCTTTCGGGTCGCACCAGATTCCGGGTTTAATCGGCGTCGCGTGGTTTCTCTTGACCTTGACCTCGATGCTGTACCCCACGAGTCTGCCGCCCTCTGTGATCTCGTCGGCGCCGAGCTGACGGACTATCGAGCGACCGAGGAAACCGGCCATCCGGCGCTGGGCTTCTTTCTGCATCCCGATGATGTTCTTGCCGAACTTGATGGTGTCGGAGTCGGTGATGGTGTAGTAGGCGGTGAAAGTCTGTTGCTTGTTGAGATCGTTTTCAGCAGCGTCGAGCAATCTCTTTGCGCGGGCGAGCGATTCCCGCAGTTTCATATTCTCCTCCCGGAGTTTCTTGATTTTGTTTCCGAACATAAATAGTCCTATTTTTACGATTAAACTTTCGGACGGCGATTTCCTTGTCCGCCGTCCATAGACCGAAAAACGGGGGCATTACGGCCCCCGTAGATTTTGTGGTATAGATTTACTTGCTTGCGCTTCGCACTTAAATTTGGCGGGCCGCTTTCGCTTCCCGGGCATTTTTGACGGCTTCGGAGAAGTCATTCCAGAGTTCTCGTTCCACCGTGTACCCGGGGGATGACATGAAAGCCGCCATAAGGCTCCGGTAGTGTGAGATGGTCGCGTGGTTCTTGCCGAGGAGGGCGCCCACTTGTATGGTGGTCATTCCCCTCTCCAGCAGGACGTGGGCGATCATCGCCCGTGCAACCACGTTGTCCCGTTCCCTTGTCTTGGTTGCGGCATCCGCTCCCGACACGCGGAGCATCGTCTGTCGCAACTCCTCGGCCCACTCCCGCATCCTGGGCGAGAGCACCGGCGCCGGTTTCTTTGGTCTTGCCATTGATTTCTCGTTTATAGTCTTCGTAGAGCCAGAGGCAAATCTTGTTGGCGACCACCTTGACGGCGGCTTGTACGCGGTCGAATTGCTTCTGGGAGATGGTACGGCCTTCGCCGAAGCGGAGGCGTGAGTATTCCTTGCTGGCCTTGAGCACCCGGTCGATGTAGGGATCGTAGAGGGGTTGGCCGGAGGCGGTCTTCCAACATTCGCCGTGGAAGTCCTGGGCGTCGGCGGCAAGGAGGTTGCAGAGCCACGTTTGGGAGAGCTCGCGTTGCGTCTCTATCGGGAGCGAGTTGTCGCACTCCTGGAGGGCGATCTCCGCGATGTCGAGGTGCGGTTGGATGAACGCCTCAAGCTCGTCGGCCTTGTCGATGACGTACTCGGTCTGCTCTTGGTTGAACGCGGAGAAGAAGTTGCGGAAGAAGGTGTAGAAGCCGTCTGCCATCTGGTTCTTGTACTTCTTCTGGAGGCCCTTGCAAGGTTGCTTGCGTATGCTCTGCTCGAAAACCTGCTTGGCGGCATCGAGGAGGAAGAAGTAGACGATGGCGGTGAGGTTGTCCTTGTTGCCTTGCACTTGGCGGTAGCCGCGCCGTTTGTAGATGGCGTCGTTGATCTCTCGGTTAGTCATACTTGTGTATCTTTTCGTTAAGCCACATCAACGCTACGGAAAACCACGCGAGCAAGCAAGCCGGGGCGAACACGATGTTAAACACCACTTGCTCGACGAACCTGCTTGCACGGGGGCTCCCGCCGCGCAACACAGCCGAGACATATAGCGAGGTCTCACAGACCGCGCAGATGACGGCGGCGATTCCCCACCAGAGGAGGATGTCGAAATTCCCGATCTTCATTTCTTGATCTCCTTTAGTTTGTCGATGGGCGGAAGTCCGAGCAGCCGGAGAGCTTGGTCGGCCTTGCGCTTGGTGGGGCAATATGAAAGGTCAAGATAGTCGTCGCCATCGGAGTATATCATAAGCCTTTGGCAGTCGGGGTAGAACCATATTGCGTTGCCTTCATAAGTGCAAAGATACCCTTCGGAATACTCGCCTCGGACGAACCCCCATTTGAGTAGGTCTTTCTCGGTAATCATACTCTATTCCTCCCCGTTAGGCTCGATGAACTCGATGCTTTTAGACACACACGCCTCGATGAAATTCTTTTCTGGTGCGTAGAAGCCAAATTCGGCGAATATATAGTCTCTTCTGTGCGGATAGACAGCGGAATGCTCGCGCCTCGCAAAAGCGCACATATTCCCTCTCGGAAATTCGGGGGGGATGATGCAAACCACCTCTTTACCATCATCCAGCAGCTCCTTGAGCCGCTTGTAGTCCTTGCTTGTCTTGTAGTTCAGTTTGCTCATACTATTGTTCTTTTTTGGTGAATCTGTTGCATACATCGCCCGGCCCGAAGCTGTCACAACCAATGTTGCACTTGCCGTCGGAATAGTGGCCGCAGTTTCGGCACATCGGGCGAGCATAGCGGTAGTTGAATATCCCCTCCGGGAACCCCTCCCGGCGCAGGATGCTGGTCAGCATCAACATATCCTCGTATGCCGTGTTCTCGAACTTCTTCGGGAGGACAACGGGATAGATTTTCTTGCCGTTCCAATAGAGCAACCCCCACTTTTCGGGGAGTTCTTCGGGCTTGATGATACCCTCCGGGCAGAGATACCAACGGAAGGAACCGGCCTGATACCCCTTTTCCTCCGCCTCATTACTCCGGCACCACTTCTTCTGGTCGGCGAGGAAATCCGCGTGGGACACCTTGACCTCGATGACCGCGCTTTCGTTGTAGTTCCCAAGCCCCCATACATCGGTGTTCTCGCCCAAAGAGACGAGTTCGACGGCCACATACTTGAACTTGTTGCAAGCATAAGACGGGCAAGAGCGAACCCGGTAGCACGGCTTCTTGTGGCACTCATACGGATTGCGTTTCTGCCGCCGGAGCCACTTCGCGCCCTCGCAGCAGAGTTGGTAGTGTAGTGAATCGGTCTTGCTCATTTCACGCCCTCCATTTCTTTGTAGTAGGCATCGTGTTCATACTTGCAATCCTCGAACTTCTCGAACTCGGTCGCAAGCTCGTTCAGCAGAGACCAGATGCGCCGGGGAATATCGTGGCCGGAGCCGCATCCGCCGACACGAACCCCAAGTAGGTGGTTCTCTCTATGCGTTTCCCCATCGTGGATGATGGTCACTTGTATATCTCCGTCTGGCTGACGGAAGATGCTCAACCTGTCTCGGTTGTCATTAAGGCTTCGGATAGTCATACTATTCGTGTTTTGTGGTTATCCTGCATAATGAACATAATCACCCGGCTTGCAGCCGTCGTCCTTGAACATATCGGCTTCTTCTTTATTACACTCGTGGAAGTCCGGTTCGTCGCAATCGCAGGGGAAATCATAGAACACCCAGATATTGCGCTCTTGGTCAAGTCCCTGCAATTTTTCAATTAGTTCTCTCACTTTCATAACTATTCGTGTTTAAGAATTCTTTCTAATGTTCTTCACCTTCTGATAGAAATTCTTGTCCCACCGATGGGGATATAAATCGGTGTAGCCCGTTGTGAAGCTGCCTTCGCTTTCAAGGATAGCATCCAATATCTCGAACAACACCTTTCGGTCTATCTTCACAAATGCCTTTGCCATACTATTTCTCCTTTTTGATGATTTCGATTGCTTTCTCAATGGCGGCGTTGGCGGAATCGTGCCAAGAAGTACGCCAACCCAACGCGCTGCCACCCTTACCTACCGCAATATCCGCCATAAAGCCAAGCTTCATAGTTGAGTCGTCAAAGACAGGCCGAACACAAACAACAATACCTTTCTCGATAAGCCCATCGAAGATGTCCGCGTAGGTCGCCTCGGAGTATTTGACCGAGCCATCAGCTTCTTCGTATCTCCCGATATTAGGGCATCCGGCCTTGTAGAGCTTCTCTACGAGTTCCGTCGGAACTAATGATGTGTAGTAATTCATTTCTCGTCCTTTTTGATGATGATTACTGATACTTTGTCACCGGGTGCGAATCCTTCAAAGTTCCCGCAATCGGTCTCAACATAATAACACGGCCCTTGATCTGCAGTTGGATCTTTACAAACCCTTCCCTCCACCGCTTCCTTCATCAGCCGCTCGCGCTCGTCAAACGCGCCTTGTTGATATTTCTCGTCGTCGGTTAGTCCTTCATACTTCCCAGCAATCTTTCCTTCCTCATACCAAGACTTCTGGATGAGAGAAATTTTCTTCTCCATCTGTTCTTTTTGCCACTCCGCTCCGGCGATGAAACCTTGCTTGCCTGCCGGAACCTGGTTTGGCCAGGAGAAATGCGTTTTGCTTGACCAACTCTCTGCCGCTTCCTCCACATCCGAGGGGACGGGAACAACGGCCTGGAGTTGGCCAATGAGCTTCTGGGCCTCGTCGGGCGTGATGCACACGGAGGATTCACCGAAGTTCAGTTCTATCGAGTGCTTAACGCCTTTGATTACTTCTAATTTCATATCTCTACTTCTTTAAGTGTTCGTCGCACCAACTTCCCGTGCAAGACCAGCTGACATTGTTGTCATCGTTCAAGTAGCCGTCTCTCATACAATGGTAGGTGTGGCCCTTTGTATAAGAGCAATTCCCGGCCTTATACGATTT
>Ga0310786_10000317_pt1 | contig 80292 bp, 60 predicted proteins | sample AusTroGonzalo_MG_FD_203881 | JGI IMG/M metagenome (GOLD analysis project Ga0310786, IMG submission 203881) | Bovine rumen microbial communities from tropical cattle in Woodstock, Queensland, Australia - Gonzalo_03 (v2) (version 2) | ecosystem: Host-associated > Mammals > Digestive system >... | reverse complement strand
CGTTAGCGTTAGGCCCGCGGTCCTGATTTCCTTGAGGAACAGCGCGAATCCCGGGTGTAGCGTCGGTTCGCCCAGCACGTGCAGGTAGACGTTCTCGATTCCCGCTTCTGCGGCGCTTGTGATGCACCTCTTGAAAAGCGTGCTCGACATGAAGGTGCGCGCGCCTGTATCCCGGGTGCCCTGCGATTCGCCGGAGTTGGCCTCGTACTTGCAATCACTGCTGGGGCAAAAACTGCAACGTAAGTTGCAGGCGTTCGTGATTTCGATGTAGAGGTTCTTCATGGCCGGCGCAGTTTAATACAAAATAGGCGCAGTTTGATGCTTTCGCAGAGCGTTACTTTCCCAGTGTTTTTTTCAGGGCGCGGATGGCGTTTCCGCGGTGACTGATGGCCTTTTTCTCTTCGAGTTCCATCTGCGCGAAGGTGCGGGTTTCGCCATCGGGAACAAAGAGCGGGTCGTAACCGAAACCCATGTCGCCAACGGGAGCGAAATTGATTTGCCCGCGGCATTCGCCTTCGAAAATCTGCGGTTCGCTTACGACGAACTTTCCGCTTGCGTCTGGCGAAACAGTCTGGTACGAGAGCGCGCAGAAGTACCGAGCGCTTCTGTCCGTTATACCTTCGAGTTTTTTCATCAGCTTGTCGTTGTTCGCGCCGTCGTTCCCGTGGTCGCCGGAGTAGCGGGCGCTGTAGATTCCCGGTTCACCGTTGAGTGCGAAGACTTCTAGCCCGGAGTCGTCGGCGAGTACTGTCGCCTCAATGCCGCGCTTGGCGAGCCAGCGGGCCGTGGTGCTCGACTTGATGATGGAGTTTTCGGCGAACGTGTGGCCGTCCTCGACAATTTCTTCATCAAATCCGATGTCCTTGAGTGTCTTGAATTCGTAGTGGTCGGTGCCGAGGATGTGGGCGAAATCCCTGATTTTCCCGGCGCTTGCCGTCGCGATGACAAAAAGGTGCTTCATTAGTAGTGTTCCGGTTTCATTACGATAAGGATGGCGTCTACGACGACACCTACGCCACAGAGACCTGCCGTGCAGAGCCATAGAATTCCGGTCCAGATTTTGCCTTCGTAGAAGCGGTGCAGGCCGAGATACCCCAGCAGAATGCAGAGGGCGAGGGCTATCCATTTGTTGTGTTCGCCTTGTGCGGGCATAGATGCTCCTTGTTTAACCGGTAATTAATATAGCAAAAGTTGCTATATTCTTTTTTGTTTGTGCTCTAGGAGTGTTTGTCGGTTATGATGCTGTCCTTGAATAGAAGGGTTTTGCCGCTTTTGCTGGGTTGTCTTATGGCAATCCTGTGCGGCTGCGATTCTTCGGGACACAGGCACGGGGCGGACACCATTTTGCGCCCGGAAGAAGTCGTCTTGACGAAGAAGCTTGCGGGGATGCTCCTGGTAAAGCCCGATGGCAGGCGTGTGACCCTGGGGACACGAGATTCTACTGCTCCGGCGAGGGAGCGCCCGTCGATGAAGGTCGATTTGACCTACGATTTTTATATGAAACGGACCGAGGTCACCCGGCGGGAATTCAAGATGATGCTGGATTCCGTGGAGGTGCCCGACAAATGGTGGCGAGGCAAAAAGTTCACGCTGGATTCGCTCAACTACCCGGTGACGGGAGTGACCTTCTATGATGCGGTACTCTATGCGAATGCGAGAAGCAAGCGGGACCGTTACGATACTGCGTATACCTACAAGTCGGCGTCGTTCGATGATGGTGGCAACTGCACGGGGCTGGAGGGGCTTGCGTTCCACCCGGAACTGGATGCGTACAGGCTTCCGACCGAGGCGGAATGGGTGCTGGTTGCCGGCAAGAGATGGGACCCGGAAAAGGGCTGGAACGGCGACAATTCGGAACATGGACTCCACAAGGTGTGTTCGGCCGATGATGTTTCTGGGCTGGATTCGCTGGCGAGGGACAGCTCTTTTTGCGATATGGCGGGCAATGTGCTCGAATGGGTGAACGACTGGATGGGGAATTTTATAGATACGCTCCTGATAAACTATGTCGGCGGGTCCGATGGCGGGGCCATTGGCGAGAGGGTGGTGAAGGGCGGCAGCTACAACGATAAACCGAAGGGCGTTAAGCTGTACAGCCGGGGCGATGTCTATACGGTGACCGGCAATTCGCGGGCGGACTATGTCGGGTTCCGCGTTGCATACGGGAAGATTCCCGATGCGCTGTGGGTGAACGGGGACGGCTCCTTTACCAGCAACCGTGTAGATGTCCTTGTGAAGGCGTCTACGGTGGGAACGGTTCTCGGCACGAGCAAGACGAAACTTGCATTCAGGAACGACCTTACGGGAAACCTCGCTTATGTCGATTTTTCTGTGGGGGCGACTGCCGCAATCGAAATCAAGGATACGATGGAGGTGTACCATCCGGAAATATCGCCCGATGGAAGCCTTGTCGCGTTCTGTACGGGGCTCGAGGGGGTTGGCGGCAAGTCTACGGTTTACGTGCGCCGCTTGAACCCGACAGGGGCGAACCTTGTGAAGCTGAACGTGGCATCGGCGGCGATTCCCCGCTGGCGCGTGCTCGGAAATGGCGATACGGTGCTGGTCTATGTGACTAGCGCGGACAATAACAAGGAGGAATCGTCGTTCAAGTCGGCGAGTACATGGCAGGTCAAGTTCGCGAACAACAGGTTCGGCACCCCGCAGAAACTTTTCGATGGCGCGTATCACGACGGCATCAGCAAGGATGACAGGCTTGCCGTGACAGGAGCGCGGCTTTTGCGGGCGCGTGTCGCGGAAAAGAATTCTACCGTGATGGAAAGCGCTCGTGATACGGTATGGTATGGCGGGGAACAGGCGTGTAACGCGAGCCTTTCGCGCGATTTGTCGAAACGTACGCTGTTCCTGGATTTTGGCGGGAAAACGGGACGCGAATTCACGGGCAGGGAATATTCCACGCACGAGATGCTTTTGGTCGCAGACAGCACGGGAGCGCTTGTGCAGGGAGTACCGTCGCCCGAGGGAACCAGTTTTGACCATGCCGAATGGGTCTCGCGCACGGACAATTCCCCGAAGAGGTCTTCCGATGCGGTGGTGGCGACTCTCGTAAATGCGGAAGGCGCGCATACCAAGATTGTGCTGTTGGATCTCGCGGATTCGCAGATGGTGGAGCTTGCTTCGGGAATTGAATTGTGGCATCCGAATTTGTGGGTGTACGGGAGTTCCGATGCCGAGCGGGATTCTGTGTCGCTCGACAGTGCGGGAGTCTACTTTGATCCGGAAGGCGAATACGAGTTCAAGGCTTCTGCCGTAGAACTGGCCTACCAGATGTCCAGGTTCTGGTCTAAGTACAAGGATGTTGAATATGTGGCGTTTGGCAGTTCCATGACGTTGAATGCGCTAATCGAGGATTCGGTAAAGACGTACAAGACGCTGAATATGGCTTATACGCTTGGCGATGTCTTTGGCGCTCTGTACATACTGCAGAACTATGTGCTTCCGTATGCGCCGTCGCTCAAGGTTATCTCGATGGAACTCACCCCGGGATTCTTGTTCCACAGCGACGAGGATATGTGGGAAGACATATACGAGAATACTCCCGGATATACCTATGACGAGCGCCATCTGGATGCCCAGTTTGATGCCATAGTGAAGGCCAGCACGGAGCAGGAATTCAGCAGGGATATGTTCTCGTCGTCGTATATCGACGGGACTTTCCTGCTTCCTTCAGTTGGCTGGGGCGAGCCCAAGGTGGAAGACGATGTCGGCTGGATGATTACGACTCATTCGCAGTTCAAGGTGACGATGGAGATTTTCAAGGGCCTGAAGAAGAATATGGAATCGCTGGGGATAAAGTTCTTTGTGAACATTACGCCGCGCAGTCCCGAATACAGGGATATTGAGGTGTTCGATTACTTTGGCCCGCGGTGGGTGGTGGGAGAGTCCATTGTATCCATGTTCAAGGAATACGGGTTCATAGTCTTTGACGAGTACAAGATGGGCGAGCACGATTATACCAGCGAGATGGCGTTCAATTCTACCCATTTGAGCGAACTTGGTGCGGCGCAGTACACCGCTCGTGTCGATTCGCTTCTCCCGAAACTGGATTCGCTGAGGCAGGAACTGGATGCGAAAAAGTGATTCGCGAAGTTCCGGAAGGCAGGATATTTGTTGAAATAAATCACATTTTGACCCTTTTTTGCAAAAATCAGCAAAATGTAGGTTGCGCAAAAGGGCAATAACTTATAATTTAGAGGAAGTCGCGTAGACAACAAGGAGTGTATATGAATAGTTTGGTGAAAATGGGACTTGCCGGTCTCTTCGCGTTTGGTGTTTCTCAGGCCGCGGTGAACTTTCCATTCCCGCAGATGTCCGATTATGGTGGAAATGCGACTCTTTTGAGCGACAAGGCTTCCGCCTCGACGCAACTCAAGCAGCAGTTCCAGGCCTGGATGAAGGACATGTACAACGAGTCGGGCGACATCGCTGGTGTGCGCTCGAATCCTGGTTCCAACGAGTATTTTTCGGAAGGCATCGGCTACGGCATGCTGATGATGGTCTATTTCAGCGACAATACGACTAGTTACCAGAGCCAGTTCGACAAACTTTGGGCCTTTTACAAGAAGCACAATGACGGCAATGGCCTCATGCACTGGCAAATCGGGAACCTGACCGAAGTTTGGGGCAAGGGTGCTGCTCTCGATGGCGATATCGATGCCGCTGCCGCTCTGGTGATGGCCTATTATCAGTTTGGAGATGAAAAGTATAAGACTGATGCGAAGGCTCTTATCCAGGCAATGAAGAAGTTCGAGTTCGAAAGCAACGGCCTGCATATGCCGGGCGATTCCTGGGGCGACGGTGCTTACAACCGCAAGAATCCGGGCTATTTCGACCCTGCCTACATGCCGCTGTTCGCCCTGATCGATACCGAAAATGCTGATTTCTGGAATACAACCGCTTACGACGCGAACATGAAGTTGTACGAGGCCAGTTCGAACGAGGTTTCGACGGGCCTTATCGATGACTGGACCGACAAGAACGGCAAGAGCGAGGACGACTACTACAGTTACGATGCATCCCGTGCCCCGTGGCGCAACGCGAAGGCCGTGTGCTGGCATGGCGACCAGCGCGCGCTCGCTATCGACAAGAAAATGGCCGAATTCGTTTCGACGGTGTCGGCATCAAACATGAAGGGGCCTGTGCTTAGGTCTTCCGGCAGCCTCGGCAATGACCACAACAGCACCTTTGTGACCTCGCTGATGACTTCGCTTATTTCCGATGCGAAGTACCAGAGCAAACTTGATGAATACTGGAAGGAGGCTGTGGCCCTGGGTGATGAGAACTACTTCAACCAGTCGCTCAAGATTCTGAACGGCCTCCTGGTTTCGGGCAACATGCCGAACCTGGCCGCAGCGCAGTCTGGTCCGGGGCCGCAGAGTTCTTCTGCCGTGAATCCGCCGGAATCGAGCAGTTCGTCCGTGGTGGTCCCGCCGCAGTCTTCCAGCAGTGTCGTAGGCCCGGAACAGAGTTCCAGTTCTGCGATAACTGCGATTCCTGTGGCCCGTTCTGCGGTCGCGCCTGCGGTATCCCTGCACGGCAGAACCCTCGTGGTGAACTATGCCGGCTTTGCGCGTGTTGACCTGTTCAGCGTGACGGGTTCTGCGGTCAGGACGCTCTGGGACGGGAACGCGGCGGGTAGCGTGGAACTCGGGCTGCGCGGCGTACCTGCGGGAATCTATGTTGTCCGTGTCCAGACGGCGGCTGGCCTGCACATGCAGAAAATCCGCCTGCAATAGCGATTGCGGATGTCCTGAAGCGCAATCTTTTGGGTGATTTCATAAAAAAAGCGGGTGCCGGATGTGCATCCGCGTTTTATTTTCGTATTTTTAGGGCATGAATAAGATTGTGAAGTTCTTTGCGTGTGCGGCGTGTGCCGTGACTTCGGTTTTTGCCCAACAGGGCGCACCCACGGGTGCTGCCGTTGACCCGACCGCCGACGAGCAGAAGGCGCTTTCTGCCCTCAAGGGAAAACTTGAAGGGGCTATCGTGTGGGCCACAAGCCGTGCGAACAGCCATCACGACATCTGGATTATGAATGCCGACGGCAGCAATGCACGTGCGCTCACCAGCGGCGACAACGTGGACTGGTTCCCGCGTATTTCGCCGGATGGCGCCACGGTGCTGTTTAACCGCAGCAAGGGCGGGTGGGTGCCTGAGAACGACGCGAACTACCCCGAAAAGTGGGACCTGTGGATGGTCGATATTACGGGCGAGAACGCCCGCAAGGTGGTGGACAACGCCACATGGGGCACCTGGAGGCCCGACGGCAAGTCCATCGTGTTTAGCCGTGCGGGGAAGGTCTTTACCTTGGACCTCGAAAGCAAGGCCGAGAAGATGATTCTCGACGGCGAGGCTGCCTTCAAGAAGGGCGGCGTGATTTTGCAGGAACCGAACATGAGCCCCGACGGCAAGCACTTGGCGATTACGCTGCGCGGTTCCATGCGCGAGACGGGCGTGTGGGATTTGGAAAAGAATGTATGGACCAAGTCTGGCGACGGTTGCCAGATTGACTGGAACTTTGATGGCTCTAAGCTTTACCGCGTGAACCCGACGGGTAACGGTGGCACGGCTGCCCCGAGCGAAATCCTGTGGTTCTCCGCGAAAGACGGCAAGCAGATCGAGAAGGTCGGCTTCTTCGGTATCCCGAAGAACGTGAAACTGATGGATTTGCCCGGCCGCCGCAGCCACGAATATTTCCCGCGCCTCTCTCCCGACGGCAAGTGGCTTGTGTGGGGGGCCACCGACAAGGGCCATGACCATGACATTTTCGATTACGAGCTCTACATCTGGAAGATTGGCGAACCGGTAGAAACGGCGACCCGCATTACCTATCACAGCGGAAACGACCGCTGGCCGGATATCTGGCTGGGCAAGGTTCCTGCGAAAGAACCCGCGAAGCCCGTTGCCGAAGCGGCCGCGACTGCTGCCAATGCCTCAGCCATCGTGCAGAGTGGTGTGAGCGAAGCCAAGATGGATGAACTCATCCAGGCGATTGACCGCCTTACCGAAGCAGTGAAGGCGCTTTCTAGCGAGAAAAAGCAGTAATTGCGGAATCGATGCGGCTGGAAATGACCATAGCCCCGAATTCATTCAGGTGGTCGTAATCGTAAGCCTGGTCGTCCGGATAGTCGTGCCTGCCCATCTTGTTTTCGTCCATGAATATGAAGTTGGGATAAGTCGACTCCAGTGCCTTTATTTCTGACAGTATCTGTGTGGCCGTACTGCGCCTCATGCCGTGCCGGCCGAACGATCCCGTTTCTGCGTAGTACGGGCTCTGCGGGTAGACGATTCCTACGACGATTACGTGTTTTTCTTGGGCGAGCTGGATGATTTCTTCGAATTGCTGTTGTGCAATCTTGTATGTGGTCGGGTTGTCGCTCCAGGTGGAATCGCCCACAAGGGCGTAGGGATTGAACACTCCCGTAGTCCAGCTGTTTCTGGAGGTATCCCGAATTGCGCCCATTATATCTCTGAAGTAGTGCAAGAAGTCTTGTTCTGCGATAATCTGCTTGCTCGTTTCTATGACTTTCGCGGGGCTCTCGTCTTTCCAGAAGTTGTGGTTTTGGTCGTAGATGAAGCCCGGGAAAGACAAGATGTTCTGTTGGAGTGTGATTTCGGGCATGCTGTACCACAGGTCCAAATCGAGCGAAACGACGAGGGCCTTGAGCTTTTTGCAGTGGGGAAGGACATAGTTCTTTGCGAGGTAGAGCGAGACATCCATGTCGGATGGAATTGTGGCCATGTTGAAGGCCACGCCCTGCTTGAATGCAAACGGATCAAATCCCATGCTGACTCTGGAAGACCCCAGGGCCATGATTTCAATAGAATCGCTGATGGACCAAAAAACGTTCATCTTCGCGGACATATACGGGTCTGAAATCTGTGACCAGTAATTGGCGACGCTGTCTATGTCTGTCGAGTTCCGTGTGGCGGCTGTGGGGCTAATCCAGACGCTCGGATGCCAAAGCTCTTGCCCGTTGACGAGTTCCGTGAGGGAATTGTCGGAAATGTCCAGCAGGACGATCTTTTCGTGGGCTCCGGCCTGGTTGGTGAGCGATGCTACAATCAGGTTGCCGGACACCCATTCCGTATGGTCGAAGGAATAACCTGCGGGGGCTTCGACAGACTGGATGAGCTTCCCGGTGCTGTCCGCGATGAGGATTTGTTCATGGACACCGTATTTTTTACCGGTGAAGTCGTGTCCCGTATTCCCGCCGAAATCCAAAAAAAGGGTCCTGCGGCTGCCATCCTTGGCGAGGCTCACGTTGCATGCCTGTTCCCCGTTGTACCAGATGGTATCTGCGGAATTGGAAGTGTGGGCTCGGAGGAGGGTGGAGCCTGTCACTGCAAAAGCAAGCATGTCGTCGACTCCGCCATGATATGCGCCTTCGAACAGCTTCTGCGGAGTCCCGAATTTTCCGTTTGCGAAGGTAACCATCCAGGTGGATTCTTCCATAAACAATTTGGTATCCTTGTTGCTTTTGGCCGAGGACACATATATGATGACTGTGTCGCCGGAATCGAGAACCTTCCAGCGGGGAATGGCCGCATTGTCGACATCCAGTTTTACCAGGTTGGAACCCTTCTGGTTCAAGTCTCTGACATAGACATCGGAATGAGCGTTCACGCCTTCAGGCTTGGTGCAGAAGGCAACGTGCTGGCCGTCGGGAGAAATTTCCGGGTGATACACGCTGATTGTGTCGACGATTTCAAAGCCTGTAAAGTCGACTCCCGAGTAGTCGATGAAGGTCAGGTTTTCGGTAACATCGTTGCGGAAAGCGAGCTTTGTCTTGAAGGTATGTGTTTTTCTCCGGACTTTGCCTGCGCTGCCCCAGGTGGTGCTGGTGATTTGCGAAGACAAGTCGTTCCCGTTCATCCAGATGGCATCGGGGATTTTGCCGTAGGCGAGCCTGAATCCAAGGTAGTCGCTGTTCGTGGCCGATGTTACCGTATAGACGTCGCCACGGCTGTTGATGTTTATCGAACTGGCGGGGTTGTGGTAGTTGCCTCCCTTGATGATGCGTTCGTCAAGGGAACTGCCGTCGCCTGCCCCGACAAAATTGGATGTCGTTACCGTCCACACATTGCCGAGCCAGTCGTTTACCCATTCCGAGACATTGCCTTCCATGTCGCAGATGTCCAGACTGTTTTTGCCTTTGCTGCATACGGCGTGGGACGAGGATTCCGCGTTGTCGGCGTTCCAGCTGTTGTCTGTATTCCAGCCCTGCTGCGCGGCAAAAACCCATTCGGCCTCGGTGGGAAGGCGGTATGCAGAAACGTTCGGGTTGAACGAGAATCCCTCGAGTTTGGTGCAGTTGTCCTTGTTGCATTCTTTGGAGGAGTAGGTGTATGCCGTGTCGAAACCGGCTGCCTTGCTTTTGGCGTTGGCATAGAGAATGGCGTCGATAAAGGTGATGCTTGCTACTGGGAAGGAATCTCTTGCACAAGAAGCCTTGCTGTTGATGCTTTTGTATTCTTCGCATGTGACTTCGTGCTTGCCGATGTAGTAGTCGTATGTGAAGTTGACTGTTATGGCGGCATCGTCTTTTGACTTGGCATCCTTGATGTCTACCGACTGCCCGCTAGACGCTATCTTGACAAAGTCTTCAAAAAGGAAAATTTCTGTGGTTTCTGTCGTGACTTCGGGATAGACGTAGGTATCTACGTTGGAGCAACTTGTCCAAAAAGGAACAGAAAACAAGAGCAGAAGACGTTTTTTCATGGAACGCCGTATCAGTTGCTGTAACCGGAACGTATCTTGAACGCCATGATGGCGAATGCCCCGGCGACGTTCATGCTCGCCTTGCGGCCAGCCATCGGGATGGTCACCTTCATTGTCGCCTCCGCCATGAGCTCGGGGGCGATTCCCAGTTCTTCGTTCCCGAGGATAATCAGGCCCTTCTCCGGCCACGTGACCTCGTTGATGCCCGGGATGTCCTCGCCGGTTTCGAGCGCAATGATTTCGTACCCGTTTTCCTTGTGCCACTTGACGCAATCGAAGGGCGATTCCCAGCGCTTGATGGGAATCCACTTCTGGCACCCTCGGGCGGCGCTCTTGACGGTCACGTGGTCGGGTCCGCAGCTGTAGCCGCTCAGGTGTACACCCTCGAGGCCGAAGCAGTCCGTGCTCCTGATGATGGACCCGACATTGAAGGCGCTCCGCAGGTTGTGTACCAGTACGGCAAACGGGATGGGTTTCTCGCTTGGGGTTTCTCGGTCCCCCGGTTCCTGCTCCAGGTAGATGTCGCGTTCGAACCCGAGGCCCGCCCGCGTGCGGAATGTCTTGTACAGGTCGATCATCTGCGCCTGGTTCTTGCCGGTAAGCCTCTCGCTTTCGGGTAACTTCATCCAGCCGGCGTAGGTCTCGAATTCGCGCTTGGCGCGGGGAATGTCGTCGCCCAGCTGCAGTATGATGACGCGCAGGAGTTCCGCCATGCGTTTTGCCTTGGAGGTTTCCTTCATCGCTATGAATTTCGGTTCCGTGTACATCGCCGAAGAAACTAGAAAAAATGCTTCCGCAGTGTGCGCACCGTCAATGTTTTGAAAGCGCTTTCTTTGTATATTTGTAAACATGCGTTTGTTTGTTGCCATTGTTAGTGTTTTTTGTGCTCTTGTATTGTGCTCCTGCTCCAATTCCGTGTCGGAATGGGAAAGGGCGGAAAACGACAGAATCTCTTCGCTGGATTCTTTCGACCTGAAGGACATGGCGCTTATCCGTTCGTATGGGAAGAAAGTTTCCATAGGGACTGATAATTCTGCGGCATCGACAAAGGACCGCCCGTCGATGGATGTCGCCTTCGATTACGATTTCTTGATTGGAACGCACGAAATTACTTGTGCCGAGATGGGGCGCCCCTGCGAAGATTCTCTGCCTGTGATGAGGGTTACTTATTTCGATGCCGTGCTCTACGCCAATAAGCGTAGCGTTGCGGAGGGCTTTGATACTGCGTACAGCTATATCGGTGCGACTTTTGACGATTATGGATCGTGTACGAACTTGGACGGTTTGGTTTTTACCCCGTCGGTAATGGCCTACCGCTTGCCCACAGAAGCGGAATGGGTGTATGCGGCGAGTCTCGGGTGGGAACCGGAGAAAGGCTGGCACAACGGCAATTCCAACTTTGAACTGCAGAAAGTTTGCTCGTCGTATATCGACAAGAACGGGCTTTGCGATATGGCGGGCAACGTGATGGAATGGGTGAATGACTGGTTTACGCCGTTGCGCGATACGCTGATCCACAACTTTGTGGGCGCTCCCGATGGAGGAACTCTTGGTGAACGTGTCGTGAAGGGCGGCAGTTACAGGAATGCTGTCGGTTCCATTTCGCTTTATTCCCGTGGGGACATCTACACGGTCGCATCGGCGTCGCAGTCCGATTACGTGGGTTTTAGGCTTGCGTTTGGTGCGATAGAATCTCCGGTGTGGTTGAACAAGGACGGAGGCCAGAAAACATCCGTAGTGTCGGTGTTGGCGGGCCCGATGGATATCCGCAGGTGGGCGGGAACGTTCAAGGCCAAGCTTGCGTTCCGTAACGACGAGACGGGAAATCTTGCGTATGTTGACTATTCCCAGGGAGGCGCGGTTGTAACCGAAATCGAGGATACGATTGAAGTGTACCATCCGGATATTTCTCCCGATGGAAACAGGGTGGCGTTCTGCACGGGGCTCGAGGGCGTTCGCGGCAAGTCGGCGATTTATGTGCGCGCTCTTGATTCCGCGGGCTCGGGACTCGTGAGGCTCGATGTGGAGAATGCCGCAATACCCCGGTGGCGCGTGACACCGGAAGGCGATACGGTGATTGTGTACGTGACCGATGCCGGCAACAACAAGGATGAGAAGGCGTTCAAGGCGGCGAGTACGTGGAAGGTGAAGTTTTCGGGGGGCAAGTTCGGCAAGCCCGAAAAGATGTTTGACGGTGCTTACCACGGTGGCGTAAGCATGGATAACCTGCTGGCGGTAACCGGAGCAAGGCTTTTGCGTGCTCGTTTGCCGGCTCTTGAAGCGGTATGGTACAATGAGGAACAGGCTTGCAACGCTTCGCTCAGCAGCGATGGCTCCAAGCAGACCTTGTTTTTGGATTTTGCTTCGAAGACGGGAACCGAATATGTGGGGAACTCTTACGGGGTGCACGAAGTTGCGTTTGTCGCGGATAGTGTCGGCAGGTTAATTCGCTACGTCAAGGCTCCCTCGGGTTATGCCTTCGACCACACGGAATGGATACAGGGGACAAACCACATGTTTGTCGCTTCGCTTACGGATGCAAGCGGCAGGCATGCGCGTATAGCGATGGTCGATTCGTACAGCGGGAAGGAGGTTGTGCTCTTGGAAGGCGAGGAACTCTGGCACCCCGCCTTGTGGACGTTGCCTATGGAAATCTCTGGTGAAACGACACTCGATCCGGATAGCGCGGGCCTGTATTTCGTGGAAGGGAAGGAAAACCATGTGCTTGCGGGCAAAATGCAGATGTTCTGGCATAACCACGATTCCATAGAGGTTGTCATATTCGGCAATTCGCGCATGCTTTTTGGGGTGAATCCCATGCAGATTGAAAAATACTACGTGTTCAATTTCGCGACCGTTCCCTGCGATATGAATGCCTCGTACTACCTGCTTTCGAACTACGTGCTGCCGCATTCCCCGAAGCTCAAGTATATCGTGGTCGGAATAGACCCGGACATGTGGTGGCTCGACGATCCGGACTGGAATATCGATAACAATATCAAGTACGTTCCCGGCTTTGCCTACGATGCCTATCACGGGTTCTGGAAGGAAGGTGTGAGCGATGAATTTTTGCAGATGGTGGACAACAACTTCCGTTCCGACAACGACTACGACATGGCTCTCCCGTACCGCGGCTGGATCCAGCTGTTCGGGGAAAACGGCTGGGATAAGGATTTGTCTTCGACTGAGATAGTGAACGACACTACCGACAGCGACCTTTCGGAAACGCTCAATCAGGAACTGGATATGCTCGTGAATCTGGTAAACATGGCAAAGGACAGGGGAATAAAGGTGCTGGGCGTTACGGCCCCGATGTGCCCCTGCTACAAGAAGACCGGTGCTTACGGGCGTTACGGGCTCAGGCGCAGCCAGGCCAAGGAGTTCTTCGAGAAAATCAATGTTTATGATGCCCGCGAGGAGTATTTCTGGTTCATGGACGAAAACAAGATGGGCGATCACGATTATCCGGTTGAGGTGGGTTTTGACTATGACCATATAAACTATGTCGGGGCGGCAATCCTCACTTCGCGCGTGAACTACATACTGAAACTGATGGAGTAGGTTCATGAAGGGATTTCTCGCCATTTTGGCTGTTGCCGTTTTGCTTTGGAACTGCTCCAATTCGGAGGAAGTTTCCGGAGGACGGCAGGAGCGGCGGGAATCCGTTCTGGATTCGTTTGACCTGAAGGGGATGGCCCTTGTCTATTCGCTTGGCAATGCTGTTACATTGGGGACAGATGACCCGAATGCGCCTGCACATGCGCGGCCTTCCATGCCGGTTTCGTTCGACTACGATTTCTTTATCGGCGAGCGCGAAGTCACGTGTGCCGAGATGGGGAAGGCCTGCGAAGATTCCCTGCCTGCGGTAAATGTCACCTATTACGATGCGGTCCTCTATGCGAACAAGCGAAGCGTCGCGGAGGGCTTTGATACGGCGTACAGCTATACGGAAGCCACCTTTGATAGCGAGGGTTCGTGCGTGAACCTGGAAGGGCTCGTGTTTGCGCCGGGAGTGCTTGCCTACCGTTTGCCGACGGAGGCTGAATGGGTGTATGCGGCAAGCCGTGGGTGGAATCCCGGTTCGGGGTGGAACGCGGAAAATTCCGATTACCGTGCGCATAGGGTTTGCAGCGCGTTTATAGATGCTTACGGGGTCTGCGATATGGCCGGCAACGTGATGGAGTGGGTGAACGACTGGTATGTCGCTTTCCGCAAGGATGGCGTTACGGACTATGTCGGTGGTTCCGATGGCGGGATGCTCGGGGAGCGCGTCGTGAAGGGTGGCAGCTACAGGAACGCCGCTTCGACAACGCAACTTTATTCCCGTGGCGACGTCTATACGGTGACATCAGTTTCCAAGTCCGATTACGTGGGTTTCAGGCTTGCGTTTGGCCCGATAGAAAACCCGATGTGGCTCGACAAGGACGGCAGGCAGAAAGAGTCTGTCGTGTCGGTGGTTGCAGACCCGATGGATATTCGCAGGTGGGCGGGGACGTTCGGGGCGAAAATCGCATTTCGCAACGACGAGACGGGGAACCTCGCGTATGTGGACTATGCCCAGGGAAATGCTGAGGTAATCGAAATCGAGGATGAGATTGAAGTTTACCATCCGGATATTTCGCCCGATGGGAAAAGAGTTGCGTTCTGTACGGGACTCGAGGGCGTGAGCGGAAAGTCGGAAGTGTATGTGCGTACTCTGGATTCTGCGGGCTCGGGCCTCGTAAAGCTTGATGTGGAAAGTGCGGCGATTCCCCGGTGGAGAGTCTTGCCGGGTGGCGATACCGTAATCGTATATGTGACCGATGCCGGCAATAACAAGGATGAATCGGCGTTCAAGGCGGCAAGCACGTGGCAGGTGAAATTTGCCGGCGGAAAGTTCGGCACGCCCGAAAAGCTGTTTGACGGCGCGTACCACGGGGGAATAAGCGATGACGGAGTCCTTGCAGTAAGCGGTGCAAGGCTTCTGCGTGCCCGCATGTCGGGGCGCGACACGCTCTGGTACAACGGCGAGCAGGCCTGCAACGCATCGCTTCGCCGGAGCGGGGAAAAGATGACGCTGTTCCTGGATTTTGGCAGCAAGACGGGCCGGCAGTTTGTGGGGGAGGATTACGAAACGCACGAGGTGGTGCTGTTTGCCGATAGCGCAGGCGAGCTTGTCCAATCGCAGAAGGCCCCGGCGGGTTATACGTTCGACCATACGGAATGGACGGTCGGGGCGGATTCCCTTGTGGTGGCGTCGCTTGTAGATATGGCTGGTGCGCACCGCAAGGTGGTGCTGTTGAATGCTTTTACGGGGAATGTGTTGGAGGCGTTGCAGGGCGAGGAACTCTGGCACCCTGCCGTGTGGATCAGCGCGCGGGACCGTGCGCTTGTAGATTCAAATTTGGACCTCGACAGTGCGGGTGCCTACTATACGCCGCAGATGGAATTTTACGGATTGGAATTGCGCGTCAAGATGGAAAATTTCTGGAAATCGCGCGATTCCGTGACGGCTGTGGTGCTCGGTTCCTCCCGGTCGATGTTCGGCGTGAACGCCTCGTTTGTGGAATCAGAAAAAATGTTGAACATGGCGTATTCCTCGGGCGATATCTTCGGGATGGCGTTCCTTGTGGAACACTATGTGCTGAACCACTTGCCGAAACTCAAGTTCCTCGTGCTTGAATTTTCTCCGGATTTTATGTGGGTGAATTCCAGGACTTCGTGGATGCCCGTTTACGAGAGGTCGCCTGGATTCAGGTACGACGAGTCTCATGGATTCTGGGTGGATTCCGTTCCGGCGGGCTTCGTTGACCTGGTGGGAGCATCGTACAAGACGAGGCCCGGCCAGATGCTGCCCTACAGTTTCGATGAATTCCTGTTGCCGTCGATGGGTTGGGGCGAGGCGACTGCCTTGAATGATACCATGGCGTACCGCCTGGATTTGCCGGATGTGGCAAGCAATATGGCAACGCTGGAAAATCTCGTCGAGCGTGCTACGGAAAAGGGTATCCGGGTGGTGTTGCTGGTTCCTCCGCAAAATCCGGATTTTGCACAGACGGGGGCGTTCGGGGTTTATGGCGTGCGACGCTCGGTGGCGGGTGAACTTTTGGAACGTGCCCGTGCTATGGATGCCGTTCTTTTTGACGAGAACAAGATGGGAAAACACGATTACACGCCGGACATGGCGTTCAATACGGATCACCTCAGTCGCGAGGGTGCAAGGCAACTTTCGGAGCGCCTGGATTCGCTCTTTAAAACGCTTGAGTAGGGGCATTTTTTCGGCCTTCGAAAACGGGCTTTTTTGGGGTGAAAAATTCTTTCATTTTTCTTATAATTTTAGGGAATTTTCTATATTTCGGGACATATGCAAGGTCCTCGAAAACCGCGTATCCTCATTACGAACGATGATGGGGTAAAAAGCGCCAATATGCTCGCACTTGCGCGTGCTCTTGCTCCCTGTGGGGAGGTTTTCGTGTTTGCCCCCGAAGTGGAACAGAGCGGCGTTTCCCACGCATTTACGGTACGTCGCCCGCTGCGCATTGAGGAATGCCCGGCTGAGGAGGGCTATAGGGCGTTTTCGCTCGATGGAACCCCTGCCGATTGCGTGAAGTTTGCGCTCGGGCATTATGCCGCCCACGGCCTGGAAGAAACCGGCGGGTGCGGTCCGGGACAGTTTGACGTGTGTTTTTCGGGCGTGAACGTCGGTGAAAATTCCGGCGTGTCCTCGCTCTATTCGGGAACGGTCGCAGGCGCCCGCGAGGCGGCCCTCTGGAATGTTCCGGGTATTGCGCTTTCGCTCCACGGCTGTAACGAGGAAATGCTCCTTGTGGCGATAGAATTTGCGGTACATGTGGTAGAGGACCGTGCCTACGAGAAAATCCCCGCGGGAGTGTTCTGGAACGTGAATTTCCCGAAGGTCCATGTTGATGCGTTCAAGGGCTTTAGGGCTTCCCGCATGGCGGTGGGGATGTTTACCGACCACTATACGCACGAAGGCTCTATGTGGCAGCTCGATGGTGACAAACTGTGGGAAAAGCAGCCGGTCGACAGCGATGACTACCTGCTCCATCAGGGGTATGCGACGGTCACGCCTCACCGCATAGACCAGACCGACGAAGAAAGTTTTGAAGTAGTAAAAAAAATGTTGGCGGGAAACCGTTGACCAATAATTGAGGATAACGAATGTCAGAAGAAATGGTACCAGGAACGCAGTTCAAGAGCCTTATCGAAAAGGACATGCAGGACTGCTATCTCCGCTACTCCATGAGCGTCATCGTGGCGCGTGCGCTCCCGGATGCACGTGACGGCTTTAAGCCGGTGCACCGCCGCGTGATGTACAGTATGCACAAGTTGGGCGTGGTTCCCAACAAGTCGACGGTGAAGAGTGCGCGTATCGTGGGTGACGTGATCGGTAAGTACCATCCGCATGGCGACTCCGCTGTTTACGAGACGCTCGTCCGCATGGCGCAGGATTTCTCGCTGCGTTACCCGCTGGTGTTTGGCCAGGGTAACTTCGGCAACATCGACGGCGACGGTGCCGCCGCAATGCGTTACACCGAAGCGAAGATGAACAACATGGGTGCCCTGATGCTCGAAGACCTCGAGAAGGACACCGTGGACATGGGCCCGAACTTCGACGAATCGCTCGAAGAACCGCTGGTACTGCCGTCCGTGCTCCCGAACATGCTCGTGAACGGTACTACGGGTATTGCCGTGGGTATGGCGACTTCCATGGCTCCGCACAACCTGCGCGAAATTGCGAATGCCATCCACGCGGTGGCGGAAAACCCCGAAATTACGGGCGAAGAACTTTTGCAGTATGTTTCCGGCCCGGACTTCCCGACCGGTGCAATCATCTGCGGGCGCTCTGGTATCCGCGATGCATACCTCACGGGCCACGGCCGCGTGCGTGTTCGTGCCCGCACCGATATTGAAATTGATTCCAAGGGCAAGCCGCGCATTATCGTGACTGAAATCCCCTACATGGTAAACAAGTCCGAACTCTGCAAGAAGATTGCGGACCTCGTTCGCGAAAAGCGCGTGGACGGCATCACCGATATCCGCGACGAATCGGCGAAGGATATCCGCATTGTGATTGAACTCAGGCGCGATGCGGTGGGCGAGGTGGTCCTCAACAACCTGTACAAGTACACGCAGTTGCAGACGACGTTCAGCATTTACAACCTGGCGCTCGTGAACAACTTGCCCAAGCTCCTCGCGCTCAAGGACCTTATTCAGATTTACATCGACCACCGCATGGATGTGGTGACCCGCTCGACGCAGTTCGACTTGAATAAGGCGAAGGCTCGTCTCCACATTATCGAGGGCCTGCGCATTGCTACGCAGAACATTGACGAAGTGGTGCAGATCATCAAGGCGAGCAAGACGACTGAAATCGCGAAGCAGAGCCTGCAAGACCGCTTTGGCCTCGACGAAATCCAGTCGCAGGCAATCGTCGACATGCGACTCTCCCAGCTCACGGGCCTCAACCTCGAAAAGTTGGAAGCGGAATACAACGAACTCATCGTGACGGTCGCCGACCTCGAAGATATCCTCGCTAAGCGCGAACGCCGCATTGCGATTATCCTCAAGCGCCTCGACGAAGTCGTGGACAAGTTCGGCGACGACCGCCGCACCACCATCGGCGAATCTGTCGATGACAGCGACTACGAAGACCTGATTGCCGAAGAGGAACAGGTGATTACCTTGAGCAAGGAAGGCTACATCAAGCGCCTCCCGATCGACACGTTCAAGACCCAGAGCCGTGGCGGCAAGGGCATTATCGGTGCTGGCCTCAAGGAAGAAGACGACGTGGACCAGATCTTTACGGCAAGCACGCACAGCTACCTGCTTGTGTTTACCAACAAGGGTCGCGCCTACTGGACCAAGGTTTACCGCCTGCCCGAAGGCACGCGCAGCGGCAAGGGCCGCCCGATCGTGAACTTTGTGGGCCTCACCGAAGGCGAAAAGGTGCAGGCGATTGTGCCTGTGCGCAAGTTCGGTGGTTACTTCTGCCTGGTGTTTGCGACCAAGAAGGGTATCATCAACAAGATGGACCTCACGCTATTCAGCCGTCCGCGCAAGGCCGGCGTGAACGCCATTACGCTTGACGAAGATGACGAACTTGTGAAGGTGCTGCTCGTGGGCATGTCGGAAGAGGAATACAAGGCCTCACTGAATGCGGGCGACGACACCGATTCTGCTGCCGAAAACGAAGCCGAAGAAGCAGAAGTTTCCGAGAACGAAGACGCCCCGGTGGAAGGCCGCCCGATTCCGAACGACCTTCTGATGCTTGCGACCCGCAACGGTCAGGCAGTCACGTTCCCGATCACCTGCTTCCGCCCGATGGGCCGTGGCACTCACGGTGTTCGCGGTATCAAGCTCGGCAAGGACGACGAGGTTATTTCGCTGTTGTGGCTCAAGTCGGGCAACAAGGTGCTTACCATTACCGAGAAGGGCTACGGCAAGCGCAGCGAACCTTCGGACTACCGCATTACCAAGCGTGGCAGCAAGGGCGTGAAGAACCTGAACGTTACCGACAAGGTCGGCCCCGCCGTGTTTGTCGATAGCGTTGCCGATGACTACGACCTGATTATCACGAGTAAGGAAGGCCAGGTTATCCGCATCAAGGCTGAATCCATCCGCCTTACGGGCCGCAATGCCCAGGGCGTGAAGGCGATTAGCCTGCGTGACGGCGACATGGTGCAAGATGCTACCGCGCTCCCGAGCGTGGAAGACATCGAGCAGGATAGTGCCGAGGCGAAGGAAACCTTCGACCACGTGCAGGGTGTCGAAGTCGACGACGATTCTGTAGAAAAGATCGAAGACAAGCCGGAACAGCAGATTGGTGTGCCGGCAAACGACGAAGAATAACCTCCTGGCCCCGATTTAGCTTCGGGGCGGGCTGAAATTAAACCTTAAGGAATGATGTTGTTCTGATGAACAACATCATTTTCTTTATATATAGTGACATGTCGCGGGATTTGATATAAATTTTATGTGCTAAAAATGGGTTAGAAAAAGAAGCGAGGATATATGAAGTTTTGCATAGCCGTTGCAATGGGACTTGCCGCGTCTGTTTATGCGGCTGATGCCTGCACTGCCGAAGATATGGTCCGTTTAGATGCGGGCCACCTTATAGCCGAGAGTCAGAGGGATTCGATTAGCGGAACTCCGTGGAGTTTCGAAATGTGGTCTCCGGATGCGGACTCCGAGGGCAATTCCATGACCTATTACGATAACGGAACCTTCAAGGCTGAATGGTATGGAAACCCGGATTTTGGGGCTCGTATTGGGTATAGCTATTGGGACAGTCCCAAAGGCGTGGATCATGCGGATTGGAATTACTCGCTGGATTACAAGTACACAAAGACGATTGGCTATGGTGAATATTTTATCGGTGTCCATGGCTGGCTGACGGAACCCTATGGCGAATTTTTCATTGTGGATGACTGGAACTATCCGATTCAAGTTGGAAAGACCTTTGGCGAATATGAGGTTGACGGGGCAAAATATACGGTTCGTGTAGCATGGCAGGGGTGGCCCCAATATTTGCTCTTTTATAGCATTCGAGAAACTCCCCGTGAATGTGGCCATATCGATGTTTCGGCCCATTTTAGAAAGTTTGACGAACTCTTTGCGGGGCAGGCCGATAGCGTTCCTGATGGCAAGGGAATCAATAAGCCCGCCGTGCTAAAATTTGGCAAATTGACCGATGTGATGGCCGCAGTCAATGCTTTTGTCGATGCTAGGGGTTCTATCGACTATACTTATCTGAGTTTCGCCGCCGAAAGAGTCGAAGTGCTGTCATCCAGCTCCGCAACTCCCGAATCGAGTTCCACAACAGTCCTGTCGCAAAACGCACCCATAAGCGCCTCTGACCGCACCCTGATGGTTTTCGACTTGCAGGGGCGTGTACTGGGCAGCATCTTTGTAGCCGCGGGAACAAGCGTGAATAGCGCGGTCCTAGCGAAATTCGGTAGACCCGGCTCCTACATTATAAAATAAGCCTCCAAAAAAGTTTACAAAAAACGCCCTTTTCTTGCGTTTTTAAGCGTTGAAGTTTACAACAACGCTTTGTGTCCTGTTTTTTTAATAAGGCGCTTTTTCAAGAATAAATTTAGGGTAGGTTGTGGACGGGGAAACAAACAGGAGTAACGATATGAAAAAAAGTTCTTTCGCCGGCTTCGGCATCGCCTTGATGCTGGGATTGGCAACATCAGCATTCGCTGCAGATGCCTGCAACGACAATATGGGACATAGCGGCAATGGCCAGCAGGTGAGCGGCAACAAGGTCGGCTCTATCAGCGGCACCCCGTGGGGCTACGAACAGTGGTACCAGGGTGGAAACGCCTCCATGACCTACTACGATAACGGTACGTTCAAGGCCAACTGGAGCGGTTCCAGCGACTACCTGACACGCGTGGGTTACCAGTACAATGGTAACGGCATTAGCCATACCACCAAGAATTTCGCGGTCGATTACAAGTACACCAAGACCGGCAACGCCCAGTACGGCTACATCGGTGTTTACGGCTGGACCAAGAACCCCGAAACCGAATACTACATCGTGGACGACTGGTTCAGCAAGCCGAGCGAACAGTACGTGGGTGACAAGTTTGGCGAAATCACTGTCGATGGAGCCAAGTATACTATCCACGCGTTCCTCCGCCAGCAGGAACCCTCCAAGTCGGGTACCTCTACGTTCGTGCAGTTCTTCAGCATCCGCGAGACTCCGCGCCAGTGCGGTCATATCGACATTTCCGCCCACTTCAAGAAGTGGGATGAACTCTTCACCGGTCAGAACAAGCAGCTCCGCGGTTCAAAGGGTGGTGGATCCGCTTCGCTCAAGTTCGGTAACGTGACCGAAGTGATGCTCATGACCGAAGCCGGTGGCAACGCTACGGGTTCCGTGGACTACACCTACTTCAACATGACCGACAAGGCGGAATCTACTCCGTCCTCCAGCGGCTCTACCCCGAAGTCCAGTTCTTCTGTAGCCAAGTCTAGTTCCTCTAACGGGGGTAGCGGTAGCGGTTCTACGGGTACGGTCGATGCTTGCAAGGCCGACATGGGGCATGACGGCAACGGTAACAACGTGAGCGGCAACAAGGTCGGCTCTATCAGCGGCACCCCGTGGGGCTACGAACAGTGGTACCAGGGTGGCAACGCCTCGATGACCTACTACAATAACGGTACATTCAAGGCGAATTGGAGCGGATCCAGTGACTACCTGACCCGCGTGGGTTATCAGTACAATGGCAACGGCATTAGCCATACCACCAAGAATTTCGCGGTCGATTACAAGTACACCAAGACCGGCAACGCCCAGTATGGCTACATCGGCGTGTATGGCTGGACCAAGAACCCCGAAACCGAATACTACATCGTGGACGACTGGTACAGCAAGCCGAACGAACAGTACGTGGGTGAAAAGTTTGGCGAAATCACCGTTGACGGGGCCAAGTATTCTATCCATGCCTTCCTCCGCCAGCAGGAACCCTCCAAGTCGGGTACCTCCACGTTCGTGCAGTTCTTCAGCATCCGTGAAACTCCGCGTCAGTGTGGCCACATCGATATTTCCGCCCACTTCAAGAAGTGGGATGAACTCTTCACCGGTCAGAACAAGCAGCTCCGCGGTTCGAAGGGTGGTGGATCTGCATCGCTCAAGTTCGGTAACGTGACCGAAGTGATGCTCATGACCGAAGCTGGTGGCAACGCTACGGGTTCCGTGGACTACACCTACTTCAACATGACCGACAAGGCCGAAGCTCCGAAGTCTAGCTCTTCTGAGGCTCCGAAGTCCAGCTCTTCCAAGACTCCGAAGTCTTCCAGCAGCATCGGAACCATAGCTCTCCCGGAAATTGCCCAGAACTTTGTGATGCACGATGGCATATTCATGGTGTTCGACATGCAGGGCCGTACCCTCGGTGCCGTCGAAGTGCCGGAAGGCTCTACTGTGGCTGCCGCCGTCAAGGCGAAATTCAGGAATGCGGGCATCTACCTCGTGAAGCAGGGCAAGACCTTCCTCCGCGTGATGGTGACACCATAAAAGTCTGATACTCCTGACAAGAATTTCCCTGCGAAAGCGGGGAAATTTCTTCAAAAAGAGTGTTTTGGGCAAAAGAGGCGTTGTTTTTTACAACAACGCCTTTTTGTTGTAACTATTCCAATTTGGAATATCCGAATATATCTTTGGAACAGAACCTAAACATTCAGGAGTTAGAAAATGAATAGGAGCTTTAAAAATATTCTCAAGATGGGGATTGCCATAGCCGCAATTTCGTCATCCGTTTCCTGGGGACAGTCCGTTACCTGCTCTGGTGGTACATCCCAGAAAATGGGTACCGCTGGTGGCTATGATTACGAACTCTGGAGCCAGGATGGTGCCGGTACCGCAACTATGACGCTTAACGTAAGCGAAGAAAATGGTGGTGCTTTCGAAGTTGAATGGCAGGGTACTATCAACATGTTGGCCCGTACCGGAAAGCGTTGGGGGTCTAACTCCAGTGTTACCGTACAGAATGTGGGTAATATTACCTCCGAATTTGAAGTGGAATGGAGCTCCTCTGACAACGTGAAGTATGTCAGCGTCTATGGTTGGGGCTATTACGACCAGCAGGACATTCCCAGTGGTTTCAGCAATGAAATTGAATACTACATTGTCCAGGATCGCGGAAGCTACAATCCTACCTCAGGCGGTAAATATTTTGGTTCTGCAAAGATTGATGGTATTGACTACGATTTCTATACTACCGACCGTCGTAACCAACCTTCTCTTTCGGGTACCAGCACCTTTAAGCAGTATTGGTCCATCCCGAAGAATACGAGCCAGCATCGCACCAAGGGAACCATTTCTATTTCCAAGCACTTCAAAGCATGGGCTGATGCGGGTATGAAGATGGGTAAACTGTATGAAGTTGCTTCCATGAAAATTGAATCCTACACCGGAAATACGGGCTCTGCAAGAGGTTATGCTAAAGTTAAGAAGAACCTGCTGAAAATCGGTGGCAGTGCCGATGAACTTGCCCTCAATGTAACTGCATCTCCGGCCGCTGCAGGTACGGTGACAAAGAGCCCGAGCGCTAACTATTATGCTCCGAATTCAACTGTACAGCTCACCGCCAAAGCCAACGAAGGCTGGAAGTTTGTGGGTTGGGAAGGTGCTGTTACCGGCTCTACCGAAACTGTCTCTGTAACCATGGACAAGGATAAGTCTGTGGTCGCCAAGTTTGAATTGGTAGGCGAAACCACAGTGAACCTTCTTAAGGATGGTGATTTCCCGAGCAGCAGCGTGATTTCTACAAACCAAGATGCATCTTGGTTCCTGGGTCAGGGTACAAACTGGGGTAACTCTGCTGCAAAGACTTCTGTTTCTGGTGGCACGGCTACGGTTAACGTTACCACTATTGGTACAGAAAGTTACCAGCCGCAGCTTGTTCAGTACAATCTGGCTCTTGATAAGGGCATGAAGTACAAGTTGACCTTTAAGGCTAGCGCTGATGTAGATCGCAAGATTGAAGTTAATTTCCAACAATCCGTAGACCCCTGGGGTGCATACGCCACTAAGGAATTTGACATCACCACTACGGAAACGGAATACACATTTATCTTTGCTATGGAAGAAGATTCTGATGATGCTGCTCAGTTTGCCATCAATTTGGGACAAGCTACAGGTACAGTCAAGATTAGTGACGTCAAGCTGGTCTTCACCACTGCTGAACCGGGTGCAGAAATCATCGATAATCCGGGTCCGGGTGGTGATACTGGTACGACTGCAATCGCTCAGCTGGTCCGTATGAACAACATCGCTGCAAGCGTGCAGGTGTTCGACATGCAGGGCAAGTTCATGGGCAACGTGGAACTTTCTGCCGGTACGTCGCTCAACGACGCTATCGCCGCCAAGTTCCAGAAGTCCGGCATCTACATGGTGAAGACCGCCAAGGGCATCAAGAAGGTGCGTGTGGTCCGCTAGTCTGGATAGACAGCGTGTTTAGGGAACACCGCCTTAAATGGCGGTGTTTTTTTAGTTTGGTGGGCGCTTGTGGCTCACGTTTATTTTAGGGGGTTATTGACTGGGCTTTTGTCATAAGTTATATTATGCATAATAAGTAAAAGGATAGAGGTTCCTGCATGAAAAAGATTGCCGCTCTCTCGGTTGCGCTTTTGGCGCTTTTTGCTATGGTTTCGACAGGTTTTGCCTACGACCTGACCGGTAACGGCTATGGTGCCGTGCAGAAGGCCCGCCCCTCCATCGCGTTCGTGCTAACCACCTGGGAAAAGAAGGGTGCAGAAGTCACCACCGAGGTGACTCATTCCGAAAATGAGGAATCTGTTTCGGAAAATGCGGGGAAAACCTCCAAGTCGCAGGCGAAGTCCACTACGGTAACGACCGAGGCGACCTATAGCGAGGACATCTGGACAAAGATTCCCGATGCCCAGATTGTCGACAAGTTCCAGCAGCAGTTCGTGAAGCAGCAGTTCAACGTGAAGTCTTCCGACATGGCGCGCAACATTGCCCTGGCGCCCTCGCTTGCCAAAACCGGCGTGAACCCCTCAGACCGTGCCGCAGTCAAGAAGTATGCCGAAAAGGAAGGCGTGAACTTTGTTGCCCGCGGTGAAGTCGCGGTGACCAGCTACACGAAGGTTGCCGGCAAGAAGATCAAGGCCGCAATTCAGATTGGTGTTGAGGTCATAGACGTGAATTCGGGCGAGGTGATTGCCGCGTTCTCGAACGGCGTGCAATCCGTCGCTGCCACTCAGGAGCTTGCCCGCAATGGCGGTATAAACAAGGCTGCGGTCATTGCCGCGCGTTCGCTTTCGGAACAGGTGCTGGAAGCCTGGATCAATGCCGCCGACAACGGCTCGCAGTTCACCGTGGAACTGCGCAAGATGAAGTCCGCTCGCAGCCAGAAGGTTCCGTTCGAAAAGGCGCTCAAGGGCATCGCAACTGTCAATTCGCAGGCCCAGCCGGCAAAGGACGTGATGACCTACAACGTGACATACAAGGGTTCCAAGAGCGACCTCGGTACGGCGATTCTCGAGGCGATTGGCGACAAGCCCGGGTTCGACGAGAAGTCCTTCGACGGCCCGCATGAAATCGACGGCAAGGTTGTTTTTGAATTCTTGAAATAAGCGCGCGGTATAGGCGCAAAAGGAGTCTCCTTAAATGAAAAAGATTTGGCTTTCCGCAATCGCAGCCACTGCACTTGTGCTTATGTCGTGTGCCTCTTCTGGCCCGCACGTAGATGCGTTCAACCGCGCCCAGAAGGCGTACAACGACGGCAAGGACGACAAGGCCATTGCCGAGGCGCTTGAGGCCCTGAAGATTAAGCCCGACTACAAGCCCGCGATTGAGTTCTTGAACAAGACGTTTGACGATGTGATTGCGGCGAAGAACGATACGATTGCGATGTTCAAGAAGCGCGACGACCCCAACCCCAAGCGCTGGGACAAGATTGTGTTCATGGAAGAGCAGAAGGCCGATTACGCGAAGCAGCTCAAGCTGATCGCCCGCCGTAACGACAAGATCAAGCTGAGCGTGGAAGTTGACCCGAACGATATCAAGGTCGCCCGCGACAGCGCCGCCGCATCGCACTATGCCGCGGGGCTCGAGAAGATGAACGAGCGCGGGAAGGCCGCCCAGCAGGAGGCCGCTATCCATTTCCGCAAGGCGTTCACGTATCACAGCGACTTCGAGGATTCCAAGCAGCTTTATTCTGACTGCAAGAAACGTGGAACCGTGCGTGTGGCGGTGGACCCGTTCAATAACGACTACAGCGGCCGCATGGATGCTGCCCTGATTGCCGAACTCCAGAAGAACAAGGATGCTTCCGAGTTCCTGCAGTTCCTGACCCGCGCCGACCTGGACCGCATCCTGGAAGAGCAGACGCTTGCCTCTTCGGGCGATTTCAAGGAAGGCGAGGGCGACGAGATGATGGGCCAGCTTAGGACTGCGGAGTTCCTCATCGCCGGCTCCATCGAGAAGCACGTGTGTTCCGACGACGAGAATGCCGTGGAGCGCGACCGCCAGGAGAAGGAGAATTCCGCCCGAGTGAAGGTGGGCAGCCACCGCGAGTGCGAGACCCTCAGGAGCGGCAAGTACAAGTGCCACGAAGTGAACGACTACGACAACGTGTATGCGACCATCGTGACCGACTCCCTCACCAAGAAGGCCTCGACCTCCGGGTTCATCCAGATTCTCGATTTCAAGACCGGCGAAATCAAGAAGAAGGCCGATATCCGCGTGGGCGTGATGTCGTCGGGGATTGTGGCCGGCTGTTCCGGCGATTCCCGTGCTTTCAAGCCCGTCTGCAAGTACACCGAAATCACGCTCCGCTCCTGCAGCGAGATGAACGACCAGATGACGGTCGATTTTGCCCGCAAATCTGTGGCAGAAATACTGAAGATGACCAAGGAATTTACCAAATAGGGCACTAGTTCCGAAAAATTTTTCTAGATTTGGACTAAAATAACAATCCATAAGGAGAAGACTCAATGAAAAAGATGTTCTTGGTTCTCGCTGCGGCAAGTCTTGTCGGCACGATGGCCTTTGCACAAGACGATTACGACTACGGCGATGACTACGGCTCCTCGGCTGCCAGCGACGATGGCTACACCGACATGGACGGCAATAGCGGCGCCGCTGCCGAAGAACAGCCTGCTTCCGACGTCGAATACAAGAGTATGGACGACGAGAGCAAGAAGGTAAGCAGGGACGAAGGTGCTACCCCGGCCTTCTTTACCAAGCCGTTCAACATGGCTGCCAACATCAGTTTCGGTTATGGCGCTTTCTGGAACACTCCGGAAATGTACGACAATGCCGTTTGGCGTCAGGCTATGAACATGGATTCCAACCCGTACGACGAATGGCTCGGCTATGCTGTTGCTTTCGGTATGGCGTTCAACTACCGCATTATCGACCTGTTGAGCATCTCTCCGGAATTCAACTTCGGTATTAGGGGCTATGTCCGTAACCTCGATTCGTACTACGGTTATGAACTCAACGAAAACCTGTTCATGTTCGATATCGAAGTGCCTATCATGGCTCGTGTGATGCCGACCCAGCAGGTTTACTTCGAAGCCGGCCCGCAGTTCTCCGTGAAACTGGTTGGTACCCATTCTCTTGACCTCGTTGATACCTATAGCGGCGAAACCGTTGATAGCGATACCGATGGTAGCTGGGAATGCTCCAGCTTCTTCGTGACCCTCGTTTTGGGTGGCGGTGCCATGCTGAACCTCGATGGCAAACTCTACGACATCGGCCTTCGCTTGTTCCTGGACATGACCAAGCTTGAGAAGGACAACACCGAGATGCCGGATCTCAATGGCGGTACCTTCACCGATCAGACTAGGATGTGGACCATCCAGCTTGTCGTCAAGTACTGGTTCTAATCAGCAAGATTCTTAATAGAAATGCCCCGCCGGATGGCGGGGCATTTTCGTATCAAATTATTTTCTTTACTTGATGGTTGAGGTGAGGCGGAAGGCAAGGCCCACGTCGCTCAGTTCGTTTTCGCTGTACACGCTGAACTGCAGCTTGGAAGAGCCGATCTTCTTTACCCAGGCAACCGTCCAAGCCCAGTCGTCGTAGGTGTGCTTGGTCACAGCGTACAGGTTGTCGCGCTTGTTGATGTATTCCCATTCCACCATGAGGTTGCTCATGAGCGTGTTCAGGATTCCCGCCTTGGGTGCAAAGTCCAGGCCCAGGTAGAACGGCTGGAAGTAGATTCCCGGCAGGTAGTACTTGGTTTCGGGCGCAACGTAGTTGGAGGCTTCCTGGTTCAGGTCGTCGTCCTGCGTGTAGATGCAGGAGTATTCGCCGTACACGCGCAACATCGAGAGCAGGTCGTAGCTCGCGTATGCGGCAAGGCGGTGGGTCACGTAGGCGGTATTCTGCACCACGTCCACGAGGTTGCTGCGGTAGGCGACCTTCACTTCGAGCGGGAAGGTGAACTTCATGTCTTCTTCCAAGCGCACGTAGCCGCGGTTTGCGTTGCCATCCTGGGTGGCGAGCATGGCGCTAAGCTGGCTCAGCCCGTGCTTCCAGCCGAATTCGAAGGCGTTGTGGCTGTAGTCGCGCATCCAGAGCCCGCGCTTGGTGAGGTCCTTGTCTACGTAGGTACCGAAGTGGGTGGACTGCGACCAGTCCGTCTTCCAGTGGCCGATTTTCAGGTTCAGCATGTCGCTTTCGCCCAGTTTCCACTTGTAGTTGACCCAGTAGAGGTCGGCGAGAATCTTGTCGTAGTTCTTGCCCTCGATCTTGTTGCCGAATTCCGGCGCAAAGATGCGCAACATGATTTGCCCGTCGAGATTGTCGCTCTTGTAGAGCCCGCCCACGTTGGCGCGGAACCAGCCGCTGCTGAAGTTGTGTTCATCGTCGGCGATGGACTTGGTGAGCTGTGTCTGGACGTTACCCTTGAGGGCGAAGTCCCCGTCGATGGCGAAGGCGGAGGAGGCTAGTCCCAAGGCGAGAGCTGCCGCCGCAATCTTAATCTGCTTCATGGTATCTCCTATGATGGCCGCGTTTTTTCGCGACTCCGGAATGATTCGGGCCAAAAGATAGAATTTAACGGCTGTTTTGGAAACGTTTGCCGTGTCTTTTGCGTTGTAATTATGTATTTTTGGGCGCGTAACAAGGATTGTGTGAGGTGTGTAAGCTAATGAATTTCTCGGTCCGCTTTCTTTCGGTATTCACGATTGCTGCCCTTGCGGGTGCAAGCATGCTCTATGCGGGTGAACTTGCTCCCAACAAGACGCATGCGGTTCTGAATGTCACGTACACGAACTACGACGATGTTCCGCAGGTCAAGAAGAAGCTTGTTTTTGTGGGGCAGAACAACCCCAAGCACAAGATTACCGTGGTGACGGATACATACGGCGAGGTGGCCTTCATGATTCCGCGCGAGGACACCTATACCATTCTCTGCGAGAGCCTCACCGGGCCGTTTGAATGCGGGGAGACTCCCTATGTTTCGAGCACGGCGAGCACGGGCGGCATTACGGTGCTGTTCGACGATACGCGTGCGGAACTTACCGGTGTGAATTTCAAGGTGGGAAGTGCGGAACTCATTCCTACATCGCTTAAGACGCTCGACAACGCGATTGCGGGTCTCAAGCGCAATGCGAAGGCGAAGGTGGAGATTGAGGGCCACACGAGTAGCGAAGGTGGCGACAGCTACAACCAGCAGCTTTCGCAGGACCGTGCGAACAGCGTCATGGAATACATGATCAAGAAGGGAATCTCGAAAGATCGCGTGACTGCGGTGGGCTATGGCTCTAGCCGCCCGAAGGCAGATAACTCGACCGAGGCGGGCCGCAAGGAAAACCGTCGCATCGAAATCCGCGTCGTGAACAAGGACGAACTGTAAACCCTATATAAACCACAACGGCACCCCGCGAGGAGATGCCGTTGTTGGTGTATGGGATGTTTGGTTTCTGTACTTAATGTAGATTCTTGAGCGCCCGGTAGGGAGTAGTACGGACCAAATTCCATTGTAACGTTTTACAACACCTACAGCGTTTACAACGGCGAAAAAGTCCCGTTTTGCGGTGTTTTGGGGAGAATGCTGCCGCTTTTTGGGCGATAAACCCTTCTTTGTTTTCAAATTTTTACAGCGAGGGCTGTTTCCGGGTTCTTTTTTGAAATGGAAAACGGCTAAAAATGAACATTTTGGGGTGCATTTTTGAAACGGTCTTGACGCTTAATTGCCGTTTTTGAACGAAATTCTCCATTTCGGTGTGTTTTATGCGCTTGGCACGCCCTTTGCATAATATATGTCGAAAAAAAGGAATAATACCATGTCTGATTTTAACAACGATGCTGAAAAAGTCTTGGCGAAGGCCCAGAGCCTGCGCGACCGCTGTTCCCATTCGTACCTGGGAGCGGCACATTTGGCTGTTGGCCTTGTAGAAGGCCCGGATGCCACCCTGAAGAAACTTTATAAATCCAAAGGCGCGAAGACAAACGAGCTCCGCGGCAAGTTGGAACCCTTCGTGCAGAAGATTCCGCGTATGGAAGGCGTGAATCCCGACGTGGAACCGGATAACGACTTGAACCGTATCTTGCGTGCTTCTGTGCAGGCGGCGCGTCAGGTGAACCGCATGGTGACCCCGGGCGACATGCTCGTGGCCCTCATAAAGTTTTCGGGCGACCGTGGCCTTGCGAAAGTGTTCGAAGATGCGCTGGGTTCCGTGGAAGTCGTGGAAACCTGGCTTTCGGACCCGTTTGCAGGGGCCGCCAACGCCGAAGAACAATCTCCCTTGAAACTCTACGGACGTGAACTCGTGGAAATGGCCGCCGACGGAAAGCTTTCGCCGGTGATTGGCCGTGAAGAGGAAATCCGACGTGTCATCTTGATCCTTAGCCGAAAGACAAAAAACAACCCGTGCCTAGTCGGTGAACCTGGCGTGGGCAAGACCGCTATTGTCGAAGGGCTCGCCGAGCGAATTTATCGCGGCGATGTGCCTGACGCTTTGAAGGGCAAGAAGTTGTTCGCGCTGGATTTGTCCGCCTTGATGGCGGGCGCCAAATACCGTGGAGATTTCGAGGAACGTTTGAAAGCCGTGCTGGATGCTCTTGAAGAAGACGGCAACACGCTGTTGTTTATTGATGAGATCCACACCATCGTGGGTGCGGGCAAGACCGAAGGCTCCATGGACTTGGGCAACATGCTCAAGCCGAAGCTGGCCCGTGGTGAATTGCACTGCATCGGCGCGACCACCACGCAGGAATACCGCAAGTACATCGAGAAGGATTCCGCCTTGGAACGCCGTTTCCAGCCTGTGCAGGTTGACGAACCCAGCGAAGAAGAATCCATTTCTATTCTGCGTGGCATCAAGGACGGCTTTGACGCGCACCACGGCGTGCGCCTGCATGACAACGCGCTGGTGGCTGCGGTGAAACTTTCGAACCGCTACATCAGCGACCGATTCCTGCCGGACAAGGCCATCGACTTGATTGACGAAGCCGCAAGCCTCGTGAAGACGCAGATGGATACGGTGCCGGAAGCCTTGGACACCTTGCAGCGTAAGGAACTCCAGATGAAGATCGAGGAGCAGGCCTTGGCGAAGGAAACCGACGACAACAGCGTGAAGCGCCTGAAAGAACTCCGCGAAGAGTTGGCTTTGACGGATGCTGCCGTGAAGGCCATGCAGGACCGTTGGCAGGAACGCCGCGCAAAGAACGCTGAACTCCAGGGGCTCAAGAAATCCTTGCAGCAGGCGAAAGACGAGATGGAGCAAGCCGAAGCCCGCTACGACTTGAACCGCGCCGCCGAACTCAAGTACAACAAGATCGTGAACCTAGAAAAGGAAATCGCCGCGAAGACCGAAGAAATCAAGAAGGCAGCAAACGATGGCGACTTGAGCGAAGAGGTGACGGAAGAAACCATCGCTCTCGTGGTCAGCCGTTGGACCGGTATTCCCGTGACGAAACTTTGCGAAGGCGAAAAGGCCAAGTTGTTGCACTTGGACGAACGCCTGCATGCCCGCGTGATTGGCCAGGACGAAGCCGTGGAAGCGGTTTCCGAAGCAATCCTGCGTAACCGTAGTGGTTTGAGCCGCGAGAATGCGCCCATTGGTAGCTTCTTGTTCCTGGGCCCGACGGGTGTGGGTAAGACGGAATTGGCCCGTGCGCTTTCGACCGAACTGTTTGATAGCGAAGCGGCGCTCGTGCGTATCGACATGAGCGAATACATGGAAAAGCATAGCGTCTCGCGACTCATCGGTGCGCCTCCGGGATACGTGGGCTACGAAGAAGGCGGCCAGCTGACCGAAGCCGTGCGTACCCATCCATATTGCGTAATTCTGCTGGACGAAATCGAGAAGGCTCACCCCGACGTGTTCAACACGCTGTTGCAGGTGCTTGACGACGGTCGACTGACCGATGGCAAGGGCCGTACGGTGAACTTCAAGAACACCTTGATCTTGATGACGTCGAACCTGGGTGCCGCTCACTTCCAGAACCGCGCCGGTGATGCGAAGCCCGTGACGCTCAAGGAAATCGAGCCGGAACTCCGCGGATTCTTCCGCCCGGAATTCCTGAACCGCTTGGACGAAGTGCTGGTATTCCAGAGCCTCACCAAGCCGCAGATCAGGGACATCGTGAAGTTGAAATTCAAGGGACTCGCCGAACGCGCCGCTCGTCAGGATTTGCAGCTCACGCTGACCGACAAGGCGCTGGATGCCATTGCCGATGGCGCTTACCAGCCGGAATTCGGTGCACGTCCGATCCAGCGTTACCTGGAAAGGAACGTTGAACGTCCGCTGAGCCATGCAATTCTCGCTGGCGAAGTGAGCAGCGCAAAGCCGGTGGTAATAGACTACGATGGAACGAAGTTCACGGTGAAGTGACGCGAAACGTCATCCTGAAACGCTAAAAAAACAATCGGTAAATATAAATTTACCGGTTGTTTTTTATTTAGTAAAGTATAAAACATATATTCTAGGTATGATGCGGAAATGGTTATGCATTTTTGCAGTATTTTTCGCTGGAATCGCTTTTGCATCGGGCGTTACTGTTGAAACTTTGGACGAACAACTCGGTTCGCAAAGTCTAACTGTACTCAGATTTCGAATTAATAACGAAACTTCATTTACGATGCGCAATGTGCGTTTTGAGTTTTTTGTTCGTAAATCCTCAAAAAAATTGAATGTAGATGCGTACTACTGGCCTTATGCACAGCCTGTTGTTCAAGAATTCAATGATACAATTTCGGTTGTTGTTTTTGAATTAGATTCTGTTCCAACGGGAATTACGCCAAATACCTCTGGTTATAGTGTCGGTATACATTATGCGGATTGGTCCATTCGCGATAAATCGCTTGATTATAGTAATCCAGGAATGTCAACGTTCCTGTTGACGGATAAAATTGCGCTTTATGTAGATGGAACTCTTGTTTCGGGGTGTCCTCCAGCAGCAACTTTGGAAACTCCTGAACCAGATGCAGGATTTGTTCTTCAGTCAGGGGCGACCCTAATGCTTGATGATGACGAATTTGTACCATTTCACTGGCATCCCAGTGCAGGTTATGCTAATTATCGACTTACTATAATGAATGAGGATTCTTCGCTGGTTCACCAGCAAATATATCGAGGGCTTTCTGCCGAAGTTCCTCTACAGCCGGGTCGGTATTTGTGGGGTGTTCAAGGAGTTATGAATGATAGTCCTGTGAGCCGATCAAGCAAATTGAATATTTTGAATATTCTTCTTCGCCCCCCAATCAAAGAAAAAGTTGTGATGGGAATACCATCGTACGCTTCGGGAAAAGATACAGAACTCCTTGTTACTAGTTGGGGTGAATTTGCTGATTTGCGTGGCTGGGATAAAAAACACGATTATACTCAATTAGATGAAGCTGATGGCAAGTGCTGGGCTATTGCTATTCAAGAATTAAACCATTTTTACGGTGGAAACTTGCCTTTGGATGAAATTGTTGCATGGTCAAAAATAAATGTAGATAGAATGAAGGTGGGCCCTTCGCTTGGTGCATTTATGTTGCAACTTGATGCGGGTGGCAATGAAGATTATGAGATATCTTTTGGACTCAATTGGGCTTTGGGCTTTACTCCTAAATGGATCAGAACATTGCCTTCGAAGAGTGTCGTTCAAAGTGCTCTTAGAAAACAGAAACCACTCTATATTAATACTGATGACGGAAATGGAAATGACCAGCATGCGATGGTGGTCGATGGGTTTATTACGACATCTTCGGACGAGTTTTATATACATTTTTTGAACATAGATAATTATGGACATTCTGCTTGGGCTAAATATGAGGATTCAAGCCTTGTCATTACAACTCAATTTAATGAAGGAAAACTTCACAGAGTCACTTCTTATGCTGTAATAGACACTGTTACGGATGTGAAAAAGACGGATTCTTTAGTTTTTAAAGATTCTGATGGTGATGGATTAATGGACTTTGATGAAATTTATAGGTTTATGACGGACCCGAATGATTATGATTCCGATGATGACGGCATAAATGACAAGATCGAGATTTATTCGTATACGATTCGACAGCGAACCAAATTGTCTTCAAAGACTTTTTTCCCTTATTTTGTTGGCGATAGTGTGCTGAAAACAGACTCGATGATGTCAAACCTGAATTTTTTTATAATGGGACTAGAGTCCGAACCTTTGGCGAATGTTGATGGAGATACTTTGCGTGCGGAGAGAGACCCTGATTCCGATAATGATGGAATTATGGATGGAATGGAGGATTTAAACCACAACGGCCTTGTCGATGAAGGCGAATCGGATCCTTATGTGTATGACGGCTTTGATGGAGGGCTTGGGGTGTCTATGCCCAAGGAGTTGGCTTTATACTCGTTCGATTATATTTGGCTGAACGATGGGGTTTCTTGTAGAGATGGAATTAAAGCGAAAAAAGCTTGTGCGATTGCGTCTGAAGGAGAAAATGGCTTTGCTGTGATTGTTGGTGCTACATCCTCTGTCTATGATATTTATTCGAAAGGACTTGTCTGGCTTCGAAGTAATGCTCGTGTAGACGGCTTTATTCGCTATTACGGACTTCCAGGAAAAATGTTTACAACAAAGATGCAGAAGGGTGCTGTTGGAAATCGGGAATTTAATAATGATGAACGATTATGGCCTTGGAGAATAAATGTATATTCAGAGAAAAGAAATTTGGCTGAACGAAAATTGACTGTGCAGAGTGGAAAACGAGTGGAATTGTCTGATGGAGATACTCTTGAAACACTCAAGGTAGAAAGTGGAGGCTGTCTGGCTTTATCGATAGGCCGAATAGTTGTGAACAATCTCCAATTGGAGCCTGGGTCAAAAATAGAATTTAAAGCACCTGGCAACGAGACAACTTTACAAGTGAATGGTAATGTTATATGGCGGACGGAAATTGAAAAGAATGTGCCGCTAGAAAACATTGCGCGGGGTTTCAGGCTTGCCTATTATGGAACTGAAAAATTGTTCATTGAAGGGGACTGGGCTGGATTTATTTATGCTCCCAATGCAAAAATTGTCTTGGGTCAAACTAAGTACAAGACTATTTATGGACAAATCTTAGGTAATGGAATTTCTGTACATCAGTATGCCCAAATTTTTAGAGTTGTATACAAACCGGATGATTTCCAGACTATAGCGATGAGGAGAGAATGATGAAAAAGCTGCACCTAATAGTTTTATTTTTGGTCTGTAGTATTTACGCTGAAGTGATTGTGAAAAATTACATCCAGTTTTATTTTCCTGCAAATATGAAGGGCGGTTGGTATGAATCCTGCTTTGAAAATGATATTAGTCCAGATGAATTTGATCCATTAAGTTTTACTGATTTGGATTCCAATGTGTTCTATACGGATGTTGCGAATGACTTGGGGAATGAATATGACGATGAACTATATATGACTTTTTGGGTCTTGTCCACGTCGACACATCCGTTCAAGGAAACCTTGCGATATCAGTTGAATCAGTTTTACGAGTGCGGACTTTTTGATTTGCCAAAGGAACGGGCGGATGTGATGTTTGATTCGGTGGTGACATTTGTGGATTCTGTTATGCAAAGTTATCCCCCTAGCTTTATATATGAATATAACTGCTATAGAAATGAAGAGAATGGCCCCTGTCATCGGACTTATTCAAATGTGTATATTCCTAGGGAACTGGATAAAGAAATCGCCCGTCAGAACGCAGCCATAAGTGCTATTCCGCAAAGGCGCCCCGCGGTCAAAGACCCGCTCGAACGCTACAGATTGTTTGATTTGAACGGTCGCTTTATTTTGGATGTGAACAAACGTCCCCGAATGCTGCACCGTGCTTTATTTGCAAGGTAGTATGAACGGCTACGCCGTTACAGTGCCATCATCACGTAGAGCGCGATGGTCTGCACGTCGTTGTTTTTCTCCTGCATGATTCCGATATCGAAATCGAGGCGGATGCGCGCCTGCCCAAGACTCAGTTCGAGTTTCGGAATGATGTCGATCATGAAGTCGTCGGTCAGGTTGCCGATGCTTCCGGACATGTTGATTTCGATGTAGGTACGGAAAAATGTCGTGAAATAGAGCGTGGGGGTCATTCCCGCGGCGAATTTCACGTAGCCGTTTTCGCCGGTTACTCCCTGCAATGCGCCGGCACGCAGTTCGTAGAAGTTCGCGAAGTTTTTCGAGATAAACTGCTCGTTGCCGTAGGTAAGCACGACTGCGGTGCTGTTGTTGCGGTTGAGCCCGAAGTTACCGTCTAGTTCCAGGAAATTGTTCTCGTTGATGAGGTAGCGCCCGCCGATATCGAGCGTGATGATGACCTGGTCGAACTTGTCGAGGCTCTGCACGTTCACCTTGCCGCCGATGTTCCATTCCCTCGAAAGCGCCATGGTGATGTTTGCCGGGAAGAGAATGTCCGAGCCGTAGTTGTTGACTGCGCCGACGCCGATTCCCCAGCGGGGCGAGGGGCGCGTGTCGGGCCCGAAGGTGTAGCGGATATCCCACATGCGGTCGACTGCGAACGCGTTTGCGCACAGTACTGCGATGAACATGGCTAGGATTCGCTTCATACGCATTAAATTTAACTTAATCTGCCGTTGAAAATTCTAGATTTTAGTGCGAAAGAAGAGGTTTTTATGATTGAACCGCGTCCAGAACTTGCAAAACTGTCCGATTACGTTCCCGGAAAATCCATCGAGGAAATCCGCGAGCGCTACGGCCTGAACCGCATTGTGAAGCTTGCATCCAACGAGAATCCGCTGGGCGCGTCCCCGAAGGCGGTCGAGGCGTTCTACAAGATAGCGGACAGCCTGCACCTTTACCCGCGCGGCGATGCCCCGAAACTGATTGATGCGATTGCGCAGAAGTTTGGCGTGAGAAAGTCGCAGATTATCATCGGTAACGGTTCCGACGAGATTATCGACATGGTGGGCAAGGCATTTATCCGCCAGGGCGACAACTGCGTGGGCATTACGCCGACATTCTCGGTGTACAAGTTTACGACGCTCTCGAACGGTGCCGAGTTTATTGGTGTGGGCGAGGGCGAACAGAAGGCTTCGCTTGACGACCTTGCGAAGGCGATAAACGCGAAGACCCGTGTAGCCTTTATCTGCAACCCAAACAACCCGACGGGCGCCTATTATAACGAGGCTGAAATCCGAGACTTCTTGAAGAAGGTTCCGCAGAACGTGCTCGTCTTCTTGGACGAGGCGTATTCGGAATTTGCGACGGCTGGCGATTACCCGCAATTGGCCGGGCTGCTCAATGAATACCCGAACCTGTTCATCAACCGCACGTTCAGCAAGATTTATGGGCTGGCGGGGCTCCGCATCGGTTATGCCATGTCGAGCGAAGACGTTATCAAGGCGATGTGGAAGATCAAGCCGCCGTTCGACGTGAACCAGGCGGCGCAGGTGGCGGCAATTGCGGCCCTCGGCGACGAGGAACACGTGCAGAATACGCGTAAGATGAATGCCGAAGGTATAAAGGTGCTGACGGATGCGTTCGAATCTTACGGGTTCAAGGTGCTCCCGACGCAGGCGAACTTCATTTGCGTGCGCATCGGCGAACGTGCGAAGGAAATGGTTGCCTTCCTGGAAAGCAATGGTATGATTATCCGCGGGCTGACGAGTTTCGGCATGCCCGAACATGTGCGCATCACGCTCGGCAAGCCCGAAGAGAACGCCTTCCTGCTTGAACTTGTGAAAAAATGGCTGGAGGCGTGATATGCCGGCAACGAAAGACAACAAGGAATTGCTGCAGATTGCGCTCAAGACGGCGGAACTCGCTCAGGCGAACATCCTCAAGTATTTCCAGACCGACGTGGGCGTGGAATGGAAGGCCGACAATACTCCGGTGACCATCGCCGACAAGAGTACGGAAGAAGTTGCCCGCAATTTCTGGGCGAAGGAAACACCGGGTTTCGGCGTGATAGGCGAGGAATTCGGAATCGAGAGCCCTGATGCGGAATACCAGTGGGTCATCGACCCGATTGACGGCACGAAGTCCTTTGTGCGCGGAGTCCCGCTGTTCGGTACTCTGATTGCGCTTTACAGGAGGGATGTTCCCGTCTGTTCCGTTGTCCGCATTCCGGCGATGAACACTGCCGTGTGGGCGGTAAACGGCGGCGGCGCCTTTCTGGACGGTCGCGCGGTGCACTGCTCTGCGGTATCTTCGCTTGCCGATGCCACGGTGCTTTCGGGCACGGTGAATACGATGGAAGACAAGGGCTTTGGCGAAGGCTTTACGAAACTGCGCCGCAGTGCGAAACTCTACCGCGGGTGGGGCGACTGCTATGGCTACTACCTGGTGGCGGCAGGCCGCGCCGACGTGATGGTGGACCCGGTCGTTTCCCTGTGGGACATCGCTCCATTCCCGCTCCTGTTTGCAGAAGCGGGCGGCAAGTTCAGTACCATTGACGGGAAGACGGAACTCTTCGGCGAAGACGGCAAGCCTACGGCCCCGATTTACGAAGGGTTTACGGCCCTCGCGACAAACGGCCTACTGCACGACCGGTGCCTCGCGCTATTCTAGCATCGTTTCAACTGCAATAGAATCTTCATAGAACGTCATCGTTACGGTGCCATTTTTCGCCGTATTCAAATAAGGAATCCGAAGCGAATCCAGGCGGTTCGTTACCTGCTTGTGCGGATGGCGGAACCTGTTCCTGCGCCCGCTCGAGATGATGGCGAGTTCCGGCGCAACAGCGACAAGGAACTCCGCGCTGCTCGATGTCTTGCTCCCGTGATGCCCGAGCTTGAGCACGTCGCTCTTGATATCGACAACCGAATTCAGTATCTGCTTTTCTCCCGCGATGGTCAGGTCTCCTGTGACAAGCGCGCTGTGCCCGAGCCCCTTCGCGTGCAGCGTAATGCTCGCCTCGTTCAGGTCGCGGCACTCTTTCTGCGGGTCCGAGAGCTTCTTCGGGTGTATCGCCTGAATTTCAAAGAAGTCCTCCCTGAAAAGCGCCTCCTTCCAGGTAAAACCGCGCCTTATTTCGCGTATAGGGACCTTGCGGTCCGCCGCTTCCTCAATCATGTCGCGCCATTCTATCCCGTCTGCCGTTCGGGAACATTCGTTTGTCCATAACTCTTCTACGGGGAATACGCGCATTATGCTTGCGGCGCCCCCGAAGTGGTCCTTGTGCGGGTGCGTTATTACGAGCGCGTCCAGTTTTTGCACGCCGATGTGGTGCAAAAACGGCACGATGATGTCCTTGCCGGAATCGCTCCGGTCGTTGTCGCCCGCATCGACCAGGATGTTGTGCCCGCCCGGAGTCTGCAGTAGGATTCCATCGCCTTGCCCGACGTCGATGACGGTCATGCTCCACGAGGGGCTCACGATTCTTGCGTATCCCTGGAACAGGAATAATCCCGAAAAGAGAAGTGTACACGCAACGCAGTACCAGCGGGCGACCAGGTTCTTGCGGCAGGCGGGCAACATGATGAACAGCGCGCCCATGAGCAGGAGAATCGCCGGAGGGAACGGCCCCACCGTAACGGATGCCTGCGCGGAATCGGAGAGGAGGCGCGTGAGGAGGCTTGCGAGCCGCAAGAAGAACTCTGCCGCATTGCAGAACGTTTCGCGCACGAAGTCGATGGGCGAGAGCGTCGCAAAAAGCCCCGCCTGCATACCCCACGAGATTGCGGGGACCACGACGATGTTCCCGAGCCAAGCCATCGGGGAGAGCGTCTTGAAGTGGTGTATCAGGAAAGGTGCCGTGGCAAGAGTTGCACACAAGGTAACATACGTGGGGGCAACCGCAAGCGATTCCAGAAGGTTCCAGGCCTTGCTCCGCCTTAAAAAATCGGGAAGGCTTCGCAGCGGGTTGTATGCATTCCCTACGAGAATGCCCGCGGTCGCCGCAGCGGAAAGCTGGAAACCCGTATTCCAGAGTTCTGTGGGCGAGTGCAGGAGTATGCACAGGAGGGCGACCCCCAGGCTGTTGAGCGTGTTGGCTGGCCTCTGCAAAAGCGTGCCCAGTTGCGGGACGGCGAACATGAGTACCGCGCGGATGACCGCGGGCGACCCGCCGGTTACCGGCACGTACACGGCCAGCAGGATAATCGCGATGATGCTTGCCGCCTTGTGGGGGAGCCTTGTCGCCTTCAGGAATACCATCAGCATGCCCGCGAGTAACACCACGTGAAACCCGCTGATGGCGAGAACATGCACTAGCCCCGAACGTTGGAAGTCGTTTCGGAGCGCCTCGGGAATACCGCTCCTGTCGCCGGCGAGAAGCCCGAGTAGTAGCCCCGTCTCTGCCGGCTCAAGATACTCGTCGAAGCGGGTCTTGAGCCAGCGGCGGAACCTGTGGAAACTTCGCTCGAAGGTCCACTTTCCTCGCCACGCATCCCAGTGAACGAACTTCCCGTAGGCCGCGAAACCCTGGCTCTTGAGCCATTCCCGCGTGTTGAACGCTCCGGGCACTGTCGGGTCGTTTACCGGGTACCATTTCGCCTCGAAGCAGATGCTGTCTCCGGGTTCGGGGAGCCCCGGCAGGTCGCGCTTCTCAGTCACGCGGACCCGCGCGCCGTTTAACACAGCGCGGTTTAATACATCGCCATTTAATGCAGAGCCTTCCTTGCCCGAGTCGGCATTGGCCTCGTACCTGATTTGTATTATAAACGCAGTCCCGTTTGCCCTCGGGAGCAACGCCTCTATCCTTCCGCAGGCTTTTGTCGGCACGTTCTGCTCCGGCGAAAACGCCCCGTCGACAGCCCCGTTTCGCACACCGCTGGTGTTGAACCGCCCCCCCAATAGCGTATGGCACGCGAGTGCCGCCACGAGCGAGCCCAGAATGCACCACTGCACGCTTCTCGGGAAAAACCTCACGCTCATCGCGACGGGGATTAACAATGCCGGCGCGAATGCGGGTGCATCAAGGCTTGCGTAAACCGCCATTACGGTCATGGCCGCTACGAGCGCGGGTTTTCCGGCGAGCGGGTCCATCAATTCACGCATGTTCTGTGAAAGAACCGTTTTTAGATTTTGTTTTTTTCGCATTTTTTTATAGTTTTGTTTCTGGTTGAAGGTGTCCCTACCTATAAAGACGCCCGAAATGCGAAAATGAGCCAAAACATGACTGAAAAAATTTTTTACGTACTGTTTGCCCTCCTCGTTGCGGGGCTGATCGGGTGCGCCGAGGAGCAGTCGGAAGAACCGGTAATTTCTCCGACTGTGATTTCGCCGTATTATCTGTACCCGAACGACCCGGCTAACAACGACTCGGCTTCGGCTTATATTTCGGAAGGTTCGCGGCTCCTGGTCCACCCCAAGGTCTCGTACAAGCTTTCTTTCGAGAAGGACCCCTCTATCGAGGATGCGCCCGTGCTTGATTTGTTTAGGCTCACTGACGCCGTAGATGGCTATGTCACGACACGGGTTGTGCGTACGCTGAAACCGAAACTGGAGGGGGGCAGGTACGTCTACGAGTTCTTCTGCGAGGAACTGGAGTACAATACCTGGGCGACAACCCTCGTGCTGGATGGCGAACTCTACAAGGGAACGACCCGCAATGCGCGCCTTGTTGCCGAAGGCCCCTATTCCGATACGCTCTCGCTGAACCTGATTGTCGCGGGAAAGGTAGAGTTTGCCGAGGAAGGCATGACCGTAGAAAAGTTTGCACGCCTATTGCTCGATGAATTCAGGGCCAGCTACACCTCGATAACCGTCGACACCGTCTATGTGCGCTATGCCCATGAACACCCGACGCTCGGTTCGAAGTACCCCGCAAACGAGCCCTGGATTGCCGGAAAGTCTTCCGACGACTTCTTTGTATCGGAACTGGGCGGGTGGCCGGAGCGGGGTGTGAAAAACGCCCTGGATATTGTACTAGTTCACCGGATAGAGCAGGACTGGGTGCTGGGCCTTTCGCCCCTTTATGGCGGCAGCTTGCAGGGGGGAGGCACCATTGTCATTGGAGCCTATTCCAAGTCCCCTACGGGTGAAGTCGGCGAGCCGACGGCAGGTATCTTGTCGACAACGCTTCACGAGACGGGGCACTTTTTCGGGCTCCGACACACCACCTCTACGCAGGCAGATTTCGATGCGGACCTGGACTACTCCAATTACGAGGACGGTTTCGACGATACTCCGTACTGCATAGACTTGCTCACGTTCGGGCGCGGCCTCCTGAAATCGCAGAACCGCAAGTTTGTTGCCGACTATGTGGTTTGGTCGAATCCGCGGGTGCGCTTTGCCACAGACGACTCCGTGTTTGACACGAGTAACTGCCCTGATGAGCGCAACATGATGTTCCCCGCAGTGGCCGAGGATGGCCAGGAAGGTTTTTCGGCTGAACAACTTGAACACGTGCGCAAGACCCTGATGATTTTACCGCACTGAGGATTTTTCGATGGCATTGAAACAACATCTTTGCGAACCGGTGCAACTGCTGGCCTTTGTGCTCCAGAAGGGGGAGGAATGGAACCCCGATGTATTGCATGCGCTCGAAGATACCTGGGGGCCGCTACGCTACAAGGGCTCTCTTTTCGCCTTCGACCAGACTCCGTATTACGTGCCCGAGATGGGCGAGGGGCTTTACCGCGGGGTGGTTTCCTTCGAGAAATGCATTCCGGCAGAAACCATTGCGCAGGAAAAGGCGCGTAGCAATGCGCTGGAACTTTCGCTCGCGCAGGCGGGCAATCCCGATGCGCGTACCGTGAATTTCGATATCGGCTACATGGACTTAGACAAGGTGGTTCTCCCGAGCTACAAGCGCGGGCCCTTCAAGCTGTATGCGGGTGACGGCGTATGGCTCGACATGCTGCTTACGTATGCGAAGGGAGTGTTCCACCCGACGGCATGGGCTTTCGAGGATTTCAAGCGTAACCCATACCAGCACGACCTGCAACTCATCCGCGAACGCTGGCGCAAGTCGTTACGTACAAAGTAACCTGTGTCCCTCTCGCCGCAATAAACATCTCGTAACCAAATTTTCTAGTAACTAATAACTAGTAACTACAAGTCGTAGGCTTCTTTCTTCAGTTTCCTGAAGTATTCGAACTGCGCCTTGGTGGAGTTCTGCATGGTGTACTGGTGTGTACGCTCGTGCGCCACTTCGCGCATCTTCTGGTATGTGGTGTCGTGCTCTTCCAGGAATATGCGGCGGCATTCCTCCATCGCGTTCAGCCATGCGGTTTCATCGATGGGGAGAATTTTCCCGGCGGCATCGTCCATCACAATGTCGTGCGGTCCGCCGTAATCGCTTACAAGGGCAGGCGTGCCTGTGGACATGGCCTCGACCACCACGTTCCCGAAGGTGTCGGTAACGCTCGGGAACAAAAAGAAGTCCGAATCCGCATAGAGGCTCGCGAGAACTTCGCCGCCCTGCTCGCCTGCAAAGTGCACGCTGTTGTCGCCCTCGAAGAACTTCTTGATTTCTTCGAGGTACCAGCCGTAGCCCACGTACATGAGTTCCACGTCGTTGTGCTGGGCGGCGAACTTTTTCCACACGCCGTTTAAGAACTCGAGATTCTTCTCTTTCGAGATACGTCCGATAAACGAGAAACGCACCTTGCGCTCCGTTTCTGCCGGCGCACCGCCAGCGGGAACTTCGCCGGTACCGTTGAACCTTTCCCACACGCCCTTGCCGCGCAGGTCAGGCGAAAACTTTTCGAGCGGGAGCCCGCGGGGCAGAATCTGCACCTGGTTTGCGGGAATCTTCAGCTGCGAAGTCAGAATGTCTGCATAGTCCTTGCAGGGGCTCACTACGGGTTTTGTCATCCCGTAAAAGACCTTCATGAGCCATAGCACAAAGTAGTACATCCACTTGGCTTTCACGAGAGTCTTCGTGTAGGTGGGAACGTCGGTGCGGTAATGGCTGAATACCTTGATGCCGGCAACCTTCGCGCAAAAACATACAAGCCATGCGCCGGGACTCGGGGTCTCGAATTCAATCAGGTCTACGGGGTAACGCTTCAGAAGTCTGAGCACCGGGGCTATGCGCGGGATGGCAAGTTCGCTGTTCGCGTACCCGAGCTGTTCCATGCTGAATAGCCTCGGGAGCAAAACGCAGTAGCCGTTTTCCACCACGCCGCAGGGGCGCGTGTTGAACGCGTTGCCGGCAAGGAATGCCTTCATGCCGTGCGCGCGCATGTACGGGATCACGTTCCTCAGGTTGTTCGCAATCCCGTTGGTTTCGTCCAGGTTGTCGGAATAGAACAAGATGCGTACATCGTCCGCCGCCCGGTTACGCCGTTCCTTTTTCAGGTAACCGCGGAGCTTCAGCAGTTTCGGGATATTGAAAACCAGCGATGCGAAAACAATCGGCGGAATCATGCCGGTGCGCAGGTTTCCGGGCGGCTGGTGTTTGAAACTGAACATCTTCCTGAAGGTGCTCGTGACGGTGCGTCCGAAAATCGGCGGTCTAGTGTCTAGCGCGTCGGTAGCCTTAAGCTTTGTTGAACCTGACGCAGTCTTCATACTTCACTCCTTTGCCACCGAACAGGTCGAGTGCCGATCCGATGGTGAGGTCTATCATTCCGTTAGAAATTTTTTTGCAGTGTTCCAGGTCCTTGAGGGACTTTGCGCCGCCTGCATACGTGCAGGGGATGGGGCTGTTTTCGGCGAGGAACATGATGAGTTCGTCGTCCATGCCCTGTTGCTTGCCTTCCACGTCGGCGGCATGGATCAAGAATTCGTCGCAGTACCGGGCGAGATCGTTGAGCGTCTCGGCGGTAATCTCGATATCGATAAGCGTCTGCCAGCGGTTAATGGCGATTTTCCAGCGCGGGCTGTCCTCGGGGTCACTCACGCGCTTGCAGCTCAGGTCCAGCACGAGCCTCTCGCGGCCCACCGTTTGCGATAAACGTTCCAGGCGTTCGCGGTCGAGCTTGCCTTCAGGGAAAATCCAGCTGGTCACAATTACGTGGCTTGCGCCCGCGTCGATGTATTCCATCGCGTTGTCGGCGGTGATGCCGCCCCCGACCTGCAGGCCTCCCGGGTATGCCGCGAGGGCGGCCTTGGCGGCCTCCACGTTGCCCTTCCCGAGCATAATCACGTGCCCGCCCTTGATGCCGTCTTTTTTGTAGAGGTCCGCAAACCAGGCGGGGGAGCGGTCCGTTTCGAAATTCGTCTTGAGGCCCGCTCCGCTATCGTTGAGCGAACTTCCGACAATCTGTTTGACCTTGCCGTCGTGCAGGTCTATGCAGGGGCGGAACTTGGTCATCAGTCTTTCGCTCCTGTCATGGTCCAGTCGAGTTTCTTGCCGTGGCTGGCGTCGCTGCGCCCGCGGTAGAAGAATATCTCGCCGCCGGCGGCAATCTTCATCGCTTTTTTCGCGAACCAGCCGTCCACCTTGTCCAAAAGGCTTGCCTTCTGGTAGGTCTTGTTCACGGGGAACTTGAGCGCGGGAGCTCCTTCCTTCCATTCCAGGGAGAGTTCCTTTTGCGCAAATTTTTTCCCGCTGTAGGTTTCGTCGCCGTCCTTGACCTGCGTAGGCAATACGGCCTTCATGCCTTCGCCGCCGTTGTAGAGCGCATACCCGAAGGGCTTGCCGTCCTTGGTAAGCGATATGCGGCCCGCGAATAGCGGGTTACGTGCGTTGGTGCTGAAGTTTATGGAACGGATGGTAATGTCTGTCGCCTGCACGGTTTGCCAGGTCTGGTCCATGTAGGCATACCCCTTCACGGTGAGGGTGTCGTCGTTGTAGCCGATGCGGCCCGAAACGCGCCCGTAGGGGATGTGGATGTACTGCGCGAATTTTTCGCTGCCGACTTTCCATACGCCGTCGCCCAGGACTTTTCCCTGTTCGGCGCTGTCAAAGGTGAGGTCCATGAAGAACTTTCCGCCCTTGTCGGCGGTAAAGTACACGCGGTGGCCCTTGCCGGGCTTGTTTTCCATCGCGTATTCGCCCTTGATGTCGATGGTGTTCTTTTCCTTGATGGCCTTCAGGCGTTCGGGCGGGTACTGGCGGCCTACGGCGTAACTCTTGCCCTTGAAATTCCAGAACGACATGTCGCAACCGATCTTTTTGCCCGAACCGGGAACGTACAGCGTGGAATAGTTCACGAATGCACGCGTGCCGTTGTCGAACACGAACTCGTAGCTCCATGTTTCATTGAATTCCTTCGCGCTGTTCTGGTGTGGCATGAAGTCGTTTGCGGAGAGGTTGCGCACGGCACCCGCCGGGGCGGTGACGTCAACTGCCCACGTCTGTATCGAAAATAGCGCCACGATGGCGATAAGAAACTTGCCGAGGGAATGGTTCATATCCTTAAAAATATAAAAATGAACAACAAAAAGCGCCCTTCTGTCGGGGCGCTTGTCGTTATATCGGAATAACTTGCAGGTCGCCTACAGCGGCAGGTCCTTGCCCATGCCGAGCTTGAGTTCGGTACGGCGGCGCACGACCATCTCGTTGAAGAGGTCGGTGAGGCTGTCCTCGATGCTGATCATGGGCTTCCAGCCGATTTCGTTCACCTTGGTGGGGTCGCCAATCAGGAGGGGAATGTCGTTCGTGCGTTCGTAGGCGGGGTCGAAACGGAAGTCTACGCTCACGCCCGCGATGTCGACAAGCATGTCCACGAGTTCGCGGAAGGTGTACGATTTTCCGCTGCAGATGTTGTACACCTGTCCGGAAGGCGCCGTGTTGAGAATCTGGATCATCGCGCGGGCCACGTCGCGCACGTCCACGACGTCGCGGCTGATGTCGAGACTGCCCGAGTAGATGACGGGTTCGGAATGGTAGTATTTGACCTTTACCAGCTGGTAGGTAATGGAGGGAATCGCGAAACGGCGACTGTGGTGCGGGCCCGTAAAGTGGAAGGGGCGCACGGCCACGATGTGCATGTCGTTTGCGTTACGGAACTGGTTGCCGAGAATCTCCATGCACGCCTTGGATGTCGCGTAGGGCGTGAGCGGGTTCGGCAGGTCGGTTTCCTTGTGCAGGTAGGTGAGGTGCTGCTCCGTGCGGCCGTAAATCTCGCTCGAACTGAGCAGCATGATTTTTGCCTTCGGGACAATCTGTCGGGTCGCTTCCAGGAGCGTCTGCGTGCCGAGCAGGTTGATGTTCAGCGTCTCGTAGGGCTTCTTGTAGCTGAGCCCCACGGAGGACTGGCTCGCAAGGTGATAGATGTGCGTGGGCTGAACCTTCTGCATCATCTCGAGAACGTCCTTGAAGTTCAGCATGTCGCCGGTGAGGTATTCCACACCGTCCACCTTTTGCCACGGCTGCGGCTGTTCATCGCTGAAACTGTAGAGGTCGTGGTTTGTTCCGCTCAAGTTCGAGAGAATGTGGAAACCCAAGCCTCCCGTACCGCCTGTAACAAGAATACTCATACTCTAATCCTCACCTTATCGCATCCCATGCTTTCGTTACAATTTCCTTGTCGATATTCACGGTCTTCTTGACCTCGCCAATCCTTGTGGGCAGAATGTACACGCGTGCGCCCTTTTCGGCCTTCTTGTCGACCGCCATGGCTTCCCATGCCTTTTCGGTATCCACGTGGAACGTTTTCGGGAATCCGAGCGCATCGAGCAGCGCGTTCTGGCGTGCTTCTGCGGCAGAGTCCATCATGCCGAGCGAAACTGCGGCGCGGGCCGCGACGCGCATGCCGAGCGAGACCGCGATACCGTGGCTGAACATATTGTAGCCAGTAATCTTTTCGATGGCGTGCCCGAAGGTGTGCCCGTAATTGAGAATGGCGCGGAGTCCCGATTCCTTCTCGTCGATGCCCACGACTTCGGCCTTTATCTCGCAGCTGCGGAAAATCATGTGCTTGAGGGCTTTTTCGTCGCGGTTGCGGATCCCGTCGACGTTGCTTTCCAGATAACTGAAGAAACTTTCGTCGTATATCACGCCGTACTTCACGATTTCTGCAAGGCCCGCGAGGTATTCCGTGTCGTTGAGGGTCGAAAGCACCGAGATGTCGCACACGACGGCGCGCGGCTGGTAGAATGCGCCAATCATGTTTTTGCCTTCGGGGTGGTTCACTGCCACCTTGCCGCCCACGGAACTGTCTACCATGCTGAGGAGTGTCGTCGGGAACTGGATGAACGGGATGCCGCGCTGGTAGGTGGCCGCGCCGAAACCCGCCATGTCGCCCACGACGCCGCCACTGAACTGCAGCAGGCAGCTCTTGCGGGTGTAACCGCGGTGGAGCATGAAACTGAACAGCTGGTTCAGGTTGTGGAGCGTCTTGTTGCGCTCGCCGGCCTGGAACTTGAAGATGGGACAACGGCCCGCCTGCCCGCGGAGCATGTTCAGCATTTGCGTTTGCGCCTTCGCGATGGTCGTGTCGGTGCATACCAAAAATTCGTGCGTGGGCGAGAGCTGCAGGCCCTCCAGGAGCGATGCCGTCTCAGGAATGATATCCTTCCCGATGAATATGGGGTAGCGACCGCCACTGCTGGGGTTTACGTCCAGGGCGTGGCTCTTCCAGAACCTAAGCATGCGGAGGATACGCTCGATGATGTGAGTCTCGTTCGCGTCGTTGGTGCTCTCGACGCTGAAATCCGCTTGCGCGTAGTTCTTTTCGCGCTCCTTGAGCATCACCTTGATTTTCGCGAGGCGTTCCTTGTCGGAGAGGTTCGCGAGCAGCGGGCGCGTGTTCTTGCGGCCGATGCGTTCCGAGAGAATTTCGGGCTTTGCCCACAGGCGGATAAGCGTTCCGGAACTGCGGATGGCCTTCACGTTCTCGGGATTGTTGAGGGCGCCGCCCCCGAGCGAAACGACCTGCGGGGTCTCGTTGCGGGCGATTTCTGCAATCACGTCGCGCTCCATTTCGCGGAACTTTGCTTCGCCATCCTGTTCAAAAATTTCGCTGATGCTCTTGCCTGCGCGCTCTACGATGACGGCGTCGGTATCGATGAGCGGGCGTCCGAGACGTTCGGATAGCGAGCGCCCTGTACGGCTCTTGCCGCTAGCCATGAAACCGGTAAGAAAAATGTGGTCCTTCATATTAGCCCTGCATCCCTTTGCGCATGATTGCTGTCAGTTCTTCGTTCGTGTGGCCCGCCGTTTCAGTCGGGAACCACTTGCGGAAACTTTCAAGTCCCTGGTGCACGAGCATGCCTTCGCCGGTGACCACCTTGCAGCCCTTCGCTTCTGCCATCTGTAAAAGCTTGGTGTGCGGGGGCGCATATACAATATCGCACACGACCTGCCCTGCGTGCAGGCATTCCGCCGTAAGCGGGCTCTCGTTCTCGTTCGGGGTCATGCCGACCGATGTCGCATTGATGATGATGTCGAAGGATCCCGAGATACTTGCGAAATCGGCGAATGTCGAAACGGTGACTTCGGGAATCTCCTGCTTGTTTTCAAAAAGCTGGTTGAGCCCGTCTGCCAGGAGCTTGCCCTTCTCGATGTTCCGGCACACGATGGTGAGAGCGTTGCCCTGTTCTACGAGCGTGAAAGCGATTGCCTTTGCGGCTCCGCCGTTCCCGAGAAGGGCGACCTTTTTCGTGCTTACGACCACGCCGTGTTCCTCGAGGTTCCTGATGCAGCCGTAGGGGTCGGTCGTCGTGCCGCAGAGCGTGCCGCCGACCTTGCCGTCTTTCCAGTAGAGCGTGTTGACGCTCCCGGTGAACTTGCTGATATCGCTGAGTTCGTCAACGAGTTTCGGGTTACCGTCGCTGTCGATGAATTCCGTCTTGAAGGGGATGGTGACGTTTGCACCGCGAAAACCCATAGCACTGAACCCGCGGATGGAGTCCGCGAAAAATTCCGGTTCCGGAGCGTAGGGAAGGTAGCGTGCGTTTATTCCGAGCGCATCGAAAAGCGCGTTGTGCATCGCGGGCGACTTGCTATGAGCGACCGGATGCCCGAAAATACATAGCGATTCTGTTTTGCCGTCTATGCCGGCATTCGTATTGGCCAATTTTTACCTCTTTTGTCCGCCCACCTGGGGCTGAACTCTCATTGTACATTACAAAAGATATATAATATTTAGTGCAAAAGAGGATTGACTATGAAAAATTTTGTTGTCTTATGTATCTGTGTCTTTACACTGCTTGCCTGCGGAACGGATGAAACGCAGAAGACCGAAAAAAACGCGGCTCCGGCACAGGATGCTACCCAGAAAACCGCAGTTTCGCCCCAGGACTCCGCTGCAAGTTCGATGACGGACGCGCAAGTATTTGCTTACATCCTGGGTCAGGTGTATGGGTATCCGGCCTACATGAATGCGCCTCAGCGTATCGGCGCAATGCTTGAACTCGATGCCATGATCCAGGGGATTGTCGATAACGAGAAGGCCCTGGTGGATTCGACCTGGGAACTCCAGCTTTCGGCTGCGGCGCAGGCGGAAATCAACGAGTATTACAACAAGGTCGCGGAGGACCGCAAGGCGGCAGGTGATAACGCCTCGCCGGTCGTCCTGGCAGGGCCGATTACGGGCCAGAAAGTTGTCCTTATGGATACGACATCCAAGATTGTCAAGTATTCTTACGCGCAGGGCGTGATGATCGACGTTCTCTTTGACGGAATGAGAAAGAATTTCGGGGAGAATTTCGAGAGCAGGTTCTTTATCCAGGGCGTGCGTGAATTTATTTACGAGGCGGTGTACCCGTCGTTCAAGAAGGCTGTCTCGGATGGGAGGCTCAAAGCCGTGAACGCGAAGTACAAGAAACGAATGGAAGAAATTCGCGAAGAACGCCGCCGTCAGTAACCTTTGCTATATTCGGAATATGCTCTACAATAACATTCTCGAAACCATCGGGCGCACGCCGCTTGTGCGCATCAACAAGATTAACGACAGCGAAGCCGAAGTCTTCGTGAAGATTGAAAGTTTCAACCCGCTCGGCAGCGCGAAGGACCGCGTGGCCCTCCAGATGATAGAGGACGCCGAGCGTGAAGGTAAGCTCAAGCCGGGTGCGCTCATCATCGAGCCGACCAGCGGAAACACCGGCGTGGGCCTTGCCTATGTGGGCGCGGTGAAGGGCTACAAGGTGGTGCTCACCATGCCCGATTCCATGAGCGTAGAACGCCGCATGTTGCTCAAGTCGCTCGGTGCCGAAGTGGTACTGACTGAAGGCGCGAAGGGAATGGCGGGCTGCATCGAGAAGGCAAACGAGATTGCTGCGCAGAACCCCGGCTCGTTTATTCCGCAGCAGTTTGAGAATCCCTCGAACCCGAAGGCGCACTACCTCACGACCGGTCCCGAAATCTGGGCCGATACCGAAGGCAAGGTGGACATCTTTATCGCGACCGCGGGTACCGGCGGAACCGTGAGCGGAACCGCGAAGTTCCTCAAGGAAAAGTACCCGAATATCTACGTGATTGCGATTGAACCTGACGATTCTCCCATGATCAGCAAGGGAGTCGCGGGCCCGCACAAGATTCAGGGAATCGGCGCGAACTTTGTCCCGAAAATCTACGACCCGAAGGTTGTGGACGAGGTGTACCTGACGAGCACCGAGAAGGCGGGGAAGGCCGCCCGCGATGCCGCCGCGCAGGAAGGCATTTTTGTCGGGATATCTTCGGGTGCCGCGCTCGAATGCGCCCTCACCGTCGCCAAGCGCCCCGAAAACAAGGGCAAGCGCATCGTGGCGCTGCTCCCCGATACCGGCGAGCGCTATCTGAGCACCTGGCTTTGGAACGAGTAGGCTTTTCCCCTTTTCGTCATCCTGAGCCAAAGGCGATATACAAGACTTGGGGCTTCAGCCCCATAGTCGCGTTAAGCCCTATGAGCTAGGATCCAGTCCTGAATGTCATGCCGAACTTGTTTCTGCATCATCGCTCCTTACCAGAACCGCTTTTTATAAGAATGTTTGCTCCGAGGGCGGCTTTACACACTCACACATTCACTTCGTTCGAGTGTTCGCTTAGTAAAGTCACCCTCTTCGCAAAGAAACACGAGAGAAACTCTGGTTTCACGACGCTTATTGCAGGAACATTGTGTTTTTGCGTGTGTGGCGAGGCAATCTAGACCCTTTTGTCACCCCGGACTCAGTTCCGGGGTCACCTTTTTTCTTTTTCAATAACTATATTATTCATTGAAAATAGAGTTTTTGCTCTTGTTCTCTACCTGAAAACTTCGACAATTTTCATACACAGAGAATGAGGCGAACGCTCACGTCTGCGACTGGCTTTGGCCTGCCGCATCGTTTGGTCATAGGCATTTTGCTTGTTGACTGTGCGGCCTTTTGGGGCGTGAGTTGTTTGCGTTTATTTGTGTAGGGCAGTCGAAGGCCTCAGGTAGATAGATGCATTCAACTCCACGCCTTTTTTGTTTTCAGAAAAGAAGTATGGTGTTTGTGCAGGAACAGGAGTGAATGCTCGTTGAGTTTTGCTCTTGTTCTCTGCCTGAAACTTCGACACTTTCATACATAAAGAATAAGACAATTACTCGCATTAACCCATGAATGCCATGGGTGTATTGTATCCGCTTGGGATTGCGAGTCTTTGTATTGTATTGAAATCGTCGTGCTTTTAGCTCCAACGAGAGTGAACTCGTTCACTTTCAGCATGGAGCGACACGATGGCAAAGAACAGACAGTTAAACAGTGCGAAGAGCGCTAAGAAAGATGAATTCTATACTCAACTTTCTGATATAGAAAATGAATTGAAACATTATAAGAAACATTTCAAGGGCAAAACAGTCCTTTGTAACTGCGACGACCCTCGTGTATCCAACTTTTTCCACTACTTTGCCTATAATTTTGAACATCTTGGTCTTAAACGTCTAATTACAACTTGCTATAAGAACCAAGAGCGGGATTTGTTTAGCCAGAACAATTCGGAAAGGGCGATATGGCTAGAGTATTTTGGAGACAAAAATGGAAATCTCGTTCCGGATCCAGAAGAAATCGGCATTCACTATTTTAAGGGCGATGGAGATTTCCGTAGTGCAGAATGCATAGAGTTGTTGAAACAGGCTGATATTGTGGTGACTAACCCTCCATTTAGTCTGTTTAGGGAATATGTGGCGCAATTGATTGAGTACGAGAAAAAATTTGTCATAATAGGACATCAGAACGCAATTCATTATAAAGAGATATTTCCATTGATAAAAGACAATAAATTGTGGTTAGGATATGGTTTTAGAGGTGGTGCGACTCATTTTATAAGCAACTATGAAGATATTGCATCTGCGAGCGATCATAGAGAAGGAATGATTCGTGTTTCTGGTGTTGCTTGGTTTACAAATTTGGATATGCCTAAAAGGCATGAAGAATTAATTCTTTATAAGAAATATTCGGCAGAAGAATATCCGAAATATGAAAACTTTGATGCAATTGATGTAAAAGAGGTTGGGGAAATTCCTTGTGATTATTATGGAATTATGGGAGTTCCTGATTCTTTTGTGAAAAATTATAATCCAATACAATTTGAACTCATTGGTATTGGTAGTGGTAGCTTAGCTGCAAGCATTGGAGTTCAAAAAAATTATCGAGGACGAACGGATATAGCCTTGTGCGTTAATGGAAAAATTCCTGTCCATATAGTCGTATCCTCATCCGCCGTCGCAAGGAGGCCTAAATGAAAATCGAACTCAAACAAATAAAGATTCGTGACCTCGTTGACGGTTACGAAAATGATGACGAAACGGGCCGTGTCGTGGCCTATGGCGGTAAACTTGACATTCGTCCGCCTTACCAGCGCGAATTCATCTACAAGGATAAACAGCGCGACGCCGTGATTGAGACTGTTCGTCAGGGCTTCCCGCTGAATGTGATGTATTGGGCCCTGCGCGAGGATGGCTCGTTTGAGGTAATTGATGGTCAACAGCGAACGATTTCCATCTGCCAGTATGTAGCAGGCGATTTCAGCTACCTGTTCAAGCATTTCCATAACTTGCAGAAAGATGAGCAGGAACAAATCTTGGATTATGAATTGATGGTCTATGTGTGCGATGGCACGGATAGCGAGAAACTCAAGTGGTTCGAGACCATCAACATCGCGGGGGAGGAACTTACCAAGCAGGAATTGCGAAACGCCGTATATGCTGGGCCGTGGCTTGCCGATGCAAAGCGCTACTTCAGTAAAAATGGGTGCCTGGCTCAAAAAATCGCCGCGGATTACCTGAATGGTTCCGCTATCCGGCAAGATTATCTGGAAACGGCTTTGAAATGGATATCCAAGAATTCCGTGGATGTCTATATGGCTAAACATCAGCATGATGTGAATGCAAACGCTTTGCAACAGTATTTTCGTTCCGTAATTGACTGGATTGAGACTACGTTCAAGCCAACCAAGGAACGCAAGAAGATAATGAAGGGCGTGGAGTGGGGCGAACTCTATGACAAGTTCAAAGATAATATCTACGATTTCAAGATGATTGATAACGAAGTTGCGCGGCTTGTCAAGGATGACGATGTGACCAACAAGAGAGGGATTTATCCGTACGTGTTGACGGGCGATGAACGCCACCTATCCATCCGTGCGTTTACGGAAAGCCAGAAAATTAAGGCTTATGAACGACAACACGGAATATGTCCCATTTGTAATCAGCATTTTGAAATTACTGAAATGGAGGCGGACCACATAATGCCTTGGAGTGAAGGCGGCCCGACAATTGACATCAATTGCCAGATGCTTTGCCGGAACTGCAATAGAAGAAAGAGCGACAAGTAGAGAGAGGAAAACTTGGTGCCGTCAACCTCGTTCAGAAGAGTTTCATCGGTGAATTATCGCGATGCTCGACGCTTGGCGATTTCTTCATTGGAAACCTTGAAATCCATTTTGAGTCGCTCCTTGGTTTCGCCTTTGATTCACTGACGTAAATATATAAAAGTTTGTGACAAAAAGTCCTCTGCTTTGCCTTAAGGACTGATTAAATAATCCTATATCAACGAAAAAGCCTCCGCAAGGAGGCTTTTGCTGTAACTATGCATTCTTGAGTTCTTTAGTTGCTTGCGTCTTCAACTTGAGGATTTTTTCTTTGGGCAATTTGGTGACGCGAACAATTTTGTCAACGGAATCGCCTTCGGCAAGCATTGCGAGGGCGTCATCTTCTTTTGCCTGCAAGTACGAGCCCTGTTTTTCGTAAAGCATGTCCGTCATTCCGTCAACCTCGTTCAGAAGAGTTTCGTCGGTGTACCCCTCTAAAGATACATCTTTTGCAAAGTCCTTGTCAAGCAGTTTCTTCAGCTTTTCTTCAGGGATTTCCTTTTCTTCGAGGACATCCCTAAAAATGCGAAGCATTTCGGCCCTGTCGGACTGTTCGCGCTTTTCGGGCGGGGTGCGGTCATCGATGGCGAAGAGCTTCTCGATTTCGACCAGGTAGATGTCGAGTTTTTCGTAGAAAAGGTGGCGATTGCGGACCAGCTGCGCGTGGTGCAGGTAGGTGTCGATTTCTGTCGGGAACTGGTTCTCGGTCAGCAGCGAGAGCACGTAGATGTGCGGCAGGTTGTAGTCTTGCGACTTCTTGACAGTACGCGAGACGACACGCGAAGTGTAATAGATGAGCCTGTCGATGAACAGCGTGTTGAAGTTCTGCTGCACCTCGATAAGTACGGGCTCACCCGCTTGCGTAGTGCCGTAGATGTCGAAAATTGCAGTCTTGTCGTTGAGAACGCCGGGATTCTCGGGGACGCCAAGGGTGTACGATTTGATGGCCTTTTCGCCGGTGAGGCCGAGCATCGCGTTGAGGAATTTCACGGTCCGTTCGGGCTTGGCCTCGTTCGCCATGAGCATCTTGAAGATGCCGTCGCTGAACGGATAGACATTCTTGAACTTTTTCCTGTAATATGCCAAGTGCTCAGGATGCTCGGATACATCCTTCACAAAGGCGATGAATTCTCTACGAGTCATTTATTCTCCGTTTGGAAAGTCACATCCCGGAATTGGGAAGCCCCTACCTATAAAACGGATTTGCCCCCAAAATGAGCCGAAAAACTTTGTTTACGTATCACTTTTTACAATGCGCCAAGGTGTTTTGGTTATATTTGAAGATGTTAAAGCTTTTTAAGGAGTTCCTATGAAAACAAGAAGTTTTGTCATCGCTCTCGGGATGGTCTCGAGCCTGGTCTTTTGGGCCTGTAGCGGGGAAGAAGGCGTCGACGGCGTGAATGGCGCCGATGGTACGAGCTGCTATGCGAAGGCGCTGAAGGAACAGCTCCGGCCTTGAACTCTATTGCGGCGACGAGTACGTGGGCACGTTGAAAAATGGCCAGGACGGCGCCAAGGGCGATAAAGGCGATAAAGGTGATGATGGAGCCAAGGGTGACCCTGGTGACAAGGGTGATACGGGTGCTGCGGGCGAGTCCTGCACTGCAAAGGAAGTTTCGGATGGCGTAGTTGTGTCCTGTGGTGGTGAAGTCATAGGATTGATTAAGGACGGCGCCAAGGGCGATAAAGGCGACAAGGGCGCCGATGGTGCTGCAGGGACTTCTTGCACGGCAACAAAACTGGAAGGCGATGCTGGCATTGAGATAAAGTGCGGCGAAACCGTTGTGGATACAGTTAAGGACGGCGCCAAGGGCGATAAAGGCGACAAGGGCGCCGATGGTGCTACAGGGACTTCTTGCACGGCAACAAAACTGGAAGGCGATGCTGGCATTGAGATAAAGTGCGGCGAAACCGTTGTGGATACAGTCAAGAACGGAGCCAAGGGCGACCCTGGCGCTGCGGGCACCAGTTGCACTGCCGAAGAAGTTACTGGCGGTGTAAAGATTACTTGTACCGATGGCAAAACTTATACGCTGAACAACGGAGCCGATGGTAAAGATGGAAGAAACTTTGATGAAGGCTGGATGGTTGACCATCGCGATTACCACATTTATAAGATTGTGACTATCGGAACGCAAACCTGGATGGCGGAAAATTTGAACTACGAGACGGAAACGGGTAGCTACTGCTATAATGATAGTGCCAAGTATTGTGAAAAGTATGGCCGGCTCTACACTTAGGCCACCGCAATGGATAGCGCAGGAACTTGGACTACAAACGGCAAGGGCTGCGGCGATGGCAAGACGTGCTCGCCGACATACCCGGTGCGTGGTGTTTGCCCCGAAGGCTGGCACCTGCCTACGCAAACGGAATGGAATACGTTGTTTACCGCAGTCAGGGGCCAATCGACGGCGGGCAGGATGCTCAAGTCCACTAGCGGCTGGTACGATAGCGGCAACGGCACGGATGCCTATTCCTTCTCGGCGTTGCCTGCTGGCAACAGGAGCTACTATGGGGAATACAAAGACGAGGGCCGCGACGCGTACTTCTGGAGTTCTACCGAGGACAATAGCGGCAGCGCGTACGACATGTTCTTGTACTACAGCCTCGGCAATGCGGGCCTGGGCAACAACTACAAGGACGACGGGTTCTCTGTTCGTTGCGTCAAGGACTGATTAGAAAAGCTTTTCGCGAAGGCCGCAGGGACTAACCAGTCACAAGGCTTTCGCAGTACCTGCCTTTTGAATGTTCTAGCAATAAACATCTTGAAACCGGAGCCCTTCTCGTGTTTCTTTGCGGAGAGGGGGGCTTTACAAAGCGAACACTCGAACGAAGTGAATGTGTGAGCGTGTAAAACCGCCCTCGAAGCAAACATACTTACAAGACATCTGCGCTGGTATGGAACGGTGATCCCGGCACAGGGCCGGGATGACATTCGGGGGTCTTAGGGGGTGGAACCCCTTAGGCGAGAGGGTAGGCGGCAACGCAGTGCCGCCGAGGGGGAATCTTCCCCCTTTAAAGCCATATTTTACTATCTTTACCCCGTAAATTTTCAAAGGAAACCACAATGGATATTCCCGAATCTTCGAATTTTGTACAGGACATAATCGTCAACGACCTCAAGACGGGCAAGCGCAAGAACGTGCACACCCGTTTCCCGCCCGAACCGAACGGCTACATCCACATCGGACACGCCAAGTCCATCTGCCTGAACTTCGGCACGGCAAACAAGTACAAGGATTTCGGCGGCATCACGAACCTGCGCTTTGACGACACGAACCCGACCAAGGAAGACGTGGAATACGTGGACTCCATCCGCGAGGACGTGCGCTGGCTCGGTTTTGAATGGAAGGGCGGCGAATACTTCGCGAGCGACTACTACGACCAGACCTACGAGTTTGCCGAGAAGCTCATCGAGATGGGCAAGGCCTATGTGGAAGACCTGACCCGCGACGAGATGCAGGAATACCGTGGCAACGACGCCGGCAAGCCGAGCCGCCCGAGCCCCTACCGCGACCGCAGCGTCGAAGAGAACATGAAGCTCTTCCGCGAGATGCGCGACGGCAAGTATGCCGATGGCGAGAAGTGCCTCCGCGCGAAGATTGACCTCGCGAGCCCGAACATGAACATGCGCGACCCGGTCATCTACCGTATCAAGCACTGCACGCACCACCGCACGGGCGACAAGTGGTGCATCTACCCGATGTACGACTTTGCGCACCCGCTCGGCGACTGGATCGAGGGCATCACGCACTCCATCTGTACGCTGGAATTCGAGGCCCACCGTCCGCTGTACGACTGGTTCCTGATCGAGCTCGGTCTTGAGAACCGCCCGCAGCAGATTGAATTTGCCCGCCTGAACCTGACCTACACCATGATGAGCAAGCGCAAACTCCTCGAACTGGTGGAAACGAAGGCCGTGATGGGCTGGAACGACCCGCGTATGCCGACGGTCTGCGGTTACCGCCGCCGTGGCTTTACTCCGAGTTCCATCCGCGAGTTCTGCGACCGCATCGGTGTATCGAAGGCCGATTCCATGGTCGACGTGAACCTGCTCTACTTCTGCATCCGCGAAGAGCTGAACAAGACGGCGAACCGCGTGATGGCCGTGATCGACCCGGTGAAGCTCGTGATTGACAACTGGGAAGACGGCAAGGTCGAGATGATCGAAGTCGAGAACAACCCGAACGACGAAACCGCCGGCAAGCGCCAGGTCCCGTTCGGCAAGGAACTCTACATCGAAGCCGACGACTTCATGGAAGAACCGCCGAAGAAGTACTTCCGCCTCAAGCCTGATGGCGAAGTCCGCCTGAAGGGCGCCTACTTCGTGACCTGCAAGAGCGTCGAGAAGGATGCGAACGGCAAGGTGACGGTTATCCACTGCGAATACGACCCGCAGAGCAAGGGCGGCGAGACTCCCGATGGCCGCAAGGTCAAGGGCACCATCCACTGGGTCTCTGCGGCACACGCCGTTGATGCCGAAGTGCGCCTCATCAACAACTTGTTTACGCTCGAAGATCCGGCTGCGGTTCCCGAGGGCGAAGACTGGCACGATTACCTGAACCCGGATTCCATGGTCATTAAGCAGGCGAAGCTCGAACCGAGCCTCGCGAACGCCAAGCTCGAAGACCGCTTCCAGTTCATGCGCCAGGGCTACTTCTGCCTCGACAGCGAAGATTCCAAGCCGGACCACCTGGTGTTCAACCGCACGGTGGACCTGAAGGATTCCTTCGCCAAGCAAGTGAAGTAATTCGAATTATAACGCATCGCGATACGGCGTTGCTCGCCCTCTCACGTACGCTTAGTACGCTACGAGGGCTCGCGCCTTGTCTCGCTCGTTTCTAGACGAATTACATTTTGAAAAAATGAGATATCGTGTAACGAAGAATCACGACGGTTATAAACAAATTAAGGAATCCGGCTCGAAGACCGGATTCCTTTTTACAGGAGTACGAGAAACTTATCTGCTCATCATCTTCCCGTTGAGCGTCGCAATCCAGTGCAGGTCGCGAGCGTTCTTCGGAACAATCAGGCTTGTCGTTCCCTTCTTGACGCGGGTCTTGAACAGCACCGTTCCGTTCAGGTCTACGAGGGCGAAAATGCCGCCGATGTCCGTTTGTATCTCAAGATGGTTGCCGTTTACGACAAAGTAATTTGTCGGGGAGAGCTTGCCGATCTCGGTCATGCGTGTGGGCGGAATTTCAGGTTCGGGGTTGTCTTCCTTCTTCTTGTCGTTCTGCCAGTCGGGAATGTGAATCACGGGTTCGCTCACAATTGCCTGTGCAGGTTCCGTGAATCCGAGCTGTTCGTCCATCCACTTCATCCTTTCCTTCATCTTCTTGCGGAGATGCTCGAATTCGCCGTCCCAGGTGTCGGCGTTGTAGCCGCCCATGGGGAAGTTCATTGACCAGCCGCCGGGGCTTCCGCCTTGGTTGCAGAACTTCATCGGTTCCGGGTCCTTGTCGCCCGTGCCGCTGGACTGTCCCAGGTTCGGCCAGCGCTTGAAGTTCCTGTCGGCTGCCTTGGTCAGGTAGGTCTTCATGGAGTCCAGGTAGACATCCATGGTCTTAGAGTGCCACACGCCGCTGCGGAGTTCCGCCCAGCGCTTCTTGAGTTCGCTCTTGAACTCGCTGTTCTTCCACATGCCGTTAAGCCATACGGGGAGTTTCAGGTTGCCGGAGCCCTGGACTTTCTGGCTGCTTTCAATCTGCCAGCCGGTGGTGCCCGAACTGCCGAAGCCGTTGCCTCCGCCACCGAACATGCCGCCGCCCCACATACCACCGTTGTTACCGCCGTTGTTGCCGCCGTTCTCGGGGCTGGTGCCGTTGCTCATGGCGAGGTTGAAGTCCCATGCCGGGCCAAGTGTCACCTTGCCTTCGGTATATACGCCGTCCTTGGTCTTGTTCTTGGGCTTGTGCAGGAAGAAACTGCACCAGTAGGAGTCGGCGTTGTTGGTCAGTTCCTCGTGCAGAATGTAGTCCATGGCCGAAACGACATCCACGTATTTTTCGTATCCCTGTCCGTTCTTGCCGTTCTTGAACAGACCTTCAAGGTCGTTCAGGTATTTCTTGAGGTATTCTTCCTGCTGGGGCTGGATGTTCGCTTTCTTGGGGTAGTGCAAAATGACGTTCAGGCCGTCGTTTGTGTTGAAGCCTTCGTCCTTGATGCTTCCGTTGCCTGCACCGCCGGAATTGGTGCCGGTCTTGTCGAATGCCCAGATGTAGCCGCCGGTGAGGCTGTCGCCCGCGAGGTCGTCTTCTTTAAGTTTGCTCACGTTCACGCGATACTTGCCGCGCTTGATTTTTTCGATAAGCACGTACACGCCACGGTACACGCCGTTGATGTAGAGGTCAAAATGCTTGGTGCGCGGGCTGTACCAGCCGGCCTGCCTGAAGAACCAGTGGGCGAGGGCGTTACGCACGAGGCTCTTGTCCACGTACGGGCCGTGCAGTACCCAGTCATCGGAAGGCGGGAGCCCGAACAGGCTCACGTCCATGCCTTCACCTGTCGAGTCGCGGACTTCGATACTGTAGCCGGGCTTGGGGAATTCGGCGGAGGACTGTCCACGTACCTTGATGCCGATATTGTAGAATGTGCCCTTGGCGCTGTCGGCCACGTTGTTCGTGGCACCGTTGTCCAGCACCTTCATGGTAGCAGGAATCTTATCCTTGACGGTCTTGTCGAGGCACTTGTTCTGGGTGTCGATGAACATGATGGGCAGGTCGTATGTTTGCGCAATAGCGGAAGATGCAAGGCAAAACGCTGCCAAGCAGACCATTTTTTTGAACAGGCGTGACATGGAAAAAACCTCCTTTTACCAATCACCTGACTTAAAACTATATATATGTGTCAAAAAACCTTTGTTAATTGTCGTTTACGCGTTGTTTTGGCTTACAACTCGAAATTTGTTCGAAAAACGAAAAAATGGCGTTTTTATGCAACCAGAGGCTTTTTTCGCTCATCAAATTGTTGTATATTAAAACGGGAAGGAGGCTCCTATGAAAGGGCTTGAAACAAAACGTTCCAAAATTTGGTGTTTTTTGTTTGCAATGGCGCTGTTCTGCATGCCGGTCGGGGTGTTTGCCCAGGGCAATTTTAGCGCCTCGGAACTTGATACCTTGGTCGCAAATATCGCGCTTTATCCGGACCCGCTCTTGGTGCAGGTGCTTGCGGCATCTACCTACGGGGAACAGATTGGCCCTGCCGCCGCCTGGGCTGATTCGCACAGGAATTTGAAGGGCGATGCGCTTACGGACGCCATCCGCAAGGCGAACCTTCCGTACGACGTGAGTGTGCAGGCGCTTATCCCGTTCCCGAAGGTGCTTTCGATGATGGACAGGTACGCCGCATGGACCGACCAGCTGGGCGATGCCGTGTACATGCAGAAGGAAGACGTGATGCAGGCGGTACAGCGCCTGCGCAGGGCGGCAAACGAGCGCGGCCACCTGGTTTCGGATGAACGCGTGAAGGTTTCTACCGGCGACAATATCACGATTCTGCCCGTGCGTACGGAATACATCTACGTGCCGGTGTACAATCCGTATGTGGTTTATTACAGCTATTACGACGGCTATGTGCGCGTGAATTATGCGCCCGGTGTTTGGCTGGGCACGCATTACGGTTACTGGGGCTGGGATGCCTGCTGGTTCGACTGGAATGTGCGTGCCATCTACTTGCGGGACCACCGCTGGCACGCCCCCAGGAGGGGCGTGCGGCATCCGCCCCGCCCCGCGCCGCCTCCCCGTACCGCGCCGTCGCGCTATGCACCCGTGCAGCACGGGCGTTCCGTTGGCCCGGACCTGAACCACCGTTCTTCGGCGGCTGTGACTGCCCCGCAGGCCTCGAGGCCTGCGGCAGCGGTGTCGCGCAATGCGGGCGAGAATGCTCCGGCATATTCGAATGTGCATGCGGCGCCTCCGGTACGTACCCGCTCGCAGTTCGAGGGCGATGCCCCGCGGGCGCAACCCCCTCGCAGCGATTCCCGCTGGGACAACCGCCGCAACGACGATTATGACCCGATGGATATAGCGGCTCCCCGCAGGCAGTCTTCGGGCCAGTCCGCACCGCCGCCTCCGCCTTCCACGCGTCGTGACGACCAGGACCGTGACAATCACGGATCTTCCCGTGGCGGCTTCGGCGGCGCTCGCAGGAGATAGTAAAACTAGGGAGGGCAGCCCTCCCTAATCTCCTATATTTCGAGAGGATTTATTCCGCAGAGAGGCGCGTTCCTGCTTGCGATTTGCAGGTACTCAAGTTCCTGGGGGTCGCGAATCTGCGCGATTTCTGCAGGGGTGTAGAAATGCCCGAACTGCAGGTTGTCGCGGCGCGCGCGCTTCTCGTATGCCTGCAACTTCGCGACAACTTCAGGTGAGTTGTCTTTCAATATGAAGTTTATGGTCCAGGGCGTTTCCAGAGCGTCGAAACCTTCAATGAGGCTTTTGCCCGAGATGAACGCCGATATAAGATTCTCGCCGAAAACGTTCTGGAAAATTCTCGGCCACTCTGACATTTCGATTTCGCTTACGCAAAGCAATTTCTTCATGTTGTCGAAGAAACCGAACCGCCTTGCCTTGCCCCCGAAGGCGATAAGCAGGCCGAAAATGACCACGATGAAGATCCACCCGCGCACCGGCATGCCTTCTTCGGCGGGGATGGCGTTCTCGTCGATTTCTATCGGCTTTCCCTTCTTGTCGCTGATGGTAAAGGTAATCCGTGCGGCAATGGAGAGTAAGCCGTCGCCGTAGCGTTCTCTGCGGAAGTTCGGTACAAGCAGTTCCTGCTCCGCCTTGCGGATTTCCGCTTCGCTAATGATTTCGCTTGCGGTTCCCTTGGTCACCACGATTTTCCGCCGTTGCTTCTGGGCCACGAATATCAGGACTTCGCCGTCCAGGCCCGCATCCGCCTGCCATTTTTCCGCGATTTCCGAGGCGTACTGGGCTGCATTCCTTTCGCCGATGTCGTCTAGCAGCACGGCGTCGATGCCGATACCCGTTTCGCCCGCGACTTCTTCCGAGAGCCGGTCGAAGAATTCAAGTTGTTGCAGCGGAACCAGGCGGTTCTCGTCGTAGACGTGGCTTTTTTCGGGCCGCGAGGGGAGTGCCTGCGCAATGCCACACAGCACGAGTGCTAGCGCGAGGGTTGTCTTTATGCGCGTGGTCACCTACTCGATGTCCATCAGGATGAGTTTTCTCGTGAGGTTGATCTTCTTGGTCTGGCCTTTGCCCTTGAGCATGCCGCGGATGGCGCTGTACACGCTTTGGGAATCCGGGAACTCGTTCCCGTCGGCGTAGACGATGGCGTCGATTGTCTTTGCGGTCATCACGTTCACGTTTACGCGCTTGAACGCCTTCTTGAGTCCGGAGGCGATGTCGTCGTGGAGGTCTTCGATTTCTTCCTCGTCGAATTCCCCCTTGATGTTCATGATCACCTTGTACTGGATGCCCTGTTCCAGATCCTTTTGCCAGTAGGCCTTGATTTTCTTTTCGAGTTGCGGCATGGCGCGCCTTGCCGCCTTGTGGAGGCATTCGGCGATGATGGTCTGGTCGTTGCCCCCGCAGTCGTCGTCCATTGCCGATTCGCTCCCGAGGAGCCTTGCGGTAGAGGACTCGTAGGCGTTCAGGTCAACGGAAATTGCACCCGGCTTCACGTTGCCCGAGAACTTGATGTACACGTCTGCACCGAGGGCGAGGCTTGCGAGGTAGGAGAGGTCCTCGTCCGTCTCGGCGATGTCGTTCTGCATTTGTACCACGGAGTTGAGGTTCGCATCCCCTTCGAGCGACTTCACGTCGTAGAGTTTCTTGGTGAGGTAGCTGTTGACCGCCTCCATCATGGCGCGCGCCATCGGGTTGTTCTGCACCACCTGCAGTTCCGAAATGCCCTTCCCGTTCTGGGCGGGGGTCACGAGGATGCTCGGGAGCGAGGAGTTGTCCGGGAGCTGCTTTGCCGGTTCCGTTGCCGTTTCGGGTGCTTCGGCGGTTTCGGAAACCTCGGTCGTGGGCTCGGTTTCAACCTCGGGGGCGCCTGCACAGGCGGCGAGTACAATCGGGAGCGTGAGGGTTGCTGCAAAATGACGCATGGGCTTGCCTATCTATATAAATTTTTTTGGTTCTGTTCAAAAAATTACAATTTGCTTATTCCAAAATATAGTATCTGTAAAAAAAATAATTTTTTTGAAAAAAGTTTTTCTTTTTTCGAATTGCATATATACATTTGCTAGTAGAGTTGAAAAATTACTAACTGCGAATCATTGGAATATGAGTAAAAAGTGGATATGGCTGCCCGACTGGGCCTCGGATCTTTCCCTCTGGGAAGACGACTTGACGGATGCGGAAGCTTCCGCCGAGCATATCTTTGTGCCCTACGAAACTATGGCCGCAAACCTTGGCAATGTTTACGCAATCGATTGTATGTCGAAGGCGGAAACTGTCGTGGGCTGGGGCATGGGCGCGTTCTTGCTCATGCTTTCGGCATCCAAGCGCCCCAAGTCGCAAAAATGGATACTGCTTTCGCCGTTTGCGGATTTCTGTGACGAGGATGGCCCGTGGAATTCCGAGAACATCCTGTTCAAGGCGCGCGAGATGCACGGCTCGAAGGACGTGGCGCTGAATGCGTTCCAGGAGCAGTTCGGCGAGGAATACAGCGACTGGCCCGACGAATGGCTCGAGGCCGCTCGCAAGATGGACTCTACACGCCTGGCCGACGGTCTCAGGTTTCTCGCGGAGAACAGGATTGACAAGGTTATCGAGAACAGCGACGACGTGCAGGTGCTGTACGGACGCATGGACCAGGACGTGACACCCGCTATGACGGTTAGGCTCAAGGAGTTCCTGCCCAAGGCGACCTTCAAGGAGCGCCCGAAGTCGGGCCACTGGCCCCCGATGATGCTCTTCTGATTTTAGTGCTTTTTTGTTCCCGCCCGACGATGCTTCGGCGGGATTGTTTTATATTTGCGCGCGATAGAACAATCGGAAATTTCTGAATTATTTGGAGCATTTGATGGCACGCATTGTCGATGGAGAAGTGTTGGACCGTGAACTCAACCCGGAGCAAGCGGCTGCGGCGAAGAAAATTGAAGGACCTATGCTGATTTTGGCGGGAGCGGGTTCGGGAAAGACCCGTGCCATCACGTACAAGATTGCGCACCTGGTTTCTTACCACAATGTGGCCCCTGACCGCATTCTGGCTGTTACATTTACGAATAAAGCCGCCCGCGAGATGACTGCGCGTATCCAGAAACTACTCGATACGCCGATGCGATTTGCGTGGATGGGGACGTTTCATTCCGTGTGCTTGCGAATGCTCAAGAGGTGTCTCAATATGCCTCAGGTGCGTGCGGCTTTTGGCAATGACTGGTACGATGGCAACTTTTCGATATACGATGACGACGACCAGAAACGCGTGCTGAAGCAGATATTGAAAGAAGAACTGGGTGACGACTGCGATGCCGCCGAAATCAAGCGCGTTCACGGGGCGATTTCGCGCTACAAGAACACGGTTCTTTATGAATTCGGAAGTGCTGTGCTCCAGACACCCGAGGTGGCGATGTCGCGAGCGCAGTTTGCCGACGAGGAAAAGCGTGCGCACTACTATGCCGAATACCAGAAGCGCCTGCTCGAATCGAACGCGATGGACTTCGACGACCTGCTGTTCAATACGGTGCTGTTGCTGCAGAAGGTTCCGCAGCTAGCGAACCAGCTGAAGGGCCATTACGACTTTGTGGTGGTTGATGAATACCAGGACACGAACGATGTTCAGTACGAACTGCTGAAGCTTTTGATAAACGACGGCAAGAATGTGACCGTGGTGGGCGATGACGACCAGAGTATTTACGGCTGGCGTGGCGCGAACATCAAGATTATCCGCAATTTCCACCGCGACTTCGCTCCGGTAACCATCGTGAAGCTTGAACGCAACTACCGCTCCACGAGCAATATCGTGAAGGGGGCGGGTTCTGTGATTGCGAACAACGTGCGCCCTGCCGAAATGCAGAAGAACGTGTTCTCCAAGGAGGAGGCGGGCGACCCGATCCGCGTGCGCCACATGATAGACGACCGTTCGGAGGCGCAGCAGATAGCCGAGAACATCAGTGCGGCAGGTTCTGCGAACTTTGCGAAGACTGCGGTTTTCTACCGCACCAACGCGCAGTCCCGCGTGATAGAGAAGGCGCTTAACGACATGCGCATTCCTTCGGTCATTTTCGGGGGCACGCGCTTCTGGGACCGTAAGGAAATCAAGGATATTCTCGCATACCTCAGGCTCCTTGCCAACGAGAAGGACGATGCCGCGCACCTGCGCGTGATAAACACCCCGTCCCGCGCCATCGGGAAGACGACAGTGGAGGCGATTCTCGAACGCGTGCGCAGGGGAGAGGGAACCTTCTGGCAGATGCTTGTGGCGGAGGCTAACGGTACTGGTCGATCTGCCCCGAAGCTCAAGGGATTTGCCGACATGATCCAGGGGTGGAAGGACTTGCTGAAGGCGGGCGATACTCCGCTCCCGATTCTTGCCGAAACGGTCATTGCCGATATTGGCTACAAGGATTTCTTGCGCAAGGAAGACGAACTCACTGCCGACGAGCGCATCGCGAACATCGACGAAATGGTGAACGCCATCCGCGAATTCGACGAGGAACACCCCAATGCTACGCTCGATGCTTTCTTGCAGGATATTTCTCTGTTGACAGATGCCGACAAGAAGGTGGACAGTTCCAAGGGCGCGGTGACGCTCATGACTATCCACATGGCGAAGGGTCTGGAGTTCAATACGGTGCATATCGCGGGTTGCGACGAGGAAATCTTCCCGCTGGTCCGCGGATCCTCGTTTGCGACGGAAAAGGAAATGCGCGAACAGATGGAAGAGGAACGCCGCCTGTTCTACGTGGGGTGTACCCGCGCCGAGAAGAAACTTTATCTGTACCATGCGGAGCGCCGGTTCTTCCAGGGGACAATTCGCCCCTTCCTGCCGTCGAGATTCCTGAAGGAGCTGGACCCGTCGGTGGTGGAGTTCACTCCCTGCATAGGCGGTTTCTCGCAGGGGTTCGCTCCGGGTGCGTCGCGTCCGGGGCAGTTCCCGGGGGCATCGCGCGGTTCTTCGTTTGGTGGCGGAATGTCCCGCGGTTCTTTCTCCAAACCGTCCATTCCCGCATCCATCCGCAAGAACGACCAGCGTATCGTTTATCGTAACCCCATCAAAGTGAACAATGCGCCCAAGCCTACGGTACCGAGCGGCCCGCGCGTGGTCTACGACGAGTTCAGCGAGAATCCTTTCCGCCCGGGAGTGCGCGTACGGCACACGAAGTACGGTGTAGGGGTTATCCTGAAGTGCTATGGCACAGGCGACAATGCCCGCGTTGACGTGCGTTTCAACAGCGATGGCGCTACGAGGACGATTATCCTCAAGTATGCCGCCCTGCAAATCATAGGGTAATTGATGATTGATGATGTATAATTGATGATGGATAATTTGCTATATTATCTTCCCGAAACAAGCGAGGTTTTATGCTTGAAAATGAAGAAGTTGTGAAATTGGCGAAGCTTTCGCGCCTGAGCATTGCGGAAGAGGACATCCCCGCGATGAAGGGCCACCTGGACCAGATGCTGGGCCATCTCGATGCGCTGAAGGCTCTCGACCTTTCGAATGTCGAACCGATGACTGCGGTCGAGAACGGCGCCACCATCCTCCGCGAAGACGTCCCTGTGCAGGGCTTTACGCTCGAGGAGGCGTTCGCGAACGCTCCCGCCGTGGAAAACGACCATTTCGCCATCCCGAAGGTTATCGGCGGCTAGCGGAAAAATCGCCAGAAACGGCAGTATTCTATTTATGACGGCAGTACACTGTATAGTGCCCGCACGTATTGGGTCTTCTCGGTTTCCCGGGAAGCCTCTTTTTAAATTGTGCGGCAAGGAAATGATAGTCCGCACGCTGGAGCGCGCGCTCCTCGCGGACTGTTTCGAGCGCATTGTTTGCGCAACCGACAGCGAGCAGATTGCGGAGGTGGTTTCCGCTGCGGGGTTCGACTTCGTGTTGACCGGCCCTGCGGCTACGGGCTCCGACCGCGTGGCCGAGGCCGCCCGCATGCTCGACCTGGACCTCGTGGTGAACCTGCAGGGCGACGAGCCCCTTGTGGAGCCCTCCGTGCTCGCGGACGTGGCGCAGGAACTTTCCCTGCATCCCGATTGCTGGGTGAGCGTCGCCTGCCCGCTTAACCCTGCGGAAGCGGAACTCGAGACTGTTGTCAAGGTACGTGTCGAGAACGGATTTGCCGTGGACTTTACCCGCAGCGTTGCGCCAAACGAGGCCCATCGCTGGTTCCAGCACCAGGGAATATACGCGTATTCCCGTGTGTCGCGGGAAGAGTTCTCCTCCCTGCCGCAGAGCGCGGTGGAGAAGGAACGCTCGCTGGAACAGATGCGCATACTGGGCAGGCGCCCTATACGCATGGTGCAGAGCCCCTACCCGTCGGTGTCGGTGGATGTTCCCTCCGATGCGGAAGCGGTGGAGGCGCTTATAGAAAGACGGTTGCTTAACCGAGGAAGCAGATAAACTTTAACAGGTGAGGGGATCTGATGAATGCTGCTGAAAAAAAAGTGCTGCGCATCGCCGTGTTCCTTTTTGCGGTGGGTGTGTTAGTGAGGTTTGTGCCCTGGGGGCTCCCGGCTATCGATACGGTGGACATCGCCGACCGGCAAAAGCCTGCTCAAACGAGCATAAACATGGGCGCGGTACAGTCCAAGCTGGAATATGGCGCGGAGGGGGTGCTTGGTGCCCCCGCCGTGACCGTGGATGCTACCGACGAAAGCCCGAAATCGCACCCGAAAAGGGCGAAGAAAAAGAAGGCCGTAGTCCACTTTCCCTTGCGTATCAACGCTGCCACGGCGGACGAACTTTGCGCTCTGAAGGGGGTCGGACCCAAGCTTGCCGACAAGATTATCGCCTTCCGGGAGGCGAACGGACCCTTCGGCGGGCCCTCTAGCCTCCAAAAAGTGCCAGGAATCGGTAAAAAAAAATTGGAAGGCATTCTCCCATGGGTAATTTTTGATTAGTTTTAGGGTGTTAAAATCTTCATAAGTCGTTGAGTATATGAGTGATACGAAATTGTACCTAGGTATTGAGGTCGGTGATGTTTCCCTGAAAGTCGCCCTCTTGGACGCTGCCGAAAAGCGCGTTTTGAAGACTGCCGTGCTCCAGACGGAAACGAGCCCCATCGATGACATTTTCACGTTTGAGACCGTCCTCCAGGGCTGGATGGAGGAATCCGGCCTGGAAGATGTCGAGGCCATCTCGGTGACAGTCCCTGCGTTCAGGTCGATTGTCCGCCAGATCTTTGTGCCTGCCGAGGCGGTCGCCAATATCGACGACTATGTCCAGTGGTACCTGGGCCTGATTACCAACGGCGAGAAGGGTTCCTATATCGTAGACTACAAGGTTTTGAGCGGCGATGCCTCCGTGGGGCAGACCGTTCTGCTTATCGCGGTCCGGCGTGAATGGGCCGAGGCGCTCCGCAAGGGCTTCCGCAGCAAGAACCTCGTGCCGAAGGGCATGGAAGTGGACGTGCTTTCGCTCATGAACCTCATGGACGTGGGCGATGGCATCAGCGAGGTGGAATGCGTCATCAAGGCGGACTACTTCGGCGTGACGCTCCTGTGGCTGAGCAAGGACAACCTGCATGCGCTCCGTTGCGTGTCTACGCTTTCGCTTGTGAATGCCTCGATGGAAGAGGCTGCCGTGATTCTTGCCGACGGCATTGCCGAACAGATGAAGCTTGCCAAGGAACAGAATGGCGTGCCCGATGTGAAGCACGTGCATATCTGCGGCGAAATGGCCATGGAACCGCTGTTCGTGGAAAAGCTCCGCGAAAAGCTCACGGATGGCAGCCAGCTGATTTTGATGGATTCGTTCTCCAACTTAAGGCTTCCGGTAGATGAAGCCGATTCCGTCGCAGTACTCAACTGCGCCGGCGCCATCGGGACTGCACTCAGCGTCATGGAGGGTGTATGATTCGTTTGAACTTGATGGAAGCCGCCGAACGCGCGGCCACTGTTGATATCGTGACCCCGGTCCGCGTGACCGACGTGTCGGCGCAGGTGAAGACCTCCAAGAAGAAAACCTTGGTCGCCTTCCTGGCAGCCTTGTTCGTGTTTGTCGCCTTCAGTTGCTTTATCAGCGTGTTTGGCGTTCCGCAGCCTCTGCAGGGTATTCTGCCTGGCCCGTACCTCGAACTTATCGGTGCCGAGGACCCGAGCCGCTCCGCCCTTACCCTGAGCAACGGGCAGCAGACCTCCGCCGGTGGTTCGCTCGCCGCGCAGAACGCTGCCGCCGAGGAAGCGCTTAAGCACAGGAACGCCCTGACCGTAAAGCAGGTCGTGGGCGAGGTCAAGCCGCAGGTGCTGTTCAACAACAAGCGCGACGACTACGGCTCGTTCCTCCCGATGGAAAAGGTCTCGTTCCAGCGTGCCGCCATCAACCAGTTCTTTACGTTCCTCACGACGGCCACTCCGGACGATATCGGGTTCTCGGACTGCGTGTTCCAGTCGCCCAACTACTTCTACGTGCGTGGCGTGTCGGTCAAGCCCACTTCGCAGCGCAGCTTCCTGGAACGCATCAAGTCTGTGTCTTCAGACTTCAGGACTCCTCCTCTGCCCGAAAACGCTCCCGCGACCGACATTACGGCGTTCGGCCTGTTCAATGTGAACAACGTAAACAAGGCTGCCGTGTCGAAGTTCGTGAACGCGGGTGAAGTTGCCGAAGAAGTCAAGGCTTTCAAGGCTCTCGCCGCTGCGAACAAAGTAACAATCAGCGGTATGGACAAGCCTGTTGTCGAGGAATTCGGCGTGTACAAGCGCTTCACCTACCAGGTGTCCACCATGGCGGAATTCCCGGAACTGCAGTCCATGATGAGCGCGCTCGACGCATCTCCGGTGCGCATCGGCGTCACGAAGGCGGAACTCAAGTTCTCGAAGAGGCAGATTGCATCGGCGTTCACGCTGGTGATGTTTGTCGCCCCGTAATATGCCTATTCGCATTACCGGCGGTTTGCTAAGGGGGCGAAACGTCCCCTCTCCCGATACGTCTAAGACAAGGCCTACGGGCTCTCGCACGCGCGAGGCCCTGTTCAACATTTTGCAGGGAGTCGAGAATTTTCGCATGCTCGACCTGTTTGCGGGTACGGGCATCATGGGAATAGAGGCTGTAAGCCGCGGGGCAGCAAGCGTTGTCGCGGTCGAGATGGCTCATTCGCAGGCACGGCTCGTGTACCAGGCGTACAAGGCTCTCGGTATTACAGATAAACTAACGCTCTTGGAAAAGAACGCCCTTACGCTCGAGAAGGAATCGCTCTGCGCCGAAGAGGGTTTTGACCTGATTTACGCCGACCCTCCGTTCAAGGACATGCAATACCCTGACTTGCGCAAGTACTGGGAATGGCTGAATGTAGGCGGTGTGGCCGTGTTCGAGGCCCCGAGCAAGAACTTGCCCGCGTGGGTTAAGGAAGCCGACGAGGCGGGTGCCGTGCAGGTCCGCCGTTACGGCGAATCTTCGCTCGTTATTTACAGGGCTTAAAAAGTCTTTCTGGAGCCTGTAAGGCGATAGAATCCAAGAATTACTTGACTGGGCAGACCTGTTTGTATATATTACTATACAGGATAGTCCTTATGCGCGAATGGTTCTCGTTTTTTTGTACTGCCGGTCTTATGCTATTGCTCTTCGGTTGCGGGCAGGAGTCGGTATCGTCGAGCGATGAATTATTCAGTTCAAGTTCCTTGGTGATAGAACTCTCGAGCGAATCCGATGTTTCTTCTAGTTCCAGTTTAGTAGAAACAGAATCTTCTAGTTCTTCGGAAGATGTTTCTAGCTCGTCGGTGAAGTCTTCGTCGAGTGTGTCACCAACCAGTTCCAGCGGGAAAACGGTTAACAGGACTTTCCTTTGGGATGGAACCATTGATACGGAAGGTCGAGTTGAAACCGGGTCGCCGGATGAAACTGCGGGGTATTGGTACGACTTCAGTGACCGTGATGTTGGAGGTTCTTCTAAGTTTATCTTCCCTTCGGATGTAGAGGAGCGCGAGGACGGTAACTTTTATGGACCTCTTGTTGAGTATTATATGGGCATTAGGGCCTCCGTTTCATTTGGCGATGACTACGACCCACCATATCAACCATATGCGGGGATTGGTTTCAATGTCTGGAGCGTGGATCAGGAGGGAGTAGATGTATCCGCATGGGGCGGGATATGTCTTACCTTCCAGTCTACCATTGCTTTCTCTATTGAACTCGGCATTGAAGACGAGGCGACAATAACGGCATACGAAAAATATCGCGCTTCCGTACCCGAGTCAAAGTTTGTGACTACAATTGACTTTCCTTGGTCGAAATTTAAAACACGTGAACGTGATTGGCTCGCACCTTCTATAGAAGATGTCGTAAAGAAGGTCGCCGCAATCAAGCTGAAGTTTGAAGGCTCTGCGGGAACCACAGGTGAATTCCTAATTCAAAAAATCGGGTCTTTAGGCCAGTGCAGTTCCACTCTGTAATAAAGGATTTGTTTATGCCTTGCTGAAAAGCGGGCCTGCTAAATTTCTATATTTATGGCATGCAGAAAATTGCCGTATTCGCGGGGTCGTTCGACCCGTTTACCGTAGGCCACCTGGATATCGTGAAGCGCGCCTCCGCGCTGTTCGACGAGTTGTATGTGCTGCTTGCGGTGAATGCATCCAAGAAGTACCTTCTTGACGAGAGTGCCCGTGTCGATATGGTGCGCAAGGCGGTCGAAAATATCCCGAACGTGAAGGTGGACAGTTTCGACGGCCTGACGGTCGATTTCGCGAAGCGCGTCGGCGCGAAGTTCCTGGTGCGCGGCATCCGCGGTGCTGCAGACGTGGAATACGAGCAGACGGTTGCCTGGAACAACAAGGTGCTTTGCCCCGAATGCGAGACGGTTTTCCTTTCGAGTGCGCCCGAACACCTGATGGTGAGCAGCACTGTGGTGCGCGAACTTTTGAAGGCGGGCATCGCGCGTGACGAAGAAGGCCGCAAGTTGCTCGCGAAGTACGTACCCGAAGAAATTGTACCTACGTTGTTGAAGAAATAATTATGAGACCGTTCCAATTCCTACCTAAATTCCTTCGTGTCCTGCTGATTGTCAATGCGGTTGTTTTCGGGATTGCGTTTGTCGGCGGCACCATGCTTGGCTTGCACCTGAATCTGCCAGGCCTTGGCGACGGGAATGTCCGCGACTACATTGCCTATCTGGGTGCCTTCTGGCCGTTCGCGCCAGAGCAGGCGTGGCGCTTTGTCACCTACATGTTCGTGCATGTGGACTTCTGGCATTTCTTGTTCAACATGCTCATGCTCTGGATGTTCGGTTGCGACGTTGCCGACATGATGGGTGCGAAGCACTTTATGGGAATGTACTTCTTCTGCGGGATTTTCGCGGCGGTGTTCAGCCTTGCGATGTATCTGCTCGGGCTTACGGGAGCTCCGATTATCGGTGCCTCGGGTGCCTTGATGGGCATATTTGTGGCCTACTACAAGTTCTTCCCGAACCGCACGCTGCTCATGTTCTTCTTTTTCCCGATGCGCATCAAGTACGCGATGTGGTTCATGGTGGGTATAGACGTGCTGATGGCGCATTCGAGCGACGGTATCGCGCACTTTGCACACCTGGGGGGTGTCGTGGGCGGATTCCTCTACATGTATTTTTACGAGCGCGTCTTGCAGAACGGCGGCGGTGCGGGCGTCGGGGAATTCTTCGAACGTGTCAGGCGCAATGCACAACGCCCGAAATTCCGTGTGCACGACGGTGGCCGTCACGAAGATTCCGGGTCGGGCACAAACGAGCGCGCAAGTTCCCGCAGCGACGAACCGCTGGAAGGCGAAGTCTTTTACGTCGATGAGCAGAAGCGCATGGACGAAATCTTGAAAAAGGTGAACAGCGAGGGAATCAACTCGCTGACGGATTCTGAACGACAGTTCCTGCTGAAGGCGGGCGAAAAACTGCGCCGCCGCCGGGGCGGCTTTTAAGAGGCTTTTTTTAAAGAGGTTTGTCATGAAGAAAGTTTTAGGCATGGGCGCAGCCCTCGTGGATATTCTCGCAAATGTGGATGATGCTTGGATTGAATCGCAGGGCGTGCAGAAGGGCGGCATGAACATGGTGGACTGGCCGCAGATGGAAAAGTTCCTTGTGGCGCTCAAGAACCCGCTGCGCGTTCCGGGCGGCTCTACCTGCAATACGATGGTCGGGCTTTCGCGTTTGGGGGGCAAGGCCGCGTTTATTTCAAAGATCGGTAACGACGAACTCGGGAACATTTTCCGTGCGCATCTCGAAAAGAACGGCGTGGAATCGAAACTCGGGTTGAGCGATGCTGCGACGGGTTGTGTGTTCAGCGCCGTGACGCCCGATGCCCAGCGCTCCATGTGGACTTACCTCGGGGCTTCCGACTTCCTTGCAAGCGACGACTTTGTGCCGGCGCTCTATGACGGCGTGGGCCTGCTCTATGCGGAAGGCTACCGCGCGTTCAATGCGGATTGCTTCAAGAAGTCGTTCACGCTCGCCCGCAGCCTGGGTGTAGAAACGGCGCTCGACTTCAGCAGTTTTGGTGTGGTGGAAGCCTGCCGCAAGCTGTTCGACGAGCTCTTTGCCGAAAAGATGATCGACATCATTATCGCGAACGAAGACGAGGCTTACGCATACGCGGGCGTTAAGGAAGAAGCCGCACTCGACGTGCTCGCAGCGAAGGCGAAGGTTGCCGTGGTGAAAATCGGCAAGCGCGGCGCCCTGATTGCCAAGAACGGCAAGACGGTGCATGTGCAGGCGGGCCCTGCGAAGGCTATCGACACGACGGGCGCCGGCGACCTGTGGGCATCGGGATTCCTGTACGGCTACATGAACGGCTGGGACATGGAACGCGCCGGAAAGCTCGGGAGCGTCGTCTCTAACGAGGTGGTGCAGGTTATGGGCGCCCAGATTCCCGATGACGGCTGGAAGCGCATACTTGCGCAGGTGTAAAATTGATATATTTCGAGGTATAGTCAGGGAGGAATTATGAAAAAACTGGTTGCATTGGCGATTTTCGCCCTCGCGTCCGTTACCTTTGCGGGCGAAGACACTCCCATACGCAACGTCTGCGATTCGCTTTCGCTGAGGGACAATGCGGAAATCGATATTGTGCCCGCCTACATTGACGAGTCCAACTGGTACGGCAGCCCCACGACATGGGCGGAAGACTCCACGACCAACAAGCGGCACGATTCGTACAAGACGCTGAACATCGGTGCGAATTCTTTCAAGGATTCTATTCCGCTGTCGATAAAGACCGCTTGTCGCCAGACACTGGGGACGGTATACAAGTACGCTACATGGAACAATAGCAAGCAGTGGGTCGAAAGGGAAAAGGATAATTTTGCGACATATATCTATGACATTCACAATTTCAAATTGGATGGCTATGATTCCTCGAATACCTACAACCTGCTAGCCTTTGTCCAGGACAAGCTTCCTGAAAATGATGCCTTTACTGCAAACCATCTTCTTATTTCCAAAACCTTCGAGTTTGCCTTTGAATGGTGGTATGTGGGCTTTGCTTACGAGTTCGTGTTTGACTCAATTATTGATGGCAAGACGTATGCAGTGACTGGAAAAAGGTTCTCTAGCGCTACGAGTAACGATTCTCTGAGAGCCTACAATGTAGCTCGTAAAAATCTGGACTTGACTCATCCGGGGAAAGAAATCCGTAACCCGTATGTCCGCGTGCAAACTGTGAAGGTAGTGCTTTCTGATTCGCGCAAGTTGCCCGAACCGGAATCTTCTTCGAGCGAACCGCCGGTTGTTTCGTCATCGTCTGCACCGCCTGTCTCGAGTTCTTCTGTGCCGTCGGGAACGTCGTCCGGGCAGAATCCGGGCACGTCTTCCTCGCATAGCATAGATGTTTCCTCCTCGAGCGTCGTGGGCAGTTCCTCGAGCGGTACGCCTGCTTCCAGCTCGTCGCAGGACGGCGGCAGTTCTTCTTCTGCAGCGCCGGGCACTTCCACGAGCGTCGCGGGCAGTTCTTCTTCTGCGGGTAACGGTAGTTCCTCCTCCGCAGGCGGTAACAGCGCTGGTGCCGAAACGTCTTCTTCGCTCACCGACCCGCAGTCCAGTTCCTCCGATGGCAAGACACGTCTTGTTGCCGTGCAGGCCGAGAACGCCCCTGCCCGCGTGTTGCAGGTCCGTTCCCTCGACGGCTCTGTCGTCAAGAACTCCAAGAATCTCGCGCCGGGCGTGTACTACGTGAAAAATTCTAACGGCAAGTGGCAGAAGATGGCCGTGTTGCCCAGGTAATCCTCCAGTATGAAGTTTATTGCAGCGATATTGTTCCTTGTCGCCCTGGCATTTGCCGGTACCGATTCCACCGCCGTTCAGCCTGAACCGACGAAAGCGGCTCCCGTGGAGCAGGTGAGCGTTACCGAGTTCCGCGAAGAACTTGCCGTGCGCGATAGCGTGATGCAGGTGCGCGACAGCCTCTGCGCGGTGGAAAAGGATTCTCTCCGCAAGTCGATTGTGGTGGAAGAGGCCAAGTGCGCCAACTGGGAACAGAGCTACCAGACCATGAAGCAGAACAACGAGGTCTGTGCGCAGGCGCTGAGCGTTTCCATCGGGGTGAGCGAGAAGAACAAGGAAAGGGCCGACGACGAAAGGAAAAAGGCCATGACGATGACGAGTTCGTCTTTCTTGGGCGGGCTTGCGATTGGACTTTTGGTAATGTGGCTAATCATGAAGAACTGATTTGAGGCTCCTGCGTGAAAAATAAAGCCGTTGTTTTTTTTAGCCTGCTTCTTGCGACAGGCTTTTGTTTTGCCAAGCAGAACGCTGCGCCCGCAGGTCCGTTCCAGATGGGCGGCGTGCTTGCCCCGTTGGCGACTCTCCCGATGAAGACCGCCGAGATTTCGGACTTTATGCCCGGCAAGAACGTGCTGTTCGTGGTGGGCGACGCGAAGGTTGTCGAGGTGGTGGACCTCTCCAATCCGGGCATGCCTAAGAAGATTGCCGAAAAGGAAATTCCCGGGAATGCTTCCAGTGTGACGGTCCACGGTGACCTTGTGGCGGTCTCCATGCTCGAAGACGAGGAATGGCGCGACGGCCAGGTGCAGGTGATGCACTATACGGACAGCCTCGAGGTTGTCGGCCTGCATAGGGTGTGCAGCCAGCCCGACATGATCAAGTTTACGCCCGATGGCAAGAACCTGCTGGTGGCCTGCGAGGGCTCGCCGAGTCTGGATTTCTCGGAAGACCCCGAGGGCGGCATTGCTATTTTGTCTGTAACGAAGGCGGGCGAGGCCGAACTCTGGAAAAATGCGGAACTTGCGGTGGCGCGCTTTGACCATCTCGATACGAATGCGCTCAAAAAGGCCGGCGTACGCGCTCCCGGCGTGCAGGGGTTCGTGAAGTCGCTGGAGCCCGAATACATTACGGTTTCGGAAGACTCCAGGTGGGCCTGGGTGAGCCTGCAGGAGAACAACGCCGTTGCAAAGTTGGATGTGGCGGCCCGCAAGGTGAAGAACGTTTTCCCGCTCGGATACGTGGACTACTCGAGCACGGCCACGATTGATGCGGTAAGCAATGGTGCGATTGAAATGAAAAAGTACCCGCTGCGGGGGCTACGCCAGCCCGACGGCATCGCGTCTTTTACGGTCGGCGACAGGCATTACGTGCTTACGGCCAACGAAGGCGCGCCCGTCAACGATTACAAGGCCTGGACCGACGTGACGACCCCGATGATGCTTGCGGAACAGAACAGGCTCTACCGTCCAGTGTTTACGGATTCGCTGTTGAACGAACTGAAGGATTTGAGCGTGAGCAACCTGGAACGCACCTGCGACGGGGAACGCAACAAGAGTACCGCGTGCAAGCACATGTACATTTTCGGCACGCGCTCCATGAGTATTTTTGATGGCGACAAGGGAACGCTTGTCTGGGATACTTACGACATGTTCGAACATGTTTTGGCGAGAACTGCGCCGGAGTATTTCAACTGGAACGCCAAGAAGGGCAAGGCCAAGATGGACAAGCGGAGCGGAGACAAGGGCTGCGAACCCGAGAACGTGACGGTGGGCGAGGTCGGCTACAAGCGCTATGCTTTTGTCGGGCTGGAACGCACCAGCGGGATTATGGTTGTCGACGTGACCGAGGTGCAGCCCGCAAAGTACATCAAGGCGCCCAAGAAGGGCGAACGCATCGGCCCCATGGTGGTCGATTACTACCTGGATCCGCTGGACCGCGGCCCGGAAGGCATCCTCTTCATTCCTGCGGACAAGAGCCCGATTACCGGCCAGGCGCTTCTCGTTGTCGGCTATGAATACAGCAAGACCCTCACGATTTATACCGTGAAATGAAAGCCTTGTCTCCCCGAGAATCGTCATCCTGAGCCGAAGGCGAGCTAGGATCCAGATCGTCAATTCTGTTCTTAATTTGTCATCTCCGCCTCCGAGCGGGGATCTTTGCCCTCTCGCTTTTTTAAATTTGTCCTGAATAGTGTAACAAGGATTTCTTTATGAAGAACCTCTCCAGAATAGCTTGCTTGTTCCCGCTTCTCCTCGCAGCCTGCGGCGATGACATTACCGAACAGGTCACCGTCAATGCCAATGTAGGCGCGGTGGAAACGAGCAAGGACCTTCCCGAATGCACCAAGGACATTGCCGGCCAGACGGCGTTTGTCTCGGAAACTCACGAATTCCTGGGCTGCGACGGCAAGGAATGGCAGTTGCTCAGCGCAAGCACCATAAGCGTGGGCGACAACGTGTGTACCTCCACGAGTCTTTCCGACGGCACGGGCTTCGAGATTTTCTGTAACGGGGAATCCATCGGCACGGTAAAAAATGGCAAGGACGGTGAAAAGGGTGCCGACGGTAAGGACGGCGCTCCTGGCGAAAAAGGCGATACCGGCGAGAAAGGCGACAAGGGTGATACTGGTGCAAAGGGCGACAAGGGCGATAACGGCACGAACGGTACCAATGGCACGAATGGCAAGGATGGCGCAGACGGTACCGGCTGTAAGATTCAGGAGTCTACCGCACTCACTGCGACAATTGCCTGCGG
>Ga0310786_10000315_pt1 | contig 80613 bp, 74 predicted proteins | sample AusTroGonzalo_MG_FD_203881 | JGI IMG/M metagenome (GOLD analysis project Ga0310786, IMG submission 203881) | Bovine rumen microbial communities from tropical cattle in Woodstock, Queensland, Australia - Gonzalo_03 (v2) (version 2) | ecosystem: Host-associated > Mammals > Digestive system >... | reverse complement strand
TGGAGAACGACGGGCTCTTCTACATGCTTCACGGCGATATCACCTACTGTGACGAGGCACTGTATGAGGACAAAATCTCTGTGGTTTTCGACGACCTGCCTGCAGCCCGCGAGACACAGGACCGCATCCGCGAGTTCGTACGCAATCATCCCACGGTGTATTGCAGCACCCACTCCCCGCAGGGCTACGAGAATCTGGAGGCCAAGCGCGTGATAAACCTCGACAATCCCGTGCCGACGGTTCTGGCTGAGGTGGATTTCTCCCAGCAGAAAGCCAGCGGCAAGTACGTCTGCTCTGTATGCGGCTACGTGTATGACCCGGCGGAGCACGACGGCGTGGCCTTTGAAGACCTTCCCGACGACTGGCGCTGTCCCCGCTGCAAACAACCCAAGGAGAAATTCAACAAGGCGTAATCATATCTATGAGAATTTGGAGATGAAGCGGGTGATGAAACTATAAGTCTCATATAGAATAACTATGAAAGTAGGACTTTTTATCGATACGTGGTATCCCATGGTGGACGGGGTAATCAAAGTGGTGGACAATTATGCTCGCCGACTGGTGCAGTATTGCGAAGTGGTGGTGTTCTGTCCAGAGACCAGAGGCATTGGTCGCAAGGAGGAAGCGAAACTGCCGTACAAGGTCGTGCGGTGCTCATCGTTGCCGCTCATCACGAGCGATTATAGCATCCCCACGCCAGCCTTGGATCCAAAATTCGAGGCACAGCTTGTCCTGAGCGGTATTGACATCGTCCATATCCATTCTCCCTTTTCGGTAGGCATGTCGGGTGTTCTGTACGCCAAACTTCACAAACTTCCGGTAGTTGCCACCCTGCATTCGCAGTACAAGCAGGATTTCGAGAAGTCGCTCAAGTTCAAGCCGGCCATGAATGTGGCGATGGACACCATCATGCGCGTGTTCAATGCCTGCGACGAATGCTGGGCGGTGAATGGCGGCATCAAGGAGCTCTATGTCCACGAATACGGTCTGACGGCACCCTGCAAGGTGCAGCTCAACGCCACCGATCACAAGCCAGTTGCCGATCCTGCGGATGCCGCCCGAATCGTCAACGAGACCTACGGTATCCCTGCCGATGCCACTGTTTTTCTCTTTGTGGGACGGATCAATTTCATCAAGAACATCGACTTCATCGTCCGCTCTTTAGCGAAGGCAAAGGCGCTGGGTTTGAAAAACTTCCGGATGCTGTTTGCCGGCAAAGGGCAGGACGAGGAGAAACTTGCAGCCCTGGTGCGCGAACAGGGTCTGAACGATGAAGTGGTTATGTGCGGACTGACCGGCAAAGAGATGCTGGAAAAGCTCTATTCTCGCGCCAAGCTCTTCCTCTTCCCCTCGCTCTACGATGCCAATTCGCTGGTGCAGATTGAGGCGGCATGTCAGGGTACGCCCACCGTTTTCCTGCAAGGCGCCCGCACCGCCGCCACCGTCACCCCGGGTGTCAACGGCTATGTCTGTCCTCCAGACGAAGAGAGTTATGCGCAAATGATCTTGGACATTATGGTGAATCCGGAAGCATACGAACGCATTTCCGAATCCGCCCGCCGCGACCTCTACCTCAACTGGGACGATGTCGTGCGGAACGTATATGAAGACTACAGTACCTTTGTTGAGGCGAAGCGTGGGGACAGTAAGAAGTTGCTGTAGAAACAAAAAACATCCAGTATGGCAAAAGACGTAGCATTGGTGTTGTCGAGCGGTGGCGCAAGAGGACTTGCCCACATCGGTGCAATTGAAGAACTGGAAGCACGGGGTTATCGTATCACCTCGATAGCGGGTTGTTCGATGGGATCTCTCATCGCCGGAGTGTATGCAGCAGGAAAATTGGAGGAATTCCGCGAATGGATGAAGAGTATCGACCGGAAGAAGATGCTGGAACTGACGGACTTCTCACTGAGTTTTAACCATTTGGCCAAAGGCACGCGCATTATCGAGGCCATCATGGCGTTTGTTCCGGATATGCCCATCGAGGAGCTGCCGATACCATATTGTGCCGTCGCCACCGACTGGAAAGCCGGACGCGAAGTGGTGTTCCGCAAAGGCAGTCTTTTCGAAGCTATTCGCGCCAGCATCTCCCTGCCGTCTTTCTACGAACCCGTGCAGCGCGATGGAATGATCCTCATCGATGGCGGTGTGACGAATCCCATCCCCCTGAATCGGGTTGTCCGTCACGAAGGGGATATTCTGGTTGGGGTTGATGTAAGCGGACAAGATTACGAGACTCAATCCAAGTTACATCAAGAAATGGAAGAGAAGCGCAAACGCAGCAACTCATTATCACAACAGATACTCAACAAGTTGATCCCCGACAACCTCGACTTCAACCATTATACGATGTTGTCGCGCGTGAGTTCCCTGATGATCCGTCAGAACTCCATCCTCATGGCCCAGTTGATGAAACCCGACGTGCTTGTGGATATCCAGATGAGTCGCTATGGTGGCTTTGACTACGACAAATCGGAAAAAATCATCGCCATCGGTCGCAAAAAAACACAGCAGGCGCTTGACCAATATTGAGCATTCATTTTTTCATCTGCCCCGCCTGTTTTGCCGATAGAAAAAGTATAAACTACTCAAAATATCTCGTGTAGTTAAAACTATCAATTTTGTGGAGTGTACTCCCGTTTTTTATAGAAAAATCGGGAGTATGGTTGGACGCCATGCCGGAGGCATGAGACGCGCCGACAGGCGCAATTAACACCATACAAGCGCGATAGCGCGTAGTGTGGTGTTGGCGATGCGCGGGTGCTATGAGCATCTCGGAGAGATGCGACTGGCTATGCAGGATGACACTGACAGTACGTTGTCGCATATCTCCGATATGTTGGACCACCCGTGCCCGTCACTCACCACACTGCGCTCCGCTTGTGTGGTGTTAATTGCACTGCGTGCGTGACGCCTTTCCGAAGCGTTGAGCTCACATCAAATAAACCCACAAAAAAATATTTTCAACCAACTGTAACCTTTTCACTTTTCTGCGTCCTAATAATGGAAATTTTTGTAATTTTGCGGCGTTACTGTCAGCATTGATGTTCAACGGACTTTGCATCATGATTAGCGGCGACGTGAAGAAGTAAAAAATGGAAGGCCCTCTGATGGAAATATGAAAAAAGGATTCTGTATCTTATTGTTATTGTATTCAATTGTCTGCAGTTGTTCAGCACAGATACCTGAAGGACGTAAAGGGGTACAATATGAGGTGGTCATAGAGCGAATAGATTCCACAAACGACTACATGATAATATGCGCTTTTAATGATGAAAGGAAGTTCAAAATCGTCACAAGAAAAGTAGAAAATGATTGTCGTAATGTTTTGGTTGGAGATAAGGTTAATTTGACATTATTCAGTCGAAATTCTATGGATCCTTATAACATAATGCCATGCGATTGGCATTATTTATGGCCTGGAAACAACAATATTATTCTCAACGAAGTTGAATATGGATGTGATGTTTTTTTGACGGATGATATCTTTGGCTTATGCTTCACTAATGATATTCAGAGTAAGGAAGAATACCTAAAATACATTCAAGAGCACCCTTTGGAAGCGAAGGCGATAGGAAAAACAGCCAATAACGCACAGACATTTGTACCAAAAGTGATTTTTCAAATGGATCACAAAACAATTGAAAAGGATTCGTTTGATGTGAAGATTGAGATGCATAGACTATCCAAAGCAAGACTGACACTGAACTACGGTAAAAAGAGACTAAACGTAAAGATTCCCAAAGACCTGATAAATAACACGGACTCTGTTGTGATTAGTGCGTTTTCTGATGTGAAAACAAAAGTTGTGAACATCATAGATGCGTATGTGTGTCAAGAACAACGGCCTGTATATCATTGTTATCAATGCAATGAAGGTTATTCGAAAATAACAACTATTTATCTGTACAAAAATTGTGAACTGTTTAGGGAAAAATAATCTTCGATGTCGTCGCTTTTGCCACTGCAAGGACGCAGTTGCGTTTCTCGGATTCTATTGCTGAAATAATCGACGGCATACTCAAAACAAGAGGTATTGTCGCTGCCTTCGGGTTGCGGCTTTTTTTGTACCTTTGCCACCGTAAATTTTGAACAAATCCTATGAAAGTTAAAACTCTCATTATCACAGCTGTCGCCCTGCTTTTCGCGGTGGCCAGCTTTGGACAAAACAAAAAGTATAAAAGCATCTACGACATTACCGTCAAGGATATCAAAGGCAACGATGTGTCGCTGGCCGACTACAAAGGTCAGGTGCTGCTGATCGTCAATGTGGCCAGCAAATGCGGACTCACCCCGCAGTATGAAAGCCTTGAGGCCCTCTATCAGAAATACAAGGATCAAGGGCTGGTGATTTTGGCGTTTCCATGTAATCAGTTCCTTGAACAGGAACCCGGCACCAACGAGGAAATCCAGAACTTCTGCTCGTTGACCTACAACGTCACCTTTCCGCTGTTCGACAAAATCGATGTGAACGGCAAGAAGGAGAGTCCGCTCTACACGTTCCTCAAAGCGAAAGCCCCGTTCACCGGCTACCCTGAGGGCTACGAGGCTTTTGCCGCCCAGCTCGATATGATCCACCAGAAAACGGGCTCAGGCTTCGAAAAGGGCAACGCCATCAAGTGGAATTTCGGCAAGTTCTTAGTCTCCAAAGACGGCAAAACCATCCTGCGGTTCGAGCCGATGGTATCGCCCGAGGCGTTGGAAGCGGACATCCAGCGGATGCTTTCTGAGTGACAAGTGTGACTTATCCTCTGTTTTTATGACATCAACTCGCTTTTTCATCATTAATTGCGAGAAACAAAAGTCGGGAAATTCCTATTTTTGCAGCCTAAAGATGAAATGATATGAATCCTGTAATTATTGGAATATTACTGCCTTTGTTGGGCACCATGTTAGGGTCGGCGTTTGTATTTTTCATGAAAAAGGAGATTCCCGACCGGCTGCAGAAGACGCTGTTGGGGTTCGCCAGCGGCGTGATGGTGGCGGCCAGCGTTTGGTCGCTGCTGATCCCGAGCATCGACATGGCGAGCACCTCGCTGGAGGGTCTCCGGAGTGTGCTGCCTGCCGCTGTGGGTTTCCTGTTGGGCATGGGCTTCCTGCTGCTGATTGACGAACTGACCCCGCACCTGCATCTCGGGGCGGAAAAGGCCGAAGGTCCGCGTTCGAAGTTGTCGCGCACCGCCATGCTGGCGCTCGCCGTCACCATCCACAACCTGCCCGAGGGTATGGCCGTGGGTGTGGTGTTCGCGGGCGAAGCGCAGGGACTGACGCTCAGCGCGGCATTGGCGGTCAGCATCGGCATCGCCATCCAGAACATCCCCGAAGGCGCCATCATTTCGATGCCCATGCACGCAGAGGGCAACTCCCGCTGGCGCTCGTTCCTCATCGGCTCGCTGAGTGGGGTAGTGGAGCCCATCGGTTCGATAGCCATCCTGCTATTGGCTTCGGTACTGGGCGTCGCATTGCCTTATCTGCTCGCCTTCGCCGCCGGTGCCATGATGTACGTGGTGGTCGAAGAGCTCATTCCCGAGACCGCCGAGGGCACCCACACCAACCTCTCCACCATCGGTTTCGCTTTGGGCTTTGTGCTGATGATGGTGATGGATGTGGTGTTGGGGTAAGAGCTGCGTATCGCTTTCACCACATTGCGCGCTATCGCGCTTGTATGGTGTTAATTGCACTGCGTGCGTGACGCCTCTTCGTGGCGATGACGGGGAAGTACCTGCCGATATCAGATTGTCTTTTCGTGGTAATGATGTCCCCTTAAGGAATACACCGTAACGATTTTGGCACCATGCCGGAGGCATGAGACGCGCCGACAGGCGCAATTAGCACCACACAAGCGAAGCGCAGTGTGGTGACATGAGGACACGGCTGGATACAGCATATCGAAGATATGCGACAGTCACTCCTTAAGAAAGCACTCTTATCTGAACTCAAGTAAGGGTTTGTGTCCGATAATTATCGGACTTATGTTAAAACCCAACATCGATACTTTACCCCCTTGTACTTTGCACAAATAAAAAAATGTCAACGAATCAGTTGACATTTTTTTGTATTTTTGCACGGTCGTTTTCGAAGAGTTATGAAAGAGCGTTTAGGACAATATATTAGCAAGCTGATGGTGCGAGACCATTACAAGCAATCCGCACTGGCGAGGGAATTAGGCATCTCCCGCCAGATGCTGAGCAACATTGTGCTTGATCAAAAGGAAGTGTCGCTCCCGCTGTCCCTGAAGATCGAATCGCTGTTCTCGCTTCCCGAAGGCACCATCCTGAAAATCCAAAACGACTGCAAAATTCGTCAATACAAAGAACAAATCCGTAATAATCTGTTTGAGAAGCTGATACAGGCGCACGCTTTCTGGTCATACGACGAGGTAACGACGGAGACTCTTCCCGACGAATTGCTGATCGAAAAGGTTTTTGTGCATCTCGACATGGATGACATCGCCAAACTGTTCGAGCTATATCCGAAGAAATATATCCATAAGGTTTGGCGAGAGAACATGGCCGTTCAAGGTGAATATCTTTTTGACCTGAACGTGATGATCGCGCTCTACTTTTTCCATATCCGGAAGCCCGAGGCCTATCTCCGCCGTCAGGAATTGTTACATTTGAAAAAACTAACTCATTATGCGTAAAGGAATAACCCCAAACATTGAAGCCATCATTGATGATGTGGCAAAACTGGAGTGCATAAAGCCTTACACGCTTTATGGCGGTACGGCTTTGGCCATGCAACTCTGTCATCGGATGAGTGAAGACTTGGACTTTATGATGTGGAGAATTTCAAAAAACGAGAAGCCCGAAGTGGATTGGCCGACCATTGAGAAAGAGATACAGGAAAAAATTGGGGAAATTGAGCACCGCGACATCCTCGGGTTCGACCAAGTCGCTTTCGTGGTCAAAGGAGTGAAACTTTCGTTTTTCGTCAGCAACAATTTTTCTCCCATCAACGAAAGGATTCCCTATCAAGGCAACATTTTCATCGCAGATGTACCTGCCATCCTGGCGATGAAAATGGAAGTGATGCTCCGACGGCTCAAGTACAGGGACTATTATGACATCTACTCCATCGTCAAGGCTGGATATTCTTTGCGAGATGGCATTGATGCTGCCGTCAAGTATTCCGTTCACAGACTCTCTACCAAATCCCTCATGATTATGCTGTCAAGCAGTAGAATCCCTATGGATGTGAGCTTTGCGCAAATGTGTCCAGTGTATGATGTTCCAATAGAGACGATGCGGGAGTTTATTGTGAAGCATTTGAATGAATAATCACATTTTGCGGAAAAATTGAAAAACAAACTCTGAAACGGAGACCCTGGAAGAGATATGAAACACGCAGAGATATACAAACCTGTGCTGCTGATGGAGCTGATTCAGCAGATCGGGTTTCTGCCTGAGGCTTCAGAAAGTCAAATTATGAAATTGCTGAAGTGAGAGCGGTTACTTTTTTACACAACCTATCATAAAATGATGAAAAAGTTGTATTTTTGCAGCCGTAATTAAATGTTGCGGTGATTATGAGCAAGACAACAATGGGCACCAAACTGCCCAGAAAGCTGGAACAAAAGATGCAAACTGTGGGCGATCAAATCAAACTGGCACGCTTGAGACGCAATCTCAGTATAGCGCAGGTGGCGGAACGGGCGACCTGCTCTCCCCTGACAGTGGCACGAATTGAGAAAGGCACTCCAACGGTAGCCATTGGCATCTATCTGAGGGTGTTGTACGCCTTGCAGCTCGACGATGATATTCTATTGTTGGCACAGAAGGACGAGTTGGGAAGGGCCTTGCAGGATCTCGCCTTGAAACATCGCGAACGCGCATCAAAGAAAGTTTAGCGGCTGGACCTTGTCTCCTGCCTACGACATGAACCCCACCGCCAACGAGTACCAAAGCCTGCTTATCACCTCATCAACCAACAAGTCCGACCTGAATCTCCTTCTGGGAGCATCCGAGGAATACATGATTGGTAAAGAGGAAGCTGTCAAAATCATTCAGGAGGTTACCGACGCCATCAAAGGTTGGCGAAGAATGGCCGCAACGCTTGGAATTGCAAAACGTGAAATTGAGTTATTAGAACAAATCTTTTAATGATGAAAAAGACCATTGCTTTCGTGGCAATCCTCGCCTGACTCGTTTGCGGGTTTGCAGGTTTACAGGTTTACAGGTTTACGGGTTTACAGGTTTACAGGTTTACAGGTTTACAATACGTCAAAGAACGGTTGGAAAGCCGCAAGCGCTCATGCAGATTTCCGGTGACAAAAACACATTGTTTTCGGGTTGGTTCGGTAAGAAGTTATTTATATATCAATAACTTTCGGTTAACTGATTGGCGGTTTGCGATTTGCGGTTCGCGGTTTTCGATTGACGATTATTCGGTTTTGGGTAGAGGGAAAGTCAGACTTAGGTTAGAGTTACATAGGAGTTAGAAGTTCGGGTGACACCAAGTGTAAAACGTGAAATTCATTTGCAAAGCATATTGTAAGCGTGTCGCATATCTCCGATATGCCCATAGGACGTGTAGTTCGCCAACATCACCACATTGCGCCTGCTGGCTTGTGTGGTGTTAAGTGCACTGCGTGCGTGTAGCCTCTCCGAGGCTTTGAGCCCTCCAATCATTCGTTTCTGACAGCCGCGTCGAACTTTTTTGTATTTTTGCCATTTAAATAATCGCCTTGTGTTCATCAGAAAAGTTTGAAGAAAGCGTAATCAATGGCCAATATCGTAACAAGCCTTAGGATTGCCTGCAGATTAAATGATTTGTGTTTTATTATTAGTGTAACGAAGGGCGAATGGTGGTCACCTAAGCCTGGATTTTAAAAACTTAAACTATGTTTACCGTAAAAAGCAACATACATCAATTCGACAACTTCGAGCAGTTTGCCCGTGAGTTCCGGTTGGACTCCGATGACTTGGTCATCACCCAGTCGTTTATATATGAGCCCTACATCAAGAAGCTATCCCTGCCCTGTCACTTTGTGATGCAAGAGAAGTATGGTCTCGGCGAACCGAGTGACGAGATGATACAGAGCATTATGAACGACCTCTCTGGATGTCGTTACGACCGCATCGTTGCGGTGGGAGGCGGCACTGTTATCGACATTGCAAAACTCTTTGCATTAGGCATCCTGCCGAACGTTACCGATGCTTTTGAGCGCAAAATCCCTATCGTGAAGAGGAAGCGGCTTGTTGTCGTGCCCACCACATGCGGCACTGGAAGCGAAGTGACCAACATCTCCATCGCCGAACTCAAGCAGCGTCACACCAAACTCGGACTGGCCGACAACGCCATTCTGGCCGACGATGCGGTGCTTATCCCGGAACTTTTGACTTCGCTGCCGTTCAAGCCTTACGCTTTCAGTGCCATTGATGCCTTGATTCATGCCACCGAGAGTTTCCTCTCGCCTAAGGCGACTCCCTACAGCCGACTCTTTTCTGTGGAGGCCATTCGCCTTATTCTGCCCATCTTTAAGGGCATCTCCGAGCAGGGACCCGACTATCGTCTGGGGCAGCTCGAACCTATGCTGCGCGCCAGCAACTATGCCGGCATCGCCTTCGGCAACGCTGGCTGTGCCGCCGTCCACGCCTTGAGCTATCCGCTGGGAGGCAACTACCACGTGCCGCATGGCGAAAGCAACTACCAGTTTTTCACCCATATCCTCCATATCTATGCGCGGAAAAAACCTTCGGGGGCCATCAAGGAACTCAACGAACTGTATGCCTCGTTGCTGGGTTGCGCGTCGGAGCCCGAGGATCTCTATGCCGCTGTTGACAAGGTGCTCTCCTGCATGGTGCCCAAACGCCCGCTGCGTGAGTACGGCATGAAGGCAGAGGAGTGTGAGACGTTCGCCGACAGCGTGCTGGCCTCCCAGCAGCGTCTGCTGAATAACAACTACGTGAGTCTCTGCCGTGAGGAAATAGTGGAAGTGTATAAGGCGCTGTATTGACAAAGAATTATAACATTAGATGTTATGAAAGAAAAGAACAAATCGGTAAAGAATATTATTGAAGAAATCTGGCATTTACGAAAAAGCCCATCCGTCAAACTCAATGTATGAAAGATGTGTTTCGCAATAAGGTTTTCCGGCAACCCGCTTGCAAAAAACAAGCTGTATTTTGTATTTTTGCCGACTTTTAAAAAATCCTTATGAAGAAACTCATTAATGCGGCTCTTGCCCTGCTTCTCGCAACAGCCTTCCTGCCCCTTTTCGCGCAGCAGAACCGCTGCAAGGTGACGGGCATTGTTTCTGCAGCGAATGACCACACCCTGCAGTATGCGTCCGTTTATATCTCAAAACATGATAGCGTGATTGCCGGTACGCTGACGAACCCAAAGGGCCATTTTGAAATGGAAATAGCCCAAACGAAAGATTCCTGCCTTCTGACGGTGGTCTTTATGGGCTATAAGACAAAACAGATGCCTTTTTTGGCGAACACACCTCAGGTTTCGTTGGGCACCATCTTGATGGAGGCTACCTCGCAACAGTTGGATGAGGTGTATGTGACCGCCAAGCAGGGTGGCAACGGGAGTACGTATGTAGATGTCACGACGACTAGACTGCAACCGACTGACGCCACTCAATGGATGAGCGGCTCCATCGGCGATGTGCTGCGAACCGAGCCTTCTGTGACTATCGATCCAAGCGGGAATGTATCTCTACGCGGCAACGGCAATGTGCTGCTGCTTCTCGACGGCGTGCCCACCAACCTCGGCTCCATCGATGCCATTCCGTCGTCCAATGTGGCGAGCATCGACATCATCAAGAATCCCAATGCCACCTACGATGCAGAGGGCACCGGCGGCATCATCAATATCGTCACCAAGAAGGGCGCGGCCAAAGGACTGAGCGGGATGGCGGCCGTCAACTACGGCTTCAATCACTTTACCAACGGCAGTCTCGCGCTGAATTACACCAAGAACAAGTTCGCTTTTCGTTTCAACTACCAGCTGAAATATGAGGACGATGTCAACAATGGCTACCTCTACCGCTATTACCGCACCACGGGAGACAGTCTCAGCCAGCAGATTCACGCCTTGCGGACGACGTTTAACAACAATGTCGCTTTGGGTTTCACCATTCGTCCGAACCTCAAAACCACTATCGATTTTGATCTTCGGTTGATTATCCCCCGTCTGAATACCGTGCAGAATTTGTCCAACGACTGGTTTTACGGCGGTACTTTGGTACACGAGAACCGTCGAAGCGACGTGACCTGGAACCGCGAGAACATCGACGCTACCTTTGCCTTCAAGCGGGTTATCACACCCGGAAAGCTCTCTTTCAGCGTGAAAGCGAACGTTTCCAAAATCTGGGGACACCGTCCGTCGTACTACTTCTTGGAGTGCGACTCGGTCAGCAAGTCGGTGTCGGGCGGCAGTCCGCTGCTCACCTCTGCACAGACCGACTGGCGCATCATTCGGAAGTACGGTTTCTGGGATGCCGGCGTGAAGTTCTCGTACCGCCAGAACAACATCTACCACGACTTTTACGTGAACGACAATGCGGAGTGGGAGTATTCCCATCAGTTCAGTAACGACTTGCTGCACAGGGAGTACGTGCCCGCCGCCTACGTGCAGTTGACCTCCAAATCGGGGAAACCCTTTACCTGGAGTGCGGGCTTGCGTGCCGAGTATAGTCGCACGCAGCTGCACAGCGACAAAAAGGTGCTGGACGAGGCGACGCAGCACTTTTTCCTTGGACCGTCGCTGTCGCTCAAATACGCCTTTTCGGAGAAGCATTCGCTTTCGTTCGCCTATTCGCGGCGCATCACCCGTCCCACCTATCCGCAGCTCAACCCCTACATGAGCATGATCGACCCGCACAACTTCGAGCAGGGCAACATGCACCTCAAGCCCGAAACGGCCGACAATGCCGATTTGCTCTATCAGTACAAGTCGAAGAAATTTCGCATCTCCACCGGGCTGTATGCCAACTACATCCACAATTACATCACCCAGGTGGCGCGTTTCGAGGGGGATGTGCTGCTTATCACCTACATTAACGCCACTTCGCAGACCAAAGCGGGCTTGGACGTGAACCTCACCGTGGATCCGTGGAAGTGGATGTCGGCGACAGTGGGTACGAACACCTACTATCTCCGTTCGGTCGGCAACATCGATGACTGGGACATCTCAAACAGCGGTTGGGTCAACAACAGCAACGTGCAGCTCAGCTTCAAGCCCATCAAGGGGATGAACATCTCGCTGCAGTATTTCCTGAACACGCCGCAATACTACCCGCAGTTTACCACGCTCTTTTCGCACTACATGAACATCGGCATCAGCCAGAAGTTCCTGAAGGGCGCGCTCACGGTCTCCGCGCAGCTCACCGACGTCTTCAACACCCGCAAGTGGGAGGTCTTCTCAGACAACCAATACTACCGTTTGGAGAACATGCTCCAGAACAAGAGCCGGATGTTCTGGTTAGGAATCAGTTACAACTTCAACGCCTACAAGAAGTCCGGCGCCTCCAAACCTGCGAACGACGACCGCAGCATTATTCGGACGGGAGTGTAGGAGACAATTCATCACTCTGCGCTTCGCTTGTATAGTGTTAATGGCACTATTCCAAGGAATTGATGTCATTCATCACCAAACCGGCAAGCATGAAGCCGAAGATGGCCGTGATATGTGCCGAGGTGCCATTGATTTGGGCTTTCGATGAGCACCATTCGTGATTGACGAGGTTAGGATTGCCGGCAGCGATGGTGGCCTTTGGACACATGCAGGCACTTGTGCCACAGGTGGTTGCGGTGCCTTTGTTAGGCAGCACCTCGGGCGAGAACACGCAGAGGAACTTTTTCTTCGGATAGGTTTTCGCTTTTCTGAGACGCCTGCGTATGAGGCTGGCCAAAGGACAACCATACACCTTCCAAAACTCAGCCACCTGAATCTTGCTCGGATCCATTTTGAGTGCCGCACCCATGGCAGAGAACAGTTTGCCCGGACATTCCGTGGCGTGCAGGATAAGGTGAATCTTGTCCTTGAGGCTGTCGATGGCGTCAATAATGTAGTCGTAAGTCTCGAGTTGGAACGAATCAGCGTTCTCGGCGGAATAAATCTCTTGCACAGCGTTGATTTCGGCTTTGGGATTAATCTCCCAAAGACGCTCCTTCAGCACCTCCACCTTGACCCGTCCCACCGTCTTGGTGGTGGCTTGCAGCTGCCGGTTGACATTGGTGATGCACACGCAGTCGCTATCGACGATGGTAAGATGGCTGATGCCGCTTCGCACAAGACTTTCGGCACACCAACTGCCCACACCACCCACGCCGAAGATGATGACGCGTTTACTCATGACACGCTCCATTGTCTCCTCGCCCACAAGCAGGTTGAAACGGTTGAATATGGGGTTTTGTACACTCATAATCTGATAGAAATTCGAGGCGGCAAAAATAGTGATTTTAGTCGAATTATAAAACCCAAAAGAAACACTGTTTTTTGTACTTTTGCGGCTATGAACACCGAAGAAACTCGCATATTGGAATTTGATGCGGTGATCCTGCAAAACGAAGGCAATGATAATCAACCGATAATATAATATGATACTGCTTACTGGTGCTTCGGGCCTGCTGGGCCATAACGTATTGAACACTTTGCTCCAGCGCGGCGAACAGGTGATTGCACCGCTGCGCGACGCCTCTCGCCTGCAGCTGCCCGCTTCGTTGGCTGACAGTCCCAATCTGCACATCATCCCCATGGAAGGCATACGATTTTCGCTGCCGGAATACGCCATTCATCATTCCCATATCTCCGCCATCATCAATTGTGCCGGCGCCACCGACATGTCGCTACCGTCTATCGACGACTATCTGCCGACGAATAAAGAGCTGGTGGAACACCTTGTCATGCTTATGCGCGACCATGACATCCCCACGTTGGTACATGTCAGCACGGCGAATACCATAGGTTTTGGCAGCGTTGACAACCCTGCCACCGAGGCAGCCCCCTTCCAGGAACCTTTCACAGCTTCACTTTATGCCCGTAGCAAACGAGATGCCGAGCAAATGCTCGACCGGGTGGCGCACGACGGTAGTGGACGCCGTATAGTGGTCGTTAATCCGGGTTTCATGGTGGGAGCTTACGACACCAAGCCTTCGAGCGGTAAACTGCTGCTGGCAGGCTATAAGCGTCGCTGGATGGCGATACCGAAGGGAGGAAAGAGTTTTGTGCACGTGAGGGATGCCGCCGAAGCGGTAGTCAACGCGGTAACGATGGGCTTCAACGGTGAGCGCTACCTACTGACGGGGGAGTCGATGACACTCAAGGCGTTCTATGAGTTGCAGGCGGAGGTGTGCGGCTACAAGCAGCGGGTGCTGGAGCTTCCTGACATACTGGTTCTGGCGGTCGGCAGAGCGGGGGATATCCTGCAGAGGATGAAGATACGTACTCAGCTGTGTACGCGTAATGTGCGACAGCTTCAGGTGTATGTATATTATGACAACGGCAAGGCTCGTCGCCAGCTGGCCATGCCTCAAACGCCCATCGCCGATGCCATCAAGGATTTCTTTGAATGGTATAATAAACGGTGATTATCGCGTGACGACGATCTTTCGGGTCGGGTAATTGCCCACTTTGACAAGATATACGCCGGTGGCCAGGCCCTTGTTGCCCACACGACGGCCTTCTATATTGAAGATGCTTACCGCGCACTCTTCACAGCCTTCCACAACGATAGTGCCGTTCACATTCTTGATGGTGATCTCCTCCATCGCAAATTCATTGACTCCGGTAGAATCGTTTCCGTTGCCGCTAACATAGCAATTTCCCTCAAAATGGGCGATGCCGTCGGTGATGCTGTTGCCTGTGGAAAGCGTTGGAGTGGTGGGGGAAGAGATGACCAGTTTGCTGGAATTACTGCCTCCGGGACCTCCGGGACCACCACCGCCAGGACCGCCGCCGGTGCTGATGGTCGGGGTGTAGAAAGCCACCGCATTGTCGCCGTAGGTCACTGTGTACCAGGTGTTGCTGCTGACAGAGGATTGCTGGATCTTGGGTTGGTTGTAGGCCGCACCGTTTTCGATGCCTCCCACCGCGATGATAACGCCGCCGTTGACATACACTTTCTTTCCCTCCTCGCTGTTGGCGTCGATGGCCACTTCGGGCGTGCGGGCGCCAATGGCATACACAAGGCCGCCGTTGAGGTAAAGGTTGCCGTTGGCATCCATGCCGTCGTTGTTGGTGGAACGTGAATAGATAAAACCATCTGTGACAGTGAGATTCTGCGCCGAGTTGATGCCATCGTCGTAGGCGTTGATATAGATTTCGCCACCCTCAATGTTGAGATAGTTCTTGCTCTCGATGCCCTCGGCGTTGGTGCCGCTGGTGGTCACCTTGATGTTGCCGCCGCTGATAACGATGCCGCCGCTGTAAGTATAGCTGTTGCCGTTCTGCGTCTTCACACCGGCCTTGATGCCCTTGGGTGACGAGTAGTAGTCGCTGCTCACGTTGTCGGTGTTGCCGGTGTAGTTGGTGTTCTCGGTGATACCGTTGTTGTAGTAAAGGCCTCCGCTGGTAGTGACAGTGATGTCGCCGTCGGTGATGGTGAGCACGCTGTCGCACTTCATCCCCTTGCCGCCCGAACCAGTGGAAGTCAGGTTCAGGGTCCCGCCGCTGATATTCATGTTGCCATCGGCACTGAGACCGCAGGCTGCCTTCGTCTCCAGATCGTCTTCATCCCAAGTGCCTTTGCCGCTGGTGACCACGGTGATATCGCCACCCGAGATTATCATGTCTCCAGCACTCTTGATGCCTTTGGCGGCAATGGCGGTGCAAGTGATGTCGATAGTGCCGCCTTCAATATAGATGTTGCCCGAGTCTTCATCCTCGTGATCCGTGGTCTCGCCGGTAGAGGTGTCGCCGTCGAGGTCGCACTGGATGCCATCGTCGCCCGTGCCGCTAATGGTGATGTTGCCGCTCTCCATCAGGAAATACTGGTTACAGGAGATGCCGTCGCCCACCGCCGAAGTGATGTTGAGGGTGGCGTTCTTCAGGGTGATATACTCACCGGCCTTGATGCCGTGCTTGAGATTGCCCACGATGTTGAGCGTGCCCTGCTGGGCAAACTCGGCGTGGCCTTTGATGTAGAGGCAGCCCTTTTGCGAGCCGTTGGCGGCATCAACAAGGCTGTTGGTGGTGCCGGTGACCACCTTCACCTTGATGCGCTTGCCGTTCTGAATATGCACGGCAGCGCCGCTATAAACTGGCGTTGCATTGGTGAGTGTGAGGCCATTGAGCTCGATGGTGGCCTTGTAGGAACCCGACATATAGAACTCGCCGTCGGTGGAGGTGCCGCTGAGGTTGTAGGTGATCTCCGTGGCCAGGTCGCTGCTCTGCGCGATGCTGACGTGCGCCCCGTTCTGGGTGATAGTGAGATACTGGCTGGCGATGCTGTCAGCGGTCACCGTAGCCGAAGTGCCGCTGTAAACCACGCTGACACTCTGCGCCTGCGCTGCAACTGTCGCAAGCAATAACGCGATGAGAAGGATGCTAATTTTTTTCATAATATTGATGATTTTGTTGTTACTTATTCTATCTCTCCGTATTTTTTGATATCCATTGTGTCAGTCCAATGGATTTCGACTGCAAAATAAGCATTTAAAACGCGTTCTGTATATAACATATCGGTGGTTTTGTTTGGCAAAAATTCCGATTATGAAATTTTTGTTAGAAAAAATCCGTATTTTTGCACCATGAAAAAGCAACAATCATACACCCATCCCATCACTCTTTACAATCAGAGAATCAAAGAGGAAGGCATCGTTGTGTTCGATGATGTGAGAGGGTTGCCCGCAGGCAATGAGCCATTTGTTTCGCCCGATTATGTCATATGTGTCGGTCATAGAGGGCGCATTGACCTTATGTACGACGACATTCCTGACTTTTCCGAGCAACACACCGTGGGGGTCATCTTTCCCAACCACGCCCTAACGACGGTAAACAAGACTGACGACTACCTTGCCACGCTGATTATTGTCGATGCTTCGGTGCTCAGCGACCCTATGCTGCAAATCATCAAACAACTGCGCTACCGCTATGAACCGCACCCTTGCGTGAAACTCGACAAGCACGAATACAAGATAATAATGAATGTGGTAGAAGGGATGCGCGAGATTGTGCGCCTCGAACTACCTGACCGCAAAATGTTGATGCTGCGATTGTTGGAGTTCTTCCTGCGGCTGCTCAGCCAGTATCGGACACGCAAACTGAATGAAACCAATATCGACAAACGGGTCAGCGCCCAGTTCCATGCCGACCTCGCCAAGCATTTCCGTCAGCATCGCGATGTGGGATTCTACGCAGCGAAAGCCTGCCTTTCTGCCAAGCATTTCAGCACCGTCATCAAGCAGGAAACTGGGCACACTGCCACCCACTGGATACATTCTCGGATTGTGGCGGAGGCCAAGATGCTCCTGCATATACGGCGCGACCTCACCGTACAAGCCATCGCCGACATGCTGGGCTTCGACGAGCAAGCCACCTTCAGCCGCTACTTCCGCCGCGAGACGGGAATGTCGCCCACCGAATTTCGTGAAAGGGGATGATAATGTATTAAGGCTGCCACTTCCCGCAGCGCACAATTTCAAATCGAAAAGTTAAAAGTTGATTATATGAGAAAAGAAGTTGACCCCAATGACTCGTCGCGCGGATTTGCCTTTGAATTGTGGAAAACGGCTGGTATGCCGAAGGTGACGATTTTCAAAACGTTCAATATTTCCAGATTGATAAAGATCGCCAAACGGAGCGGGATGAAGACCAACATGCTGATGTGCTGGTGCATCGGACATGCGGCCAGCGGCATCGAGGAGTTCTATACGCTGCCTGTTGGTGGACATTTGTGGCAGTACGATCGTTTGGCTGTCAACATTGTCGTGAAGACCGCGAACGGTGCCGCCCACCTCTGCGATATTCCCTATTCGGAGGATATTCATCAGTTCAACGAAGCCTACTTGCGTCTGACCCGACAGGTGCACGACACGAACGAAGACCACCTTTTAGGTGACGAATACATGGCCGTTAACACTTCGACCTTGGCGGAGTGCGAGATCGACGGTGTGGCGAGTGTTTATTCCGAACTGTTCACCAATCCCTTCTTGGCTTGGGGCAAATACCGTCGTGGGCTCTTCAAAACGACATTGCCCATCTCGTTCCAGTTCCACCACGCCCAAATGGACGGTTTCGAAGCCGGACGTTTCCTCAACGGGCTGCAAGAGGTTATTAACAATCTCAAAATAGTATGAACTGATTAAAAGAGGTGAGGCCTTATAATGTGTTATACACAGGCAATAGTTAGACAGAGCGTCATGCCAGATGCAAGAGGCGCGCCAACAGGCGCAATGAACACCATACAAGCGGAGCGCAGTATGGTGTTCATTGCACTGCGTGCCTGACGCCTCTCCGAGGCTTTCAACTTACCCCCAAACAATACCCCAAAAAAATATTTTCAACCAACTGCAACCTTTCACTTTCCTGTGTCCTAGTAATAGAAATAGTTATATTTTTGCCGCGTTTTTTGCGGTCATGGTGTTAATGGACTTCGCATCATGATTAGCGATGACGTGAATAAGTAAAAAACAGAAGTCCCAATATCTTTATAATGAATAGTGTTGATGTTGGCAGTCCTTGGGTTTTCTCCGAAGGTTTAGCTGCCGTGATTATCAAAAACCATTGGGGTTATATCAATCGAAATGGAAATGTTGAAATTGAGCCGAAGTTTACTGACGCAGCCGGCTTCTCCGAAGGGCTGGCAGCAGTGGCGGTAAACAAAAAATATGGATTTATCGACCGATACGGCAAGATGGTGATAGAGCCACAATACGACTTTGCCATGGCTTTTTCCGAGGGGCTGGCGACCGTTCAGATCGGGAACCAACTCCAAATCATTGACAAGACCGGCACTGTGGTTGCTGATTTTGGAGAGAAATACACTGATGTGTCGCAGTTCTCATGCGGACTGGCTTCTGTCGAGGTTGATTTCAGCAAATGCGGCTTTATTGACCGTTCGGGAAAGATGGTGATTGAACCGAAATTCTATATTGTGCTCCCATTCATCGATGGTTTGGCATTGGTGACCCTGACTGAGGACGGCAAAAGTGGCTTCATTGACACTACGGGACGTTTTGTTATAGAACCTCAATTCGACGAAGCGGAGTCTTTCTCCGAAGGGGTGGCTCCTGTCAAGAAAGATGGCAGTTGGAGTTTCATTGACAAGAATGGGGTAGAGGTGAGTCGGCTTGGCGACCGGTTCGATTATGTCATGCCTCTTTCCGAAGGATACTCTCAAGTGAAGATGGGCGAGAAGTATGGAATCATCGACAAACAGGGCAACTTGTTGGTGGATGCAAAATTCGACAGATTGAACATCTTTTCCGAAGGGCTTGCTTACGCCAGAATCGGTGACACGCACGGTTACATCAATTACTCGGGCAGCTTCGCATTCCAAAAGCCCGTGACCAAACCGACACTCATAGACAAACTGCGTGGCCGCAAGGATTGGCTCCGCTGGTGAACGACAAGTTCCAGAAGCCGATACGAAAGAGATGGAAAAAAAGCACATTGAATGCCACTATTCGGTCCGGAACAACCAGTGCATCGAAAAGAGGTGCCCGTTTTCGTCTATGTGATTTACATGCAAAAGATTGGTGGGCAACATGCCGGAGGCATGAGACGCACCGACAGGCGCAATTAACACCACACAAGCGCGATAGCGCGAAGTGTGGTGTATGCGATGCGCACGTGCTAAGAGCATCTCGGAGAGATGCGAGTGGCTAGGCAGGATGACTGCGCAAGTGAGATGTCGCATATCTCCGATCGCACCAAAGTGTATCGTGGCGAAGACTACAAGGAGGGCATAAACGATTTCGGCGAGCGTTGTCGTTATTTTACCGTTTTAGGACGGATTTTGTGGTATTCGATATTTCTTTCCTTGACCCAACCTTGAATGAAAAACCAACCGTCCGCACCCCAGAATGAGTTTCCAATTGGCCACCATCTTGGAGGCGTTTTGAAAACGAACGGTTTGCCAAGTTTACCTGATGTGTAATCGTAAGGGTAGATATAAACATTGCCTACCGCACTTTCAAAAGGCGGGTCCCAATGCATGACATCTGTATAATAACCGGCCAACAGGTGGTCTGTTGACAAAGACAGCCCGCAAGCCTCTATATGTGTTGTATCGTTGCGTGTACGTGTGAAGCAGTAATCTCCCATGCCCATCTCAATAATTTCACTGCCCTCAAAGTGGTAAAAGCCACATTCTTCCATGCATTCTTCAAAACTGAATCCTATTTCTTTGGCCCATTCGCGTACAATAGAAGAATCTTTTTTATCGGGAGTGCGCTCGGAACGTATCATTTGGTACTGTTCCTTGACCAGTGAGGCTGCCTCGAATGTGGCCTCACTTATCCTGACATCCTCCCACACTATTCCGTTTTGTGTCACCTCAACAGCCTGTTCCACAAAGGCTGTGTCCGTTAGAGGGATGGTGTCAGTGATATAAGTGTATTCCTCAAGAATGTCGGAAACATTTTTGTTGTAAACAGTTACCTTTTGACCATACCCGTAAAGGGATATACAGAGAAGACAGCAGAACAGAATTTTTTTAACCATAGCTTATTAAATTTCAACATTGCAAAAATATAAAATTCTAACATTAGGATACAGAAAAGCCAAAAGGTTGCAGTTTGTCTTGATTTTTTGTTTTGCACTTATCTTACCTCCACTTTGTGAACAAAGAATTTCTCAAATAAAATAGTATTTTTGCCGCAAAAACATATTATGAACCACGAAGAATGTTTGATTTGCGGGGCACCGCTGGAGTATCTTGAACAGGACACGCTGATGGAATGCGTGATATGCCACAAGAAGGAGAACAGCAAGACCCGCTGCGTTAACGGCCATTACGTCTGCTCGGAATGCCACACGGCGGGGATGGACACCATCATCGGCCTCTGTTTAGCAGAATCGTCGAGAAATCCCGTCGAAATCATCAACAAGATGATGGAGTTGCCGTTCTGCCACATGCACGGTCCGGAGCACCATGTGATGGTGGGTACCGCGCTGCTGACGGCGTACAAGAATGCCGGAGGGGAGATCGATCTGCCCAAAGCCCTTGCGGAAATGATGAACCGTGGCAAACAGGTTCCAGGAGGAGCATGCGGTTTCTGGGGCGCCTGTGGTGCGGGAATCAGTTCGGGTATGTTCGTCTCTATTATCGCAAAGTCCACCCCTTTGTCGCAAGAACTTTTCTCTCTGCCGCACTGGATGACGGCCAAATCGCTAAGCGAAATCGGTAACATCGGCGGTCCGCGCTGCTGCAAACGCGACTCCTACCTCTCCATCCTCTCCGCCATAGACTTCGTGAGGGAGTATTTCGGCATTGAGATGGAAAAACCACATGTTGTCTGCCGCTATTCGGCCCGAAACAATCAGTGCATCGGAAAGAGGTGCCCGTTTTCGCATTCTGTGTGAGACGTTGTATTTTTGCAGTTCTTGCGGAAAATTTATAATTAAAATAGAAAATGATGAAGAAAATAACGATTATTGATGGAGGCCCGCGAAAGTATCGTGAAGAGCATTGGCAACAGGATTTGCAGAATGCTTTTGACGCAGGGAAAAGAATGGCTAGCCTATTTTAAGATTTGAAGAAAAGCACCCTGACCACTATGGATTTCAACAACAAAATTGCCGTTATCACTGGAGGTACTCAAGGTATCGGACGATGCATCGCCGAAGAGTTTCAAAAGGCCGGAGCCACCGTTTGTGTCATCGACAAACAAGCGGGCAACCACTTCGTTGGCGACCTTGCCGACAAGAATGTGTTGGAGCGATTCGCCCAAGAGGTGATTGCGAAGCATGGTCGCGTGGATTACTTAGTCAACAACGCCCTGCCGCTGATGAAGGGGATTGCGGAATGCAGCTACGAGGAGTTCCAGTATGCCCTGAGCGTGGGAGTGACGGCCCCGTTCTACCTTGCCAAGCTCTTTGCCCCGCACTTTACGGAGGGTGCTGCCATCGTCAACATTTCCTCGTCGCGAGACCGTATGAGTCAGCCGCAAACCGAGAGCTACACGGCCGCCAAGGGTGGCATCGCCGCTCTGACCCACGCGTTGGCGGTCAGCTTGGCAGGAAAAGTGCGCGTCAATTCCATCTCCCCAGGTTGGATTGACACTCAATACACCGTTTATGAAGGTCCCGACGCCGTGCAGCAGCCTGCGGGCCGTGTGGGTAATCCCTTAGACATCGCCAACATGGTGCTGTATCTTTGCTCCGACAAGGCCGGTTTCATCACCGGCGAGAACATCTGCATCGACGGAGGAATGACCCGCCAGATGATCTACCACGGGGATAACGGATGGAGGTTGCAATAAACGGCGGTACATAACGGCTTTGCCTCTAGCGGCGGCAGCGACGTGAAGGATTCCTACAACGACCTCAAGAAGGCGTATCCGCAGTACAATTGGGGAGAGAGTCGGTTGATGAATGAATAACCATAGTAGGGCTGTCGCAATGCGGCAGCCCTACAACGCAATGCGGCAGCCCTACGGCGCAAGGATTGGCTGTGATTATTTTATATTTTCAAATACAAATACTCCGCATATTTTTATATTTCAAACTATGAAAATCAATCATTTATTTGTAGTTTCAAATATAAATCGTATCTTTGCAGCGTCATTATAATTGTGCGTTATTATGGATACTTCTGAATTACAGCCTCTTTTCGACAAATATCACCGCAAGTTAGCCAAAATCGACCTGCGTTTCAAGCGATACCTTTACTCGCAAATCAACTGGAACGCCCGCTTCATAGGCATCAAGGGACCTCGTGGCGTGGGTAAGACCACCATGCTTCTCCAAAACATTCTGGAACAGTATCCTGACATTGACCAGACGCTCTATGCTTCGCTTGACGACCTTTGGTTTGCCTCGCATTCCCTAATCGATCTCGTGGACTGGGCATGGCAGCACGGCATTATGAGGCTTTACCTCGACGAGGTACACCGCTACGACCAATGGTCTATCACCTTGAAGAATATCTACGACGACTACCCTGACATGAGTATCGTCTATACCAGCAGTTCTCTTCTCATCATGGACAACGCCAAGGTTGACCTTTCGCGCCGGCAAACGGTTTACACACTCTACGGCATGTCTTTCCGTGAATATCTCGAACTTGAGGGTGTGATTGACCTCGAAGCCATTCCGCTCGAAGACCTTCTCCAAAACCACGTAAGCCACGCCATGCGGATAACCAACACCATTAAGGTGGCTCCTCTGTTCGAGACCTATTTGCGTCATGGTTATTATCCCTTCTATCGTGAGTCGATTGAAGATTTTCCTATCCGCCTTCGCGAGACTGTGTCGGTGGTTATCGATAACGACTTGCCTGCCGTTGAAAAAGTGACGTTCGAAACGCTCCATAAGGTGAAACGCTTGCTGATGATTATCAGTGAGAGGGTTCCGTTCGAGCCCAACATGTCCGAACTATGGAAGCAGCTCGACACCAATAACGAGCTGGGGCTGAGAATGCTTTATGCCCTCGACAAAGCCCAGATTCTCGGGTTGCTTACTGCCAAAGCCAAGAACTACAAACAACTGCTAAAACCCGACAAGATTTTCTTGGGCAATGCAAACTTGATGCACGTTCTTTGTTCACACGTTGACAAAGGCAACGAGCGCGAAACGTTCTTCTACAGCCAGCTCATTGTGAATAGCCAGGCGAGATACCCCAAACAAGGAGATTTCCTTATTGACGACAAATATCTGTTTGAAGTAGGCGGGAAAGGCAAGACATTTGAACAAATTGCCGATGTGCCCAACAGTTTCCTTGCCGTCGATGACACGGAGGTCGGTCATGGAAACCGCATTCCCCTTTGGATGTTCGGACTGCTGTATTAATTAACGCCATTTGTACACTGCCAGGTTGTTCAGGAAGGGCAAGATGAAGGGGTAGAGCTTCGAGCCGATTCCGCTTTACGAGGTGTTTGAAGACCTTGGCTTCGAACATTATTCCGAAAAGGTGGCTGAGGCTGAATATCATACCTAATTCTACCGTACGGTGATGAAACAGGCCGAGGGAGAAGTTCACGGAAAATAATCAGGATATAAAATTAATGTAAGAAAGGAGTAAACATGATTCACGGACACGAAGTCCTTGATATGATGCAGGGACACAGCTATTCAGAAAAGAGCCTCTTGGAGGCCATTATCGAAAAATTCGGCGCTGACGCACGTTTCTATACCTGCAGTGCCGAAAACCTCACGGCGCAGGGTTTGATTGATTTCCTGAAGGAACACGGCAAATTCAAGCCTATGGGTGATGGATTTACTGTTGACACAACAAAGGTGTGCGAAAACGATTAGTAAACATTCCGCAACTCAGGCAAAGCCTTGGGTTGCGGAATTTTTTGTAACTTTGCCGTGAAGTTTTAATACGAATATGAGACGAAAAGACAGAGAGAAGCCCTACAAGAGATTGTTACCATTGGTACACCGCCAAACGGTTGTTCAGGAAGGGTAGGAAAAAGGCGAAGAGTTTTGCCCGTATCGAATATTTCTTCATCTCCTCGTTGTAGCTTTTTTCCGAAAGCAAGGTCATTCGTGGCTCCAATTCAAGGTATTCTTTGCCCGACTTGGTTCCCCAGTGGAATTGGGCGTTGGTGTGCTTTACGGCATCGTGGTGTTTGGTGTTTCTGCCCAGAATAGGGTGGTGCAGTTCGGCCAGCAGATAGCCATGCTTGAACGAGTCGCACAACATGTTCAGGCAGGTTTTCACCTGTTCTTTTGTGAAATATTCCAACACACCCTCCATTACGATAATGTTGGTGGAGCGCTGTGGCAATCCCTTTGTCCAGTTCGATTCAAGGGCACTTCCCTCCTTCATCACACAACGCTCGCGGTCGTTGCAAACCTTGCGGCGAACCGCAAGAATGTCGGGCAGGTCAACATCGTACCACATAATCTGCCCATTGTCAACCTGCACAAACTTGTCGTCGAAGCCACAACCCAAGTTGACACACAACGCATCGGGGTGTCGACAGATGAGCTTCTCCAACTGGTTCTTGTACATGATGGTTCGTGCCACAACTCCTTCGTGCGACATGAAAGGGTCGTATTGGCTGACATCTACACCCAAAGTGTCAATAATTTCCTTTGCCAAATCATCTTTGATTCTGGCATTCGGGCGCATTGTCTCGCTAGCTCTGATAGCCAGTGTAATCAATGCGGTTTCTTGAATATCACCTATTTGTAAATCCATATTATCATTATTTAATGATTATTTGACTCTATCGTTTCTGAGGACAAAAATAGTATCTCCCGATTACGTGGATTATCCTCAATAGTGGGGATTTTAAGGTGGGGATTACTCAATTATTATCAAACATTTTTTTGTACTTTTGCCGTCGGATTCGGGTTCTCACTGATTAATAGGGAATCCTTTGTAAATCAATGACTATGCTGCAACAAATTAACTTCGTAGAGATTTTCAGTTCGTTTATCGTGATGTTCGCCATCATCGATATATTGGGTTCCATCCCGATCTTTATGAGCATCCGCGAGAAGAATCAAGACATCAAGGCGGTGCAGGCTTGCCTCACGGCTTTGGGCCTCTTCCTGGTCTTCTTCTTCGCTGGCGATGCGCTTTTCCGGCTTTTCGGTATCAACGAGGCCTCGTTCGCAGTGGCGGGTTCGTTGGTGTTGTTCATCCTCGCGGTGGAGATGGTTTTGGGGCGCGACATCATCAAAAACGAGCCTAATAGCGGCGGAGCAAGCATTGTGCCAGTGGCGTTCCCCCTCATTGCCGGTCCCGGTGCCATCACGGCCCTGCTCTCCCTCCGCGCCGACTACGCCGTGATCAACATCCTGATTGGTCTGCTCCTGAACATCATCCTCGACTACATCGTCATCCGCTATCTAGACAAAATCGAGAATCTGCTGGGAAAGAACCTCATCTTCATTATCCGTAAATTTTTCGGGGTCATCCTTCTCGCCATGGCCATTAACATGTTCGTCAACAATATCTTGGTGATCATTCATCAAGGTGTCTGAAATGTAGTTTTTTTATATTTTTGCCGCCAAATTTTTACGTTATGAAAAGAATATTGATCCTTACCATTATTTCAATGTTCGTGTTGGCGAGTTGCCATCAAAAGTCAACTGAAACTGGTTTTTGCACCGTAAAAGGCACCGTCAAGGGCTTAAAAGATGGCACAAAACTTGAATTGCAGGACGAGTTCCATCATTTTGAAATTGTAGGGAAGGGGGTGGTGAAGAACGGGACCTTCGAGATTCACCCGAACGTTTCGGCACCCACCCATGTGTATCTCTATACGAAAGACAATGAACAGTTGAAAGACTTTATTCTGGAGCCAGGAACCATTCTCGTGGAGGTGGATGCCAACGATGAGGATGATTACAGCACCGGGGCCACGGGTACCCCTTCCAACGACCTCGACCACAGGCATTGGGAACTTTATGACCGTGGAGACAAAGCGGCAGCCAATGCCCTGATGGATTCGATTCTAAATGCCGAGCAAACCGGAGCGTTGGCTCTGGATTATGCCCACAACTGGTGCGACTCTACGGCACAGGCACTGGGAACCTTAGACCGTTTGTCGCCCGAACTGGCAAAGTTGGACTTTGTCACCGAATTCAGGGACGATCTGACGCGCCGCTTGAAGACCGAAGCCGGGGGGAAATACATCGACATGGAATATCCCGATGTGAATGGCAAGTCCATCCGTTTGAGCTCAGTGGTGAATAACCCGAGCAACCATTACGTTCTTGTCGATTTCTGGGCCACTTGGTGTGGTGGATGCGTGAAAAGCGTACCGCAAGTTGTGGAAATCTACGCTAAATATCACCAAAAAGGTCTTGAGATCTATGGTGTTTCCATGGATCCTAAAGGCCGTTTTGATATTTGGAAAACTTTTCTTGCAAAAAACAAGATGACATGGATCAATGTGTGCGATTTCAACGGAGGAGGAAAAGAGAACAGCAAGGCCTGGTATGATTACGCCCTTCCCGGCATCCCAACAACATTGTTGATCGATTGTCAGACGGGGAAGATCATCGTCCGTGGCAATCTTGACGCCATAGAGGCGAAACTTGCTGAGTTGCTGCCATAGTGAGACTCTGTCATTTTGCATTGTGTAGAATAGAAAATGTTTAACTGTAATTTCTTAAAAACCAGATATTTTATGCAAGATAATAACACTGCCGACCGTTCCCGAAAAATCATTCGCACCAGCGTCATTGGCATTGTGGCCAATGTGCTGCTGGCGGCGTTCAAAGCCGCGGTGGGACTGTTAGCCAGCTCTGTAGCCATCGTGATGGACGCGGTGAACAACCTCAGTGATGCACTGTCGAGTGTGATCACCATCGTGGGAACAAAGCTCTCCGCGCTACCCGCCGACCGCAAACACCCCTTCGGATATGGCCGTATCGAGTATTTCAGCGCCATCATTATCGCTGTCATTGTCCTCTCGGCAGGTATCACCTCGCTGATTGAGTCGGTGAAGAAGATTTTCGAACCGACGACCCCGGAATACACCACCGTGACGCTCGTGGTCATCATCGTGGCCATCGTGGTGAAACTGCTGCTGGGCCGTTTCGTGAAGAAGCAGGGCGAAAAGCTGAAGAGCGACGCTCTGATAGCTTCTGGCTCCGACGCCCTTTTCGACGCCATCATCACACTCTCAACACTCGTCTCCGCTGGCATCATGCTGTTGTGGAATGTCTCGATTGACGGCTACCTCGGCGCACTGATCTCGTTGGTCATCATCAAGGCCGGTGTTGAAATGCTGGCATCGCCCGTCAACGAGCTGTTAGGCGCACGGGTATCGGAAGAGCTGGTACACGATATCAAGCAAGAAGTGATGGAATTCGAAGGCGTGCACGGTGTTTACGACATCATCCTGCACAATTACGGTCCCGAAGTGATGATTGGCTCGCTGCACATCAGCGTTGATGACACGATGGATGCATACCAGCTTCACGGACTCTCACGTCGCATCTCCGGGAAGATGTACATGCTACATGGCATCATCATGACCGTGGGCGTGTATGCCGTTGCCACTGGCAACAACAAGCGCACGGAACTGCAAAACACGGTCTTGAAGGCGCTCAGCCAGCATCAGGAGATCGTTCAGATACATGCATTCTACTATTTCGAGAAGGAGAACCTCGTTACGGTGGATGTCGTTCCCGACTATGCGGTCCACGACGAGAAAGCCTTCTGCCACCAGCTCATCACCGAGCTGAAAGCTCTCCTGCCTGACGTGGAGGTGAGCGTGGTGATCGACCACAATTACAGTGAATAGCGGGGCCTAACTCGTGAATGTGCGATAATCTATAAGAAATAACCTCTGCCATTTCCAAAAATATTGTGTATTTTTGCCGCTTCTAAAGCGAATATTCTCGAATCATTTATGATAAGTAGGAAATGGATTGGCGATTTGGTGGAGCCAAGGAAAGAGGGCACTCTCTTCCGGGCTTACGATTATCTGATGATTGTGGCTATCATCGTCGGTACGGTGCCACTGCTTTACCGCGAGCAGATAAGGCTGTTTTGGTATTTTGACATCATCTCCGGCGCCATCTATCTGGTGGATTATATCCTTCGCTGGATTACCTGCGACCTTCGCTCCGACAAACCCAAATGGAAGGCCTTCCTCCTCTATCCGTTTACTCCGATGGCCATTCTGGACCTTCTATCCATCTTGCCCACCTTCAATTTGCTGGCACCAGCCTACAAACTGACCAAGGCGATGCGCCTGCTCAAGATCCTTCGCTTTACCAGGATAGTCTATTACATTGGCCCGTTGGATATATTCGTTTCGGTGATAAAGAAGCAGTGGAAACTGCTGATGGCTGTCATGTTGGTGGCCTTTTTCGTCATCCTTATCACCGCCATTGTCATCTTCCAGTCAGAACATGAAATAGACCCCGTGACAGGGGAGTACGTCTTCAAGAGTTTTTATGATGCCTTCTATTGGGCTGCGATCACGCTGACTACGGTGGGCTACGGTGATCTGTATCCCGTATCGAATCTGGGCAAAACCCTCAGCATCATCTCTTCGCTCTTTGGGATTGCCACCATCGCCTTGCCATCAAGTATCATCACCGCCGGCTATATGCAGGAGTTGAACCGCCGCGTGAAGGCAAAAAACGGGGATCAGGAGAAACATTTTGGAAATGATGAACATTCAAGCATGTAGCAACAGTATGCAGATTACAAGATAACGAAGAAACAACAGCAAATATGAAAGAAATTTACATCAATGTCGAGAACGAAAGCGATATTTATAGCACTTTTGGCGGTCCAGGTGATTTAAACAGTGAGTTTGTGGACTATGTGATCGGCAAACTGAAAGAATCCGAGAAACTCGATCCGGTGCAGCTCATCTTTCAGTCGCGCGAGCCTCTGGACGAGCAGCGCGTGCGCGACTCTATCAGCATGTGGGTCAAAAACGAAAAGCATGAGCTTAAACGCGAGGAGCACACTTCCAAACTCCGCCAAATGTGGATGTTGGCTATCGGTGTGGTTTTCGTGGCTCTCAGCATCGCAGTGGAACTGATAGTTAGCGAGTTTTCGTTTACCATCCTCTCTACCATCGGCGCTTTTGCCTTATGGGAGGCCGCCAATCTGTGGATTGTGGAAACCCCGCAACTGCGCCTCCGCAGACTCTTTGTGAAGCACATGAACGAAAACTATACTGTCATTTTCAAAACGATGAATGAGGAAGAGTGATTTTTGAAACTTCTGCTATGAAATACAAGCCAACTGCCGTTCTGTTCGTATTCATGATGCTGGTGAGCCTCTGCCAAGCCCAAGAAGAGTTGCCCGATTTTCCCGCCGACCGTCCCGGGAACACTTGGTTTGCCGAAGTGCTTCCGCATCACAAAGTGTCTTGGGAAAACGGTTTCGGCTTTGAATCATCACCCGACGGATCGCACACCATCACGCTGACCAGCACGATTGTCCGCTATGGTATTTTCCGGAATGTGGAACTGCGCATCGGAACGGATTTCTTGCTGTACAATGACGGGCCGGGTTCGAAATACAACTTCGGCATTGCGCCGCTTACCATCGGGACAAAAATCAGAGTGTATGAGAGTCAGAACTGGCTCCCGTCCGTCGGATTCTTGGCCGAGATCCAATTGCCGCATGTCGGCTCGAAGGAGTTGGTTCCGCCGCATCTTGCCCCTTCAATGTACCTCATATTCGACCATGAGATAACCGATTGGTTCTCATTGGCTTACAATGCCGGTGCGGTCTGGGACGGCGAAACGGCCACCCCGCAAGCGTACTTGTCGTTGGCGCTCTGGTTCAACATTACGGACAATGTGGGGGCTTTTGTCGAGACCTACAACTACCTCCATCCCGACGAAAACCAGTACATGACCGACTTCGGCTTCACGTGGATGCCTTCACGGCGCGTTCAGCTCGATGTCAGTTGCGATTTTGATTTGCTGAACTTCGGCAAGTATTACGCCGTTGGTGGCGGGGTGGCTTGGATGATTAACTAAAGACAAATTATGGCAATGAATAAAGATAACATACAGAACGAAAAAAACGCCCGGACGGTGCACTCCACCGAACTGGTGCGCACCAGCCAGAGCTGGGATGGTGTGGAGTTGCCCGACTACCTGCAGGGCCGCCCCGAAATAGTGGCTGTGAAGTACGAGATCCCCGCTGGGCAGCGGCTTGGCTGGCACCATCACCCCGTGATGAATCACGGCATACTGGTGCAAGGAGAGCTGACCATTGTCAGCCTGGACGGTACGGAGAAGGTTGTGCATGAGGGCGAGGCCGTTGTGGAGATGGTGAACACCATCCACCATGGAGAGAACCGGGGTGCCAAACCCGTTCTCCTCTACATGTTCTACCTCACACAGGAGGGTGTGCCCCTCTCTGTGCAGCACCCGGAAATTCCTTTGGATTAACATAAAAAAAATACAAGAATGAAAAAGATCATGCAATGGGTGCTCGCCGCCACCCTTATCTGCGGCGCAATCCTCTTCGCAGGATGCGATAAGGACAACGTTTCGAACCTCGATGAGAAGATTATCGGTAGGTGGATGTCACTTGACGTCGATGGCCAGTCTGTGCTGACTGACGAAAAGTCCGTCTATGATTTTGTTTCCTCGACCAAAGCCTACGTGAGCTTGCCTGCCAAATTATCTCAGGGCGAGGACCCCGATTGGTACCTCCCGGTCGGAATAGATGTCGTCATTAAAGGCAAAAAGATGACGCTCACGTATAATCTTAACGAGAATACTAAAGTGGTTGAGGTGTTCAATGTTACAGCCATTGATGACAGCATGTTCACGGCAAACCACAAAATAACCGTAACGGAAAACGGCGAGGAGGTGCTCTCCAACGAAGGCGACATCCGCTTTGTCAAGGTCACCGACTACCACATGCAGGACATTCTCGGCACTTGGGAATGTAAGGGAATCACGGGTAGTCAGACCCACAACGACGACAACGCCCGATTGGAGTTTCATTCCGACGGAAGCTACAAATACTACCGTAAAGATAACGCTGGCGAGTGGAATCTCGTGACAAACCGCGAGATTGACGAATTCTTCATTGCAGGAACCCTCTTGGTCACCCGTTGGAAAGAGGTTGGTGGTCCGCTGGAGTATGAAAGCTGGGAAATTGAGAACATTGACGGCGACCAGATGAACTGGTCGGCGCTGCGCCAACTTCCCGACGGTCTCCGCTATCGCCAAGGCGTGAAATGGCAGAAGGTGGAGTAGGAGGAGGAATTCTCCGTTAGATCAACGCATCGGTATCCTCTTTTTCCACGTCTGGGATAAGCCGTTTCACCGGCTTGAAGTCGTAGAAGAAGCGGCTGGCGATGACGCGTATGACGGTGTAGCTGGGGATAGCGATGAGCATACCCACTGCACCGCCGATGTGTCCGGCGATGAGCAGCACGACAAAGATCTCCAGCGGGTTGGCCTTGATGCTCGTGGAATAGATGAGCGGCTGGTAGATGAAAGCGTCCACCATCTGGGTGGCCAGCATGATGCCGAGGACAATCAGGGCGAACAGCCAGATGTTCACGTTCAGTCCGACGCCGGCACCGTATTTCAGGATGACGCAGAGCAACACTCCAAGAACCTCGCCAATCAGCGGACCCACGTAAGGGATGATGTTCAGCAGGCCAGAAATGAAAGCGATGCCGAGGGCGTAGTCGAAACCGATACGGGCAATCAGCCAGAGTCCCAGCCAGTTGAGCAGTACCACACCGAGAACTTCGATAATCAATCCCACAAAATAGCGGGAGAGCAGGTGTTCGATGTCAAGAATGGTCTTCATTACCCTGTCTTCGATACTGTCGGGAACCATTGCACCCACAATCCGACCAAAAAGCGTGTCGTCTTTAATGAAGAAGAAGGAGATGAAGACGACAGCGAAGATTCCGACGGCGATGCCCGCCACAGCGGAAGCCACGGAACCCAAAATGCCGGAAATGTTCGTCAAATCAATCACATCGGTCACTTGCTGAATCAGCAGCTGTGCACCATCGAAATCTTCTCCCACCCACGGAATCACTTGGATGATCCAACCGTTGGCTTCGTCGATGATGTTGTAACCGCCTGTCGACTCTTGCGATTTCATAAAAGAGGCCTCCCCGATGATGCTGGTGACCACGGGAATCACTTGCCAGACAAGCAGAAGCAATATGGCAAAGATGAAGACAAGGGTGATGACAGCCAATGCTGGATCAGGCAGCGATTTCCCCTTGAATTTGATTTTCCGTAGCAAACGAACCAGGGGCTGACCTATCAGCGAAACCACGAAGGCTATGAGAATGTAGGCAAGCACGTTGCTGAAATAGAAGCAAGCCACTGCGGCAATGGCGATGGCACCGATAATAATAATGTATCGGGCAAGACGGTCGATACTGCGTTCGTTTTCCATATTGGGATAATGTTAATTTTGTTGAAAACAATGAAAGTGCAAAAGTACAAAAAACATTTTTTGCGAACAGAATAATAGTTTTTGTACTTTTGCACTTTACTCACTAAAAAAAATAGTTATGGAAAAAAGTACAAAAATTTGGCTCGTTATTTCGGGCGTGCTCCTTGTGGCACTGGGCATTATGTGCATTGCAAACCCTGAAGCAACCTTGTTTGCAACTGCTTGGCTGATAGGTTGTTTTACACTTGTTTCTGGTATCTCCAGATTGGTGTTCACATTCAGAACCGAGCGTTTTATGCCCAACAGCGGTACTCGCATGTTGTCTGCAATCTTGCAGATTCTCATCGGTATTATCTTCCTTTGCAACAACATCTTCGTTGCCATTTCCATTCCGATCGTCTGTGCTATGTGGGTGATTTTTGAGGGTGTCATCATCTTTATCCAAAGCTTCGACTTCAAGAAGGTCGGTTTCAGCAGCTGGTGGCTCCTGATGCTTCTCGGCATTGGAATCGCAGCACTCGGTATTCTTGGAATGTATAATTTGGAAGCCACGGGCTACATCGTAGCAATTCTGATCGGTGTCAGCATCATCGGAATCGGTCTTGCTTACCTGATCGCTTACTTTGGCATTCACAAATTCGACAAGGAAGTGGCCAGAATCGGCAAAGAATTTAAAGATATGATGCAGCAGCCTATTCCTGAACAAAAACCTGAACAAGAATAAAGATTTACTCTTTTGATACGAACCGCAGCTCTCGGGCTGCGGTTTTTTTTGTATCTTTGCCGCTTGAATCCTCTATTTGAAGTAAAAATATCGATGTACAAAGCAATCATTTTCGATCTCGACGGAACATTATACGACAAATCCGGGCTGGCAAGGCGCTTGGTGTTGAGTCAGCTGCGGAAGGGCGGCTTGGGAATGCTCAAACAGGAACGGAGCATTCGTAAAGAACTGCGCGGTTGCCACTTCGAAAGCGAAGAGGCCTTCTATGAAGCCTTTTTCGCCCGATTTTCTCGTCCGGAATTGGCCCGTAGATGGTATTTTGAGACCTATATGCCCGACATGGTGCGTCTTTTGCGACGACACTATCGTACGGCTCCTTGGGTGGAGACCGTCATCGCGGAGTGGCGTACGCATGGCCGAAAGGTGGTGGTCTTCTCCGACTATGGCTGTGTGCGGGAGAAATTGCAGGCCATCGGATTCAACCTCGATTGGGCGGATGCGCTTTTCGAAGCACCGGCGTTGGGTGGACTGAAACCCTGCAAGGAGTCGTTTGAGAAGATATGTCGGGAGATAGACGTGCAACCGTCAGAATGCCTGATGGTTGGAGACCGACAAGATACCGATGGCGACGGCGCAAGAAGCGTCGGGATGGCCTTCGAGTATGTTGCGAAAGCCGGTAAACCCAATTTGAAACCCTATTTAGAAAAATAACCGATGATGAAACAGAAGTCGCAGTTAATCCAGAAAGACCCTTATCTGAAGCCGTTTCGCGATGCTCTGCAGAAGCGGATGGAGCGTGCCGCGCTGCGTGAGTTGCAGCTCACCGACGGCAAAGCGCCGCTCTCCGATTTGGCCAACGGACACCTCTACTACGGTCTGCACAAAACGGACACGGGCTGGGTCTTCCGCGAGAAGGCTCCCAATGCCAATGCCATCTACCTTTTCGGCGACTTCTCCGACTGGAAAATCGAGCCCCATTTCGCGCTGAAACCCATCGGCAACGGCGACTGGGAGATCGAACTTCCCGATTTCGCCATCAAAAACGAGATGCTCTATAAGCTTTGGATGGTCTGGCCATCGGGCGCGGACGAGCGTCTGCCCGCCTACTGCCAGCGCGTGGTGCAGGACGATACCACGAAAGTCTTCAGCGCTCAGGTCTGGGAGACAGAACCTTACGTTTGGAAGAACCCGCTTCCTGCGAAGCCCGAACATCCGCTCATCTACGAGGCGCACGTCGGCATGTCGTCGCAGGAGGCCAAAATCTCCTCTTATCACGAGTTTCAAGAGACGGTGCTTCCACGCATTAAAACCTTGGGATACAATACAATACAGCTGATGGCCATTCAAGAGCATCCCTACTACGGCTCGTTCGGCTATCAGGTGTCGAACTTTTTTGCGCCTTCGTTCCGCTTCGGTACGCCCGAAGAGCTGATGGAACTCATTGATACGGCGCACGGTATGGGCATCTCCGTGATTCTCGATGTCATCCATTCGCACGCCGTGAAAAATGCGAAAGAGGGCATCGGCTATCTGGACGGCAGCGACCATCTGTACTTCCATCACGGCGAAAAAGGGCACCACAAGGTGTGGGATTCGCGCTGTTTCGACTATGGAAAGCCAGAAACCATCCAGTTTCTGCTCTCCAATCTGAAATATTGGCTGGAAAAGTTCCATTTCGACGGTTTCCGTTTCGACGGGGTGACCAGCATGTGCTATTTCGACCACGGTCTTGGGGTCGATTTCCTCAGCTATGACCAGTATTTCGACGGAAATGTGGATGAAGATGCCATCACCTACCTGACGTTGGCCAACAAACTGGTGCGCGAGGTGCGTCCCGATGCGATGACCATTGCCGAAGATGTGAGCGGAATGCCTGGAATGGCCTTCCCTGCGGAACAGGGCGGTGTCGGCTTCGATTTCCGCATGTCGATGGGCATTGCCGATTACTGGATCAAGACGTTGAAGACCCGCTCTGATGACGAGTGGGGGATGGGCGACATCTATTTCCGCATGACCGACAAGCGTCCCGAGGAGCAGACCATCAGCTACGTGGAGTGCCACGACCAAGCTTTGGTGGGTGACAAGACATTGATCTTCAGGATGATTGACAAGCAGATGTATGAGGCGATGTCCGTCCTTACGCCCGATTTGACAGTGGATAGGGGAGTGGCGTTGCACAAGATGATCCGCTTGGTGACCTTGACGCTTTGTTCTGGCGGCTACCTCAACTTCATGGGCAATGAATTCGGGCATCCGGAATGGATTGACTTCCCGCGCGAAGGCAACGGCTGGTCGTGCTATCACGCCCGTCGCCAGTGGAATTTGGCAGATGATGAGATGCTGAAATACAGCGGGTTAAACCGCTTCGACCGCGATATGATTCATTGCGTTACGAAAAACAGGCTTTTGGACAAACCGCCCGTGATGCTGTGCGACAACGACGGCGACAAAGTGCTGGCCTTCGAGCGCAACAACTGCCTTGTCGTCTTCAATTTCCATCCTGAAAAATCATTTTCGGATTATTCCATCTATTGCCAACCGGGTGATTATCAGATCATCCTCAATAGCGATGACCCCATTTACCACGGCTTCGGCAACGTGGATACGGCTATCACCTATCAGACAAATAACTATAAAGGAAAATCACGTCTGTTGCTCTATCTGCCCTCCCGCAGCGCCCTCATCTTTAGACGTAATTCCTAATATCTCATCATTTTACGCATTTGCGATGTAGAGACGATGTGCACATCGTCTCTACCGTTTATCGTAACCCTACCCCTTAAACTCTCAACCTTAAACCTTGAACTACAAGAAATCGCGGAAATCCTTCTCCTTCTTGTACTTCAGCACATCACGCAGCGTGGAGGACTTGACGTTGATGGTGAACGACCACCCCTTGCGGTAGCCGATCGGAATCCAGTTGAAGCTCATCTCCCAACAGTGCATGTCGCGGTAGAAGTCCAACGACGTGTACGACAGCGACTTCTGCACGAAATCGTAGCCCGTGTTGAATCCGAATTTCCACTTTTTGGTGATGTAAATCTCGCCTGATAGGTTGATCGTGTGTACGATGTTGTGTTTGTATGGCTTCAGCTCGACATCATGGTATAAGTAGCGGTAATATTCGAGGTTGTCGTTGATGCCGTAAGTGAAGGAGTAGTTGATGGTCAGCGACCAGGGCAGACGGTTTTTCTGCCGCTCGGGATCTTTAGATTTGAAGGTGTTCTGATCCAAACGGTAGTTCAACGAGACGCTGTATGAGCCTGAGGTAAAGCGCAATAAGCGGTGGTTGGCGTCCCATTCGGTGACGTTCACGCGGCGGCCCTCATTGTTGATACTGTAGGGGTCGAAAATGAAGCTGTAGGTGAGGTAGAGCTGTTTGAAGAGCGTGCTGCGGCCCGACATGGTGAGCAGAGACCAATTCAGTGAATCGGCGGCAAAATCGTAGTACATTGAGATGTTGAAGTTGTCGATGAGAGGGATCTTCTTGAGTCCGGTGATGGTGTCCTTGCGCGATCTCACCTTGATTTCCAGATTGTTGCCGAACGAAAGTTGCGCACGCGCCGTCATGCGTGTGGGACCGGAACCGAAGATGGAATTGTCGTAGTAATTGTACTCCACCAGCTCTCCGGTCATCGGGTTGACAAATTGCCCCGTGTTCTGCCCGTTGAGCTTCGGCTGGAAGGTGAAGTTCAGCGTCGGGGTGATGATGTGGCGGATGGCGTTCAGCCCACCCTTCTTGAAAATGTACATCACATACACCTTGGTGGTCAGGTTGGAGGAGATGTTCAAATCGTGTACCGCTCCGAATTGACGGTTGAAATACTGTACCAACTGCGGCGTTTCCGAAACGGTGGTGTCCCACATCATGTCGCGGGTGTAGTGCTGTAGATACCACTTTTCGGTAAACGTGATGGAGTTGTTCCAGTTGATGGTCTTAGCGATTTTGATGGGGCTGTTGATTTGGAAAGTGTGCATCATGCCTGTTTCAAATTGCTGCCACGTAATGGGTTGGAAAAACATCGAGTCGGTCGTGTTCACCTGACCCACCAATTGCGAATTCCACTTCATCGCGATATTGTCATACCATTTCAGCTTGCCGATTTTGTCTTTCTTGCGGAAAGGATAGAATTGCGCCACCGACATGTTGATGTTCGGCAATTTTAAGTTAATGGTGTGGTTTCCAGTGTTTTGGGAGTAAGAGATACCGGCGTCGAGGAAGAAGAAATCGGCAGCGGAGGTGGAGAAGGTGACAGTTGAGGTGAACTGGTTAGAGAGGTAGTCGCTGGCGGAGGTCATGTTGTACTTGGCGTAGTTTGCGCTCTGCATGTCGATGTGGGCGTTGAAGCGGGTGGTAGGATGCGACTTGTTGTCCTGTTTGTGGTCCCAGTAAATCTTGAAACTATTGGATCTCTTGAAGTTAGCCGTGTCGATACGGTCGCCCGTGAGCGTGCGGGCGAAGGCGAGTTCCACCTGTCCGGTACACATGTAGCGGAACACGTAGTTCGACCTGGCCTTGAGTGCCCAGCTGCCGCGTGTGTAGATGTCTCCCGAAAGCAGCAGGTCGATGTTGTCGTTGATGGCAAAATAGAAACCGAGGTCGCGGAGGTAGAAACCCTGCGTGTTCGACTGTCCGAAAGAGGGCATCACCAAACCCGATTTGTGCTGGGCATCTAAAGGGAAGAAGCCGAAGGGGATGGCTAACGGCGTCGGCACACCCGTGAAACTGAGGTAGGCAGGACCGATGAGAATCTTGTCGTGCTGGATCACCTTGGCCTTGGAAAAGGCGATTTCGAAGTGCGGGTCGCCCAACTCGCAGGTGGTGTACTTACCGCGCTTGATGTAGGCTACGTTGTCGCCCATCTTCTTCACCTGCTCGCCGTGGATGTAACCGTCGTCCTGCGTGGTGATGACGTGCGAGATTTTGCCCTTCTTGGTGGTGAAGTTGTACTTGATTTCGCGGGCGTTGTAGCTGTCGCTTCCTTGCATAAAGACCGGCGTGCCGTACAACCTGCCGTTCGAGTCGGCCACACCGCAGGCGTATAACTCGTTGTTTTTGAAGTCGATTTCGATGTAATCGGCACGCAGCTCCATGTCCTCGTATTTCACCACCGCATCACCGAAAAGGTAGGTGAAACGGTTTTGCAGGTCGTTGACCACCGAGTCCTTCGCGCTGTATTCCACGATGGAGGTGATGGCATTGCGTGAAATCACCTTCGGATTATGGGAAGATGTGACCGTAGAATCCGCTAATTCGGTTACTGGAATGGCCCGTCGGTTGGTGTCCGCCGTGCTTCTTACAGGCCGCCGCGATCTAATGTCCTGCGCTGGTGCTACAATGCACAACACACTGAAAATGAACGCTATAAATAGCCTCCAAAAATATGAAAAATCCAGTGTGTATATTTTTTTAATCAACGAGCGATTTCTTTAGTCAATAATTATAATTTTGCACGGAAAAAGCGGCAAAAATAATCAAAATATCGAAAGCGATGAACTCGAAATTGTTTTTCTTAGTATATTTGTTCATAACTATTTTGGCATTCCCCGTAACTGCCCAGAAAGACGGCAAAACTTTCAAGGTGGTGATCGATGCAGGACACGGCGGGAAGGATCCGGGATGCCTTGGCTCATATACGAAAGAAAAAGATGTTGCCCTCAATGTAGCGTTGAAAACTGGTAAGCTGATTACTGATAACTGCCCGAATGTCAAGGTGATATACACGCGAAGCACGGATGTTTTTGTGGAACTCTACCGTCGTGCAAAAATCGCTAACGATAACCATGCCGACCTTTTCATCTCTTTCCACTGCAATGCCAACGACAACCACGGCGCACACGGGGTGGAGACCTACGTGATGGGACTTCACAAGAGCGAGGCCAACTTGGCGGTGGCGCGCGCCGAGAATGCCGCAATGTTGATGGAAAAAGACTACGAGAAGAACTATGGCGGCTTCAACCCCAATTCTCCGGAATCCGCGGTGATGTTCTCCCTCTATTCCTCTGCTTATCTCAACAATTCCATCCTGTTGGCCGACAAAGTGCAGAAAAACTTGGTGGGCACCACGAAAATGTTGGATCGCGGCGTCAAACAGGCCGGTTATTGGGTGCTTTGGGCCGTTTCCATGCCCAGTATCCTCATCGAGATGGGCTTCCTATCCAATCCTACGGAGGAGAAATATCTCTCCGACGAGCAGCACAAGCAGGAGATCGCGAACGCCATATTCCAGGGTTTCGCCTCCTATTATACCCAAGTGACAGGCAATAAAGTCAATGTTGCCAACGTTAAACCCAAAGGAGATTCAGAAAAGTCGAACAATAATACAACCCAAAGTCATGATAACAACAATAATAATTCTATTGATAATCAATCTGATACGAAAGTATCTGTCGAGGAAACCCCAATAGTGAGCCCGCCGGCCGATCCCGACGACGTCCGCTTCATGGTGCAATTTATGGCACTTCCTGATAAAATCGCCCTCACCGACAAACGTTTCAAATCGATTCCAAAGGTGGACTGCTATTACGAAGGCAACCTCTGGAAATACACCGCAGGCAGCGAGTCTAACTTGCAGTCTGCCAAAGAGATATTGAAGGAAGTGCAAACCAAATACCCCGACGCTTTCATCATCGCCTTCAAAGGCGACCAGAAGATTCCCGTTTCCGAGGCGGTGAAGTTGCAGAAGAAGTGACGCTTGCGTTATTTCTTCTTGAAATCCATCTCATATACGTATTCCGCGTTTTTGCGGAGCGCCTCGTCTAAGGTGATGCGCTCCTTTTTGGCTTGCTGCTCAACCGCTTTCAGCCATTGTGGGTCGCTCTTGATGCGCTCGATGATGTGGTTGATCTGATCCTCCACGTACTTCGATCCATCGTAGACATCGCCCTCCTCGAAGGTCTTCAATGCCGTCTCCACGAATCCGAATAGGTAGTCGTAAGCGAACATCGTGGTGAACATCACCATCACCACATCGGCGTCTGTGATGGCAGCGTATCGGTCGATGTAGGCAATTTGGTTCTGCCGCTCCGGAATCTTCGAGTAGGAGGTTTCGTTGTATTTCCAGTAATCCACATTGTCGAAAGCTTCGGTGAACGGACTCTCCTTCAAAAGGGTGAAGTAGCTATCAGCAACCACTAACAAGTTTGGCTTCTGATAGTTGCGCGGGATGTTGCACAGCGTGTACTTTGGCCACGGCATCTTCGGGTGACGTAGCGGGAACAGCAAGTTGCACAATGATTCCAACTCTTTGTCGGAATTGGAGTATTTTTGTGTTATATTGCTGTCTATCAGTTTGATATGTGGTGTCGGACGATGCAGAAGTCCTTCTATGGAACGCAACAGCGTGTCAGCCACAAAAGGCATGGTCCCCTGACTCCAGTGCGAGCCGAATTTCGTATATAGCGGATATTTCTCGCTGGTTTTCAATGAATTGAAGATTGGGAGGAAGTCAATGTGCGGAATGTCGTATTCTTGGAACAGTGCAGCATACTCTTTTGAGAGACAAAAGTTGTTGGAACGAATACTGTCGGGCAGCCATTCTGGGTAGATGGCCGTTTTGGAGGGCGCGAGTACCACCAGAAACGCAATGTCGTGCGCTTTCAGACTGTCAATCAGCTCCAATGTTTTGATAATATTCTGACGTGCAGCTATTTTCGCACTGTCAGCTGTTCCGAATTTTTTCTTCAAAGTGATACCTGAAAGGTCGTCGGTATATTGTTTGAGGTACATCTCTTCGTTTTTCCCGATGACGATGTTGTTGTTCGTGGCTTCGTGGAAAACACTGTACAATAACTGGTTATAGCAGCGAATGTAAAAACCGCGTCCGCCAAAGTTTGCCGCTGCATACGTGTCCAAATACTGCTGGTAACTGCCGTCCATGATGCTCTCGACAGAGGGGTTCACCTTCTCGATGGGCTCAATGTAGCCTGCCAGCTTCCGAATGGGCGGGATATGCGTAACCTTCAGCAACACAGGCAGAAGCATCAAGCCCATGATAACCAGGAAGAGGCGCTTATATGTTTTTTCTTGCGGCATCAGAATCGGAAATAGATGAACGGATTAAAGTTGTTTGAAGCTAATGAACCGACAGATAACGGAAAGATAATCAGGAAGATAAGAACGAGGATAAGGATCAGGCTTCTCTTTGAATAATGGTCGGCGAAGAGTTTCTCCATCGCTTTTTGGCCGGTTTTGGTGGCGGGGAAGAAGGAAATCAGCGCAGCGAGAATCAGGAAAAGGTGCTGGGGTTGCCATTGCACGGGCGCACCACTGCGGAAGGAGAACATCGCTTGGTAGAAATCTACCGCACCGCTTAGCGTTTCCGTGCGGAAGAGCACCCAGCCGGCCGTCACTGCTATGAAGGTGAGCAACATAGCGGGAATCCGTCCGAGTTTGTTGAGCGTGTTCAGCATGAAAAGTCGGTCCAAGATGAGGAAAGTGCCATGGAATGCGCCCCACATCACGAAATTCCACGATGCGCCGTGCCAGAAGCCGGAGAGCAGGAACACGATGACGAGGTTGAGGTAGGTGCGCAGCGTCCCCTTGCGGTTGCCGCCGAGCGGGATGTAGAGGTAGTTCTTCATGAACGCGCCGAGGGTGATGTGCCATCTGCGCCAGAACTCGCTGATGCTCAGACTGGTGTAAGGCGCATCGAAGTTCTCGGGGAAGCGGAATCCTAACATCTTCCCCAACCCGATAGCCATGTCGGAGTAGCCGGAAAAGTCGAAATAGATTTGGAAGGTGTACGCCAAAATCCCGATCCAGGCGGTCGGAGTGGAGATATCCTGATACGACATGGCGAAGATGGGGTCTGCCAGCAGCGCCAATTGATTGGCGATGAGCACCTTCTTGCCCAATCCAATCATAAACCGGCAGAATCCGTTCACCCGCGCCTCCATCGAGATTTGTCGCTCGCTGATCTGCGCGGCAATGCTGTTGAACCGCACAATCGGTCCCGCAATTAGCTGCGGGAACATCGAAATGTAAAGCATGTAGTCGGTGCATCGCTTCAATGGAGCGGCATCGCCACGGAAAACGTCCACCGCGTAAGTGATGGACTGGAAGGTGAAGAAAGAGATACCGATGGGGAGCGCTATCCTGTTGAAAGTGATGAGGTTATGGTTTGTGAGTTGAAGCAGCGCATTGAGGTTGTCCACGAAAAAGTTCATGTATTTGAAGTAGCCGAGCACTGCCAAATTCAGTGTGACCGAAGCGGCCATTAGCCACTTTTTCCGTTTTGGAGTAGGGGATACGTGCATCCATTTCGTCAGCAACCAGTTGAGGATCATCATCACGATGAAGATGGGCAGGAACTTCGGGGCACCGTATGCGTAGAAAACCAGAGAAGCAAGGAGCAGCGTGATGTTTTGCCATTTGGCGGGCACCAAATAGTAAATCAGCAAAAATACTGGCAGAAAGTAAAATAGGAAAGTGATGCTGCTGAATACCATATCTCCTTTTTTAGGGTGGCAAAAATACATATTTAATTGGCATACGATAACGAAAAAAGTGTATTTTTGCCGTCTTAGTGTTCAGAATGAATGGAGAAGAAGAATAACAATCAATATTCTGTGAAAGAGGCGAAAAGCATTAAAGTCGCGCTGTTTGTCATTGCGGCGGCGCTGATTTTCTATCTCGGCGCTACCTTCCTGAAAGGCATCAATGTCTTCGGAAAGAAGACCTACTATTATGCTGTGTTTGAGGATATTGGCGCGCTGCACGAAAGCACGAACGTGACACTTAACGGCTATGAAATCGGAAAAGTGACAGGTATTGAGCTGCTTAGCTCCAACCCTGTGCGTATATGCGCTGAGATTTTGGTTACGGAGAAGCTCGACATTCCTGAAGATTCGCAGTTTGAGGTGGCGCAGAAGGACGTGCTGGGCGGCATGGTCGTGAACCTGCGCATGGGAAAATCCTCCGTGATGGCGCACAGTGGTGACACGCTGGGCTGCTACGTCGCGGGCGGAATGCTCGATGGCGTGGGCGATCTGGTGACGCAGCTGCAGAGCGTGGTCGCTTCGGTGGACACTATCGGACAGAACATCAAACTGGCGTTCCGTTCCGACGATTCCATCAACGGCGGCATGATGATCAAGAATACGCTTGCGAATCTGGAAGCTACCTCGCAGAACCTCTCTAAGTTGTTGGCTGACAATGGTGGTAAGGTGAACCGGGTGGTGACGCAGCTCGATGTGCTGACCAAGACCTTGAGCGAAGCCAGTCCGAAAATCGATGCCATCGTGGCCAATGTGGATAACATCACCGACTCGCTGGCACAAGCCAATATTCGCCAACTGGTTAACAACGCACAAAGCACCATTGACAATGCCAACAGCGTGATCGCCAAGGTGAAAGCCGGTGAAGGCACGGTGGGACAGCTGATCCAGAACGATACCCTCTATCGCAATATCAATCAGACAATCGAATGCGTGAATGCCCTGATCAAAGACCTCAAGGAGCATCCCACGGATTACCTTAACGTTACAGTTTTCGGAAGAAAAGAGAGAAAAAGAGATAAAAACCAATAAAAGATATGGAAATTACAGGAAAATTAATTCAGAAGCTGCCCGTGCAATCCGGTGTCAGCAACTCAGGAAACAACTGGTCGAAGGCCGAATTTGTGATTGAAACGGTGGAGCAATATCCCAAGAAGGTGTGTGCCAACTTGTGGGGCGACCGTGCCAAAGCGTTGGACCAGTTTCAGTTAGGAAGTTTGATTACCGTCTCCTTCGATTTGGAGTCCCGCGAATATAACGGTCGTTGGTACACCGACGTGAAGGCATGGCGTGTGGATGCCGCCACTCCCGCCGCGGTTGCCGGCACCCCTAATCCGGCGCAAGGTTATGCACAGCAACCGCAGGGCTATGCCCCTCAAGGTTATGCGCAACCGCAGCAACCAATGTACCCGCCGCAAGGCTATCCGCAACAACCGCAGGGTTACGCTCAACCGCAACAGCCTGCCTATCCGCCTCAACCTCAGGGTTATGCGCCCGCTCCGCAACAGGGTTACGCACCAGCGCAGCCGCAAGCCAACCCGTATGCGCAGCCGCAAACCGACATGGGCAACCTCCCGCAGATGCCCCAGGAGACTTTTGTGGATGAAGGCGGTACGGATGATCTTCCGTTTTAAGCTATAAGTATGGTCAACAGCTAACAGCCAACAGCCAACAGCAAGTCCGTACAATGCCAATTGGCCTAATTTTGAAGTAAATGAACTCTGGAATATGTTCTCTGACGGTGATTCCCATGCGGGCGGAGCCGTCGCATTGTGCCGAAATGGTGAGCCAGCTACTCTTCGGCGAGGCTTATCGTGTGCTTGAGGAAGCAAGCGAGTGGATCAAAATTGCTGCTTGTCACGACGGTTACGAAGGCTGGATTCAGCGGAAACAGTACTTTGGCGTGCCGGATGACGCTTTTGACAACTATCTGAAAGCGCATAAACTGCGTTTGAGTTTGCCGTTTGCCACCACTTGCGTCTCCCTTCCACATCTGCTTACGATGGGAGCGTTGATGGTTACCGACTCGGAAAAGAGCCCCTTCAAGGAGCGTTTCCCCATTCCGAATGCGGAGAGTTGGTGGCCTGTAGAAGCGGTTGTCGGCACCTCTCGTATGCAACGAGGGGAACTGCTCCGCAAGGCAGCCCTTTCGATGCTCGGAACGCCCTACCTCTGGGGCGGTCGAACTCCGCTCGGCATCGACTGTTCCGGTTTCTCTCAGCTGCTCTACTCCCTGTTGGGTGTGCAACTCCCCCGCGACGCCTCGCAGCAGGTGCTTTGCGGCGAACCGATAGACTTTATCCACGAGGCGCAACTCGGAGATTTGGCCTTTTTCCACAATGAGGAGGGCAGGGTAGTGCATGTGGGCATGATGCTCAACGACCACGAAATTATCCACTCCAGTGGTTGTGTCCGCATCGACCGCATCGACGAAACGGGCATCTTTAATGAGGAAGTGCAGCGATATACGCACCAGTTAAGGGTGATTAAAAGGATGTTGTAATGAATTATAAATGAGGGGATAATCCGACAAAGATGAAGAAAATTTGGAAGATAGTGCTTTGGAGCGCACTGGTCATTTGTTTGTTGGCCGGAATCGCTTGTGCCGTGTTTCACAAGACGTTCTTGTCCGACAATGTGCAGAATCGAGAAGTGGTGATAGTGGTGCCGAAGGGCGCAGATTTTGAACAGGTGATGGACACCTTGCGCAAGTATGAGGTGCTGAAGTCGGAGGAAACGTTCCGAAAAACGGCGGAAGCGCTGAAGTACAAGAAGATAAAGATGGGTAAATACGACATCTCCGGATGCCGTTCCAACCTGAATCTCGTGCGGTTGTTGCGCCGTGGACAGCACTATTCAGTGAAATTTACCTTCAACAATGTGCGCACCGCTGACCAATTTGTGGAGAAGGTCGGCAACAAGTTCTTTTTCGAGCCGTCGGAATTGCAGGCGATGCTCCACAATCGCGACACGATGCAGAAGTACGGTTTGAATGACACGACAGCTGTATGCCTCTTTATCCCAAATACTTACGAGCTTTATTACGACATCACCGCTTCGGATTTCCTCGATAAGATGCACGAGTATTACCAGCAATTCTGGAACGAGCAGCGCAAGGCAACCGCTTCGGAAATCGGTCTGACACCCGTTCAGGTGGCCACTCTCGCCTCCATTGTGGAGGAGGAGAATATGCGCCCCTCGGAGAAAGCGATTATCGCAGGCCTGTACATGAACCGTCTCCATAAGGACATGCTGCTACAATCCGACCCGACGGTGAAGTTTGCCATTGGCGACTTCGCCCGCAAGCGTATTCTGAATGCCGATTTGAAAGTTGATTCGCCATATAACACCTACAAGTACAGAGGCTTACCTCCCGGACCGATCCGCATCCCCGAGGCCTCCACCATGGACTCCGTGCTGCATTACCGCCACCACAACTACATCTACATGTGTGCAAAGGAGGACTTCTCCGGCTACCACAATTTCACGGCCAGCGCCACAGTACACGCGCAAAACGCCGCCCGCTACCGCGCCGCGCTGAATGCCCGAAACATCAAGAAATAATCCATGGAAGAGGCTCAACCCAAACAATATCCGAATAAAGTCATCACGATCCGGACAGTGGTGAAAGCTGAATTCATACAAAGCAGTTTTATCTCATTCTTTTTTCAATGAGCAGACCATTACGTTATTTCCGATACAGAATTCGCTACAGCCTGTTGTGCTTCCTGCAGATGCGATGGCTTAACAAGCTGTTGGCTAAATGGCCTCCTTATATGAAACTTTTGATGAAATCAGGAAGGCTGAAAATGGATAAGAACGGGAATTTGAATTGGAAAAAGTACTATGCTGATGAGCACGAGGAAGGGCTTGTGGACAGGGGCGTTCTGCTATTCACGTTTATCGGATTTCTTCCTTTGATAGTTAAAATGAGCCTTAATATTAGTCACAGAGTGGAAAAACAGTGGCAGAATATCGTGTTTTTGGTCTGCTGTTTCGCTGTTCTTGCGATATTGATGTTTTTGTATTACAGAGCTCCCGACTGGAAGAGTTATTATCAACGCTTTGAAAAAGAACCGGAGGCCATAAAAAGGAAATGGCATCTCATTTCTTCTCTGACCATTTTGGTGATAATTGCCCTTTATGTGCTGATTTGGTATCTCTATATTTGAAGAAAGTTGACGTAGTTGTCCAAGTTGTCTTACAAACAAAAAAAGGTTGCATTTATCGCAACCTTTTCATTTCCAGTGATCTGTACTGGATTTGAACCAGTGACCTCTTGCCTGTCAAGCAAGCGCTCTAAACCAACTGAGCTAACAGATCGTTATGCTTGAAATCGGCGGCAAAAATACACTTTTTTCGGATATCTCCAACACTTTGCGAAAAAAATATTTTTTGTGCCGATTAGCCCTTTCTCGTCTCTTTGGCGTTCCTGGCAAATTCGAAGAGCGACTGCGGCAAATGACAATAACCGTCGGGGTTTTTGTCAAGGTAGTCCTGATGATACTCCTCTGCGGTGTAAAACCGCTCCAGCGGCTGCTTCTCCACGGCCAACGGCTGGTCATAGTGCTGTTGCTCCTCGGCATACACTTTGTCGATGACCGGCAAATCTTCCGCATCCGTGTAGTAGATGCCCGTGCGGTAGCGCGTTCCCTCGTCGTGCCCCTGCTTGTTCAGGCTCACAGGGTCGATGGCCTTGAAAAACATCTGCAGCAGGAACTCCAGACTTGCCACTTCGGGGTTGTATCGCACGTGAACCGTTTCGGCATAGCCCGTCTCGTCGGTGTAAACCTCCTTGTAGGTCGGGTTTTCCGTATGTCCGTTGGCGAATCCCACTTCGGTTTCCACCACGCCCTCCACCTGCTTGAAGAAATGCTCCGTCCCCCAGAAACAGCCACCCGCAAGGTAAATATCTTTGATTCCGTTTTTCGTCATTGTATTGTAAAATTTAGATTGCAAAAAAACTAAAATGCACTGAGCATCATGAAAATCCCGATGCCCAAGTAATTCCCGACGGCATACCCGAGCAGTCCGATGGCGATGCCGGGCAGAATCACGTCTTTGTTGTGCAAAACGGCGGCTACCATCGGCACAAACGGCGGTGAATTAATCAGCGAAATGGAGGCTGCCAAGGTCATGTCGCCGTCGATTTTGAAGATTTTGGCGAAAAGAATCTGCAGCACCAGCGAGCCGAACACCGCGAACGCTATATAATATAATATGAACAGGTATTTCGAGAATTCGAGGTCGTGGACGTTCACCATCGTGGCGACGGCCAGGCAGAAAACATACACAAAGTAAAGTCCCACATCAAAAGTCCCTTCCAGCTTCTTGATGGGCTTCCAGAAAGATAGCAGCAAGGAGAGGGTGGTAAGGGTGATGATGATGACAGCGGTGTTGTTCTCTATCGGCAAGAGCAGCGACAGTCCGTAGGCGGCCGCTACGAGCAGAACAGCCACTCCGATGCCGATAGCCCGGTTCCCGACCTTCTGCCAGAAGGACTTGTTGTCGGTTTTCGTTGTAACGGTCTCATCTTGTGTCTCTTGTGTGGAATCAATGTCCACTTTTTTGTGGAACAGCCACTGCACGAGCGGTCTGCCGAGCACAACGATGAAGATGAGATAGAGACTGGTGACCACGAGATCGTAGCCGGAGACCATCAGGAAAAGGTGTTGCGGCAGGTTCACGGCTTTGGAAACGGGTGCGAAGTTGGGGATGCCGCCGGTGTAGATGCCCGTCATGGCCGCGCTTACCCGCGCGAAATCGGCAGTGTCAAGGCCCGCTTCGACCGCCTGACCGCGGAACATAAAGAAGCCCACCACGGTGACCGCCAGAACGCTGAACAATCCGACGAGGAAGACTTTGAGCACGGTGCCGGTGGACCATTTGCTGAAGTCGCAGCCCAACAGCATCAGCGGAATGGAGAGCAACACCACCACGTTGGAAACATTGGTGCACACGGCTTTGGCGCTCTCCCCGACAATGCCGATGTTGCCAATCGTCAACCCGATGATGTACAGAATCACCATCGGTGAAATTTTCTCGATAATCGGCCATTTTTTTGCGGCCATTACCACTAACAAAGGAACGATAAAGAGGTATAGGATGGTTAGAATCATGTTGGTTTTAAGGGTTAAGGAGATGAGGAGATGAGGGGATGAGGGGATGAGGGGATGAGGAGATGGGGAGATGAGAGTTGGGAGTTAGAAGCCGATAAGCAGGTGGCGTGAGCCCCTATATCAAAAGAACTCCCGCAATCTCTCGGCCCAGCCTCCGCTGTGGATAATACGTCCTGCGTTATGGGCACGCAGGAACCCGATATGGTGGCTGCGCTCCACTGTCATGCGGTAGAGCGGCTTATCTGCAATGTCGGTGAAGATCACCTCGCGGTGCAGAGCCGCGCTCTCCATCGCGTGGCGCAACGTGCGCTCGAAAGCAGCGTCGTCGGTGTCATATTCGTAGAGGTAGGTGGCGGTCTGCTCGTCGGTGACCAACTCTACAGCAGCCTTTCCGTCTTTCAGTCCCGCGAACCAGAATCCGCTTTCATCGACGGCATATAGCCCGCAAATCATCTTACATCCGCACTCCTTCATTGCATGGTACTCGTCTGTGCGCTCGCCAAGACGTTCCGCAAGGTGGGCCTCCAACTCGCGGTGGGCACTCTGCCAGCGTTTTACAACGGCTTTGCGGGTGGCGCACATCTTCTCGAAAACATCGTCGGTGTGCCGTCCGATGCGGCTGATCTGGTACTGATCGCCTGTGTCCAAGGTGACCGTAATGCGGAAATTCTCCGTTTTCGGCTCCTCAGCGAAGCAGAGCGGCACGCGACGCGCGAAGCGGTCGTGCGGACAAAGAGACAAACAGTTGTCGTAGAGAGCGATACGGGCGATGCCGTGCTGCTCTACGCCCTGTTCGGAATAGACGTAGTCGCCCTCGCCTTCATAGAAGGGCTCACCTTCAATGAAGAGTGCCTCGCGGCTGCGGGCGTCGTAAGTTTCCCACAATTTCTGGAAAAAGGCCTCCGTCTGGTGACCTAACTCCGAGATTTCCAACTGGCCGTCGGCAGTGATGAGCTGCAAATGGTAGTTCAGCAGCCGAAAGTCCTGAAGGTCAGCATAGTTGACATTGAGGGTCTTGTTTCCGGATTTGATTTGCAGCGCCTCGCGACCGATGGCGCAAACGGCCTCGCCGGACAACGCATCAGCGTTGACGCGGCAGTTGTAGGTTCCTGAATCCATGGCGGTTACAGTTTAGTGCCGCATTCGCCGCAGAACTTCGTGCCGGGCTCGTTCTCATTGCCGCATTTCGGGCAGACGGCTTTGCCGCCCACAGGGGAACCGCACTCGCTGCAGAATTTTGTGCCTTGCTGCACCATCGCGCCGCAGTTGGGACATTTGAGCAGACTCAGAGGTTGACCGCAGTTGTTGCAGAATTTGCCTTGGCCGGCGGGTTTGCCGCAGTGCGGACAGAGGGTCGTGCGCTCCTCCAGCTTGCCGTGCCACACGGTAGCGGTCTGCGCCTCCTCGTCGATGTTGCGGCGCATCGCCTCGTTGCGAGCTTTGGCCACGTAAGTGCTCTCGCGCGGGGCGCAGCTGATGCAGAGACCTTCCTCCTCGTTCCAGCAGTCGGCACACACCCAATTGTTGCACGACGGGCATTTGGTGAACATTGGCTTCACCTCGGCCTGCGCTTCGTCGAACGATTGCTCCTGCTCCTTTCGCCATTGCGGACTTCTGTCCTCCAGACGGTCGCGCAGAGCGTTTGCACCCGACTCGATAGCACTGCCCAAACTACCGAGTTTGCCGCCGATCAGGTTGCCGAGGATACTGGCACCGCGTCCGAAACCTTCAGTACGCTTGCGGCTGTTGTAAGTGGTTGACTCCCGGAACGTTGACTTGAAACCGTTGCCGCAGCAGTCGCAATGGAATTCGTATTGGAAACCGGCCTCCGTGGAGAGGTCGTCATAATTTCTGGTAAAACTGTGTAACATAATCGTATGTTTTTCGCGGGTCTCATTTCTCAACAGAAGGCGGTCAGCTGACCCGCACCCGTTGGCAGCCTTCCGAATTCAGCGGCAAAGATATAAAATTTCCAAATGCTGATGGCCGGTGCTGACATTTTGGCAGGCGAGGAGAAGAGGAGATGAGAAGATGAGAAGATGAGAGGAGGAGAGGAGGAGAGGAGGAGAGGATTAAGGGATTATTTGGAGTGGTTGTTGCTGGAAAGTTTCTTTTGCTTTTGAGAACGGAGACCGATTAGCATTTTTCGAATAGTGTCAATGGTGGATTTGCATTCGAGGAGTTGATTTTCTGTGATATAATTCAAATCAAATGCCAGAATCAGCTGGCAATACACTTCCATCAATGAAGCAAATGCAATTTCAATAAATCTAATTTGTTCTTTAATGGACGTGCGATAATTACCTTCTACAATATTGGAAGGTATAGATATGGCAGCACGGCGTATTTGATCCCCCAGCCCAGATTTATCATAATAAGGGAATTTGTTTTGAATCTGATAAATAGCTGATACCAATTTTCTTGATGCTTTCCAAACTTCCAGATTTTCAAAAGAATAAGTTTTCATAATGACAAAAATTTTGTTTGCATAAATTTCCGCAAAAATAATATTTTTTTATTATCAACAAATATTTTATTTATTATCTTGTCATCTCCTCCATTTTCCCCCTTTTCCTCTCCTCATCTTTTCCTCTCCTCATCTTTTCATCTCCTCATCTTTTCATCTAGTTTGGCACAGAATTTGCTATAACCTCCGCCGTTGAAAAAAACGAATAATCAACTAAAAAAATAAACAATATGAAAAGCATCAAACCTTTAGCAGACAGAGTTTTAGTGAAACCTGCAGAAGCTGAACAGAAAACCGCTGGTGGCATCATTATCCCCGACACCGCCAAGGAAAAACCTCAACAAGGCACCGTTATCGCGGTCGGTCCCGGTAAAAAAGACGAACCCATGACCGTCAAGGTGAAGGACACCGTACTCTACGGCAAATACTCCGGCACCGAAATCCAACTCGATGGCGAGACTTATCTCATCATGAAAGAAAGCGACATCTACGCAATCTGCAAATAAACCTTAAACCTTAAACCTTAAACTTAAAAAAATGGCAAAAGACATTAAATATAACTGGGAAGCCCGCGAGGGTCTGAAAAAAGGTGTTGACGCATTAGCTAACGCCGTAAAAGTGACACTGGGACCGAAAGGTCGTAACGTCATCATCGACAAGAAGTTCGGTGCACCGCAAATCACCAAGGACGGTGTGACGGTTGCTAAGGAAATCGAATTGCAAGAACCCATCGAGAACATGGGTGCGCAGATGGTGAAGGAGGTTGCCTCCAAGACCAACGACCAAGCTGGTGATGGTACCACCACCGCTACTGTGCTCGCACAAGCCATCTTCAACACCGGTCTCAAGAACGTGACCGCTGGTGCTAACCCGATGGACCTCAAACGCGGTATCGACAAGGCCGTCGCTAAAGTCGTCGAGAACCTCAAGGCTCAATCTGTGGAGATTAACGACAGCCACGAGAAAATCGAGCAAGTCGCTACCATTTCCGCTAACAACGATTCTGCAGTAGGTAAAGTGATTGCCGAAGCTATGCAGAAAGTGAAAAAAGAGGGTGTGATCACCATCGAAGAGGCCAAGGGTACCGACACTTACGTGAAGGTGGTCGAGGGTATGCAGTTCGACAGAGGTTACATTTCTCCTTACTTCGTGACCGACACCGAGAAGATGGAAGCTGTCTATGACACTCCTTACATCCTCATCTACGACAAGAAAATCAGCAACATGAAGGAATTCCTGCCGATTCTGGAGAAGGTTGTCCAAAGTGGCCGTCCTATGCTGATTATCTCCGAAGACGTTGACAGCGAAGCTCTTGCAACACTCGTCGTGAACCGTCTGCGTGCTGGCCTGAAGATCGTGGCCGTGAAGGCTCCCGGCTTCGGTGACAGAAGAAAAGAGATGTTGGAAGACATCGCCATCCTGACCGGCGGTACGGTGATTTCCGAGGAAAAAGGTTACAAGCTGGAAGATGCTACTATCGAAATGCTCGGTACTGCTGAGAAGATCACGGTTGACAAGGAGAACACCACCATCGTCAGCGGCAAGGGCGACAAGAAGGCTATCGAGGCTCGTATCGCTATGATCAAATCCCAAATCGAGAAGACAACTTCCGACTACGACCGCGAGAAACTGCAAGAGCGTCTTGCCAAAATGGCAGGTGGCGTGGCAGTCATCTACGTGGGTGCCGCTTCCGAAGTGGAGATGAAGGAGAAGAAAGACCGCTTCGACGACGCTTTGCACGCAACCCGCGCTGCTATCGAAGAGGGTATCATCCCTGGCGGCGGTGTGGCTTACATCCGCAGCATCGCAGCTATGAAGGGGCTGAAGGGCGATAACGAAGACCAACAGATCGGTATCGACATCGTGCGTCGCGCTCTGGAAGAACCTCTCCGTCAGATCGCTGCAAACGCTGGTAAGGAAGGTTCTGTGATCGTGAATGCTGTGGCCAAGGGCAAAGGCGACTACGGTTACAACGCTCGCATCGATGAGTATCAGCACATGATCGAGGCTGGTGTCATCGATCCGACCAAGGTTTCCCGTGTGGCTCTCGAAAACGCAGCTTCCATCGCAGGTATGCTGCTGACCACCGAGTGCGTGCTCGCTGAAATCAAGGAGGAGACTCCCGCAATGCCTGCTGCCGGCATGAACCCCGGTATGGGCGGCATGTACTAAAATCCAGAATTCATAATTCAAAATTCATAATCAAGGGTGTCCGAAAGGATGCCCTTTTTTTGTGCTTAAAAAAATTCTATCTTTGCCGCGAGTTATGGAAAAGAGATTCAACCTTAAGGAGAAAATAGCAGAGTTCAGGGCGTGGCAGGAGCGTCCGCGCGAGGTGGCGGCAAACTCCCAAGAGGAGCATGAGTGCCTCAACTGCCATGATTATTACACGGGCAACTACTGTCCTCGTTGCGGTCAGGCGGCCACGACCGACCGTTTCTCGATGAAGGTCGCGGCGGAGAACTTTGCCGATGCTTACGGGATGGGCGAGCGTGGTATGTTCCGCACCATCCGGGATCTCATTCTGCGTCCCGGCTACCTGATTCTCGACTATCTCCATGGCATGAGGTCCTCCTATTTCGCTCCCTTCAAGCTCTTTTTCCTGCTCACCGCCATTTCCCTCCTCGTGACCCACGGAATCAACATCAAAGGTCAGAACCCATCTGCCGATGAAGACATGCAATCCGTCGTTCAAAAAGTGGAAGAGAAAAGAGCAACAGAGGGGGCCAACACAGTGGAAATGGATGCCTCAACGGTTGATGATGGGCTGACGGAAGAAGAAAATCAGCTCGGTGAACGAGTGAAATCCATCTTTTACAACACGGTGGATGCAATTGCACGTTTCCAGGAACGTTTTTCCAGCATTTTCATGTTGCTGATGCTGATGTTCCTGTCGGGTTATCTGTTCCTCTTTTTCCGACATAGCCCTAATATCCCTGATCTGCGTTATGCCGAGTTTTTCATTGCGCTGCTCTATATCACCAATATGTACACCATCTATACGATTGTGTTTGATTTTTTCTGTCTTAATAAGCTATCCGTACTCTCAATTTTCCTCACTCTGATTCCTCTTAAACAGATGAGTGGCTACAGTTGGTGGCGCACCACCCTGAAAACCGCTATCGCCACCATCAGCATGTTTATTTTGCTTATAGTGCTCCTCGTGCTGGCATTGCTTGTGATTGGCTTGTTAGTGAAAAAGTTCGGCTGAGCGCAATTATGAATTATGAATTGTGAATTGACAAATGGATACTTACCGTTTTAGAAAACAGATCCACCGATTGCCGGGCAAGGTGATTCACCGTGTGCCGCTGCCGGATCCGCAGGTGGTGGAAGGACATCAATCGCGGGAGAAAATCGGCGAAATATGCCGAGAATGTGGCTATAAGCAGGTGCTGCTGGTAACCGACCAAACCTTGCAAAAACTCGGCTACGAGCAGAAAATTGTGCAATCGTTGGAAGAGGTTGGGGTAGGGTGCACGCTCTTCGCCGACATCAATTCCGAACCAAATATTGAGCTCATTGACGCGGGTCGCAAAATCGCGATGGAGTGTCAGGCCGAGTGCGTGATTGCCCTCGGTGGCGGCTCGGTGATGGACACCTGCAAGATGATTGCCGCTGGCGTGAAGATGCCGCATCTCAGCACTAAAACGCTGTTACGCAAGTTTTTGGTAGTGCCGGGCAAAACACTGCCGATGATTACCGTGCCCTCGACTGCGGGTACGGGTGCGGAGGTGACCGTGGGCGCGGTCGTGACCAACGCACGCGGCACGAAAGGTTCTACCGTGATTGTCGGTTTGGATGTGACGCACGTGATCCTCGACAGCGAACTCACCATCCACGCGCCGCAGTTGGTGACCGCTGCATGTGGTATGGATGCCCTCAGCCACGTGGTGGAGGGCACGCTGAGCGATGTGGCGGTCTATGTGGAAGATGCGTACCACTCTTTGGAGGGTGTGCGGCTGATTCTGCAGCATCTGCCCGTGGTGATGCGCGAGCCGGAGAATATAGAGTCGCGGCTGGCGATGTGTCGCGCCGCCATGTACGGCGGCAACGCTATCAACACGCAGCTGGCCGGCTATATACACGCCTTCGCGCACAGTATCGGGGCCAAATACCACATCCCGCACGGTCAGGCCATCACGCTGATGATGCTGCCCGTGCTGAAGTACCAGAAGGCCGCTTGCCTGTCGAAATATGCGATGATGGCACGCTACTGTCAGCTGGTGGACGACCACACCGACGACCGCCATGCTGCCGAAATGTTCCTGCAGACCGTTTCCGACCTGATCGTCACCTGCGGCTTGGACAAACTGGAGTCTCCCGTGAAACCCGAAGACTACGAGGAACTTACCCGCATGATCGCCGCCGATTCCATTAACTACTCTGCTCCGGTAACGTTTAGTGACGAGGATATCCGAAAGGTGCTGGAGCAGTTGGCAGTTAGCAGTTAGCAGTTATGGGCAACCCCAATTCCCCTTCTATTATAGAAGGGGTGCCCGAAGGGCGGGGTAGTAATATAAAAAAGCTTCCTTGAGCAGCCCCGTCAGGGGCAAGAGCTCGGTAGAGAAGATAAAAAGCAGAAAGAACAACCAATTATAATCAATAAAATGAAAAAAACAATCTTATCCGTATTATTTTTAATAGCCGCAGCGGCTGTTTTTGCGCAAAAAGAGATGACCTTCGTGGTGGAAGGTCCCGAACAATCCTATAATCAAGTGCGCGTTGTGAACGAAACCTCCTATACCGACTTCCATTGCCGGGTGGTCGTCCTCAATGAGGACAAAACTGTGAAAGAGGTCTATGGCGACTACTCCCTCAAGGAAAAAGGCGACTCGGATTCCAACACAAAAGGTACTAAAAACAACAGAATCCTAAAAGGAACGCCATTAGCAGTCAAATTCCCGAAGAATTTCAACCACGAACTCTCCTTCTATGTGGAATACCGCGACTACCCCGCATTTGACGTCATCATCATCCATCTCACCGACAAAGACGGCGGCTACGACGAATATTAATTAAAATTTTTTCCTTGAGCAGTCCCGAAGGGACAAGACGCACGAAGTGCTAGTAACCCCACATGAGCGACGAAGGAGCGCAATGTGGGGTCGTGAAGAACCCCGAAGGGACAAGAGCTCGGTAGAGCAATTAACCCCACATCATGCCATATAACGAAAAAGAAATAGAACAAATCGTCGCCGCGCAGCGCAAATTCTTCCGCACAGGCGCGACACTTCCAGTGAAATGGAGAATTGAGCAGCTCAAGAAACTGAAGGCGGCAGTCATAGAACATGCCGCTGAATTTGAAGATGCTTTGGTAGCGGATCTCGGACGGAGCCGTGCAGAGGCTTTCCTTTGTGACGTTGGTCCTATCATCGTAGAAATCAATGAGATGCTGCGAGGACTGCGGCGTTGGGCGCGTCCCGAGACCCACTTCAGCGGACTGATGTGCTTTCCGAGCATGATTACCAAAGTCTATAAGATGCCTTACGGCGTGTCGTTGGTGATCAGTCCGTTCAACTTCCCGATTCTGCTGACCATCGGCGTGGTGGCGGCGGCGATGTGCGGCGGCAACACGGTGGTCATCAAGACCAGCAGCAAGTCGGAGGCCTGCACCGCCGTGATGAAACGCTTCTTTGCGGAGGTCTTTCCGCCCGAGTACGTCACCCTCATCGACGGCGGTCACGACGTGGCGGATATGTGCCTCGCGCAGCGTTTCGACAAGATCTTCTATACCGGCTCGCCCTCCGTGGGCAAGCATGTGATGGCGGAGGCAGCTAAGAATCTCACGCCCGTGGCGTTGGAGTTGGGTGGCGAAACCGGCAACTGGTGCGTGGTGCGCAAGGATGCCGATTTGAAGGACGCGGCCCGCAAAATCGCCTTTTTCAAGTTGCTTAACGCTGGACAGATTTGTATCAATATCAACCAGATAGCCGTAGCCAAAGAGGTCGCGGAGCTCTTCTTGGAAGAACTGAAAAAGGCCTTCACGACGCAAATCGGTAAGAATCCGATGGCCAACGACGAATATCCCAAGCTCATCACGGAGGCGGCGTACGACAAATGCGCGAAATTGGCGGACGAGTACCGCGACCGCATCCTCTATGGCGGAGTTGGCGATAGGGAAAGCTGCAAATATGCGCCTACCATTATCTATCCCGTTAACAAAGACGAGCACATCGTGATGCACGAGCTCTTCTGTCCGCTGCTGCCTGTGGTGCCCTTCCCCGATGCGGAGATCGATGCGATGATGGAGACCATCGCCGAGCGCGAGCATCCGTTGGCCATGTATCTGTTTACCAAGGATATGCGCTGGGCAAAACGTACCATGCAGACGCAGCAATACGGTGGCGGCTGCATCAACGAGGTCTGCATCCACCTGATGGTCAAGGGCGTACCTTTCAATGGTACGGGTCATTCCGGCATGGGCGCCTACCATGGCGAATGGGGCTTCCGCGAGTTCACCCACCCCCAAACTGTCCTCAAGGGCCGCACCCGCTTCAACCTCTCCTTGCGCGAGCACCCCTACACGGGGAAGGCCGGGGAATGGAAGATGAAGCTGCTGAGGTTGTTTGAGAGGTAATGTTTTGGCCCTCAGGCCTAACGGCCTGAGATTTACGCACCATGTCCGTTTGCGCTACCGAGCCCAGCAGACCTAACGGCCTGCCGATGCCTGTGTCCGTTACGAATATAGGGAACCGTTCCGATCGCGAACCAGCCCAGAGGGCTGAAGGGCTTGGTAGGAATGTGGGATTCCATGCGTATTTTTTCGCAGGCCGTTAGGCCTGCGGGCACTCGTCGCCCCCTGTTGTGTTACCGAGCCCGGCACACCTAACGGCCTGCCGATACCCGCGTTTGTTGCGAATGGTGGGGATCGTTTTGACCGCCGATCTAACGGCTTGCCAATGCCTGTATCCGTTACGAATATAGGGAACCGTTCCGTTCTCGAACCAGCCCAGAGGGCTGAAGGGCTTGGTAGGAATGTGGGATTCCATGCGTATTTTTCCGCAGGCCGTTAGGCCTGCGGGCACTCGTCGCCCCCTGTTGTGTTACCGAGCCCAGCCGATCTAACGGCTTGCCAATGCCTGTATCCGTTACGAATATAGGGAACCGTTCCGATCGCGAACCAGCCCGTTAGGGCTGAAGGGCTCGGTAGCCCAGGGTCGGAGCGTAGCGACACCCTGGGACGATGCGCCGGATGATATGTCCGATGATTGCGTCCAATGATATACCCGGCAACGGTCATCCCGCACGCCGTTAGGTGTGCGGGCAAAATCCAACAAAAACATGGTTTTCGTATTTTTATGACAATCCATATAATGCGATTTATTTTTACAATTAATTGTTAAAATATTGGTTTTCAATACATTATAAAATATTTTTTGTATTTTTGCGCCCTAAAAATTATCACATAAAAATACAGAAAATATGGGCAACACCTACACTCAAATTCACATTCAGACGGTTTTTGCCGTTCAAAATAGAGACGCATTGATTTCGTCGGAATGGCGCGAAAGATTATATCAATATATGGCCTCCATCATTAATGATCAAGGTCACAAAACATTGGCGATTGGCGGTACGGAAAATCATGTTCATGTGCTTTTTGGTTTCCGCCCGACGCAATCATTGTCTTCGTTGATGTTGCGGGTGAAACGAGAAACATCGGAATGGATAAACAAAGAAAATCTCACCAATTTCCGCTTCCAATGGCAAAATGGTTATGGGGCGTTTTCATATTCCAAGAGCCATGTGCCTGGCGTTATCCAATACATTATGAATCAGGAAGCACATCATGCCAAAAGGCCGTTTCGGGAGGAATATTTGGATATGTTGAGGAAAAACGAGGTTGAATTCGACGAGCGATATATTTTTGAGGATATTTGATTTGATGTTTTTGCCCGCACACCTAACGGCGTGCGAACCCCTCACCGTGTCCGTATGTTCTACCGAGCCCGGCAGACCTAACGGCCTGCCTGTTTTCGCAATAGTTGCGAATTGAGGGAAATCGTATCGAATTGGGTAATGTTCGGGCGTATCTGCAACGGTATCCGTTACGAATATAGGGAACCGTTCCGATCGCGAACCAGCCCAGAGGGCTGAAGGGCTCGGTAGAAAAGAGGGAGTTCCGTGATGTTTTTCGCAGGCCGTTAGGCCTGCGGGCAGACGGGGCATGGAATAAATGTTGATATTTCGTTTTATGCGTTCATCGTAATTTTTTTATTTTTGCAGATTGTTTTTTGATGGAATGCAGGGTAGGGGATTTTAGACGAACGATTCCGTCAGAAAATGTTTTGTTGAAAATGATAAATAATTGAAAATTAGCTATATGGAAGAAGAAAAAACTACGATTGAAGAACCCGAAAACGAAATCAAACTTCCCGAAAACGCGTATCGGGAGCTCAAGGAGGGCGAAGAGTACAAGCCTATCCTGCTGAGCGACAGAAATTATCCCGAACTCAACGGCTGGACCATCTTCTGGGGCATTCTGATGGCGGTCATCTTCTCCGCAGCCACGGCCTATTCCGGTCTGCGCTTCGGTCAGGTGTTCGAAGCGGCCATCCCGATTGCCATCATCGCCGTGGGTATCTCCACCATCGCCAAACGGAAGAGTCCGCTGTCGGAAAACGTTATCATCCAATCCATTGGTGCCAGTTCTGGCGTGATTGTGGCAGGTGCCATCTTCACCCTGCCCGCCATCTACATCATCAAGGAGACCAACCCCGTGGCAGGTGCGGAAATCCAGGTCAATTTCTTCCAAATCTTCATGTCGTCGCTGCTTGGCGGTTTCCTCGGCATCCTCTTCCTGATTCCGTTCCGCAAGTACTTCGTCTCCGACATGCACGGCAAATACCCCTTCCCGGAGGCTACTGCCACAACAGAGATCATCGTGTCGGGTGCGAAGGGCGGCAATCAAGCCAAGTTGTTGTTAATCAGTGGTTTGGTGGGCGGTCTTTACGACTTCTTGATGACCACGTTCCACTTCTGGGCCGACACCATCTCCACCCGCATGACGGGTTGGGGTGAGCAACTGGCCATGAACCATAAGTTCGTCTTCAAGATGAGCGCCGAATCCATCCTGCTGGGTACCGGTTACCTGATCGGACTCAAATACGCGGCCATCATCTGTGCCGGTTCCGCCCTCTCTTGGTGGGTGCTGACCCCGCTGTTGGGCCACTACGGCATGGTGGAGGTCGATGGCGTGGCTACGGCCATGAGTACCCTCGATCCCGACTTAATCTTCTCAGGATATGTGCGTTACATCGGCATCGGCGGTATCGCTATGGCCGGTATTCTCGGTGTGATCAAATCCGCAGGCGTGATTAAGAAATCCATCGGTGTGGCAGTGAAAGCCGGCAAATCTGCGGGCGAAAAGAACGAGGTGTTGCGCACGCAGCGCGACCTCTCCATGAAGATCATCCTCTTCGGTTTCTTAGCCGTCATCGTCATGATGGTGCTCTTCTTCCTCTTCGGTGGTATGCAGATGAATCTCAAACAGGTGCTGGTGGCTCTGTTGGTGGTCTTCCTCTTTGCTTTCCTGTTTACCACAGTCGCAGCAACGGCAATCGCTACGGTCGGTACCAACCCGGTCTCCGGCATGACGATGATGACGCTGATTCTCAGCTCTTTCATCCTCGCTTCTGTCGGTTTGAGCGGTGCTACCGGCATCATCACCGCGTTGGTGGTGGGCGGCATCGTCTGTTCCGCACTCTCCATGGCGGGCGGCTTCATCACCGATTTGAAAGTCGGTTACTGGATCGGCACCTCGCCTTACAAACAACAGGCTTTCAAGTTCGTGGGTACCTTCGTCTCCGCATTGACGGTCGGTGCGGTCATCATGTTGCTTTCTAAGACTTACGGATATACGGGTGAGAACGCATTGGTGGCTCCGCAGGCCAACGCCATGGCAGCCATCATCGAGCCGATGATGTACGGCGGTTCCACCCCGTGGATTCTCTATATCGTGGGTGCCGTGTTGGCTATCCTGTTGGATGTCATCGGCGTCCCCGCACTGGCATTCTCTCTCGGTATGTTCATTCCGTTGCAGCTCAACCTGCCGTTGCTCATGGGCGGTTTCCTCGCTTGGCTGGTGAAGACCCGCAGCACCGATGAGGCTATCAACAAGCAACGTGCTGAAAAGGGCACGCTCCTCGCATCCGGTCTGTTGGCCGGTGGTGCCATCATGGGCGTCCTCAGCGCCATCCTCAAATACGCCGGCGTCGAACCCACCTTCATGGCCGACTACATCGGTTCGCCCATGTACAACGTCCTCGCCATCGTGATGTTCCTGGGATTGTGCTGCTACTTGGTGATTCACGCCACCCGCACGGAGAAAATGAAGAATGCATAAAGTAGAATTTATATTGAAATATATTCCTTGAGCAGTCCCGAAGGGACAAAACGCCCTAAACCCTAAACCTTAAACCTTAAACCTTAAACCTTAAACCCTAAACCATGCATATAGCCGTCGCCGGAAATATCGGATCCGGAAAAACAACCTTAACAGGAATGCTGGCCAAGCACTATGGCTGGGATGCGCTCTACGAAAGTGTGGAAGACAACCCCTATTTGGCCAGTTTTTATCAGGATATGCAACGCTGGTCGTTCAATATCCAGATCTATTTTTTGAACAGCCGTTTCCGTCAGGTGCTCGACATCCGTCAGCGCAAGAAAGACGTGATTCAAGACCGCACCATCTACGAGGATGCATACATCTTCGCTCCGAACTTGCATCGGATGGAGCTGATGGCCTCCCGCGATTTTGAGAACTACGCCTCCCTGTTCGAGCTGATGAAGAAGTTCCTGCAACCGCCAGATCTGCTCATCTACCTCAAGGCCGATGTCGAGACGCTCATCTCGCAGATCCTCAAACGCGGTCGCGCCTACGAGGGTGACATCAGCCTGTCCTATCTGGAGAACCTTAACAAGCTCTATAACAACTGGATAGACAATTACACCGATGGAAAACTCCTCGTGGTGGATGTCAACAAACTGAAATTCGCGGAACGTCCAGAGGATTTCGGGGTGATTATCGAGAAGATAGACACGGAATTGTACGGCCTTTTCAAATAATTATGCGAAATTTCAACGTTTTCGGCATCATTCCCGCCCGTTATGCCTCCACCCGTTTCCCTGGTAAACCGTTGGCGCTAATCAACGGAAAGCCGATGGTGCAGTGGGTCTATGAGCGTGTGCAATCGTCTGAGGTCAAGGGACTTGCCGTGGCCACGGACGATGAGCGCATTGCGGATTGCGTGCGAGGATTCGGTGGTGAGGTGGTGATGACCTCGCCCAACCACGCTTCCGGCACTGACCGTTGTGGCGAGGCGGCTCAGTGGATGCACCCTGAGGACAACGACGTGGTTATCAACATCCAAGGTGACGAACCGCTGATCTCCCCGAAGGAAATCCACCTGCTGGCAAGTGTTTTCGAAGACAACAGCGTGCAGATTGCCACGTTGGTGAACCCGTTCAACGACGAGAATCTGCTGCATGACCCGAACGTCGTCAAGGTAGTGAAGGCGAAGAACGACAAAGTGCTCTATTTCAGCCGTCTGCCGATTCCGTTCCTGCGTGATGGAGCGACGCCCCCGAAGAGCTACTACCGCCACATCGGCATCTACGCCTACCGCTACAAAGTGCTGAAGGAGATCGTGCAACTCCCCACCTCCGAACTCGAAAACAGCGAAAAACTCGAACAACTCCGCTGGCTCGAAAACGGCTACACCATCCACGCCCTCGAATGCGACTACCAAGGCATCGGCGTCGACACCCCCGAAGACCTTGCGAAGTTAGTAGTTAGCAGTTAGTAGTTAGCAGTTAGCAGTTAGCAGTGAAAAGGCAAAAGGCAGCAGGCAACAGGCAATAGGAACGAGCGACCCCAATTCCCCTTCTCTTAGAAGGGGTGCCCGAAGGGCGGGGTAGTAATATTAAAACTGCTTCCTTGAGCAGCCCCGTAGGGGCAAGAGCTTGGTAGCCAGGGGTGAGCGAAGCGAAACCCCTGGAATGAAGGTGGTGAGCGAAGCGAAACCCCTGGAATCAAATGTTAAAGTTAACAATGATAGATTATATATTAAAAACATTACAACGAGAAGATCACGTGTTTATCGAACGATTAGGCGCGTTTAGATTGCAGTTGAAACACGCTCAAATCGATAAGGACACGGTACAACCGCCCTACAACGAGGTGGTATTCTCCCAAACGGATAGCGAGGAGAACAATTTCGCGCTGGCCAACCAGATCAGTCGCGACCAGCAATGCCTTTTCACGCAGGCCAACGAGCAGGTCACGGCATGGGTGGGCGAACTGCTCACCGCTTTGCAGAACAACAAGTCGGTGACCTACGAGGATTTCGGCACCTTCATGCTCGACAAGAAGGGGAACATCACTTTCGAGAGCGCCATCATTCCGCAACTGAACAGCCAGTTCGAAGGTATGGAACCCATTGATCTCAAACGCTTTGGCGTCGCCATCCCAGTCGTGGAACCCGAACCGGAACCCGTTGTCGAATCCGAACCGGAGCCCGTGGTTGAACCTGAACCCGAACCTGTGGTCGAACCAGAGCCCGAACCCGTTGTCGAACCGGAACCTGAGGTTGAACCTGAGGTTGAACCTGAACCTGTGGTCGAACCTGAACCGGTGGTTGAACCCGAACCTGAACCGGTGGTCGAACCGGAACCGGTCGTTGAACCCGAACCCGAACCCATCGTGGAACCCGAGCCCGAACCCGTGGTCGAACTTGAACCCGAACCCATCGTGGAACCTGACGAAGACGAAGAGGATGAGGACGATGAGGACGATGAGGATGAATATGACGAAGACGACGAACCCGAAAAGAAAAAACATCATCTGGCGTGGTTGTGGATTCTGTTGTTGTTGATTGCCGTGCTGGCCGCTCTGGGCTTCGTTTTCAAAGACAAACTGCTCGACTATTACCACCAATGGCAAGAGAAGAAACACCCTGTGGAACAGGTGGTTGAGCCGCAGGAGACTCCCGAGGCAACCGCAACAGTCGATGAGGTGACAGATCCTGCCGAACCCGAACAAGAACCTCAAGAGACGGTGGAAGAACCTGCACCAGAGGTCTATACCCCCGCAGTGATCAAGCAGTCATCGGATGGCAAATACGACTACATCCGCTTCGAAAAGGGACACTACTACGCCATCGCCGGCAGCTTCCCCAACGAAAGCGACGTCATCCGCCACATCCGTCAGAAAAACCTCGATCAGTACTCCCCCAAAATCCTCAAACAGGACGGCGTTTCCAACCTCCGCGTCTGCATCGGCGTTTTCGATTCCGAATCGGAGGCTGAGAGCTTTGCGAAGGGTGTTAGCTCCTCCTATTGGGTGCTCAAATAATTACGAAAACGATGAAAATCAATTTAAAAAATCATATCCCCAACACCATCACGTGCCTCAATCTCGTGTGCGGGTGCTTCTCCATCATGGCGTCGCTGAACGGGAACCTCACCTTTGCGGCGATATGGATCGTGATGGCCGCCATTTTCGACTTCTGCGACGGACTCAGCGCCCGTCTGCTGCACGTGGCTTCCGCCATCGGCAAGGAGCTCGACTCCCTCTCCGATGTGGTCTCCTTCGGGGTGGCTCCCACGATGATTGTCTACAAGTGGCTGACCATCTGCTATTTCCAGCTGCCGCCTGCTGTGCAGACACCGTTCGTCTCCTACCTGAAATACCTGGTCTTCCTCGTGCCCGCCCTCTCGGCAGTGCGTCTCGCCAAGTTCAACCTCGACACCAACCAAACCGACAAATTCATCGGCATGCCCACACCGGCCAACGCTCTCTTCCTGGGCTTCATCCCGGCAGCCTCTGAACATGTCGCCATCCTCCACAACTACGGCGTGGTGCTCTTCTTCGCCATCTTCTTCGCCATCCTGCTGGTGAGCCCCATCACCATGGTCTCCCTGAAGTTCAAGGATTTCAAACTCACCCGCATGAACATCGCCCGTTATCTCATTCTCTTGGTGGGCGTTATCTTGTTTTTAGTCTTTAAGTTAGGAGCATTTCCGCTGATCATCTTCGGCTATCTGCTCATATCCATATTTTACCATACTTTAACGAATTTGGACGTTTTATGAAATACCAATCATTGGCTCTATATTGCGGTTCTTCCGCTGGAAATAATCCGGTCTATGCCCGCGAGGCAGCCCGTTTCGGGAAGATGTGCGCCCAAAAGTCGCTGACCCTTTACTACGGAGGCGGCTCCATCGGTCTGATGGGAGCGGCTGCAGAGGCCAGCCTGTCGAAAGGCGGAAAGGTCATCGGAGTGGCGCCAGACTTCTTCACCCAAGGGGAGGTGCTGGCAACCAACCTCACAGAGATGATTATGGTGAAGACGATGAGCGAGCGCAAGCAGCTTTTGGAGGAAAGGTCCGATGCGTTCGTGGTTTTCCCCGGCAGCTACGGCACCATGGACGAGCTTTTCGAGATGGTTACCGATGCGCAGTTGGGTATGCACACGAAGCCCATCGTCATCTATAACTACATGGGTTACTACGACTTCCTTATCAAGCAGCTGGATAAGTTCATGGAGGAGGGCTTCCTGCGGCCGTTCCACCACTCTTTGCTGCTCAACGCCTCCGATCTGGAGGAACTTTTCTATAAGTTAGACACTTACGAAAATACCAACGACCGTACTTGGTTAGATAAAATCCGTCACTAAAATACTGATACCATGCAATTTAAAGATGTATTGGCGGATGCTGCCCTGAAACAGAAACTCATCGACCTCGTGCGTGCCGGACGTGCTGCCCACGCGCAGTTCTTCCTCGCCCAGCCGGGTAGCCATGCGTTGGCGCTGGCGGTGGCGTTGGGACAGTACCTCTGCTGCGAGCACCCAACCGAGACCGACTCCTGCGGCGAGTGCCCCTCCTGCAAGCAGTTCGCCAAACTGTCGCACCCCGATCTGCACCTCTATTTCCCGAATTGTATCACCAAATCTGTCAAAAAGGATCCCGATTCGGCACAATTGGCACCCGAATTCAAGGAATTTGTGCTGAAAAACGACTTCCATGTCGATATTCAGGGGTGGCTGAGTGAGTTGGATGGCGAGAACAAGCAGGCCACCATCAACACTCGCGACTGCTCCGACATTCTGCACCACAACAACATGCGCTCCCATCAGGACGGCTTCAAGGTCTACATCCTCTGGTGTGTCGACCGCCTCTACCATCTGGCCGCCCCGAAGCTGCTGAAAACGCTGGAAGAGCCCGAACCCAACTCCGTCTTCATCCTCATTTCTGAGGAGCCTGATAAGATTCTCAATACCATCCTTTCGCGTACGCAACTGGTGAAAATCCCCCGTCTCACCGACACGGAAATCGCGGGACGGCTTCAGCAGCAATATCCCGACTTGACCGAAGAACAAGCCGCTGACATTGCCGTTTTGGCGGACGGAAACTACAACAAAGCCATCCATATCGCCACCGATAACGAAGAGCAAACCCTTATGCTACAGCAGTTTGAGACCGTCTTCGACAGCATCGTGGCCTTTGCGCAACGCGCTCCGATGAACGCTGTTCAGTACGACCAGGCGCAGGAGGTCTTCAACGACGTGATAGGGCAGGGGAGAGAGTACCAGAAGCAGTTCCTGCAGCTGATGTTGCGTATGTTGCGGAACATCCTGATGCAGAATTCGCATAACCCCGGAATGCTGAAGGTGACCCACCAGGAGCAGGCTGTCATCAACAAATACCAAGGCGTGCTGCAGCTCAAGCAGATCTCCACCATGACGGAACTCTGCAACGAGGCCTGCTATCACATCGCCCGAAACGGAAATTCTGCGCTGATTTTCACTGATTTATATTTCCAATTGGCCAAGAGTTTTTAACGAAAAATTTCAGTAGAACATATATTGATGTATTTATTATATTTGCAGCTTAATTTTTAGCTTATGAAGAAAAATCTATTATTTACGCTAATTCTTTCATTTGCAGCTATTTGTGGCTTCTCGCAAACCAAAAAAATCACGGTTGAAGATATTTGGGATAACTACATGTTCTATCCTCGCGGCGTGGCAGGCTATACCGCTATGCCCGTTAGCGATGATTATACCGTGGTTAAACGTGCCGGCATCGAGCGTCACCATTTCAGCGACGGTTCTGTGGCGGGCATCATCCTCTCGCACGAGGATTTGACAGCTGCCAGCAAGAGCAAACTCAGCGTAGCCAACATCAGCGACTACAGCTTCTCCTCCGATGAGAAGAAGATCATGCTCGCCTTCGATCAAGAGAGCATCTACAGACGTTCGTCGTTGGCGCACTATTACGTTTATGATATTGACAGCAAGAAACTTACGTCAATTTCTAATCCCGAACACATGCTCCGTTTTGCGGATCTTTCCAAGGATGGCACCAAGGTGCTCTTCGCTAAGGATTGCGACCTTTACTATCAGGATTTGACGACCGGAAAGGTGACGCAAATCACCCGTGACGGCAACCCCAACCACATCCTCAACGGCTTTGCGGATTGGGTATATGAGGAGGAACTCGACATGTCGCAGGCCGCTTCCTGGTCGCCTGATGGCAGCAAGATTGCTTACCTTCGTTTCGATGAGAGTCGCGTGAAGGAGTACACCATTCCGATGTACGACAACCTCTATCCTACTGATTTCAAGTACAAATACCCGAAGGCCGGTGAAGACAATTCCCTCGTGGAGGTCCATATTTACGACCTCGCCACGGGTACCGACATCCGCCTCGACCTTGGTGACAACAGCAACTGCTACTTCCCGCGTGTCTATTGGCTACCCAACAGCCGCGACGCCATCGTGCTGAAGCTCAACCGCCATCAGAATCAACTCGACTTCATCCGCTACAACACCCTTACCAAGGCGCAAGATGTTGTCTATCAGGATGTCAATGAGAAATGGTTGGACGTGACCGATAACTACTACTTCCTGCAGGATAACAACTCCATGATTGTCACTTCTGAACGTAATGGTTTTAACCACATCTACAAAGTGACATTCGGTGGCGAAATCAAACAGCTGACCAACGGCGAATGGGAAGTTAATGAAATCCAGTTTGTTAATGAAGCCAAGAAGCAGATTTACTACCTCTCCAACGAATCGGGAGTGCTGAATCGCGACCTTTACGTCATCAATTTCGATGGCAAGAAGATTAAGAAACAGCTTCTGACTGCGGGTAACGGTTGGGCCAGCACCGAGTTCTGTCCGAATGGCAACTACTATCGTCTGCAATATTCCGATCTGAACACCCTGCCGAAATACACCATTAACGACAAGACTGGCAAGGAGATGCGTGTGCTGAACGACAACCAGAACGTGCAGAACACGATGGACGAATACGGCTTCGTGAAACGCGAAATCATCAGCTTCACCACGGCTGATGGCGTAACGCTCTACGGCTGGATGATGAAACCCGCCAACTTCGATCCCAACAAGCGCTATCCGGTGATGATGAACTGCTACGGCGGTCCTGGCTCCCAACAAGTGGAGAACGCTTACAGCAGTGCGATGGATCTCGCCTTCTATCAGATGTTGGCACAGCATGGCTACATCAGTGTCTGCTTTGACGGACGCGGAACGGCCACCCGTGGCGATGCTTTCAAGAAGGTGATTTACCAACAGATGGGTAAGTACGAGGCCATCGACCAGATTGCCGCTGCCAACTGGCTCAAGACGCAATCCTACGTGGATGGCGACCGCATCGGCATCTGGGGCTGGAGCTTCGGTGGCTACCTCTCCGCACTCTCCATGTTCCGTGGCGATGGCGCCTTCAAGATGGCCATCTCCGTGGCTCCCGTCACCAACTGGCGCTACTACGACAATATCTACACCGAACGTTTCATGCGCACCCCGCAAGAGAACCCTGACGGTTACGACCTCAACTCCCCGACTACTTACGCTAAAGATCTCAAGGGCAAATACTTGCTCATCCACGGCACCGCTGACGACAACGTCCACTTCCAGAACGCTATGGAACTCGTAAAGGGTCTCAACGAAGCCGGCATCGACTACGACCAGTTCTTCTTCCCCAACAAAAACCACTTCATCTGGGGCGGGAACACCCGGACGTATTTGTATAACAAGTTGGCGAAGTATATCCTGGAGAACTTGTAGATGAGGAGATGAGGAGATGAAGAGTTAAGAGTTGGGAGTTAAGAGTTGATGGTACGAAAAACCCCAATATATTTTAATTCTTCCTTGAGCAGTCCCGAAGGGACAAAACGCACGAAGTGCAATTAACCCCACACAAGCAAAGCGTAGTGTGGGGGGCACCCGAAAAGAAACAACTAACTCAATTAATAACAAAAACCCAAAAAAGTATGGAAACTCTCGTAAAGTATGTATGGATCGTGTTTTGCGCGTCCATCGTTGCGCTGGGATTCGCATTCTTCTTCTATCGCAAGATGCTGAAGGAAGATGAAGGTACTCCCACAATGCGCGAAATTGCCTCACACGTCCGCCAGGGCGCTATGGCTTACCTGAAACAGCAATACAAGGTGGTGGGCATCGTGTTCATCGTCCTCGCTGTGCTGTTCTTCGTCATGTCGCTGTTCGATTTGCAGAACGGCTGGGTGTGGTTCGCTTTCCTGACCGGCGGTTTCTTCTCCGGTTTGGCCGGCTTCCTCGGCATGAAAACCGCTACCTACGCATCCGCTCGTACCGCTAACGGTGCTCGTCAGAGCCTCAACAAAGGTCTGCAGATCGCTTTCCGCAGCGGTGCCGTCATGGGTCTCACCGTTGTCGGTTTGGCTCTGCTCGACGTCTCTTTGTGGTTCTTCATTCTCGACCACTTCATTCCGGAGGAACACCACCTCGTCATCATCACCACCACCATGCTGACCTTCGGTATGGGTGCTTCCACCCAAGCCCTGTTCGCACGTGTCGGTGGCGGTATCTACACCAAAGCTGCTGACGTAGGTGCTGACCTCGTGGGTAAGACCGAGTACAACATCCCGGAAGACGACCCGCGTAACCCTGCCACCATCGCTGATAACGTGGGTGACAATGTGGGTGACGTTGCCGGTATGGGCGCTGACCTTTACGAATCCTACGCTGGCTCCATCCTCTCTACGATGGCGCTCGGTGCTGCTGCTTTCGCCACCCTTGGTGCTGAAATGCAGATGCGCTCCATCCTCGCCCCGATGATGATTGCCGCTGTGGGTGTGCTTCTCTCTGTGATCGGTATCTTCATGGTTCGCACCAACGAGGACGCTTCCATGACCGAACTGCTCAAGGCCCTCAGCCGCGGTACCAACACTGCTGCATGCCTCATCGCAGTGGCTACCTTCTGCATCATGTATGTGCTCTTCAAAGATTCTACCGACATCGTTTGGTGGCAAGTCTCCCTCTCTGTGGTGGTGGGTCTGCTCGCTGGCGTGATTATCGGTAAATCAACGGAATACTACACCTCTCAATCCTACAAACCGACCCAAAAGGTGGCTGAGTCCTCACAAACGGGTCCTGCAACCGTGATTATCTCCGGTATCGGTTTGGGTATGATTTCCACCGTGATTCCGGTGCTCACCATCGGTGTCGCTATCATCCTCGCTTATCTCTGCGCTAACGGCTTCCAGATTGAGTTCAACGCTGTGAACCTCTCTAAGGGTCTTTACGGTATCGGTATCGCTGCTGTGGGTATGCTCTCCACGCTGGGTATCACCCTCGCTACCGACGCTTACGGTCCTATCGCCGACAACGCTGGTGGTAATGCTGAAATGAGCGGTTTGGAGCCTGAAGTTCGTAAACGTACCGACGCTCTCGATGCTCTGGGTAACACCACCGCTGCTACCGGTAAGGGCTTCGCTATCGGTTCTGCCGCGCTCACCGCTCTCGCACTCCTCGCTTCCTACGTGGAAGAGATCAAGATTGCGCTCGTGCGTATCGGCACCGACACCCTCGACCTTGGCAACCGTGTCGTTGAGACTGCACAAGCTTCTCTCATCGACTTTATGGAATATTACAATGTTTCTTTGATGAACCCGAAGGTGCTCGTGGGCGTCTTCATCGGTTCTATGATGGCCTTCCTGTTCTGCGGTCTCACTATGAATGCTGTGGGTCGTGCCGCTCAGAAGATGGTGGAAGAGGTTCGTCGTCAATTCCGCGAAATCGAGGGCATTCTCACGGGTGAGGGTACTCCCGACTATGCACGTTGCGTGGAAATCTCCACCAAGGGCGCTCAACGCGAAATGTTGCTGCCCTCTATCCTCGCTATCCTGGCTCCCATCTGCACGGGTCTGATCCTCGGTGTGGCTGGCGTGCTCGGTCTGCTGGTTGGCGGTCTCGGTGCCGGCTTCGTGTTGGCTATCTTCATGGCCAATGCCGGTGGTGCTTGGGACAATGCCAAGAAGTATGTCGAGGAAGGCAACTTCGGTGGTAAAGGTTCTGATAATCACAAAGCTACGGTCGTGGGCGACACCGTGGGCGATCCCTTCAAGGATACCTCCGGTCCGTCTTTGAACATCCTCATCAAACTGATGAGCATGGTCTCCATCGTGATGGCCGGTCTCACCGTCGCTGTCCACCTGCTGTAGTTAGCAGTTAGTAGTTAGCAATTAGAAGTTAAACGGGGTCTCGAAAGGGATCCCGTTTTGTTGTTTAAAGGTTTCAGGTTTCAAGTTTCAGGTTTCAAGTAATTCGTTACGAAAAACCCCAATATATTAAAACTTCTTCCTAGAGCAGCCCCGTTAGGGGCAAGAGCTCGGTAGCCAGGGGTAAGGCGCGAGGAACGAGCGCCGCAACCCCTGGGATGATGGGGTCAATGTCAAAATTCATGGTGTTGATAATTTGTTGATAGAAATAATAATTTTTAACGAAAAACATTAAAGAAAAAAATTATTATATTTGCCGATTGGATTTATTGAAAAATAGGGGAGGAGCATCCGTGGCTTTCTGGGTTCAGAAAGTTTTGTCCCTCAGATAGTTGTAAACTATCGTCCCTTTCTGACTCCCGTGTTTTTGCACGGGGGAATACTAGGTTTTAATATTTTCCATAGATAATATTTCGGATTGTAAACTATATTCACACCAGAACAGAAATAACTTAATGACAACTCAGCAGGAGAACGGTCAACGATGGTATGCTTTCAAGGTCTTTTACAACAAAGTCTTTGAAATCGATAAGCTTATTCGTAAAACCCATACGGAGACCTACTTCCCGGTGGTCAAATCCTACGAAACGGACGGGGAAAAACAGAAAATAATCCGAAAGCCGGCCATCTCCTCCCTCATCTTCGTGCACTCCACAAAAGAGAAAGTGCTTGAACTCTCGCAAGAACTCAGCGGCCGTGTGATGCTCTATACGCACGTGACTGATGGTGTGCGGCTTCCGTCTCCGATTGACGAAGAGGAGATGCGCATCTTCAAACTGGTCACCTCCGTTGAGGACGAGCGTCTGCAGTATCTCGATGTGAACAGCATCAACTACAAAGAAGGACAACGCGTGCGGGTGCTTGGCGGCCCTTACGAAGGCTGCTCCGGCTACATCAAACGCATCAAAGGCAACCGTCGCCTCCTGGTCTCCGTCGAAGGCCTCGCCCTCGTCGCCACCTCGTACATCCCCTCGGAATTTTTGGAGAAAATCTAATGAATGTTGGCGTATGCGATACGTTGGCGTATGCGATACGCCCCTACAACTCATTTCCTCATCAAACCGCAAACCCTAAACCCTAAACCCTAAACCTTAAACCTTAAACCCTAAACATGCAAATCACTGTCGCAGGAACCGGCTATGTCGGTCTTTCTATCGCCACTCTGCTGGCGCAACATCATAACGTTACCGCTGTCGATATCGTGCCCGAGCGCGTGGAGATGGTGAACAACAAGAAATCGCCCATCCAGGACGATTACATCGAAGAGTATCTGGCAAACAAACCTTTGCAGCTCAAGGCTACCACCGATTGGCAGGCGGGCTACAAGGATGCCGAGTTCGTGGTGATTGCCGCTCCGACGAACTATGACAGCACCAAGAACTTCTTCGATACCTCTGCGGTGGAAGACGTGATCAACAAGGTGTTGCAGGTCAACCCCAACGCTACGATGGTCATCAAGAGCACCATTCCCGTGGGTTATACGGCATCTGTGCGCGAGAAGTTCAGCTATCGCGAGCGCAAAGCAGACGGCACCTTCGAGGTGGTGATGCCCAACATCATCTTCGCTCCCGAGTTCCTTCGCGAGAGCAAGGCCCTCTACGACAACCTCTACCCGTCAAGAATCATTGCCGGTTTCGACCAGAGCAATCCGCATTTGGAGGAGCGCGCCCACACCTTTGCCTCCATCATCAAGGAAGGCGCCATCAAGCAGGATGTGCCGATGCTGTTTATGGGCAGCACGGAGGCAGAAGCCGTGAAGCTCTTTGCGAACACCTACCTCGCGTTGCGCGTGAGCTACTTCAACGAACTGGATACTTATGCTGAAATGAAAGGGCTTGACACCCAAGCTATTATCGATGGCGTTTGTCTTGATCCTCGTATCGGCACCCACTATAACAACCCGAGCTTCGGTTACGGTGGCTACTGTCTGCCGAAGGACACCAAGCAGCTGCTGGCCAATTATGCTGACGTACCGCAAAACATGATGTCGGCCATCGTCGAAAGTAACCGCACCCGCAAGGACTTCATTGCCGACCAGGTGCTGAAGAAAGCGGGCTATTACGACTACTACAACCGTGGCGACTTCGATGCCAACAACGAAAGAGAGTGCGTGATTGGTGTTTACCGCCTCACGATGAAGTCCAACAGCGACAACTTCCGCCAATCCAGCATCCAAGGCGTGATGAAGCGCGTGAAAGCCAAAGGCGCCAAGGTCATCATCTACGAACCCACCCTCAAAGACGGCAGCACCTTCTTCGGAAGTGTAGTGGTCAACGACTTAGAGAAATTCAAAACCCAATCCCAAGCCATCATCGCCAACCGCTACGATGCGTGCCTCGATGACGTGGCGGAGAAGGTGTACACACGCGATATCTTTAAACGGGATTAATTGCGATACCGTTGAAGAGACAATGTGCACATCGTCTCTACAGACCATAACCGAAAAAATTAGCAGTTAGCAGTTAGCAATTAGCAGTTACGAGCGACCCCCAATTCCCCTTCTTTAAGAAGGGGTGCCCGCAGGGCGGGGTAGTAATATTAAAAAATAATTCCTTAAGCAGCCTCGAAGAGGCAAGACGTACGAAGTGCAATTAACCCCACATAAGCGACGAAGGAGCGCAATGTGGGGTCAAACCGAAAAACTTAAATCAAAATGAGAAATATTATCATCACCGGCGGTGCCGGCTTCATCGGCTCCCATGTTGTTCGCCTTTTCGTGAACAAATATCCCGAATACAAAATCATCAACCTCGACAAACTGACCTATGCAGGCAACCTTGCGAACTTGAAGGATGTGGAGGACAAACCCAACTACAAGTTCGTGAAGATGGATATCTGCGACTTCGAGGGCATCTACCAACTGATGCAGGACGAGCACGTGGATGGCATCATCCATCTTGCTGCCGAGAGCCACGTGGACCGCTCCATCAAGGATCCGTTCACCTTTGCACAGACCAACGTGATGGGTACGCTGTCATTGCTGCAGGCCGCAAAGCTTTACTGGGAGAGCCTTCCCGAAAAATACGAGGGCAAACGCTTCTACCATATTTCTACGGATGAGGTGTATGGCGCTCTCGAAATGACGCACCCTGATGGCATTATGCCTCCGTTCACCACAAAGGCATCCAGCGGTGAGCACCATTTGGCCTACGGTGACAAATTCTTCACTGAAGACCTCAAATACCAGCCCCACAGCCCCTATAGCGCGGCCAAGGCCTCCAGCGACCACTTCGTGCGCGCCTTCCACGACACCTACGGCCTGCCCACCGTGGTCACCAACTGCAGCAACAACTACGGTCCCTACCAGTTCCCCGAGAAGCTGATCCCGTTGTTTATCAACAACATCCGTCACCGCAAACCGCTGCCCGTCTATGGCAAAGGCGAAAACGTCCGCGACTGGCTCTATGTGGAGGATCACGCACGTGCCATCGACCTCATCTTCCATGAGGGCAAAGTGGCCGAAACCTACAACATCGGTGGTTTCAACGAATGGAAGAATATTGACATCATCAAAGTCCTCATCAACACGGTTGACCGTCTCCTTGGCCGTAAAGAAGGCGAAGATATGAACCTCATCACCTACGTCACCGATCGTGCCGGCCACGACATGCGTTACGCCATCGACTCCACCAAACTCCAGAAAGAACTCGGCTGGGAACCCTCCCTCCAGTTCGAAGAAGGCATCGAGAAGACGGTGAGGTGGTATTTGGAGAACCAAGAGTGGCTCGATAACGTCACTTCCGGGGAGTACATGAAGTACTATGAGGGGATGTACGGGGGACGGTAGTGCGGGCGACCCCAATTCCCCTTCTATTTTAGAAGGGGTGCCCGAAGGGCGGGGTAGTAATATAAAAAAGATTGTCCGATAGGCCGATACCCCTACCCCGGCCTGTCGGCCACCCCTTCCCCAAGGGAAGGGGAATTCCCTCGCTCCGGCACGGAGTGCCAGAATTGAAAATCAATCATACGAATCTTTTGATTCGTTTAAGTAAAAAGAGAAGAATATCGCACCAGTAGATTACAAAAAAAACAGCAAACAAAACATCAAATAATATGATCAAAAAATTCCTTCTCCTCCTAACAACCCTTCTCCTCACCGCCATGGCTTACGCCCAAATGAGTGACGATCAGGTCCTGCAGTTTATTGCTGCAGAAACGAAGGCGGGCACCAGCCAGTCGCAGATTGTGACGAAGCTGATGCAGCGTGGTGTCACCGTTGAGCAGGCCCGTCGCTTGCGCAACCAGTACGACAAGCAGATCTCCGAACGGGGATTGTCGAGTGCGGCCGATGGTGCCGTGACCATGGCTACTGAACGTATGAAAGGCAACAGTGATGGTACTACCAGTCAGGACCTCACCACGGCCAAGAGGGGCACTTCCGGTGAATTGCGCTCCGATGCCTCGGAAGAGATGAGGATGGTGGAGAACGACGTGCAGGCCACGCAGGAGGTGGCTCCCACGGCGGACGGCAAAAAGGTGTTCGGTCGCGACATCTTCTCGCAGGCCAACCCCAACTTCCAGCCGAATGTCAATATGGCGGTGCCGCCTACCTATATCTTGGGCCCGGGCGACCAACTCATTATCGATATCTATGGCGCTTCCCAGCAGACGATGGTCCACACCATCTCGCCCGAAGGCACCATCACCATAGCGGGCTACGGCCCCGTCTATTTGAACGGCTTCTCCTTGGCAGCGGCCAAGAAGAAACTGCGCAGCACGGTGGGCTCCCGCTTCCAGAGCAGTAATATCCAGGTGTCGGTGGGCAACACCCGCACCATCCAGGTGAACATCATGGGCGAGGTGAACCGCCCCGGCTCCTACCGCCTCTCCGCCTTTGCCAATGTCTTCTATGCCTTGTATCAGGCGGGCGGTACCAGCAGCCTCGGTACCCTGCGTAACATCAAGGTTTATCGTGATGAGGAGGTGGTGGCCGTGATCGATCTCTATGACTACATCCTCAACGGTCGCATGACCGGCAATGTCAACCTTCAAGATAACGACATCATCCAAGTGGGCGTCTATGATCGTTTGGTCGGCATCACGGGCAGCGTGCGTCGTCCTATGTTCTACGAGATGCGCGAAGGCGAGACGCTGGAAACCCTCATTAAATATGCCGGAGATTTCACAGGCGATGCCAACCGCAAAACGGTGCGCTTAGTGCGTCAAGCTGGCGAACGCTACCAAGTATATAATATAGATGAATCCGAACTGAAGACTTTCCGTTTGGAAGATGGCGATGCGGTTACCGTGGATGGCATGATCAACCGCTTCGAGAACATGGTGGAAATCAAAGGTGCCGTGTTCCGTCCCGGTTTGTTCCGCCTCGATTCAAATCTCACCACCGTTCGTGGTTTGATTGAAGCGGCCGATGGATTGACCGAAGATGCTTTTACCAATCGTGCTGTGTTGCATCGTCTGAAAGAAGACCGCAGCCTCTTGACCATTCCGGTGGACATTCAGGGTATTATGTCGGGTAGGGTAGCAGATATCCGATTGCAGAACGAGGATGTGCTCTTCATCCCCACTGAAACGGAATTGCGTACCGAACGCACTTTCACCATCACGGGTGAAGTGATGAGTCCCGGCACCTACGAGTATGCCGACAACACCACCATCGAAGACCTCATTGTGATGGCAGGCGGTCTCACCGACCAAGCTTCCACAGGCAAGGTGGATGTCTCTCGCAGAATCCGTGACCCCAAAGCCACTCAGAAATCCAATAAGATTGCCGAAAGCTACACCTTCAGCTTGAAAGACGGCTTGGTGATTGATGGCGAGCAAGGTTTCGTGCTCGAACCCTACGATGTGGTGCACGTGCGCCGCAGTCCGGCTTACTCCACCGCCCGCAATATCACCGTGACGGGTGAGGTGAACTACGAAGGCGGGTTCACGTTGGAAGGCAAGGATATGCGTCTGAGTGACGCTATCGCGATGGCAGGCGGCCTCACCGAGAACGCTTACCTGAAAGGCGCCCGACTGATCCGCCAGTTGACGGAAGAGGAAAAGGTTCGCGAACAGGCCACAATGCAAGCCATCAGCGACTTGATGCGCGAACGCGACTCCATTGCTTGGAGTAAAATGAACATCGGTGAAAACTATGTGGTGGGTATCGATTTGGAAGGCGCTCTCAAGCGTCCGGGTTCCGATAAAGACATCATCCTGCGCGAAGGCGACCGTATCTTTGTGCCGGAATACAATGGCGTGGTGAAGGTCTCAGGAACGGTGATGTTCCCCAACACGGTCTTTTTCCAAGCTGGAAAGGGCTGCAACAAATATATTGATATGGCCGGAGGTTATGGCAATCGTGCCCAAAAGTCAAAGGTCTTCATCGTTTATCAGAACGGTACCGTAGGTCTGGCCTCCAAGGGCGCAAAACCGGAACCGGGTTGTGAGATTGTGGTTCCGGCTAAGAAGAAGAAAAACAACTCCTCATTTAATGTAGCCGCTTGGGCAACCTCCATTTCCGCTTTGGCTACCATGAGTACGGCTATTGTTTCAATGGTTTCACTTTTAAAGAAATAATATGGACGAAGAAAACAAAAACAGTGTTGTGGAACAGGAAGAAAGCTCCATCGATTTCCGCAAGCTTTTCAAAGATATCCTCAAACACAAGTGGCTCTACATCATCGTGATGGTGGTCACCTTTGTGGTGGTGGCCATCTTCTCGTTGGCACTGCCCAATTACTACACCTGCACGGTGAAGCTCGCCCCTGAGTTGTCAGGCTCTAAATCCACTGGCGGATTGGCTGCCATGGCCTCCACTTTTGGTGTCACCCTGCCCACCAATGCCACCGAAGCGTTGTATCCCACCCTATATCCCGAACTGGTCAACTCGGTGGATTTCAAGACGTCACTCTTCCCCATTCCTGTTACCATCGAGGGTAAGAAAAAGGGTGAAGCCAACCGTACGATGCCCTATTACGATTATCTGAAGGATGAGCAGAAAAAAGTATGGTGGAAAGAGGCGCTCCATGCTCCTTTCAAATTATTGGCAAAATTGCGTTCTAAAGGGGAGGAGGACAATAAGTCAGCCAAGATCGACCCCTTCCGTTTGACCGAAACGCAAGCGAAGATTGTAGAGGCTATTGATAAAAAGGTGGTGTGTGATGTGGATAAGAAGACCATGGTGATCACCATTTCCGTGACTGACCAGGATCCCGTGATTTCCGCCACTATGTGCGACTCGGTGAAGTGCTATCTTCAGGAGTATATCACCGACTACCGCACCTCCAAAGCCCGGGTGGATTTGGAATACAACAAGAAGATTTGTGAAGAGGCCAAAGAGCGTTATGACAAGGCGCGTATGGCCTACGCTGGCTATTCGGATGCCAACCAAAACGTCATCCTGCAGTCGGTGCGCCAGAAACAGGTAGCCCTCGAGAACGAAATGCAGCTCCAATACAACGCCTACATGCAGGCCGCTGCCCAGCTCCTCTCAGCCGAAGCCAAAGTGCAAGAGGAGACCCCCGCCTTCACCACCCTCCAAAGCGCCACCGTCCCCGTCAAAAAAGCCGGCCCCAGCCGCTCCAAAATCTGCATCGTCTGGCTCTTCCTGGCATTCCTTGGCGTCACCGCGTGGGTGTTCTATAAGGAGGATGATTATAAGATGTTCTTTGGGAATTAGAAGGAAGAAGGAAGAGGGAAGAAGTTAGAAGGAAGAAGTTAGAAGGAAGAGGATGTCGGAGATTGGAGATAAAATACAGGAGAAGTGCATGGCTTTTGGCGACAGGGTAATCAAATTGAATGATTACTTGTTGACGGAAGCATGTAAGAAAGAAGATGGAAGAAGTAAGAAAGAAAAGAGAGGACGCATTCCGATTCAGCATCTTGCTGTTGCCAATTTATGCAACCAACTTCTTCGTGCGGGGACCTCTATCGGAGCAAATAATGCCGAAGCCACTAATGCTATTAGTAAAGCAGATTTCAAAAGCAAATCATTTATAGCGCTAAAAGAAGCAAGAGAATCCTTGTATTGGATTGATATGCTTCACAGAAATAATTATATCGACGATATACAATTTAAATCAATTTATAACGATTGTGAAGAGCTAGTGAAGATTCTTGTGACCAGATGCAAAAAACTCAACGAAAATAATTAAGAAATAACCTCAAACCTCAAATCTCTTACCTCTTACCTCTTACCTCTTACCTCTTACCTCTTACCTCTTACCTCTTACCTCTTACCTCTTACCTCTTACCTCTTACCTCTTACCTCTTACCTCTTACCTCTTACCTCTTACCTCTTACCTCTTACCTCTTACCTCTTACCTCTTACCTCTTACC
>Ga0310786_10000314_pt1 | contig 80637 bp, 59 predicted proteins | sample AusTroGonzalo_MG_FD_203881 | JGI IMG/M metagenome (GOLD analysis project Ga0310786, IMG submission 203881) | Bovine rumen microbial communities from tropical cattle in Woodstock, Queensland, Australia - Gonzalo_03 (v2) (version 2) | ecosystem: Host-associated > Mammals > Digestive system >... | reverse complement strand
ATATTAACCAGTATAAATAATAAGGAAAGATGGAAGTAATTAACGCAATAGGTCGTCGCAAGAGCTCTGTAGCCCGCGTATATGTTTCTGAGGGTACTGGCAAGATCACGATCAACAAGAAAGATTTAGAAGTTTATTTCCCGTCAGCTATTCTGCAGTATGTGGTGAAGCAGCCGCTGAACCTGCTGGAGGTCGCTGAGAAGTATGACATCAAGGCCAACCTCGACGGTGGTGGTTTCACTGGCCAGAGCCAGGCTCTCCGCCTCGCCATCGCCCGTGCCCTGGTGAAGATCAACGAAGAAGACAAGAAGAAGCTGAAGGACGAAGGTTTCCTGACACGTGACAGCCGTGAGGTAGAGCGTAAGAAGCCGGGTCAGCCCAAGGCACGTCGCCGCTTCCAGTTCAGTAAGCGTTAATCTTGAACTGAGAGTCGAGAACGGAGAACTGAGAGGTATCATTACCTTGAAGCCGCTCGCGATTCGAATCAAGAAACTGAACCGTTTAGTATCTAAACCAATGAGACTTGTCAAGGGAGTTTTCAAGGGGACAAGGTTATCATACCTCTCAGTTCTCAACTCTCAGTTCTCAATTACTCATTGATTGGTTCTAACAAGAATTAAAAAGAAAGTAAACAATTTAAAAGCAAGAAAACAAAAATGGCAAGAACAAATTTTGACCAGTTGCTCCAGGCCGGCTGTCATTTCGGTCACCTGAAGCGTAAGTGGAACCCCGCAATGGCTCCCTACATCTATACCGAGCGTAACGGTATTCATATCATCGACCTGCACAAGACGGCCGCCAAGATCGACGAGGCTGCCGATGCTCTGAAGCAGATTGCCAAGAGTGGCAAGAAGATCCTGTTCGTCGCTACTAAAAAACAGACAAAGGAAGTCATCGCTGAGAAGGCTGCCAGCGTGAATATGCCATACGTGATCGAGCGTTGGCCCGGCGGCATGCTCACCAACTTCCCCACGATTCGTAAGGCCGTGAAGAAAATGGCGAACATCGACAAGCTGATGAATGACGGTACATTCGGTAACCTGTCAAAGCGAGAGCTGCTGCAGATCACCCGTCAGCGTGCTAAGCTGGAGAAGAACCTCGGTTCTATCGCCGACCTGACCCGTCTGCCGAGCGCTCTGTTCGTGGTTGACGTGCTGAAGGAGCAGATCGCCGTCCGCGAGGCTAACCGTCTGGGTATTCCCGTATTCGGTATCGTTGACACCAACTCCGACCCCAACAATATCGACTTTGTCATTCCCGCCAACGACGATGCTAAGGACAGCGTAGAGGTAATCCTCAGCGCTTGCTGTGCCGCTATCGCCGAGGGTATCGAGGAGCGTAAGGTGGAGAAGGCCGACGAGAAGGCTGCTGACGCTCAGGTTGAGGGTGAAGAGGAAGAGGTAAAGCCCAAGCGTGCTGCCCGCCGTGCCCGTAAGGATGCTGAGGCTCCCGCTGCCGAGGCCCCCGCTGCTGCTGAGGAAGAGGCTCCCGCCGCAGAGTAATGTTAAGTTTATAGTTTAAAGTTTATAGTTTATAGAATTATGGCAATTTCAATTGACGATATCAAGAAGCTTCGCGCAATGACCGGCGCTGGTCTGGCTGACGTAAAGAAGGCTCTGACCGAGGCTGAGGGCGACTTCGACAAGGCCAAGGAGCTCCTTCGTGAGCGTGGCCTCGCTATCGCTGCCAAGCGTAGCGACCGTGAGACATCTAATGGTTGTGTACTTGTAAAGGCTGTTGACGGCTTTGCCGCCATGATTGCCCTGAAGTGCGAGACCGATTTCGTGGCCAATGGTGCTGACTTTATCGCTCTGACTCAGACGATCCTCGACGCTGCTATCGCTGCCAAGGCTGCTGACCTCGAGGGTGTGAAGGCCCTCGACATCAATGGTCAGAGTGCTCAGGATGCTGTTACACAGCGTTCTGGTATCACTGGTGAGAAGATGGAACTCGACGGTTACCTCGTGCTCGAGGGTGAGAACGTGGAGGTTTATGACCACATGGGCAAGCACACCCTGTGCACCATGGTTCAGACCAACAAGCCCGCCGCTGAGCAGGGTCACCTCGTAGCCATGCAGGTGGCTGCCATGAAGCCCGTAGCACTCGACGCCCAGAGCGTTGACCAGAAAATCCTCGACGAGGAGTACAAGACCTCTTTCGAGAAGACCAAGCTGGAGCAGGTTGAGAAGTTCGTGGAGATGAAGCTTAAGAAGGCTGGCATCAACCCCAACCTCGTTGACTCTGAGGATCACATCGAGAGCAACACCGCCAAGGGTTGGCTCACCAAGGAGCAGGCTGACGAGGCCCGCAAGATCATTGCTGACGCAAAGGTCGAGGGTGAGGCTCAGCTGAAGATGCCGATGATCGAGAACATCGCCAAGGGTCGTGTGCAGAAGTTCCTCAAGGAGAGTTGCCTCGTTGACCAGGAGTTCCAGTTCGGCGACGGCGACAAGGCTACTGTTGCACAGTGGCTCGCCAAGCAGGACAAGGATCTGAAGATCGTCGCTTTCAAGCGCTTCACACTCGTTGCTGACTAATCTTTAGTCCAGATACAAAAGGAAATCCCTGCCACTCGACTATGGCAGGGATTTTTTTATCGGAAGTAAGCTGCTATGCGATCCATGATGTTCTGACAGATGTAAGGATAGTAGAACTTCAGTTCACGGTGGTGGTAATTGCCTGGCACCCCGATGACGGGCATCGGTCTGTTGTCCTTAAAGCCGCCAACCAGTAGCAGATGGCTTTCCGGGTCGCAACGGACTGTCAGCGTGTCATTACGCCGACGGTCATAGACTATGAAAGTCGCACTGACGGTGTCTGTCCGCCAGTTCACGGGATTGATACACAACAGATTGCCCTCGCTGACCACAGGAATCTCACATTCCGGTGAACGGACAGAGTTGAAGCAAATGGTCACGCCCGTATCCGTCGCTCCCTGTGCCGGATGAATCTGCGGACAGGAATCCAAATCCTCCTGTGTCACCTTATAGCCGATGGCGTAAGCCGCCACCATCCGCGAGGCGATGCTGTCAGGCATCCGTCGCATGATATCCATCATGGCATGGGCACCCTGACTGAATCCAGCAAGCACAAAGGGACGGCCTTGGTTGAGGTGCTTCAGGTAATAGTCCCAGCTGCGCCGCGTGTCCGCCAGGGCAACGGTCAGCCTCGCCATCGTGGCCTCTATGGAGGTCCATGACTGCATGGACACCTGACGGTAATAGGGTGAGAAATAGTTGCAGTCGCCAGAGTAGAAAGAGTCAACGGCGTGCATCTCATGCGCCATCCGGCTACGCAGATAGTCGTTGTATGTATCGGCTAAGTGGCAGGTGTCATTGCCCATGAGATGGTCGCCCGTCTCTGTGGAGATGATATAGAAGAGGTCCGCCCGTCCGCCGCGGTCGCAGATGAACCACTGCGACGAGTCGGCATAGTCAGGCTCCGGAGGAAGAGGGCCAATCATCATCTCCCTGCCGTCGTTCCAAGAAGTGAACAACAGCATCAGACCTATTCCCCAAAGCATGAAAAATAACGTCCTCAGTTTCGTCAATGATCCCATTGAATGATTATTTGGATGCAAAGTTAATAAAAAAAGTGAATAGTAAATAGCGAATAGTGAATAATTTTGTAATTTTGCAGCCATTAAAGAGACAAACAATGCTATCATTCGAATGCGACTACAACAATGGGGCTTGTCAGGAAGTGCTCGACAACTTGGTCAGGTATAACAGTGCCAAGCCGACGCCTTATGGCTTCGATGAGTTCTCGGAGCGTGCCAAGAGTAAGATACGCGAAGCCTGTGGACTGCCTGACGCCCAGATCTTCTTCCTGACGGGCGGTACACAGACCAACGCTACCACCATCGACTCGATGCTCTATCAGTATGAGGGCGTCATCTGTGTCGGATCAGGTCATATCAATGTCCATGAGGCAGGTGCCGTGGAATTCACGGAGCACAAGATCATCACCCTGCCTGATACGGACGGGAAGATGGAGGCGAAGGTGCTCGACAAGTATCTCGACGACTATATGCACGACGGCAACAAAGACCATGCCGTGCATCCAGGACTGGTTTATATCACCTTTCCCACGGAGTTCGGCACGCTCTACAGTGCCAAGGAGTTGGATGATATCTATCGGGTGTGCCAGCACTACGAGATACCGCTCTATATTGACGGTGCCCGTCTGGGCTACGGTCTGATGGCCGACGGCAACGATGTCTCCCTGCCATATCTGGCCCGCCATTGCGATGTGTTTTATATCGGTGGCACGAAGATTGGGGCTCTTTGTGGTGAGGCGGTGGTATTCACCAACCGCAAGGCCCACAAGCACTTCTTCTCCATCCAGAAACAGCATGGGGCTGTGATTGCAAAGGGAGCGTTGATAGGACTGCAGTTTGATGCCTTGTTTGATCAGGCCACTGCTCAGGAAGGGAAAAAGATACTCTACTTCAAATTGTCGGAACATGCCATCAGGATGGCCATGCGGATGAAGGAGATTTTTATCCGGAAGCATTTTAAATTCTATGTCGATTCACCCACAAACCAGCAGTTTGTCATCATCGACAACGAGCAGGTGGATCGGCTGAGCCGCAAGGTGGAGTTCTCGCACTTCGGACAGACGGATCACCACCACACCATCTGCCGCTTCGTGACCAGCTGGGCCACGACGGAGGCGGAGATTGACGAACTGGAACGGATATTAAATGAGAAATGAGGAATGTTGATTACATCAAGTGCGGCTTAGCCTCATTCCTGATAGTCTGTTGGTGTTTCTTCCAGTTCTGCTATCCCTACCACTTCTTCTATCAGGAGCAGAACCAGATATTCCTATGGTCGCGGGACTATATCTCCACCTATTTCGACAAGCCGGGTGGAGTGGCACGGCTTGTAGGCGACTTTCTGACACAGTTCTATTATTATCTGTATGCTGGAGCGACCATCCTGACGCTTAGTATAGTCTTGATGGGCATCCTGCTCTATAAAACGCTACGGAATTTCGGGATTGGCAAGGCCGTTGCACTGATACTCAGTCTGATTGCAATGACCTTTGTGGTCATCTGTCATTTCAGCATCAGTTACCGGCTCTCATCCACCATTTCTATCATCGGCTGGATGCTGGTATTATGGATTGTCTCACTGATGCGAGCCTGGAAGATGCGCCTCATACAGCTGGCCATCGCACTACTGCCCACCTATCTGCTCTTCGGACTCCCACAAGTCAAGCGCCTTCAGATGCCTGATTTTGTGTTAGAGAAGAACTTCGCCGTAGAGAACGAATACCACTTTTGCAACTACGACAAGGTGATCGAGCTGGTAAAGGAGTCTGACGGCTGGAACGATCAGATGCTCTTCTTCTACAACCTCGTTCTGGCCCAACGTGGCGAACTGCCCGACCATCTGCTGGATTTCACGCCCAACTATCTTGGTACCTTCGAAAAGATTGGTCCCAATACACCGATGATAACCATACGAAACATGAATGAACTCTATTGGGCATTGGGTGACATGACCTTCACTGAGCGGGCGGCTATGATGACCAACGTCTTTGCGCCTGACAACCGTAATGTCAGGATGATGCAGCGTCTGGCAGAGTGTAACCTTGTCAGTGGCGATTCCTTGGCAGCTGAGAAGTACCTGCGCATCCTCGACAAGACCTTTGTCTATAGCAAATGGGCGAAGCGCGCCAGAGCACACGCCAAAGAGCTCTATTGCAAAAAGATGGAGATGGTGAACCGCCACGATACAATCACTATCAGCGACAACGCCCATTTCCTGATGATGCAGCTGCTCGACGCTAATCCCGACAACAGGATAGCCCTCGATTATATCCTCTGCAGCACACTGCTGCTGAAAGACATCGAGAACTTCAAGCGTGACTATGACCGGTATTGTATGGAGACCGATAAGCCCAAACTGAAGACCCTCTATCAGGAAGCCCTCTGTATCTGGCTTGCCGGCACGGATGCCTCGCAGGAGGAGTGGCAGCGGTATATCCATCGGCAGGACGTGATGCAACGTTTTGTTGAATACAACAACCAGCGTGGCCATCCCCGCTTCAAGGGCACCTACTGGTATTACTTTGATAAGATAAAAGCACCGGAAATTTAGTGAATAGTTATGAAGGAAGTAAAGAGAAGCAGATGTAGAATGAGAATGGCGATTGTGATAGGGCTACTATTCACTATTTACTGTTCACTATTCACTTCCTGCACACCGACACCGAAGGATGTTGTGATGCAGGATCAGCTGCCGCCCATCTATCCTGACTACTGCGACGTGACCATCCCCATGAACATCGCCCCGCTGAATTTCCTGCTTCGTGAGGACTGCGAGGCTGTCCAAGTCGTGATACAGGGCGACGGACCGTCTCTCAGTATCAATGCCCGAGGCAAGGAGGTGGTATTTGATATGGATGACTGGAAGGCGTTGATGGAGCAGGCCGCAGGACAGACGCTGACCGTCACCGTCACGGCCCTCGTCAATGGCCAATGGTCGGAATACAAGTCTTTCGGATGGCAGGTTGTCAAGGAGAAGATAGACCCCTATCTGACCTATCGTCTCATCGAGCCCGACTACGAGATATTCAATCATCTCCAGATCCAGGAGCGTTGTGTGGAGAACTTCGATGTCAGTGCCATTGGGCATTACGAACAGTTGGAAAACCGCTGCATGAACTGCCACACCTTCGCCAACCAAAGCCCGGAGTTAAGTATGATGTATGTTCGTGGCCAAGGCGGTGGCGCCATCCTCAACAAAAACGGTCAGTTGAGTAAACTCAATATCCCTGGCAGTGTGTATTTCTGTTTCAGTCCGAGCGGACGTTACATCACCTATTCCACCCAGAAGATCATCCCCGCTTTCCATAGCGAACCCAGTAAGCGGTTGGAGGTTTACGATGCCTCGTCGAATGTCTATGTCGCCGACCTGCAGGAGCACCGCATTATCTCTTCGCCTCTGCTCAGCGACAGTCTGAAGTTCGAGACCTTCCCCACCTTCTCTCCTGATGGGAAGTATATCTACTACTGTGCTGCTGACACCGTCAGCCTGCCCAGCGACATCCGCAACCTCCAATATCGCCTCGTCCGCATCCCCTTCGATGAGGCTACTGCCACCTTCGGCACCGAGGTTGACACCCTCGTTCAGCATGTTGCCGTGCCACAGCCGCTCGGCTTTGCCGCTTCGCTCCGCGAAGAACACACGAAACGCTCTGTCTGTCATCCCCGCATCAGCCCCGATGGCCGTTATATCCTCTATACCGTGGCTGACTACGGCACCTTCCCCATTTGGCACCCCGAGGCCGACCTGCAGATGATGAACCTTGAGACAGGAGCCATCGACACCCTTGCCATCGTCAACAGCAACAAGAGCGACACCTACCACTCCTGGAGCAGCAACAGCCGCTGGTTTGTCTTCGCCTCGAAACGTGATGACGGTCTCTACGGCAAACCATATTTCTGCTATGTTGACAAGGATGGCAAGGCTCACAAGCCCTTCTGTCTGCCGCAGGAACATCCTGTATTCTACGACAATTGTCTTAAATCTTTCAATGCGCCGGAACTGGGCAAGGGTAAACTGCCTTTTGATGTCAATGATGTGGCGAAAGCCATGAAACAGGAGGCTGAAGCCTTCAAATAGTTTGCTAAGGACGGAGTTTTGTTTCAACCCTCTCGTCTGAGGTGATCTCACGACCTGCGCTATAGGCATCGAAATCGACTTTCGACTTTGTGAAGTCTGGCGTATTGTAGGAATAGATGCTCTTACTATAGTATTCCCAAGGGTTGCGCTGGGGTAGCATGAAGGCCTTGGAACAGCGTCCCTGCTCGTCGATACAGGCTAGATAGAGGCGGCTGTAGAGTCCGTCGTCACGGCGGCTGGTGAACACAATCCAACGGCTGTTCATATTCCAGTTATGATAACTGTCGGCCTTCGGACTGTTTGCCTCCTTCAGTTCCCGCACCTCGCCTGTCTGCAGGTCGAGCAGCCACTGGTCGCTCTCCTCGTGCCAGATAGAGAAATAGCCGTAGTCCATCAGGGTGAAAAGTATGTACTTACCGTCGTAACTGGGTCGCGGCCACGTCAGACTCTTACCCATTGCCACGGCATTGAAGATGGTATCGACCTGCTCTCCAAAAGTGCCCGTCTCCGGGTCGAATGCGATCTTGCAGAGATTGTATTTCTCGTCCTTGTAGTGGGCGGGATAATCCTGCTGGAGACAAGTCATATAATATAAGGTACGCCCGTCGGGAGAGAACACGGGTGTATTCTCGCTCCAGTCCTTCGCCTGCAGGAGCGAGTCCGTCAGGATCTCATGCGTCGCCGGGTTATAGACGAACACATCGCTCGACAGGTCAAACACCTCGATACGCTCATCCGGCACAACATGGAAGCCTTGGCGCGTCTGGTTAGTGGAGAACGCACAATACTTTCCACTTGGATGCCAGTAGGGATAGACCATCGAGCCACCCAACAGGTCGTTCTTTGCCTTCAGCCATTCCCGCTGCCCATCTGTCTGGAACATCGTTGCTCCATGGTCGCCGCGGACATGGAAGACAAACTTCGAGGGGTCTGTCTGATGCGCTGTATGGCAGTTGACGCACATACCTGGCACCTGTGTATTCTCAATGATGGCGTATTCATCGAAAGAGGAGAGGTCACGCTGGTAGAGGCCCATGTGGCTGTAGGTCTCATAGCCTGGGGCAATACGGCGGTAAGTCAGTCCCCATTCGTCGAGGGCATACGGACTGACGTTGACTGTGAAGTCCTTGTACTGCGTCCACTGGCCGTCCTTCCTGATGCAGACGGTGAAAGCCAGTTGTCCGCCCTTGTTCTGCTGCGTCAGTTGATGCCAGTCGTCAATATCAAAGTCGGCAAAGTCGCCTTGTACGTGCAATTCGCCGCCTTTCGAGCCGCGCACCACGACATCGACCGCATCGGCTTCCCTATCCACGACATTGAAATTAAGCGGTGCTATCTCCGCCGGAATGGTCACTCCGATATAGTCGGGATAGATTGCTGGCAACTGATCCTGCATCACAGCATCCTTCGGCTCAGAGACGCAGGATATGAATACGCCTGCCATCAGCCACTTGACCATCCTGTTTATCTTGGTAATCATCTCTAAACTCTAAACACTAAACTATAAACTATTCACCAAATAATACCATACCGTATTCTTGAACCGCCCCATCTCCGGGGAATTCTTATCATTGGAATAAACCCGCGCAAAGTCGTTCATCTGCTGAAGCACCATTGGGCTGACAAAACCCTGTGGCGGCTGCTGCCGTTGTTGCATGAAGGCAAAGGCGATGCCCTCCTGACAATGGCGCGGATTATAGTTAATCCTGTTCTGCACCACCTTCACATACTGCATAAAGCGAGGAATGTCCCTGTCCAATAGTGGAGCCATCAGCAGATACTGTGCAGCCATCTGATTTTGGTGGTTGTGCATGAACAACTGACCGCAGACCTTGTCAAGTTCCTGCTCACTGAATAAAAAATCGTTCTGCAGCCTGACCTTGCGCAGCCATCCGTAAAGGGGATGCTTATTCACCTGCTTCCCGTCGCTAAGCATGGCCAGTGTTTGCTCTGCCCAAGGACGGTAGAAGATGGTCTTCTCAAGCATCTGCAGATATTTTCTGGCAACGCCATATTGGCCGTTTATCAGATTCGTCTCTGCCAACCGCTTAACAGCCCGGGCACTCTTGTTATAATTAGGAATGGCCTCCATCGCTTCGAAGGCAAAGCGCTGAGCCGTATTTACCAGTCCAAGGTAGAAATAGACCTCGCCATAGAGTTGTACTGTTGAGAAATTGCGCTCGAAAGATGGCAGCAGTCCCTCTGAGCCCCGCTGGTAGAAGTCGAAGGCCCGCTCACCCAACTGGTTTGTCATGGCCAGTGCCAGATTTGTGGCACAGACACTCATCGGCAGGTCTGGTGTTTGCTTCTCGGCCTTGGCGATAATACCCTTCCAGTCCCTGATGCGCACCAAGTAGTCGTATTCTATCAGTTCGTATTTCTTGGCATCATATCCTCGTGGCACCATCAGAATAGCGGCGACCGCCACCACAACAAGTTCTGCAGCAACCCCCCATTTCTTCCGTGCTTCAGGAATCGTCTGGAACTTCCTACTGAGAAGTGCCAACAGCCACACAATAACGGGAATTGCCATCAGCCAATAAGGCAGCACCTCAGGGAAGCGGTAGTAGTTGATGCCCAATAGGACCCTCAACATCGGGAAAGGCAGGAAATGGGCACTCGCCAGTATCAGCGCCGCCGCATAAATGACGGCGGGAATGGCCACCGTCCACGGCATCATCAATACTGCTACCAATAACACCATCGGCCCGATAAGCCAATACAGGATAGGGATTAACAGCAAAGCGACAACCCACTTAACCCGTATGCTCCATTTCTTCCCCCATCCCGACCATGCCAAGGCTACAGCCATCGCCATCACTAATGCCACGACATACGTCAGCAGTACGCTCTCGTCACCCATGACATACCACAGCATAACCGATGGGATAAAACTCAGAGCATAGTGACCTTCTGAGCGCATCAGCCGCCAGGTGAGCCGCTGCACCAGCATAAAGAGCACAGCAAGAATCGCTGCTCCTATGGTGACACTGTTATAGAACTGCGTCAGGAACTCACCGATATAACGGGCCAATCCTCCTGGCTCGGCTATCCGCTCCCAGAAATAGTCTCCGTCGAAGAGAAACATCTGGAACTGCTCCTGATAGGTCAGCGCAAACGGATAGCGGTATCTCCAGAAGAGATACACCGCTACGCCGAACAACAGCGTCAGCAGCAACGGCGCATATTTACTCAGAATCTTCTTCATGCTTGTCGGCATTCGTGGTTTCCGCAGTACCGTGAGAATGCTCATGAGGGTCTTTCGGGGCAAAACCATTCAGGAATTCGTAGAGCGGGCCAGAGTTCAGATCCTTGGCCAACTGGCGGGTATAGTCCAGATAGGCATCCTTCAAACTGATGGCACGCTGTTCAATCACATCTGCCTGAGCCCTCTCACCTTTTTTATCCAGGTCGGCGATGAGTTGGCGCAGAAATTGTGCCTGCACCTTATACTGCTCCGTACGTGTCTTCCACAGGTCTAAGGAGTCGTTCTGCGGCGTACCGCCGGCATGACTGACCGTGTCCATCCTGACCCATACATCACCAGGCTCTGCCACAATCAGCAGCGGCTGCAAGTCGAAACGGTTCTTTTCGTCAAGCATTACCTTGTAGAGCCGTATGGAGTCAGGCTCAAACTCAAACTTACCATCCCTGATGACCGTAGAGTCGCCCCTGCCATCTGCACCAGGACCTTTCAGCGGCACGAGGAAAACGTGCTTGCCCTCATACTGCTGGTTATTGACCGTACCATATACCCGACATACGCCGGAGGACTTCTTCTGCTGGCAACTGTAAATCATTGTCACAGCAGCCAGAACCATTATAAAAAACAGAATCCTTTTCATAAATTATAACTTTTTCATTATTCACTTTCTCACCTTCTCACTTTCTCACCTCCTCAGAAATCTCCTCATTCGTGTCGGCATTTATCGTCACGATACGGCCGTCAGGCAATTTCCGCTTATAGGTCAGCGGGTAAAGGTCTTTCAGGAAATCGTGCAACACACCCTCCTTCAGGTTCTCCGCCATCTGGCGCGTATAGTTCTTATACGCTAAGTGGAAACTATCGGCTCGCTGCCGGATGTACTTTGCCTGCACCGAGTCGCCCTGCTTCCGAAGATTATCGATGTACTTATACATCTTAGCCAACTCACGATTATGCATCTCCGTGCGAACCTTCCATTTCTCCAGCGAGTCGTTCTGAGGCGTACCCACAGCATGGCTGACGCTGTCGATAATCACCTTCACTTCGCCAGGCTCACCTACTATCAACAATGGCTGCAAGCCAATGCGATAGTGATAGTCGAGCAGAATCTTATACATCTGCATCGTATCCTTCGTAAAGTGGAACTTACCATCTTTGATTTCCATAGAATCCACATACTCTGCGGTCTTCGGACCATACAATGGTACGATAAAGATACGTTTACCCTCATACTGTTCACCGTTCACCATACCTTCAATATGGCACTTTCCGTCATTGGCCTGCTGACAGGCACTTAAAAGTAAAAGGGTTAAAAGGTAAAAAGGTAAGACCTTCTTGCCCCTTCTCATGATTGTTTTTAATACTTTACTCTCCATATTCACTTTTCACTTTTCACTTTTCACTTCTCACTCTCTCACCTTCTCACTTTCTCACCTTTACAATCGTTCTGCGATTGTCAAACACCTGCCTGTAGGCCTTGTGGGCATCCAGTTCCACACGGGTCTTCGTAAAGTCAGGGCAGTTATAGGCATCCATCATCTCCAGATAATACTTTCTGGGGTTCCGCTGGGGCAGGAGGAAAGGCTTCGATACCCGTCCCTGGTCATCGATGCTGGCCAGATAGAGTTTGGTGTACATTCCGTCCTCGCGTTTGGAGGCAAAGACGAACCAACGGCTATTGTCGTTCCAGTTGTGGAAACTTTCGCTCTGTGGACTGTTCACCTCTTTGAGTTCACGGCTCTCTCCCGTCTGCAGGTCCATCAGCCACAGGTCGGCATCATCCTGGCAGATAGGGAAATTGCCGCGACTGCTCACACAGTACATCAGCCAACGGCCATCGTAGGAAGGTCGTGCCAGTACATAACTCTTATCTGTTGCAGGACCATTGAGAAGCGTATCAACCGTCTCGCCAAATGTACCTTTTTCCGCATCGAAACCGATACGGCAGAGGCTGCACTTCACCTTCTCATATTCCGCTGGTACGCGACAGGGTTTCGAGGTGCTGTAATAGATATATTGGCCGTCGTGCGAGAAGGCCGGGAATATCTCCAGATTCTCTGTCTGCAACAGCGGCGAAAGGATTAGTTCATTGTTACGGGTGTCGAGCACCTCCACATTGCTGAACTTATGATAGACCTCGATACGCTGGCCTGTTCCCGTGAAGAAACTCTGATGCACGGAGTTTACAGCCATCGCCACGTAGTCGCCAGAGGGATGCCAGTAACTGTACGAACCAGCCGCCTTCGTGGAGTCGGTCTTTGTTTCCAGCCACGTCTGCTGGCCGTCTTTCTGAATCATCGTTCCACCACCCTCACCACGCATCTGGAGGGTAATACGGTCAGGATTCGTGCGATTGGCCGTATGACAGTTGAAGCAACGTCCTGGCACCACCGTCTCCGTCAGGATGGCATATTCCTCGAAGGTCTGGATGTCGCGCTGGTAGATGCCGATGTCGCCACCCACCTCATAGCCGGGCTTGATACGTCGGTAGGTCAGGCCCCATTCGTCAAGACGAGTCGGACTGACGCTCATCGTGAAATCCTTATATTGGTTCCACTGCCCGTCTTTCCTGACACAGACCGTTACCGTGAGTTCTCCACCCTGATTCTGTTCCGTCAACTGGTGCCATTCGTCAATATCGAAGTCTGCCCATGCGCCATTCACATGCAGTTCACCGCCCTTGCTTCCCTTCACAACCACATCCATGCAGTCAATATCCTCATCGGCAAAGTTAAAGTTCAGCGGTGCAATATCGGCAGGTATCGTCACACCGATATTGTCCGGATATATTGACGGCTGCTCATTGACCTTCGTCGGATCAATCGGTTTCTCTGTGCACGACATGAGCAGTAAACAATAAACAATAAACTGTAAACTATAAACTACAAATCTCCTCATTGTCCTGCCCTCCTTTGCATCATCTGTTGCACATACTTGGCGTATGGCGACCCAGGCACGTTACCCTGCATCTGGATACAGCGTATCACGTCCTGATAGCCGAGTGGCATCTGACGATAGCCGCCATACTGCTGTACCACGCCCATATACTGCTGGAAGCCTTGCAGACTTCCCTTCAGAAGCATCTGCGCCATAAAGTAGTCGAGTGCCATCTTGTTATCATAATTATTCATCAACAGCAGTCCCAACATCTTATCCATTTCCTCATAACTGTAGAGGAAATTCTCCTTATATCTCAACTTGCGTAGTTTGCCATAGACGGGGTGCGCGTTGACTTTCGCCTCGTCGCCCAACATTGCCTCGGCCTCCTTCGCCCAACTGCGATAGAACAGCGATTTTTTCAGCAGTTCAATCTGTTTTCTGGCCGTCTGGTAATGTCCGTTCACCATCATGCACTCTGCTATGCGCTTCGTGCAGCGGCCGCTCTTCCTGGCATTCAGTATCGATTCCTGCGTGTCAAACATATACCGCAGGGCTGAGTTCACCATGCCTAAGCGCCAGAAAGCCTCTGCCGATGGCAACATCGAGGTCAGGTCTCTGGTTCTTGGTATGATCAGCGCGTCCTCGCCGCTCTGGTAGAAGTCGAACATACGGTCTGCCAAGAGCCGTTTCTGCGACAAGGCCAGGTTCACGCAGTTCGACCAGAACGGAGTCTTTACCTGATATTCGCCTGCCCGCTTCACTATCTCATCCCAACGTTCGTTCCGCACAAGATAGTCCTGACGGATCAGTTCATACAAATCTTTGTTGTAGCCGTTCCACTGGGGATAGTGCAATGGAATGCGATAATAGTTCAAGCCCGTCATCACCTGTTGCAGAGGCCATTGTGGCAACAGCCAGGCGTATGCCATCAATTGCACAGCCACCAGCCAGCCAGCCGTCCACAGATGTTTCCATCCCAATTGCAATATGCGTACCACGATATATATCCATACCGCCGGACCTATCAGCCAATAGGCAACGGGCAGGATCACTACGTCTGCCCATCCCCCTCCTACAGGAGGGGCCAGGGGAGGTCTGCGCTCCCAGATGGTCGCCAAGGCCAAAGCCAAAACGATTGCTACGGGCAGCGACAGCAGTACATTGATGTCTCCCATCAGCCACAAGAGCAAAGCCACAGGCAGTAGACTCAGACACATGGGGACTGTTCCCTGTGTGCGGAAAAGTACATGGGGACCGTTCCCGTGTGTCAACAGCCGCAAAGTTAATCTCTGCAGGGCCACGAAGAGCAAAGCCAACAGCAATGCTCCTAACCATTCCACATAATAGAACTGCACGATGAACTCACCGAGCCAGTCTGCAAAGCCTCCAGGCAGGCTTACTCTCTCTATGAAGTAGTCCCACGTCCAAAGGAACAACTGATACTGTTCCTGATACGACAAAGCATGAGGATAGGCCACATACCAGAACAGGAAAACGCCGATGCCCACCAGCACCGACAAGCCCCAGTTGATGTATCTTTCTATCACTTTCTTCATAAACGCTGCAAAGTTACAAAGAATATCCCAAAATCAATAATGTTTCATGCGAAATATTGCAAACTGCAGCCTCCTCGCTTTTGTCAGGAGCCTCTTTTCTGTCATGAGAAGCCTTCTTTCTGTCGTGAGGAACCTTTAATTTTTCGTAGGAAGGCTCCTTTTTCCCGAGAACAGCATATAGTTGTCATACTCTCATTTTAACCCACACCTCCCGCACCTCTTACACCCAGTTGGGTGTGCTGGGTGTAAGAGGTGTGGGGTGTTTTCTCCATTCGCCTACTATCACGCGCGCGCGTAATAGAAACCGCCCTGAGCGATGAGGCCCAGGGCGGTTTAAAATAGATGCGGGAAAGGATTACTTAGGGTCCTTCAAAGATTTCTTGTCTTCTTTTGCTAATCGACGTTCCACTTTCTTGACATCCTCCTCAGCGGGAAGTTCCTCTGGAACAATTCCCCTCTCAAGCATGATCTTACGAACAGCATTATTGTTCTCAACATGCTCCTCTGATATCGGGTCAACTCCGTATAAATCCTTTGTCTGCACATTCACGTTTGTCATCTCAGCAGCAAAGTCTTTGGCCTTGATATTAACAGTTGGCAGGAAGTCGGCAACTGGTCGCTTTTCGGGAATACCAAGTTTCTTCTTAAGTTCACCTGTACTTAGTCTAAATAATGCCTGATCACCTTTTGAGCGTATAATAGCAAAACCATGGCTATCCACACCTCGTTCATATAGGATTCCCGACATCTTTTTTTCCGTCTGTTGTAATTTTGCGCGAGCCCTAATACGTTCTCTCTCAGTGATTCTTTGTTCGATTATTTCTGCTTTTCTTGTCTGAACGGCGAAATAAGTCTGCGCAAAGGCTATTTGCTCCTTTTTAGGGTCTCCATTTTGTGCAATCAGATAGCAAGCATAACGGCTAAGATAGTAGTTATCTATCTGACGTTCAGCGCCACTCCCAACTTCGACCATTTTCCCGACGTCGGGAAAATGGTCACCAATTGAATTCCCTGCTTAATGGCATGCTTCTTTTGCTTTTCCGATAACTTTTGTAAAGTTATCCCACTTGCTATAGCCTAAAAGAACCTGTAGGTCTCTTGCGCTCCAGCATTCCACTCCCTCAATGTGCATAGCGGCTTCCTCGAAACTACCATACATTTTCTTAATCATTTCTTTTTTCATTGTCATAGTACTACATTTTTGTTAGACGGCACAAAGATACAAACTATTTTTGAAACGGCCAAACTTTCTACAGAATAATTATGGAAACCGCCCTGAGCGGTGAGGCCCAGGGCGATTTGATATAGAGGCTTTGTGGAATTACTTTCTCTTGAACTGCCAGAATGTAGCTTCACCCCAGCCGCCAAGGCCGTCGAATGCACCACCATCAGGATAGACAAGGGTCATCTTGTCACCAGACAGATAAACAACCTCATATTTGTCCGGGTAGGGACTTAATCCGTTATCTGCCCAGTTAATCTGATATGGCCACAGAATGGCACCGTCGCTAGTAGTAAGCTCAGCGACTTTCCAGTCGTTGCCAACGATTTTCTCAATGCTGAAGGTACCATCGTTCAACAATTTGCCGTTGGCGTCATACTTCTTCAGGCTGCCGTCTTCCTTAAATATCATGTAGGCATCGAAGCTTTCCTCACCAGTGAGTGCACCGACAGCGGAGTGCTGCAGCTGTCCGCCAAACTCCTCTTCACTGGTGACACCCCACCATTTTCCTGTAGCAACTGCATTAGCACCTGCGCCACCGCAGTAACCCATGTTACCCCAGACAACACCATCGACAGCCTCTGGGTTCCATGTCCAAGCATTGCCTTCGTCATAACCGGCAAAGATACCTTCCGTGTCAGAAGTGCTCTTGAATTGCCAGAACGTAGCCTCGCCCCAGCCGCCGAGTCCGTCAAATGCGCCACCGTCGGGATAGACCAGCGTCATGCGTGTCGGTGACAGGTATACAATATCGAACTGCGTCGGATATGGATTAAGACCATTATCAGCCCAGTTAATTTGGTACGGCCACAGGATAGCACCTGCAGAAGTCATCAGGTCACCGACCTTCCAGGCAGAGGGATCGCTGTCGTTGAAGTTCTCAACTGAGTAGCTTCCCTCACGAATCAGCCTGCCTTCTGCATCATAGCACTTGATGCTGCCATCTTCGTTGAACACCATCGTAGCTTCCATGCTTTGGTCACCAATGAAACCATCAGCACAGTGTTGGGGCTGAGTCAGGAATTCTTCTTCGCTGGTGACACCCCACCATTTTCCTGTAGCAACAGCGTCGGCACCTGCACCACCGCAGTAGCCCATGTTACCCCAGACAACACCGTCGGGAGCCTCTGGGTTCCATGTCCAGATCTTCGTTCCAGAGTTACTGGCGAGGAGTTTCATTCCCTTAGACAATTCCGTCGGGACATAGACGTTATATGTCTTCGAAATCTCAGTCATAGAGCCGTCATGATTAGCCACACGGACGTAGAAAGTCTGTGCAGGATCCTGACCGCGCTTCGGGATGATAGAGAAAGAACCCTTTGGGCCGTGAGCCAGAGAAATCTCCTTGCCATCAGCATTGTAATTGAAGATCTGAACCGGCTGCGCGGGACTTGTCGTATAATTAAAATAATTGCCGTCTGATGCAGGGTTGCCGTTCTCGTCTACCTGCGTGATGGTGATCATACTCTCAAGAGTAGAGGCAGAAACGCTACCGTCAGGTGAGCCGAGATCAATCTCGCTTGGGTCGCAGGCCGTCATTGCGAGGGCCAGCAGCGGTAATGCTAAATATATCTTTTTCATTGTCATTATCTTATTAAATAAATGTAAGTAACTGATAAGGATTACCATCCTGTGTACTGTGAATCAGCACCTTCCCATCCGGGATTCTGAACGATGCCGCCTTCAGAGAGGTCAACTTGGTTCTCAGGAATCTTCTGGAAACCGGCCGTAGCATTGTAGCGTGCACGATAGCCACCGCCGTGTGCAGTGTTCTTTGTGGCAATACCCTTGTTGTAGATATCGATACCCTGCTGCTTGTCGAGGGCGTCGGCAGCGATATGCCAGCGACGGATGTCGTTCCAACGGATACCCTCCATAGCCAGCTCCCAGCGGCGCTCGTTCTGCAGGGCCTGCAGAGAGTAGGCAGAAATAGGATTCAGTCCTGCTCTTGCGCGTACCTTATTAATACCTTCAGTATTCTCCTTCAGCTCACTCTGCATCAGCAGCAAGTCAGCAAAGCGGATGAGCACCATGTCGTGGATGTTGTTCAACTGCATATTCTCAGCACCGGCAACATCCCAACCACCGGGATACATCAGGTTCTCGAAACAGACGGAGATGGTACCGTCGTCCTTGATAGCCTCAACCGGAGAAAGCTTCATACCGTAGAAGCCGGACTCCTGCATATAGTCGCCACCACCACCAACAGAGAAGCCAGAGAGCTTGCTCATATCCTGAATGGTAGCGTCACGACGCTTGTCGTTAGGCTCATAATTCTTCCAGTCGTTCACCAGGTTCATGGCTACAGGGCCTGCACCCCATCCAGCACCGAAGGGGAACACGGCTGTACCACGTACGCCGAAGTGCAGAGCGTAACCATTGGCATAGCCGATGGTGGTAGACCAAGAGGCCTGCTTGTTGAACTTCACAGCGAACATCGACTCAGGATTGATGGCATTATCATCCTCAGCCCACTTCAGGTTCTGACCCTTTGTATAGTCGAAGTCCTCAACGGTGAAGCGGTTGGTATAAGCCCAAAGACAACGGAAGTCGGGAACCAGTGAGTAGCCGGAGTTGTTCACAGCCTCGTCAACCAGCGTAATGACCTGCTGCTTGGTCAGTGTCTCGCCATTAGGCAGAGCAACAGACTGCAAGGGGTTGTAAGTTGTGCTAACCAGATCTTTCAGTTCCTCGCCATTGCCATACATACCTGTGTAATACAGCCAGGCACGAGCCAGCATGGCAGAAGCCGTGTACTTGTCGACGTGACCGTCGGTCCTGCGTGTTGCAGGCATCGTGGAGGCAGCCTCGTAGAGGTCCTGCAGAATCTGTCCCCAGAGCTCGGCAGCTGTCGGCTGAATAGGCTGAGCTGCTGAAGAAGAGGTGACCAGAGGCACATTGCCGTACATTGACGACAGCTCGTAGAAATAAAAAGCACGGAGGAACTTGGCCTCACCGGCAATCTGGTTCTTCTCACTCTCGCTCAGGGCGATGTTGTTGATACCGTCGAGCAGGGAGTTGGCTCGGTTGATACCCTGATAGCGGTCTATCCAGAACTGCTCTGTCATGTTGAGCGTAGAGATCATCATCAGGTCTTCGGCCTGCATCAGAATATCGTTCTCACCACCGCCGCCGAGAGCATCGTCACCAGCAAGCTGGGCGACATAGTAGAACGAAGCCTGCGGCGTGGCATTGGGCACGTTCAGATTCTGATAGATACCTGCCAGAGCCTGGTCTGCATCCTCAGCTGTCAGCGGGAAGTTTGAGGTATCCTTCTCTGTGTAGTTCACAGCATCAAGCGTACAGGAGCTGAGTCCTGCCACTGCGAAAGCTGCTACACCTAAAATATATGATATCTTTTTCATATTGCGTTGTCTGTTTGATTAGAATTTAACATTTACACCAACCAGGAATGTGCGAGGCTGCGGATAGTTACTGATATCAGTACCGGTCACCCAAGACTCGTTGGCAATAGAGTTACCCTGCTCAGGCTCCATACCGTCGTACTTGGTGATGGTGAACAGGTTCTGAGCCTGGAAGTAGACGCGGAGTTGCTGGAGTGGGAAACTCTTGAACAGCTTGGTGACATCGTAGCCCAAAGTGAGGGTCTGCAGACGGAAGTAGTCTGCATCGTCAACATAGATGTCAGACACCTGGATCATATTCGTTGATGTACCGGGCTTCAGGATAGGATAACGGCCATTGCCGGTACCTTCGCCGTGCCAGTAGTTGTAGACGTTGGTCGACCAGTTGTCGTACTGGCTGTCACCGAAGCGACGATACGAGTGAGCCACCTGCTGTCCGAGGGCTGCATAGCCGCTCACGCTGAAGTCGAGGCCCTTGTAGTTCAGGCCGAGGTTGATACCCATGGTCACATCGGGATGCGGGTCGCCGAGTTCCACCTTATCGTCAGAAGTGATGATGCCGTCGCCGTTGGTATCCACAAACTTCAGGTCACCAGGAGCGATGCTTGTGCCCTGGAGCGAGTTGTTGGCGTCACCCTTACAGTTCTTGTCCAGATAAGCCTGTACATCGGCCTCGTTCTGCATCACGCCTTCAGTCTTGTAGCCCCAGAAATATCCGAGAGGATGACCTTCCTCGAAGCGGGCCATATAAGTTGTACCCTGAGAGAGCAGGTTCTCACCGCCATTGATGTAGCGTGAGCCATTGTTCACCTCTGTCACCTCGTTCTTGTTGGTGGCAATGTTCCAACCGATGTTGTAGGTGAAGTCCTTGCCGATGTTGTCGTTCCAGTTCAGGGCAACCTCAATACCAGAGTTCTTGATGGTACCGGCATTGTCCATCACATAGGCGAAACCGTTGATGGCAGATACAGGCACGTCGAGCAGCAGGTCCTTGGTCTTCTTCACATAGTAGTCGAAATTGAGGGCCAGCTTACCGCCGAGGAATCGGGCATCGAAACCGAGGTCGAGCTGTTCAGAGGTCTCCCATGTGATGTCTTCGTTCGACAGACGCTCAGGATAAGCACCCTGTGCACCTACGTCCTTCGCATTGTTGAAAGAGTAGTTTCCGTAAGGGCCGAATGAATAGGTAGCAGAGTACTTGAAAGCACCGATACCCTCATTACCGTTCTGACCCCAGCTGCCGCGGATCTTCAGGAATGACAACCAGCTGGAGGCACTCTCCATGAACTTCTCGTTGCTGACTACCCAACCTGCGGAGAATGAGGGGAAGATACCCCAGCGATGACCTTTTGCAAAGTTGGAGCTACCATCGGCACGAAGAATGGCTGAGAACATATACTTCTCTGCGAAATCATAGTTCAGACGTCCGAAGTAAGAGAGGATGGAGTGGTCAGTGGCAGGCAGATTGTTGTTGTACGGCAGCGTTGCTGAACCGTCACGGCCTGAGAAGTTGGCAGGATAAGCGTAGTTGAACATGTCCTTGAACACGTTGCCGCTCACCTGAGCACCCAGGTTGTCGCCCATGCCGTTGCCCTCACGGGAATACTCCGTACCGGCCAACACGTCAATGTGGTGACTCTTGATGTCGAACACATAGTTCAACGTGTGGGTCATACCCCAGTTCCAGCCTGTACCCATGTTCTCTGAGAGCATATCGTTTACATTCTGGTCGTTGTCATTGTTGCGATAGGTCATATCGTAGCCCTTCCAGACACTGGAGTAATTCTTGTAATATACCAGTCCTTTATAGGTCAGTCCATTCAGGGGTGAGATAGTGATGTAGCCCGTAGCGTTCAGGTTGTGGTAGCGGCTCCTGTTGTTGGCCAGTGAAGAATGGGTCACCGTGTTGATGGCGTTACCATAATACTGGTTCAGGCTCAACATACCGTTAGGATACTGGTCGGTATGGATACCCTGTGCTATCAAGTCATCATAGTCGAACAGTTCACCATCCTTATTATATACAGGAATCAGCGGAGAGTTGTGCAGCATCGTGTAGATGGCATTCCAATACATGTTGCCGATGCCAATACCCTGCTGCTGGTTGTGGCTGTAGTAGACGTTCTCACCAAAGGTGATGATGTCGCGGCCCTTGCTGCTCTTGGCAATGACGTGCTCTGAGTTCAGACGAAGGGTAAAGCGGCTATAGTCAGACTTGGCAAGATCGCCGCCGATGATACCGTCCTGATACTGATAACCGATACCAGTAGAGAACTTGGAGTATTCAGAACCACCAGTGATATTCAGCGAGTGAGAGGTGGTCACGGCATTCTTGTTGCGCAGCAGTTCGAGCCAGTTGGTGCCGGGGTTGCTGCCGTTGCGGTAAGCCTCCAGCAAGTCGGCATCGATGAAGTTCTCCCAAGAGTGAGGAGAACCACCGTCGTTGACTCTGGTCATATCCATGATATCCATATACTCCTTGGCATTCAACTGCTTGGGAACCTTCACCAGGTTCGACCAGCCGATGTTACCGTCATAGTTCACGGTCACCTTTCCGGCCTTACCCTGCTTGGTCGTGATCAGGATCACACCATTGGCAGCACGGGCACCGTAGATGGCGCTGGATGCAGCATCCTTCAGCACGTCGATACGCTCGATATCGGCAGGGTTCACGGAATTGATGTCACCTACCACACCATCGACAACATATAACGGAGTTGTGTTACCATTGGTACCGGCACCACGGATGTTCACCTTGAAGCCGTCGCCAGGCTTACCTGAAGCAGCGACGATGTTCACACCAGGGCTCTGGTTCTGCAAGGCACTCAGAGGGCTGATCGTATTACGGTTGGCGATGTCCTCACCCTTAACCTCAATGGTGGCACCGGTGACCAGTTTCTTCTTCTGGACACCATAACCTACGACCACCACTTCGTCGAGCACGGCGTTGTCGTCCTGCATCGTGATGTTGAATGATGACTGGTTGCCGACGGCAATCTCTTGGGCTTTATAACCGATAAAGCTGATGACGATTGTTGCGCCTGGTTTCACGTTGAGAGAGAATTTACCGTCGAAATCGGTAACAGTACCGTTAGAGGTACCTTTTTCCATAACACTGGCTCCAATGACGGGGCCCTGAGCGTCGACTACAGTACCTGTAATCTTCTTCGTTGCCTGCTGAACGTTCTGTACGGCATCAGCGGCATAGGCCTTTGGCGAATAGCACATTCCCAATAGGGAGAATGCACCCACCATCAGCGCTGTCTTTCTGAAAGTTTGATTCATACTTAGCTATTTACTTAGATTAATTGTTTGTTTAATCATTCTGGATTGTTGGGGAGCATAACGTCTCCCAGACTTGGCCACAATGGTGGCTCAGCCTACAGTTAGCTTGAGTTGTTTTGGTTCATAAGTTTATCTTTTAGTTATATTTATGGATAGAATGTTCGTAAAAACACGCATATCGCCTGCAAAGTTATAGTAAATTTTGAAATTATACAAACTTTTATCAAAAAAAGTTGATAGATTCAGTTATTTTTTATATCTTTGCAACCAAATAACGAAATTACTAGACTTTAATTACCTAATTTTATATTAATGCAACTTAAACGATGTGTATGAACAAAACTTTTAGGAAAACAGCGCTGATGGTGGGTGCATTCTCCCTATTGGGATTGTGCTACTCACTGAATGCCCACGCTGCTGACGCTCCACAGGAGGTACAGCAGGCCAAGCAGATCACAGGTACTGTGGTCGACGCGATGGGGCCCGTCATCGGAGCAAGTGTTGTCGTGAAAGGGACTACCAACGGTGTTGCCACCGACTACGACGGTAACTTTTCACTGAATGCCAGCCCGGGCCAGACCCTGGTCATCTCTTACATCGGCTATCTGACCAAGGAAGTCAGAATCACCGCCGGCCAGTCGAAGTACAACGTTACCCTCGAAGAGGACAGGAAGATGCTCGACGAGGTGGTGGTCATCGCGTACGGCCAGCAGAAGAAGGTCACCATCACGGGTGCAGTCTCGGCCGTGGGTGGTGATGAACTGCTGAAGGCGCCGGTGGCCAACGTGAGTAACGCCTTGCAAGGAAAGCTGCCGGGTATTTCGGTGGTACAGCCTTCTGGTATGCCTGGTGGTGATGAGCCCGTCATCCGTGTGCGTGGTACAGGTTCGCTGAACAGTGCCGAACCACTGGTGCTCGTCGATGGTGTAGAGCGTTCGTTCGGACAGCTCGACCCTAATGAAATCGAGGACATCTCCATTCTGAAGGATGCCTCGGCAACGGCCGTATTCGGTGTGCGAGGCGCCAATGGTGTCATCCTCGTCACCACCAAGCGCGGTCAGCCGGGCAAGGCATCGGTGACGGTCTCGGCGAGTTCTGCTATACAGCAGATTTCGAAATTCGTGGACTTCGCTGACTCGTACACTTACGGAAGGATGTGGAACTACTCGGCCATCACTGATGCTCTGCCCATGAGCCAGTGGCCCGGTACCGCCAACATCAAGGACTATACGCCATACGCCGACACCGGTATCCGATTCAGTCAGGATGTGATGGAGCATTTCCGCACTGGCGACATGCCTACGACATTCCCCAATACCGACTGGATCAAGTATATCATGAAGGATGCCGCATGGCAGGAGCAGGTCAACGTGAACGTGAACGGTGGTTCAGAGAAGATGAGGTACTTTGTCTCAGCGGGATTCCTGAACCAGAACTCACTCTTCAAGACCTTCTCGAAGAATGACGATGAGACCTTCAAATATAACCGATTCAACTATCGTGCCAACCTGGATATCAACGTATCAAAGCTCAGCCAGATTGCGCTCACGATGGGTGGTCGCGTTGAGAACCGTACCACGATGGGTGGTGGCGAAGGCTTCCTTTTCCGTTATCTGCAGGGAGCCACGCCGTATGCCGGTATCGGTATTGACGACGAAGGACGCCATGTCATTGCTGATGACAACCTCGTGGGACCCTATGACCGCGATGCCCTCTCGAACTATTTTGACTTAGGATACGTGAACGAGAGCAAGAACGTGCTGAACCTCGACCTCCAGTACAAGCTCGATTTGAGCTTCATCACCCCAGGTCTGGATTTCAAGATCAAAGGATCCTACAACACCGAATATACGGCCCGGAAGAACCGCGAGAACGGATATGGTACAGGTGTCACATACGTGGCAACCATCGTCGACGGGCAGGAGGTGCTCAGAAAGGAGAACGTCACCTGGCCGCTGCCCTATAGCGAGTCGAAGTGGGGAAGCCGTAACTGGTATGCCGAGGCAAGCTTCAACTACGCCCATAAGTTCGGCAAGCACAATGTGGGTGCGCTGCTGCTTTATAACCAGAGCAAGACCTATTATCCCTGGGATGCCGACGGCAGCATCTACCAGTCGATACCCAAAGGCTACGTAGGACTTGTGGGACGCGTCACATACGATTATGACACACGCTACATGATTGACTTCAACATCGGTTACAACGGCTCGGAAAACTTTGCCGAGGGTAAGCGCTACGGTACATTCCCGTCGTTCTCAGTAGGTTGGATACCATCGAGTGAGAAGTTCTGGGAGCCCATCAAGCCATTCATCGGCTATCTGAAACTGCGTGGTTCGTGGGGTAAGGTCGGTAACGACTATACCAACGGTTACCGCTTCCTCTATCTGCCGGGTGCCTGGCAGTTCTATGAGGGCTCAATGACGGGTAACCCGCAGAAACGAGGCGCTAACTTTGGTACCAGAGGCAATTGGCTGCAGGCCGTGAAGGAGCTGACCGCCGGTAACCCCGATGTCACCTGGGAGACGGCTACCAAGATCAATGTCGGTGTGGATGCCGCATTTATCGGCGACCGGCTGACGGTGAATCTCGACTTGTTCTGGGAAGACCGAAAGGACATTCTGGTGTCGAATGAATCTCTGCTGCCTGCAGTGACCAGTCTTCCGTCGAGCATCGTCAATGAGGGTCGTGTGAAGAACCATGGTTATGAGCTGACCCTGAAATGGGCAGACAAGATAGGTGATTTCCGCTACAGCATCAGTCCAAGCATTGCCTTCGCCAGAAACGAGGTGGTTGAGATGCTTGAGGTGCCACCTATGTATGAATATCTGAAACATACCGGCCTGCCGGTAGGACAACGCTTCGGCTACGACCTCTTTGAGTTCTATCAGGAGGGCACCGAGGAGCGCTATAAGGCAGCGTATGGTGAGGATATGCCGGTACAGTTCGGAGAAAACAACGACGCCCTCAGATATGGCGACTGCGTGTATGTTGACCTGAATGGCGACGGCAAAATCGACCAGAACGACCAGAAGCCGCTCGGCTATACCGACAACCCGGAGATCACCTGGTCTATCAATGCCAACCTGAACTGGAAGGGATTTGACTTCTCGATGCTTTGGGTAGGTGCCAACAATGTGAGCCGTACACTGAACGGCTATTTCCGCGACCAGTTCGGTTCTACTAATACATCGGCACTGGCACAGTGGGTGGCCGACAACTCCTGGACGGAGGATAATCCCGGTGCCATCCTGCCACGTATCTCGTTCACCAACCGCGTTCATAACAACCGTGACTCGCAGGCGTGGATGATTGACTCTAAATATGTACGTCTGAAGAACTTGGAGATGGGTTACACCATCAACAAGCCAATGTGGTTGCCACTGCTCAACTACTTGAGATTCTATGTCTCTGGCCAAAACCTTCTGACCTTCGCAGACTTCAAGGGCAACGACCCCGAGGCTCCCGGCTCAGGACTTGACTTCGGAATACGTTATCCTATGACACGTGTATATAACTTCGGCCTGCAAGTTAATTTCTGATAATTGACAATTGATAATTGAAAATTGAAAATTATGAAAAAGATATTTAATTACATATTGGCTTTGGCGATGTCAGCCGGCATCTTCACAGCATGTGTCGATGACATCAATGTGGGTAATGCCTTCTTAGAGAAAGCCCCTGGTGTCGACGTGAATATCGACACGGTGTTCTCCAAGGCCGAATACACCCGTAATTTCCTATGGAGTGCCTACGGACAGCTCTACTGTACCTACACTTCTGGAAACATGATGAACGGTGCGCCCATCGACGTGCTTTCCGACTCTTATCACTGTTACGTGAGCTGGGGCGGACCCAAACAGAGCTACTACCCGGGACTCCTGACCGAGGATGCCCAGGATACTGAGGACGGAAACTTCCAGGGAAAATTCTCCTATTCTACGAAAAGCGGTCTTGACAGCGATGCCGGCGGACGCGTGTCCATCTATGAGACCATTCGCAAGTGCTGGCAGATCATTGAGAATATCGACCGTGTTCCCGACATGAGCGATACGGAGAAAAGCCGCCTGCGCGGTGAGGCCTATACTATCATGGCCAGCCGTTACTTTGATGCCTTCCGTAACTTCGGCGGTCTGTGCCTCGTTAAAAAGGCATTCCCAGTGGGAGAGAATTTCACTGAAGGCCGTTCTACAGCCTGGCAGACCGTGGTATTCATCGACTCACTGATCCAGTGTGCCATTGACGAAAAAGGATACATCTGGAACATTCCCGACGCCGATATTGACCAGTGGTCAGGCCGCCTGACACGTGCCTCGGCCCGTGCCCTGCGTGCCAAGGTCTGGATGTTTGCCGCATCGCCGCTGTTCAACAGTTCTTCGCCCTATATGACCTATACCAAAAGACCGACTGGCTTTGAGAACGAGGAGCATGTATGGTTTGGTAAGGAAGACCTGTCACTCTGGAATCGTTGTCTGCAGTATTGCAATGAGTTCTTCGATGACAATGCAGCCAACGGCAACTATTATCAACTGGTACAGCCAGAGACCCAGGACGAAGCCGGCTATCGTATGGCCTACCGCCGTGCCTACCGTTATCGCAACAATGCTTCGCGTCATGAGAAGATCTTCGATGTTCATCCCACGCAGTTGATGACGGATGTGGTCAAGGACGGTTCCGTCGTAGAAAACGGCTGGGGCTGGGGCTGGAGAGGTTTCGCCATGGACTGCTATCGTCAGGGCGGTGCTGTTCCTACCAACGAACTGATGGAGTGCTTCGGTATGCAGGATGGCAAGAACTTCCCGTATTCGGACATCTACGGCGCAGGCAAGAATCCTGACGGTATCGATATGTTCGCCGACCGCGACCCGCGTCTGTATGAGACGATGCTGGTTCCACGTAAGTCGCTGCCTGCCGGATTCGACTATGCCGGCTTCAAATATGTTGATACCTGGGTGAGCGGCGCAATGGATTACGATGCCAGCAATTTCGCAACCGCCGCACCGGATGAAGTCCAGTCTGGCTACCGTAAGTTCAAATGGATGCTCGACTATACTAACGAACGTATGAACGACGAGTATATCGGCGTTTCCTACATCCGTCTGGCAGAGATGTATCTCATCCGTGCAGAGGCCAAGGCTGAGACGGGTGACCTCAGGGGCGCCCTCGATGACTTGCACGTCGTACGCAGCCGTGTAGGTCTGGGGCGCATAGAGACGATGAATCCCGGCCTGAACCTGACTTCCAACAAGGCGAACCTGATTGAGGAAATCCTCCGCGAGCGTAACTGCGAGATCGGTGCTGAGTGTGGCGACCGTCTCTATGACATGGTTCGTCGCATGCGGCAGGATCTCTTCACCAAGCCGCTCCATGAGATTAAGATCTATCGTCTTGACGATAACGGTAACCGCCTGACGGAAGGCGACCAACGCTGGGATCCCAGTACACCTTGGCCCAAGTTCGAATATGAGAAGTCGGTGATTGTCAATGGTGCCCGCGTCTGGTGGAACCGTGATAAAGACGGAAATCTCACCGGTTGGTCAAACAAGTGGTATCTTGACCCAGTCTCTCGTATTGAGATTCAGAAGGGATATGGACTTACACAGAATCCTGGATGGTAAGGAAATTGATAATTGATAATTGACAATTGATAATTATGAAACTAAAAAGCATATTTATATATACCTTGGCGGGACTCTGCGGCGCTCCAATGGCGGTCAGTGCCCAGGTGACGCTGAGCGACAAAGAGTCGCAGAAGGTAGATTTAGGCTATGGCGTTGAGCAGTCGGAATTTCTCACTACAGCAGCTGCGACAACCATCACGGCAGAAGAGCTTCGCCGCACATCAGCCATCAGCCTGGCAGATGCCCTATATGGTAAGCTTCTTGGCCTGAATGCCTTCCAGAACACTGGATTCAAAGGTGAGGAAGGTCGTGGCGCAACGTTTAACATCCGTGGTATCCAGACCACAGCAAAGAATGGTACGCAAAGATATAATAACGGCCAATACGAGGATATCCCCGGAGAGGCCGGCATCCTCATTCTTGTTGATGGTGTGGAGCGTCCTATCGACCGTCTGACGGTAGAAGAGGTGGAAAGTGTCACTGTCCTGAAGGATGCCGCCGCCGTGGCTCTTTACGGACACGAGGCCATCAATGGTGTGCTGCTGGTGAAGACCAAGCATGGCACGAAGGATGGGAAATACCACTTCAAGGCTGGTGCTTCACACAAGATACAGTTCGCCCCCCAGATGGCAGATATGGTCAGTGCCTACGACTATGCCAACGCCCTGAACCGTGCACGTCAGAACGACGGTCTTACTGCCGCCTATTCGGATGCCGAGCTGCAGAAATTCAGGGATGGCAGCGACCCCTATGTCTATCCTAATGTCAACTGGAAGGATGAAGTGTTCAAGAAGACGGCTCATGAGTCGAATGCATATCTTTCATTCTTTGGTGGCACAGACAAGGTGCAGTATTACGCTCAGCTCGACTATACCGATGCCCGTGGACTCTATAAGAACCCCGATCAGGGCGACTGGAATTCGCAGCTAAAGTATTCGAAGGCCAATATCCGTGCCAACGTCGACTTCGAGGTGAGCAAGACTACGAGGGTAAGTGCCAATATCCTGGGTATCCTGATGGAGACGAACGGTGTGCCCAACATGAACTCCAACGATGCCTGGTGGCATCTGTACAAGGTGCCCGCCCTGGCATTCCCCATCAAGACGGCTGGTGATGTCTGGGGTGGCAGCCAGACCTACGGCGACTTCAACCTCCTGGCCAAGTCGCAGGGTACCGGCTTCATGAAGACCCATCAGCGCCAGATTTGGGCCAACATGACATTGGAGCAAGACCTTGACATCATCACCAAGGGCCTGAAATTCTACATAGGTGCTTCATACGACAACTCCTCGAATACCATCGAGAACCGCTCAAAAGGTTATCAGTATGGCTGGAACTGGTATGATGCCAATGGAGTGATGCAGGAAACGGTGATGGGTACGGTTGAGGACAAGCTGCAGTTCAACTACTGGGTTGACTCGCAGTGGCGTATCGCTACCTTCAATGCCGGACTGAAATATGGTCTGGAGTTTAATAATGGCGACCACTTCGCTGCCAATGCCAACTACAACACAAAGGGCGAGATCCGTGACAACCGGAGCAATACATGGTATCGCACCAACTGGCAGTTGGCTCTGCACTACGACCACGCCAACCGGCTGATGGCCGATGTCGTGCTGGCAGCTAACGGCTCCAACCGCAGCTATCCTGCCAAGTGGGCCTTCTCTCCGACATTGGGTCTGGGCTATATCTATATCAACAACCCTGAGGGTATCTTCAACTATGGAAAGGTCCGCCTCTCGGGTGGTATCCAGCATTCCGATTACGTGCCGCAAGCCGGCCTCTGGCTCGCTACATGGAACAATTCTCACGGACAGTTCTGGTATGGCAACAGCTTCCAGAGTTCATGGGGTGCCTATCTGACACAGTTCCCCACTGATGACTTCGCTCAGGAGACAGCCTATAAGGCCAATCTCGGTACCGACCTGAGAATTGCCAATTCACTCGATGTGACGCTCGATGTATTCTATCAGCAGCGTCGTAACATTCTGGTCAGCGCCGCTTCACTCAACTCCGACGTGGTCGGTATCCAGTCATCGTATGATGATAAGGGCCGCATAGCCAGCTACGGCGTAGAACTGGGCTTGCGCTATGCCAAGACCTTCCAGAACGGACTGAACCTGAATGCAGGTGTTTCCTTCTCGACGGTGAAGAGTGAAATCCTGGAATGGATCGAGGCCCCCGCCTATCCTAACCTCTCAGTGGTTGGTGGTCCTGCCGATTCAGAGCGTGGACTCATCGCCCTGGGCTTCTTCCAGAGTCAGGACGAAATCGACAACAGCCCTGTTCAGCAGTTTGGACAGGTGAAGGTGGGCGACATCAAATACAAGGATGTCAACGAAGACGGTGTCATCAACGAGAACGACTTCGTAGCACAGGATTACGGCAATGCCTTCCCCTCACTGAACTATGCCTTCAGTCTTGGTGCAGAGTATAAGGGATTTGGCATCAACGGCACCTTCCAGGGGGCAGCCCATCAGGTGAGGAACCTGCGCTATGTCGATGGTGTCTGGGGAGCGCTCTCTGCAACATCCGACAATCCCAACCTCCGCAACATCTCTCAGGAGTACTACAACAACTGCTACGATGTCGCCGGAGCCAGTGCGCTCTATCCACGTCTGTCGACAGTGGATGTGGCTAACAACGCCCAGAACTCTACCATCTGGTATCGAAACATCAGCTGGTTGAAGCTGCGCGACTGCGAACTCTACTACAAGTTGCCTGCCTCAGTTGTTGAGCCTCTGAAGGTTTCTGGTGTCAGGGTATTCGTACAGGGACAGAATCTCCTGTCCTTCGACAATATCGACGCCATGGATGCCGAGAATCTCAACACAGGCTATCCCGTGATGAAGAGTGTGAATATTGGTCTTTCTGTACAATTCTAATGCATCATAATATGAGTACAAATAAATATAATAAGGTAGCGGCAAGGGTTTCCTCCTGCCTCCTGACTACTGTCTTCTGTCTCCTTTTCACAGCCTGTGCCGATCTTGACTACACGGAGGAGACGACCCGCGACGAGGCATGGACCTACGAATATTTCGAGAACGGACTTAAGAACCTGATATTCGACGTCTATGCGCAGGTATATAATAATGAGTTGGCCGCAAACAGTGCCTACTTCCTTGCCGGTGCTACCGACGAGGCTCAGTATGCCCTCGAGACGGGAGCCGTCAACAGCTATGTGAATGGCGGATGGAGTCCGGCCAACCCCAACTCCAGGACATGGACAAAGGCATATACAGCCATTGCCGATGTCAATATGTATCTGGAGAAGCTCGACGAGGCTGACATCTCTGACTGGAAGTATAACAGCGACTATCCTAAATGGGTGGAGCAGATGGAGTTGTTCCCCTACGAGTTGCGTTTCCTCAGGGCCTACTTCTATTTCGAGTTGTTCAAGACCTACGGCGACGTGCCTTTGGTGACAACCACGCTGACCAACGGGCAGGCTAACAACATTGAGCGCACATCGGCAGACAAGATTGTGCAGTTCATCGTCGATGAGTGTGACGCCATCGCGCCCTATCTGCCTGTCTCATACGTGACGGAGGTGAATTCCGAAGTGGGACGTGCCACGCGTATTGCCGTGTTTGCCCTCAAGGCACGCACGCTGCTCTATGCTGCCTCGCCGCTTCACAACCCGACTGGCGACAAGGCAAAATGGGCCAAGGCTGCTGAGGCTTGTAAGTATATTCTTGAAAATGCCTCCACATGGGGATTGAAGCTCAGTTCATACGGCTCTCTGTGGGGACGCGACGCCTTCTTCAATCCGGAACTGATCTTCGGTATCGGACGTGGCGATAGCAACGATTTCGAGATGGCCAACTATCCCGTTGGTGTGGAGAATGGTTCTTCGGGCAATTGTCCCACCCAAAGCCTGATTGACCAGTATGAGTATCAGGACAACGGCGAAACCTTCGGCCAGCGCTATTCCGGCAGCATCGACCTCAATGCAGTCGATCCCTATGAGGGCCTTGACCCGCGCTTTGCGCTCACGGTGGTGAAGAACGGCGACACATGGCCCACCAACGGTGCCCAGGCGAAGGAGATTGAGACGTACATCGGCGGATTCAATGCCGCACCGAAGTACGGAGCCACCCCCACGGGCTATTACCTCAGGAAGTACGTCGATGGTTCGTGTGTCACCACAGCTGACAACCAGACTTTCAGCCGTCACACCTGGGTAGTGTTCCGTTTGGGAGAGTTCTATCTCAACTATGCCGAGGCCGTCTATAATGCCACTGGCAGCGCGAATGATGACTCCTACGGTATGACTGCCAACGAGGCCATCAACGTGTTGCGCAATCGCGCCGACATCCAGATGCCGAAATTCACCGAGGATGGTGAGGCTTGGGTGGAGCGCTATGAGCGCGAACGACTGGTGGAGCTGGCTTTTGAAAACCATCGTTTCTGGGATGTACGCCGTTGGAAGAAGGGTGCCCAGTATTTCAAGACCATTCAGGTGGCCAGCATCAGCAACAGTCTGTTGCTCACACGCTCTACGATTACCCGCCAGTGGGATGAGAAGTTCAATTTCTATCCTATTCCTGAGACGGAACGGAAAAAGAATCCCAACCTGACGCAGAACCCAGGATGGTAAGGGAATTGACAATTGATAATTGATAATTGATAATTGACAATTGATAATTATGATTACAAAAAGATATAATAAGGTTTTGACAGGAGTCATCTACTGTCTCCTCGCCTTCTCACTTCCTCACCTTCTCACTTCCTGTAAGGACGATGATGACAACGGTTCGGCTAACGTCGGATTGGGCATCAAGGCGTTCTTCCCGACGAAGGTTGTCACCAATCAGCCGATCACCATCAACGGTTCCGGCTTCGATGGTGCTACTGAAATTGAATTCCCCGGTGGCAGGAAAGTGACCGACTTCGAAATCGTCGCCAATGACATGATCAGGGTCAACACTCCGTCGGGCATCCCCGCTGACGGCGGTAAGATCGTCGTACGTACCGCCAACGACCAGGCAGAGTCACGTCTGCCGCTGACTGTCGGACATACCAAAGTGACGGGATTCTCGAAACAACCTGGCGAGAAGGCCACCGGAGGTGAACAAATCGAAGTGTACGGTACCGACCTGGAGTTCATCAACAGTGTTGAACTGCTCGATCCGGACTCTGTGCCACAGCTGATCGACCACAAGGACTTCTATCGCAAAGGCACCAACAAGCTGATCTTCAATGTTCCACAGAAGAACATCTTCAAAGGCACCTTCACGGGTTACCTGCATACCTACGACGGACTGACGATCCCGTTGCCGGAACTCGCCTACGAGCCGTCGTCGGGCAGTGGTCACTGGGAGACGGTGAAGACCACGTTCTGGAAGAATAATGATCCGGCTGGTAACGGTGCTGTCAACTGGACCGGTGTCTATCGCTTCGGCCTCGACGGCAATGACCCCAACAGCGAGTGTATAGCCACTTTCTCAGAGGATGTCTGGAACATCATCAAGACCGGAACATTCCGCATGAGGTACCAGCCTGCAGGCGACTCTTACCAGATTCGTGTAACAACAGGCTGGTGGTCTGTACAGTGGCTTGGCCAGGACAACGATATCGCTCCTTGGAACATGGCCGACAGGATCATCGACAATGGTGACGGAACCTACTACATTGAGGTGGCGTTCGATGGCGACCCGATTGTCGGGCAGCTCGATGTCGAGCATCTGCTGTTCACGGGTAGCGGATACACCCCGTTGGAGATCTACACCGAAGAGGAAGTCTGGATCGAAGGGCCTCAGGAAGACCAGGAGGTGAAGACCACCGTCTGGACGAACGATAATCCCGATGGCAACGGTGCTGTCAACTGGAACGGTGTCTATCGCTTCGGCCTCGACGGCAATGACCCCAACAGCGAGTGTATCACCACCTTTGCTGAGGATGTCTGGAACAGGATCAAGACGGGTACCTTCTACATGCGTTATCGTCCTGCCGGCGACTCCTACCAGATCCGTGTGACTACCGGCTGGTGGTCTGTACAATGGCTTGGCCAGGATAACGATATCGCACCTTGGAACATGGCCGACAGGATCATCGACAATGGCGACGGCACCTACTACATTGAGGTTAATTTCGACGGTGACCCGATTGTCGACCAGCTTGATGCCCAGCATCTGCTGTTCACAGGTAGCGGATACACCCCGTTAGAGATCTATTTCATCGACATCATCAAAGGCGGTGGTGGCGGTGGAGGTGCCAAGGAGACCGTGTTCTGGGAGAACAGCGGTTCCGGCAAGGTCAACTGGTCCGGCACCTACCGCTTCGGTCTCGAAGGCAACGACCCCAACAGTGAGTGCATCACCACCTTCCCGCAGGAAATCTGGAACAAGATCAAGACCGGAACATTCTACGTGACGTGCAGGCCTGAGGCCGACTGGTATCAGGTGCGCATCACCAACGGCTGGTGGGATGCCCAGTGGCTGGGGAAAGACAATGATATCTCGCCCAACAACATGCCAGATCGCATGATCGACAATGGCGACGGAACGTTCAACATTGAGATTAACTTCGGTGATGACCCAATTGTCGGTACGCTCGATGAGAAGCACCTGCTCATAACAGGCGACGGATATACGCCGCTGAAACTCTTCTTCAAGTAAGAGGGTAGAAATGAAAAAGAAGAGCGCTCGTCGTCTGCGAGCGCTCTTTTTAATGTGCGTTATAATTAATCAGCGGATTGGCATACATCGTGAGGATGCGTTCACGCAGATAGGATTCATCCTTATCGGGGAGTTGGATTTTGGCCAACTGTCCGGCAAGGTAATCTTCGAAGCGCTGTTTGTCGGCTTCCGTATAGTGGGTGGCATTGTCACGATTGCCATTCAGCTCGTCAAGGGCAATATAGTTGCTGGGGAAGAGCTCGTAGCCACGATGGATCTCCTTATCCATCCGCTCGGCAACAGCCCTGAAGTAGTCTGTCTTAGGCAGCTGTGACAGTTCATCTAACCACGTGTTGATGGGGGCTGCCGTACGATAGACAACACGGCCCTTGTAGCCGAAGATGCCTGTCTTCATATTGTCAAGATCGTCCTGACGAGACTTCTTGAAAGTGGCATTGTCGCGCTTCATCTGGAACTCCTGGGCCTTGAGATAGTCGCAGGGGTCGAACTCATAGCTGATGGTCAGGGGGACGATGTTGAGTTCCTTCAGGTCACCGCCCATGGCAAGCATCTTGAGCACAGACTCCTGGGTACGGTCGTCAGAGTCTTTGGCACGGCCCTCCCGCTGGGCTATCCAGATATTCTCCCGTTTCTGGGTGACGGCAAAGTGGATGTAACGGCTCATCAGTTGCGAGGCGGCCAGCGTTTCGCGCAGCGAGAGGCCGCGGCGCACGGTGAAGGCCTTGTTCATACGGACGAGACGCTTGATCCAAGGATAGATGAGGAGGTTGTCGCCGATGCCGATCTCGACGGTTGTCTCGTAGTCGGCCTCCATCAGCTTCACGTCGAGGAAGGCGGAATCGAGCACAATGTCGCGATGATTCGAGACGAACGTGTAGCGTTCGCTATGTTGGGATTTTAAATTCGCGTCGTCAAACGAGCAGCCATCAGTATGCTTGCGGATAATGTATTTGACGATGGGCTTCATGAAACGGAGCTGGAAGTCCAATGGTGTCTTGACACCCTTGAAGGCCAGGCGCAGCAGGCCGTTGCGCACACCTTTCGGCAACCAGGGGGCAAAGCCTTTCAACAAGACATTGAACTGGCGGTCGTTGAGTAGTTCCTCAAACGCCTGCTTCATCTCCTCCGGCTCATACGGCCTGATCTCGTCGAACTCGTTCATACAAACTGATTTTCAACAATATCTGTCAACACATCTGCCATGGACAGTCCTGCGGCCTGCACCTGCTGGGGAATGAAGCTGGTGGCTGTCATGCCCGGTGTGGTATTTACCTCCAGCATCGAGACCTTGCCCTCCTTGGAGATGATGTAGTCGATGCGGATGATGCCGTTACAATGCAGGATATCATAGATATGGCTCGTAATCTTTGCCACGCGTTTGGCCACATCGGCAGGGATACGCGCTGGCGTAATCTCCTGAACCTGACCATTATACTTCGCATCGTAGTCGAAGAATTCATTGCTCGTCACCACTTCCGTAGCGGGCAGCACCACTGACTTCTCCTTGGTCTTGTACACACCCTGCGAGATTTCCGTTCCTTCCAGGAAACCCTCGACCATCACCTCAGGACTCTCCATGATGGCCTTGCGGATGGCGGGAGCCAGCTGGTCCTTGCACTTTACCTTCGAGACGCCGAAGCTCGAGCCGTCGGCGGCCGGCTTTACGAAGCAGGGCATACCAATGCGTTCCTCTATCTCGTCGTCGCTGACCAGTTCCTCATAACCCTTGCGGATGAGCAGGGAGTCGGCCACGCTGACGCCATAGCCGCGCAGATACTGGTTGAGCACGAACTTGTCGAAGGTCATGGCCTCCACGAGTACGCCACTGGTGGAATAGGGCAGTCCGATGAGGTCGAAATAGCCCTGCAGTCGGCCGTTCTCGCCAGGAGTGCCGTGAATGGTGATATAGGCATAGTCGAAATGACGAGTCTTGCCATTCTCGATGAAACTGAAATCATTGCGGTCTATCTTGGCCGTCGTACCGTCAGGCAACTCCACATGCCAGTCCATGCCTTTGATGTCAACGATATAGACATTGTAACGCTCCTTGTCGAAGAAGGAGTAGAGTCCCTGTGCTGAGCGCAGTGACACGTCGTGTTCCGATGAGTCGCCACCACATACGATGGCAATTGTTCTTTTCATCATTTACAATTTATTGTGTTATCTTATAATTTATGTAATTTCGCCATTTACCAATGAGGGCCGCCATGTCATCGGGCCACTCCGAAGTGAAGTCCATCTGCAGTCCTGTCGAGGGATGCACGAACCCCAAGGTCTTGGCGTGCAGCACCTGGCGCGGACAGAGCTTGAAGCAGTTCTGGATGTAGGCCTTATAGCTGGCCGTGCGCTCTCCTCGGCGAATCTCACAGCCGCCATAGCGCTCGTCGCAGAACAGCGGGTGGCCGATATGTTTCATGTGAGCCCTGATCTGATGGGTGCGGCCTGTCTCTAACCTGCACTCCACGAGCGTCACATACCCGTAGCGCTCCAGTACCCGATAATGGGTGACGGCGGGCTTGCCGATCTCAGAGTCAGGCGGAAACACCTCCATCCGCAGACGGTCTTTCGGGTCGCGTCCGATATTGCCCTCTATCCGGCCTTCGTCCTCCACGAAGTTACCCCACACCAGCGCGTTATAACTGCGGTGGGTGGTCTTGTTGTAGAACTGCTTGCCGAGTGCCGTCTTCGCATCAGGCGTCTTGGCGATGACGAGCAGCCCGCTGGTATCCTTGTCGATACGATGTACCAGTCCAACTTCCGGATCGTTCGGGTCATAGCTCTCCAGATCCTTCAGGTGCCAGGCGATGGCATTGACGAGCGTGCCGCTGAAATTGCCGCAGCCTGGGTGTACCACCATGCCCGCAGGCTTGTTGATGACCATCAGGTCGTCGTCCTCATACACCACCTCCAAGGGGATGTCCTCCGGCTCAATGGTGGTATCGTAGTGCGGACGGTCGAGCATCAGGGTGACGATATCGCCCGCGCGTACCTTATAATTACTTTTAACGGGCGAGCCATTCACATGGATGAATCCGGCATCGGCAGCCTTCTGGATACGGTTGCGGCTGGAGTGCGGCTGGTGCTCAGCGAGGAACTTGTCGATGCGGACTGGCTCCTGCCCTTTGTCCACTTCGATACGGAAGTGCTCATAGAGTTGGCCGTCATCAGAAGGAACCTCTTCCCCGATGTCGTCCAGCACCTCGTCGTCCAGTTCTATCTCATCCATCTGCCTGTCCATGTCATCTTGGTGTCACTTCCTCAAAGTCATCCTCTTCACCGATGCCGCCAAGGTTACCCAAGGGGCTGGTAGAATGGAGGTCGTCCTCATCGTAGTCGCCCTGTGACATCCTGTATTCTGGCTCCACATAGTCGAGCTCTTCATCACTGTCGTACGAGCCGTTGCCGATGATCAGCGTGAGCGGCATCTCTATGGATACGGCATCACCTGCCGACACCCGACGGCCCCGACTGAGAATGCCATAGACCCAGTCCTTCTCGCCAGGCACCAGTTTCGGCGGCAACAGCTTGAAGCCCATTGCCATCAGCTTGGCCTCGGCCTCGCGGTAGCTGCTGTTATCCACCAAGTCTGGAATGGCGAACGATGGAGAGGAAGGGGAGTTGACGGTCACGTAGATGTTATGGCCCGACTTCACCAGCGTTCCCTCGCCAGGACTCTGCGCCAGGATCGTATTGGCCGGTAACTTCTTGTTGTAGCCGGAGTCGGACACCACAATGTTCAGCCCGTCTTCCAGAATCAGGGTGCGGGCATTGCCGTAAAGCATACCCTCCACCTTAGGCACCTTGATGCCCTCACCGTGATGGGTGTACCACGCCAGACCGTACTTGACACCCAGGAAGAGCAGCACGATCACAACGGCCATCGCCAGGAGATGTCCCAGCAGATAGAAACTCAAAAACTTCCCAAAGAATTCCTTCGTCTTCATCTGATATGTTCTTTTGGCTGCAAAGTTAGTGCAAACCGAGCGAAAAACCAAATTTTCTTTGAGTTTTTCCGAGGTGCAGCCTAAGTTCGCCTCATTTTTGAGGCAAAGTTACAAAAAAAACAGAAAGAAGCAAAGAATAACTCTACTTCTTTCTATTTTAATCTCATTGTCTTTGAAATCAAAGGATTTACTTTCCGTGATTCTCGTCAGAAACAGTTAACTTCTTACGACCCTTAGCGCGGCGTGATGCCAAAACGCGGCGACCATTCTTGGTGGCCATTCTCTCGCGGAAGCCGTGCTTGTTGACGCGACGGCGATTGTGCGGCTGAAATGTTCTTTTCATTGCTTTTTTACTTATTTATTTGTTATATTTTCAACGATTTGGGGTGCAAAAGTACTCATTTCTTTTGAATTACGCAAGTTTATCGCTATTTTTTTCACTTTTCACTCTTCACTTTTCACTTTTTTTCGTACCTTTGCACCCGAAAACGATATAAAATCAATATTTTAGGTTATATGATTAATTCACAAGACATTAAAAAAGGCACCGCCATTCGCATGGACGGAGGCATTTGGGTTTGCATCGATTTCCAGCATCGCAAGCCAGGTAAGGGTAACACAATTATGATCATCAAGGTGAAGAACGTTTCTGACGGCCGCGTGCTGGAGCGCCGCTTCAATATCGGTGAGAAACTGGAGGATGTCGTCATCGAGCGTCGTCCCTATCAGTATCTCTACGAGGATCAGAGCGGACGTATCTTCATGAACCAGGAGACTTTCGAACAGATTCCCATCGACAATGAGCTCGTGATTGGCCATGAGTATATGAAGGAGAGCGACATCGTGGAAGTGGTCAGCGATACCACCGACGGTACCATCCTCTATGCTGAAATGCCCGTCAAGACCGTGCTCCGCGTCACTCACTCTGAGCCCGGCATCAAGGGCGATACCGCAACTAACACGCTGAAGCCCGCTACTTTGGAGACTGGCGTTGAGGTACGCGTTCCCCTGTTCATCAACGAGGGCGACCTCATCCAGGTTGACACCCGCGACGGCAGCTATCTGCAGCGCGTGAAAGAGTAAAACAGTGGATAGTGGACAGTGGACAGTTATGATATGACTCTGTGCGAAACATTCCGCAGCAAAAAGTAATCATAACTATCCACTTTCCACTGTCAACTATCAACTTAAAACGACTATGAAATACTCCATTATTGTTCCAGTCTTTAATCGTCCCGATGAGGTCGATGAGTTGCTTGAGAGTCTTTGCCAACAGACGGTGAAGGACTTTGAGGTATTGATTGTCGAAGACGGCTCGCAACGCGACTGCAAGGCTGTCGTCGACAAATACTCAGACAGGCTCGATGTGAAGTATTTCATGAAGCCCAACAGCGGCCCGGGCCAGAGTCGTAACTACGGTGCCGAGCGTGCCAATGGCGAATGGCTCATCATCCTCGACAGCGATGTCGTCCTGCCCCCAGATTACCTTACCGCCGTTGACAACAATGTTCAAAGTTCAAAGTTCAAAGTTCAAAGTTTTGGCGGTCCCGATGCCGCTCATCCCTCCTTCACCCCAGTCCAGAAGGCCATCAGCTACTCGATGACCTCCTTCTTCACCACAGGTGGCATCCGAGGAGGAAAAGCCAAGCTCGACAAGTTCTATCCCCGTTCCTTCAACATGGGCATCCGTCGCGATGTCTATCTCCAACTCGGAGGCTTCTCGAAGATGCGTTTTGGCGAGGACATCGATTTCTCCTACCGTATCGTGGAGGCAGGCTACCAGCCACGACTCTTCCCGGAAGCATGGGTGTGGCACAAGCGCCGTACGGACTTCCGTAAGTTCTTCCGTCAGGTCTATAACAGCGGCATCGCCCGCATCAACCTCGAGAAGCGCCACCCGGGCACCATGAAACTCGTCCACCTCCTGCCCACCGTCTTTACCGTCGGTGTCATCGGTCTCATCCTGATCTCTGCCGTAGGCCGCGCCTTGATGCACTATGTGGATCGTGACCAGTTCTACTGGATGTGCTTCGCTCCCTGGATACCTATCTTATTATATAGCGGCATCATCCTCATCGACTCCACCATCCGCAACCGCAGCCTCCGGGTAGGCATCCTTTCCATTCCGGCGGCCTTCGTCCAACTGATGGGCTACGGCTTCGGCTTCATCGAATCCTGGTGGAAACGATGCGTCCTCAAACAAGACGAATTCCAAGCGTTCGAAAAAAACTTTTATAGTTGAGAGTGGACAGTGGATAGTGGACAGTTATGATTACAATGTTAAACCAAAAAACTAATAAACTATGATGGAACGCAAAGAAAGTCCCTTACAACTCAAAAGCGAATCATTCGCAAGAAGAATTATCAAATTATATGCTTATCTGACAAAGACAAAGCATGAATATGTGATGTCCAAACAAATATATCGAAGTGGGACGAGTGTGGGAGCAAATATTGCTGAGAGTAGAAATGCCCAAAGTCCTGCTGATTTCATCAATAAGCTTAGTATCGCCTTAAAGGAATCCGATGAAACAGAATATTGGTTAAAAAGTCTTCGTAATGGGGACTTCATCAATGACACTGAATTTGAGTCCATACACAATGATAATATAGAAATCTCAAAAATGCTCACCAGTTCAATCAAAACAATAAAAAGAAAATCAGGAAAACTATGAATGATAGCAAAAGTAATCATAACTGTCCACTATCCACTGTCCACTCTAAACTAAAAATCTCTCAGTGGGCCGAAGACGACCAGCCGCGTGAGAAACTGCGTGACAAGGGGCCGCAAGCACTGAGCAATGCAGAACTGCTCGCCATCCTGATTGGCTCTGGCAGACCTGGCGTAAGCGCCGTTGAACTCATGCAGGAAGTGCTCAACGACTGTAAGAACAACCTCAATACCCTCGGCAAGATGACCATCCGCCAGCTGATGAGTTACAACGGCATTGGCGAGGCCAAGGCCATCACCATCCTCGCGGCCTGCGAACTGGGCAAACGCCGACAAAAGGAAACACCCGAAGAGCGGCCCAAATTAGACACGGCCACCAAGATCTACAACGAGATGCACCCCCTGATGCAAGACCTCGACATCGAGGAGTTCTGGGTATTGCTGCTCAATCAGAACTACCGCCTTATCAAGAAAGTACGCATCTCGCAGGGCGGCATCGCCGAGACCTCCGTCGATATCCGCATTATCTTCCGCGAGGCTGTGCTGGCCAACGCTACGATCATCGCCGTCTGCCACAATCACCCCTCAGGCGGCCTCACCCCCAGCCATGCCGATAATGAGCTGACACGCAGCATCCAACGGGCCTGCGAACTGATGCACATCCACTTTATGGACCACGTCATCATCACCGACGGCTTGTACTACTCCTACCATGAGCATGGTAAATGCTGACAATTCAACAAGTTATTGGCTACTTTATTGGCCACTTTATCGGCTACTTACGTAGAATCTTCTTATAGTTCTTCCATTATTTGGTTCATCGCGTCGAGCTCAGATCATGATTCAGAAAGTAAAGGATGTCATCTATCAAGGTATGAGTGGTGACATCATCACTGCTAACCAGAACCTGAGGAATCTGTTTTTTAAGGAGAATAGTTTCCCATTTGGGACTCGCTGCGAGCCGCTTCCTATTCTCGAGGTGTCGATGAATATAGCAACGGCAATTGATGAATATAGCATCGACCATCTATGCTATATTCATCGTCGATCGAAGCAGTATTCTCGTCCTTAACGAGAACTATCCTCGTCCTACGCGAGAAGGCTCTTCCGAAAAATCAGGCGGTTGTTCTTGCTGAGAAGAAGGCTTCTGAGCAGATTTTGCGGGCAAGTATCCAATACCTAACATGGTTTTTTCAGAAAGCCAGTGTCTATCGGGCTTTCAGGAGATTGGCAGGGCCTCAACACCTAACATAACAGGTAACGGATCATCTAACGCATCACTTAACATGACTCCTAACGCGGGCTTTAACACGTCAAAAAACGTGGGAAAACCTGACGTTAGGTGATGCGTTAGGTGTTGTGTTAAGAGACAGGTTAGGAGTTTGTTAGGTGTTTAAGACCTCTAATGGCTCCTAACCTGCTCTGTTTCAGAGTATTAACAATTTAGTATGTTAGGTGTTCGGATTTTCTTTATTTGCTGCAAAAAGTATGATGTGTTATAAGACGCAAAAAATGGCGTAGAGTTTGGTAGTTCCTTAAAAAATTCTTATCTTTGTAGCCTCAAATGGAAAGAATATGGAACTAAAAGGAATCTACATGGCCGATGAGCATCGTTACGACCAGTCGGCAAAGATGTATCAGCGCTGCGGACGCAGCGGTGTGTTGTTACCAAAGGTCAGTCTTGGCTTCTGGCATAATTTCGGTGGTGTCGATCCATACGAGCGCAGCCGTGCCATCACGCACTATGCCTTCGACCACGGCATCACCCATTTCGACCTGGCCAACAACTACGGACCTCCCTACGGCTCTGCCGAAGAGACGATGGGCCGTCTGATGGACGATGACTTCCGACCCTACCGCGACGAGCTGTTCATCGCCTCGAAGGCCGGTTACGACATGTGGCCTGGCCCCTACGGCGACTGGGGCTCGAGGAAATACCTCATGGCCTCGCTCGACCAGTCGCTCCGACGGATGCACCTGGACTATGTGGACCTCTTCTATAGCCACCGCTATGACCCTGTGACGCCCTTGGAAGAGACCCTACAGGCACTCGTTGACATCGTCAGGGCCGGCAAGGCGCTTTACGTGGGCATCTCGCGCTGGCCATTGGAGGCCCTGAAGACTGCCGACGACTATCTGCGCAGCCACGACGTGCCGCTGCTCATCTACCAGGGCCGTCTGAATATGCTCGACCGCGAACACATCGATGATGGTGTCCTCGACTACTGTGAGGCGCACGGCATCGGCTTCATTGCCTTCTCACCGTTGGCACAGGGCCTGCTGACCGACCGCTACCTCAACGGCATCCCCACCGACTCAAGGATGGCCCGCGAACACTTCCTGAAGAAAGAGGCGCTGACCCCACAGCTGTTGGACTACCTGCACGAGCTGAAGGATGAGGCCGACCGTCGCGGTGAGACCATTGCCCAGCAGGCACTGCGCTGGGTGCTGAACCAGAAGGCCGTCACCAGCGTCTTGGTGGGAGCCAGCAGCACCGCCCAGCTGAAGACCAACCTTTCCGTCATTTAAAGGGAACAGAGATGAAAAGAATGATGAGTATTCTGGGAGTGTGTGTCATCCTGCTGATGAGCAGCATTCCCGTCAGGACAGTCGCCCAACGGCAGGCTGCAAGTATCGGAACATCCTGGACTTGGGAGAATGGCACGATCGTCCCACGGACGCCCGAGCGCCCTGCAGGGCAGCAGAGTGTCGTCGGACTTACGGCAGCACCGATGGAGGTGGTTCGTGTGGCATTCGTCGGATTAGGCATGAGAGGCCCAGAGGCCGTTTCGCGCTGGACACATATACCTGGCACACAGGTCGTAGCCCTCTGTGACTACGAGGAGAGCCGGGCCGTCGCCTGTCAGCAGATCCTTGAGAAGGCATCTATGCCGAAGGCCGCCATCTACTCAGGAGAGAAGGGTTACGAAGAGCTCTGCAAGCGGAAGGATGTCGATCTCGTCTATATCGCCACCGACTGGCTGCACCACTTCCCCATCGCCATGTGTGCCATGGCCAACGGCAAACATGTGGCCATCGAGGTGCCGTCGGCCATGAACCTGCAGGAGTGCTGGGCACTGATCGAGATGAGCGAGAGGACGCGCCTGCACTGCATGATCCTCGAGAACTGCTGTTACGACTGGTTCGAGATGAACGCGCTGAACATGGCGCAGCAGGGCGTATTCGGCGAGGTAATCCGTGCCCAGGGAGCCTATATCCACAACCTCACCCCCTTCTGGGATGAATACTGGAAGGCTGGCGAGAACGACCGTCTGGGCTGGCGTCTCGACTATAACATGCGTCATCGTGGCGATGTCTATCCCACCCACGGCCTTGGTCCTGTGGCCCAGGCCCTCGACATCCACAGGGGCGACCGTATGGTGACGCTTGTGGCAATGGACACCAAGTCGGTCATCGGCAAGTCGCTCGTGGAGCAGCGCACCGACTCCACCTGCAACAGCTTCCGCAACGGTGACCATACCACGACGCTCATCCGCACGGCACAGGGTAAGGTCATCGAGATCCAGCATAACGTCATGACCCCACAGCCCTACAACCGTCTGTACCAGTTGACAGGCACCAAGGGCTTTGCCAACAAATATCCCACCGAGGGCATCGCACTCGGCCACAGCTTCCTGAAGAAGGAAGAGAAAGACTCGCTGATCGCGCTCTATGAGCACCCCATCCTCAGGAAATACGGCGAGATGGCCAAGGAGGTCGGCGGGCACGGCGGCATGGACTTCGTGATGGACTGTCGCCTCGTCTATTGTCTGCAGAACGGTCTGCCGCTCGACATGGATGTCTATGACCTGGCAGAGTGGTGCTGTCTGGCTGAGTTGGGAGCCCTGTCGATGGATCACGGCTGTGCTCCGGTGGCCATCCCCGACTTCACCCGTGGCGAGTGGGACAAGGTGAAGGGCTACCGTCATGCATACGCCTCGCCCGAAGCTGAGAAGGCAGCCATGGAGAAGGCCAAGGCCTTCACCGCCCGGCTTAAGGAGAAGGTGAGAAAGTGAGAGAGTATGGAGCAGTTGAGGAAGATTGCGTCGCAGTTCCGGCTACAAGGCCGCATCAGTCAGATCAGTCCACTGGGTAACGGACTGATCAACGACACCTATCTCATCCAGACGCAGGAGAATGCCCCCGACTATGTGCTGCAGCGCATCAACAACAGTATCTTCCGCGATGTCGAACTGCTGCAGCACAATATCGAAGTGGTGACCGCCCATATCCGTCGGAAGCTGGAGGAAGCGGGAGAAGACGACCTGGAGCGCAAGGTGCTCACGTTCATCCCCACCCTTCAGGGCAAGACCTACCATCAGGATACCGACGGCAGCTATTGGCGCATCTCCGTCTTCATCCCTCGCAGTAAGACCCTCGACGTGGTGACGCCCGCCTCATCCTACGACGCAGGGAAAGCCTTCGGACGCTTCGAGGCCATGCTGACCGACCTGCACGAGCCGCTGGGAGAGACCATTCCCGACTTCCACAACATGGAACTGCGCATCCGTCAGCTTCGCGAGGCCGTTGCCGCCGATGCTGTCGGCAGAGTGGGTGAGGTGAAGGACGAGCTGGCATTCATCGGCAGCCATGCCGACGAGATGTGCCAGGCCGAGCGCCTCTATCGTGAAGGCAAGCTGCCCAAGCGTATCTGCCACTGCGACACGAAGGTTAACAATATGCTCTTCGACGAGCAGGGGCAGGTGTTGTGTGTCATCGACCTCGATACCGTGATGCCCAGCTTTGTGTTCTCCGACTTCGGCGACTTCCTCCGCACGGCAGCCAACACCGTTGCCGAGGACTGTCTCGACCTCGACAGCGTGCAGTTCCGCGACGATATCTACGAGGCTTTCTCACGCGGCTATCTCGAGAGTGCCCGTTCTTTCCTCACGCCCCTCGAGCTCCAGCTGCTGCCCTTCGCCGTAGGACTGTTCCCGATGATGCAAGCCGTGCGGTTCCTGACGGACTATCTGAATGGCGACACCTATTATAAGACTGCCTATCCCCTCCACAACCTCGTCCGCACCCGCAATCAGCTCCAGCTCTTCCGCCGCATAAAAGAGAGGTTTTTCCCTGAATGATTTGGCGGTTTTGTTTTTTGTTCGTATCTTTGCAGGCGATTATGACACAAGAAGAGAAGACTCAGATAGAAGAGCGGATCGTCGATGTGCTGAAGACCGTCTATGATCCGGAGATTCCCGTCAACATATATGACCTGGGAATGATCTATAAGATCGACGTGCAGGAAGACTTCACGGTGGAATTGGAGATGACCTTTACCGCTCCTAACTGCCCTGCCGCCGACTATATTCTGGAAGATGTTCGCACGAAGGTGGAGAGCGTTGAGGGCATCAAGGGTGCCAACGTCAACCTCGTCTTCGAGCCTGCCTGGGATCAGAGCATGATGAGCGAAGAGGCCCGCGTCGAGCTGGGATTTGATTGAACTGAGAATTGAGAGGTGAGAACTGAGAGGTATGATTACATGAAAGGTGGAGATTTATGATGAAAAGAGAAAGGAGTCTGTTATTGACAAAATCAGAAAACTTTGCTGGTCGGATCATCAAGATGTATCAATACCTGACTAATCAGAAGAAAGAGCTCATCATTTCGAAACAGATTCTCAGAAGCGGAACTAGTATCGGCGCCAACATCACAGAAAGCAGAAATGCGCAAAGCACTTCTGACTTCATCCACAAACTGAATATCGCGCTGAAAGAAGCGGATGAAACCATATATTGGATCAAAAACTTATATAATGGAGGATATCTGAATGAAAAAGAATATGAATCAATCAATAACGATGCAGACGAACTTGTCAGGCTATTGGTTAGCTCCATCAAGACGCTCAAGGAAAAGCTTGTCCAGTAATTATACCTCTCAGTTCTCACTTCTCAGTTCTCAGTTATGAAAAGTATCTACTTTTTATCCGACGCACATTTAGGATCGCTGGCGATTCCGCACGGAAGGATGCAGGAACGGAGGCTGGTGCGCTTCCTTGACAGTATCAAGGAGAAGGCCGCTGCCGTCTATCTGCTGGGCGACATGTTCGACTTCTGGTACGAATACAAATACGTGGTGCCGAAGGGCTTCACCCGTTTCCTCGGCAAACTCTCGGAACTGACGGACATGGGCGTTGAGGTGCATTACTTCACGGGCAACCATGACATCTGGGCCTACGAGTACCTGGAGAAGGAGTGCGGCGTCATCCTGCACAAGAAGCCGGAAACCACAGAGATCTATGGTAAGATATTCTTCCTGGCTCACGGCGACGGCCTCGGCGACCCCAACAAGAGCTTCAAGCTGATCAGGAGCATCTTCCATAACAAGGTCTGCCAATGGGCCTTCTCGGGTTTGCATCCCCGCTGGGGCATGTGGTTCGGCCTTAACTGGGCCAAGCACAGCCGTCTGAAACGTACCAACAATGAAGAGCCTGCCTATATGGGTGAGAACCGTGAGCATCTGGTGCTTTACACCAAGAAGTACATCCAGTATCACTCCAACGTCGATTACTTCATCTACGGCCATCGTCATATCGAGGTGGATCTCCAGCTGACCAAGAAGGCGCGTATGATCATCCTCGGCGACTGGATCACTCAGTTCAGCTATGTCGTATGGGACGGTGAGCACCTGCTGATGTCGCAATATATCGAGGGCGAGAGCAAGCTGTGAGAAGGTGAGAAAGTGAGAAAGGGAGAGGGTGAGAAAGTGAGGAAATGGAAGGCGGTGCTCTCGGTGCTGTTGGGTGCGGGCGTCTTTTTCGTCTGTCTGTTTCCGTTGCGAGCCTTGATGAACTATCATGAGGAGCATCACCTGTTCCGTTGGGCGGGCTATTACTTCCGTGAACAATTCACATCGTTGGACGGCGCATTGGAATATGCTGCCTCGTTCCTGATCCAGTTCTTCTATATCGGATGGTTGGGGGCCCTGCTCCTGGCCCTGCTGACTGTCGGTGTGCAGGCCCTCTTATGGTGGCTGATGAAGAAGATGAGGCTCCGCGCCGCGTGGCTCTATCCGCTGAGCCTCGTCGCTGCCGCCCTGTTGTTCTATTACAGTTTCGTTCCCCAACGGTATAGGACGGATGCCGCCTTCCGTGAGGCAATAGCCTACGACTATCTGGTGCGCACCCACCAGTGGGAGGCCATCACCGACAAGACCGCCCACGACGCACCTGCTACTGATCAGGGAGTGTGGAGCACCAACTACGCCCTCGCCATGAGAGGCCTCCTGCCTGACGAACTCTTCAACTACCCGCAGACAGGACCGCAGGGACTATTGACCGACGACCAGCAGAAAGAGGTCCTCGCCTATTTCTCCCTGAGCGACATCTACCTGCAGTTGGGGCTCATCAATCACGCCGAGCGCATGGCCTTTAATGCCAAGCAGTACATCCCCGACAACCACAAGAGCGGACGACTCTACCGCCGTCTGGCTGAGACCAACATCATCAACGGCAACTATGTGATTGCCGCCAAATATCTCAACTACCTCCGTTCAACACTCTTCTACGGACAGTGGGCCCGTAACTATCTCTCACACCTCGGCGACGAGGACTACATCAATAGCCGCTATCGGCTTTTACGGGAGATGCGCCTGAAGCAATACGACCAGCTGATACCACCTCGGAAATACGAGTTGATGGCGGAACTGGTGAGGCAGAATCCTTCGAACAAACTGGCCATGGACTATCTGAGGGCCTACCAGCAGATCTACCGCAACCAGGCCCTCTCTAAACATCCATCGCCTAACACCCCACGCCCATGAAACAGCCCTCACTTTCTCACCTCCTCACCCTCTCATTACTCATCCTGATGGGCTGTTCCCCTATGCCTGATCACCCCACAGAGAGCCACGAGCTGCCCCCGATTGTGCCTGACTATATAGGTGTGACGATTCCTCAGGAGATAGCCCCGCTGAACTTCGGCATCGACGGTGCGGACTGCCTCGATGTCACCATCCGTGGCACTAAAGGGGGAGAGCTGCATGTCAATGGGGACTATGCCGACTTCGACATCGACGAGTGGCATGCGCTGACTCGCCAGAACCAGGGTGACAGTCTTATTGTCACCGTCTGCGCCAAGCACGACGGCACGTGGACGCAATATCAGCCTTTCGCCATCTATGTCAGTAGTGATACCCTCGGCGAGTGGGGCCTCACCTATCGTCTTATCCCGCCAGGCTACGAGTCATACGGAATCATGGGCATCTACCAGCGCGACCTCAGTACCTTCGACGAGACTGCCATCATCGACAACCGTGACATCGGCAAGCAGTGTGTCAACTGTCACACACCCAACCGTACCGACCCTAAGCAGTTCACCTTCCACGTCCGTGGTGAGCATGGTGCGACGGTGGTAGGTCACGACGGACAGACGGACATCCTCGGTGCGAGAAACGAACAGTTGGGTGGGGGCATGGTCTATCCTTTCTGGCATCCCTCAGGCCGCTTCATCGCCTATTCCACCAACCAGACACACCAGAACTTCCACCAGGCAAAAGACCTGCGCGTGGAAGTCTATGACGATCGGTCGGACATCATCATCTATCACACCAGGAGTCACGAGATACATCTCGACAGCCTCCTTGCCACGAAAGACCATTTAGAGAATTATCCTGTCTTCTCCCCCGACGGGCGGACGCTCTATTTCTGCTCCGCCGAGAGACAGGACAGCATCTGGAAGAACTACAGACAGGTGAAGTACAATATATGTCGTGTGGGCTTCAATCCTGAAACAGGGGAATTGGAAGGCCAGGTCGATACCCTCATTAATGCCCGCAGCCTTGGCAAGAGTGCCAACATGCCACGCATCTCCTACGATGGTCGTTTCCTGCTCTACACCCTCTCTGACTATGGCTGCTTCCCCATCTGGCACCCTGAGGCCGACCTCTGGATGATGGACCTCGAAGACGGCACGACACAGCCGTTGGCCGAGGCCAATAGTCCCGATGCCGAGAGTTTCCATAACTGGAGCCTTAACTCACGCTGGATAGTCTTCACCAGTCGCCGTCACGACGGTCTCTACACCAAGCTCTACCTTGCCCATATCGACAGCAAGGGCCATGCCTCGAAAGCCTTCCGTCTGCCCCAGCGCAACCCATTGGAATACGATGCGGAGACCATCTGGTCGTTCAACACTCCAGATTTCGCCTCCGCACCGATTACTATTGAAAACATTTCCCTGCACCAAGAGCTTATGAGCCCTCGTCGCATTATCTGGCAATAAGACTGATGGCAAAGCCACCGCCTGGGGCTTCCTTCAGCTTGAGGGTCTGTCCGGCCTTCACTACCTTCTTGGTGATGGTATAGGCCTGCGGATTGGTCTCGTAGTGGGCATCCTTGGCATCGGCGTAGATGGTGCAGTCGTACTGACGGCCCTTGTCGAGGAAGTCGAGCTTGATGACACTCTGATGACCATTCTCGTCGCACTTGCCGCCGATGAACCAGTTGTCGGTTCCCTTGGCCTTACGGGCCACGGTGATGTAGTCGGCTGGCTCCGCCTCTAAGTAACGGCTGTCGTCCCAGTCGCAAGCCACGTCGCGGATGAACTGGAAGGCATCGTCGAACTTCTCGTAGTTCTCAGGCAGGTCGGCAGCCATCTGCAGCGGCGAGTACATTGTCAGGTAAAGGGCCAGCGAGCCGGCAAGGGTGATACGGGCCCACGACGTGTTGTTGCTCCACTCGGAGAGCCTGGTGACGAAGATGCCTGGGGTGTAGTCCATCGGACCGCCCTGCAAGCGGGTGAAGGGCAGGATGCAGGTATGGTCGGGGCGTGAACCGCCGAAGGCTTCGTACTCGGTGCCACGGGCACTCTCGTTGCCGACAAGATTCGGATAAGTACGGCAGAGACCTGTAGGACGGGTAGCCTCATGGGCATTCACCATGATATGATGCTTGGCAGCCTCCTTGACAACATAGAGATAGTGGTTGTTCATCGACTGCGAGTAGTGGTGGTCGCCACGGGGGATGATGTCGCCCACATAGCCGGTCTTCACGGCATCGTAGCCGTATTTGTTCATCAGCTCGTAAGCCTCCTTGATATGGCGCTCGTAGTTCTGCGTCGATGAGGAGGTCTCGTGGTGCATCAGCAGCTTCACGCCCTTGGAGTGGGCATAGTCGTTGAGCATCTTGATGTCGAAGTCGGGATAGGGTGTCACGAAGTCGAAGACGTCGCGCTTCCACATATTGGCCCAGTCCTCCCAACCGACGTTCCAACCTTCAACGAGCACTTCGTCGAGGCCGTTCTTGGCGGCGAAGTCGATGTAGCGCTTCACGTTCTCATTATTGGCCTTGTGCGTGCCATTGGGCGTCACCTTGCTCCAGTCGATCTGATCCAGATGGATGCTGGGGAAGTCGTTGGTATAGTGCCAGGAGCCGCGACCTACGATCATCTCCCACCATACGCCACAATACTTCGTGGGGTGAATCCAACTCACGTCGTCAAGGGCACAGGGCTCGTTGAGGTTGAGGATGAGGTTCGACGAGAGCATGTCGCGGGCATCGTCGCTGACCATCACCGTGCGCCACGGCGTCGAACAGGGTGTCTGCATGGCACCCTTCAGACCTGTGGCGTCAGGTGTGAGATGACTCACGAAGGTGAAGGGGTGGGGGAGGGGATAGTTCGAGGGCTTGGGGTTCGGCGTGTAGGCATTGCTGCCACCGCCAAGCTTGGTAGAGAACTGCGTGGTCTTTTCGTCCACCAGTTCGAGATGCATGGTGGCATAGTCGGCACAGGCTGCCTCGTGAATGTTGATGTAGAGGCCATCAGCACTCTTCATCTGGAGGGAGGTCTGCACACCGGTCTCAGAGAAGACGGCTACGGAGGAGTTGCCCCAGTTGACGGCTTCCTTCATGCGATCGCGGATTTCGGAGAGCTTGCACTCCTGTGTCTCCTGCTCCTGAGTGTCGTAGTCGCCAGGGAGCCACCAGGCTGTATGGTCGCCAGCCATAGCAAACTCGGTCTTCTCTTCCTGGATAAGGAAGTAGTTGAGGTCGGGCTGCTGAGGGAACTCGTAGCGCAGGCCGATACCATCGTCATAGACACGGAAGCGGATGATGATCTGGCGCTGGTGCTGTTTGGGGGCGAGGCGTGCCTCACCAGGTCTGGAGGGCAAACGCTGCAGCCATTGCTGTGACAGGGTCACGGCCAGCTCGTTGTAGTGGTTGCGGATGGTGGCGGTTTCGCCCCATACGGGCTTCCATGTCTCATCGAAGGTCGAGGTCTCTTCCTTCTCGATCTTGAAGCCGTCCATCAGGTCGTGCTCGTTCATGCCAAGCGAGGCATGTTTGTCCTTGGCGAGTTCGAGGCCGAGGTGTGAGGGCTTGACGACGGCGCGGCCCTTATACGACATCTCATACAGGGGCCGCCCTGTCTCATCCACTGAGAACTTCAGTTCAATGTTGCCATTCGGTGACTTAACGCTGCCTGCCGACATCGTTAATGAAACGAACAACAATAATGAAACTACCAATAAAATCTTCTTCATACGTTTGTTGTCTTAGTTGTCTTAGTGGTCGTTTTGATTATTTCCGACCACTTTGAATAATTAATGTGCTGATTTCGTCGTTGAGTTCATCGGCGGCGAGGAGCTGCTCGATGGTGAGGTGCATACGGTAGCGCCAGTAGTGACGGGGGTTGGCGGGGATATTGATGCGCTCGGCATTCTCGTCAGGCAGACGGAGCTTCTCATCGATGCTCATCCAGTCCTGGAAGGAAATGAGACAGAGCATCGAGGGCGATGTCAGGTGACGGCTCACGATATCCTTGGCCAGCCATCCGGGCAGCGGACGAGGTGCAGGACCACCTCGGCGCAGCGTTGTGTTGAAGTAGGACTGCGAGCGTTCCTCGTCCTCATCCCACCACTGACGGAGCGTCGGCATGTCGTGGGTGGAGATGGTATCCACAGAGCGGTAGGGATTGTGCGACAGCTTGCCGAAGCGTGTCGTCGGATCCTTCGGCATGACCTGGATCTCCAACGAGAGGATGCGCAGCTCGTTCATCACCCAGGGTACGCAGTCGGGTACCATACCGAGGTCTTCTGCACAGACCAGCATCCGTGTGGCCTGTGTCAGCTTCGGCAGCTTCTTCATGGCCTCCGTGTACCAGAACTGGTTGTTGCGACGGTAGAAGTAATCGTTGTAGAGGTGGTTGAAGCAGAACTTCTGTTCCTCAGAGAGTTGCTGGTAGGCCTCCTGATATTGTACGGCGATGCGCGGATGCCAGCGGTCGTCGCGCTTATGGTCGACGAGGAACAGGCCCTCGTTGAACTCGACACCGTAGGCTTCAATCTCCTCCATGCTCATGCCGAGGGCTGGTGAGAACTGTCCCATCAGACCAGACTTATAAGGTACGGGAATCTCCCAGATACGGAAGAAGCCGAGCACGTGGTCGATACGGTAGGCATCGAAATACTCCGCCATCTTACGGAAGCGGCGTACCCACCACTGGCAGCCGTCAGCCAGCATCACATCCCAGTTGTAGGTGGGGAAGCCCCAGTTCTGACCGTCGGCAGAGAAAGCATCGGGTGGTGCTCCGGCCTGGCCGTTGAGGTTGAAGTATTTCGGCTCCACCCAGGCCTCCACGCCATCGCGACTGATACCGATGGGGATGTCGCCCTTCAGGATGACACGGTGCTTGCGGGCGTATGCATGGGCCTCACGCATCTGCTGGTCGAGGTTATACTGCACGAAGTACCAGAAGTTGAGCTCTTTCTTGCCCTTGAAGGTTGTCTTCTGGGTATTCTGGAACGTGGCTTCCTTCGGCCATGTCGGGAATTCGGCCGTGCCATAGAGGTCACGGTAGTAGCAGAAGGCGGCGTATGGTAAGAGCCACTCCTTGTTGTGCTCGAAGAACTTCTTATAGCTGTCACGACGCTGTACGGTCGCCCACTCCTGGGCAAAGATCTCGCGCAGATAGTCCATCTTCGCCGCAAACATCTTCTCGTAGTCGATCTGTGGCAGGGCGTTCAGTTCCTGACGCAACTGCTCGAAGGCAGCGCGCTTGGCCTCGTCCTTGATAGGAGGCAGCTGACGGAAGTCGGTGTACTGCGGATGGAGGGCGTAGATGCTGATGGAGTTATAGGGATAGGAGTCCTGCCAGGTGCGCGTCATGTTGGTATCGTTGATGGGCAGCACCTGCAATACACGCTGCTTGGTCTTGTCGCACCAGTCGACCATCATCTTCAAATCGCCGAAGTCACCTACGCCGAAGCTCCCCTCACTGCGAAGCGAGAAAATGGGGATGACGGTGCCTGCTCCTTTCCAGGGATAGACAGGGAAATAGGCCTGTGACAGTTCGTAGACCACCACCTCGCCCTGCTCAATCTCAGGCAGGCTGACACTACGGTTCATGCCGTTCTCCCACAGAGGCGTAACGTCTATTTCTTCATCGAGTGCCACGAACTTGAACTCGAACGTCTGGGGCAATTGGGTGGCATCGAGCGAGAGAGCCCACTCGTTGTTGTCGTGTTCCGCCATCTCAAGGGCACGCTTGGCCTCCCAGTTGCCGAGGGCCTCGCCACCGCCGATGACGGCGAGCCGCTCATTGCTGCGCAGTTGTGGGGCACGAACTTTCAGGCGCACCGTCTTCGAATAATTGGAACTCTCGCTCATCTGGCGCTGACGGGCCGATACACACTCTGTGAAGGCGGAAGAGTACATATAGCTGTCCTCCGGGATGTCGAGCCAGTGGTCATAGACCTTATAATGTGTTCCCTTGGCAGCTATGAACTCCAACCGATGGGGTTCCACCAGCCACTCATGGCGCGACTCCTGGTCACCACGACAGACACTATAGTAATAATCAATAAAACTGCGGGCCCTTGCCGGCTCACTCAGCTCACACGTCCAGTGGAGACCGTCGAGGGTCGTCATCTTATGCTGCTTTGGCGACTCACCGCCAAGGATGTTTAACACCAGTTCTTCACCAAAGGTGGTCTGGTACTCAAGGTTAAATTGTAACTTCATAGATATATCATTTTTTAATATTAATCATGCAAACGGTTGCACTACCGATAAGGATACTGACACCGGCAACAATCATCATCGTGGACTGATGGTGACCCACCAGAGAGAGGATGGTGCCACCACAGAGGGCAGCGACAATCTGCGGGATACAGATGGTGCCGTTGAACAGACCCAGATAGGCACCCATGTGACCGTAGCCCTGCAGGGCATTGGTGACAAATGTGAACGGCATGGCAAGCATAGCAGCCCAGGCACAGCCAATCATCAGGAAGGGCACAAACTGGAGATACTGGTCGTGGATATAAGGCACAAGCATAAAGCCGACGGCGCCAATCACCAGACTCACGGAGTAAGCCAGTTTCGTGTTCTTGAATTGCGGGAGCAGGGCAGCCCAGATGACAGAGCCCACAGCCTGTACGGCGAAGAGGATGCCCACCCAGTTACCAGCCTCCTGGAATGCCTCGCTGGCAGGGTCGGTGGTATTCCATACCATCTCGGCAATGGCACCCGTCGAATAGTTCCACATATAAAGCATTGCCGCCCAACTGAAGAACTGCACCAGGCCTACCTTCCAGAACGTGGAGGGGGCATTCTTCAGCAGGGTGATCCAGTTGGCACTGTCCTCTTTCTCTTCAGAGACGGGATTATATTCCGCATACTCCTGTGGATTCCACTCACGGACCTTCGATGTGGTGTAGATGACACAAAGGATCAGGATAGCGGCACCAATATAGAATGACCAGATGACAGAATCAGGCACGACGCCTTTCTCTGCCACGTTGCTGATGCCGATGAACGTAAATACGAATGGCAGTACAAAGCCCACCACACTTCCGGCATTGCAGAGGAACGACTGGATACTGTAAGCCTTCGCCTTCTGCTTCTCGTTGACCATATCGCCCACCAGCATCTTGAAAGGCTGCATTGCCATGTTGATGGAGGTATCGAGGAACATCAGGGCAATCAGTCCGAATATCATGGCCGCACTGATGGTGAGACCTAAGGAGCCAGAGTTCGGCAGCAGGCACATGACGAGCACGGCTACAGCAGCACCCACGAAGAGGTAGGGAATGCGGCGCCCGAAACGTGTCCAGGTCTTGTCACTCAGCGTGCCGACAATCGGTTGCACAAGGATTCCCATCAGAGGTGGGAGAATCCAGAAATAACTGAGGTTATGCGGGTCAGCACCCAGCGTAGCGAAGATGCGCGAGATGTTTGCACTCTGCAAGGCGTATGCAATCTGCACACCGAAGAACCCGAAACTCAGATTCCATAATTTCCAAAACGACAAATCAGGTTTTTGCTTCATATACTACAACTTATTTTATATTTTTAACGACAACTTGAACAACTTAGACAACAATTGTTGGAACTATTTAGAGCTTCTGCTTTACTTTGCCATCTGTTCCAATTATCGAATTCTTTTCTTTATCGAGGAAATAACGCTCAATTTCAGCAAATTGTGGAGCGAAGTTCACTAAGATACCGCATGGGCATTGGAGCAGACGCATATAATTGAACAACTGTGCCCGATGATTACTTATGAGTTCTGTAACTGCCTTACATTCCACAACAATATCATCCTTGCATAGAAAATCAATGCGATACTCAGCAGACATCTCTTTGCCGTGATAGTGAGGATGGAATGATAATTCCCGTTCAAAGGGAATACCATTCTCCTCTAACTGTATCTGAAATCCTTCCTGATAACAGTATTCATTAAGTCCTGCTCCCAATTCTTTATGGACTTCATGTATGGCTCCCACCACATCGTATATATGTTGTTTATATTTTATTGTATCTATCATCATTTGATAAAGTTGTATTGGTTGTCAAAGTTGTCGTTTTAAAAAACTACTTTGTTGTACCTCTTATTATCAACCGGGTGCGGACGACGCGTTTCTCGATTTTCTCGATGGGGGAGTGGCCTTCTACCTTATCCATCAGGATTTCGGCAGCCTCTTCGCCGACTCGGCGGCCACGCTGCTCTACGGTGGTCAGCATGGGGTCACAGGCGATGGCCCGCTGTCCGTTGGTGAAGCCACAGATGCTGATATCATCAGGCACCTTCAGACCAGCCCGCTTGCAAGTGTAGAGGATGCCAATGGCCGTATCGTCGTTGACGGCAAAGAAACCGTCTGGCCGATGATCCAATGCCAGGATCTCTGGCGTCACCTGCTCCGCGTCCGCACGGTTATCGCAGATACGAACGATCGACTCATCGACGGCCAGGCCGTGTTTCAGCAAGGCATCCTTGTAGCCGTTATAACGGTTTTTCGAAATCTCCAGCTGCATCGGTCCTCCATAGAAGGCAATGCGGGTGCAGCCCGTCTCTATCAGATGGGTCACGGCATTATAGGCCCCCATATAGTCATCGACCACCACACGGCTGGCATTCACGCCAGTACAGATACGGTCGTAGAAAACCATTGGGATACCCGCATCGATGAGTTTCTGGTAGTGGTCGTAACTGCGCGTATCCTTGGCCTGCGAAACGATGACACCACACACCTTATAACGATGGAACGTGTCACAGATACGGGCCTCGCGCTCGAACTTCTCATTGCTCAGCGCCACCATAATATTATATCCGCGCGCGGAAGCTGCCTCCTCAATGCCAGTGAGGATGGAAGAGAAATAATAATGGGTGAATTCAGGCACGATGACACCGATGATCTTCTGTGGCATCACCCGACTATGACGCAGGGCCTCACCGATGGCATTAGGATAAAAATTATGTTCGCGCGCATAAGCTTGGATGGCCTTGCGACGCTCCTCGCTAATACGGGGTGAATCCTTCAGGGCACGCGACACCGTAGCTACGGAAATACCAAACTCCCGAGCGATATCCTTCATTGTCAGTGGTGCGGTTTTTACCATTCGTTTTTAGTTTTCTGATGCAAAGATACGACTTTTAACTATTCGCTATCCACTTTTCTATCCCAAATTTGATATATGTCAATGCAAACGTTTGCATAATTCTTATAACGATTTTAAATAAAAAAAAGTATAATGTGTTAGAAAGTTTTCTAACTTTGCACCGTGTAATTGGCCTAATCAGCTTAGAACGGAATATAATTATAATAATTAACTCTAATTAAATGTAATGATGAAGCAGGTAAACATTCAAATCCCGCTTAGGATGCTCGGCCTTTTGTTAGGCTTGTTCCTATCGGTAGGTGCCTTTGCGCAAATTGACGTCAAAGGCCATGTGAAAGATGCTACAGGCGAACCCATTATCGGCGCAACCGTGCGCGTGGTTGGTACACAGACAGCCACCGTATCCGACTTCGACGGTAATTTCGCGCTGAAAGCTAATCAGGGTGCAGACATTACTGTCAGTTACGTGGGCTATCAGACCCAGACGGTGAAGGCTGCGCCAAGTCTCACTATTACACTGCAGGACGACCAGACGGTCCTTGAGAATGTGGTGGTCATCGGTTACGGCCGTGCCAAGAAAAACGACTTGACCGGTTCTGTTACAGCAATTAAGCCCGATGACATGAACAAAGGCTTGATTACCAATGCCCAAGATGCCCTTCAGGGTAAGGTTGCCGGTGTACATATCACCAATGGCGGTGGTGCTCCTGGCGGCAGTGCTACTATCCGTATCCGTGGCGGCTCCTCACTGAATGCCTCCAACGACCCGTTGATTGTGATCGACGGTCTGGCTATGGACAGCTATGGTATCCAGGGCTCATCGAACCCCCTCTCAATGGTGAATCCCGCTGATATCGAGAGTTTCACGGTGCTTAAGGATGCTTCGGCTACTGCCATTTATGGTAGCCGTGCTTCGAATGGTGTGATTATCATCACCACCAAGAAAGGCCAGAAGAACCAGAAGGCTCGTATTGCCTACAGCGGTAATGTCTCAGTAAGTGCCATCAAGAAGACCGTCGAGATGATGAATGCCAGCGAGTTCATGAGTTTTGTTCAGAACAAGCTCGGCTACGATGATGCCACTTGGAAGGCCAGTAAGGAATATGAGCGTATGGGCTATTGGGATGCATCCGGCAATCACCTCTTCGCCGATACCGACTGGCAGAAGGAGATTTATCGTACAGCCGTCTCTACTGACCACAACATTACCGTCAGCGGTGGTCTGAAGAATATGCCATATCGCGTCAGTGCAGGTTACACAGGCCAGCAGGGTATCATCAAGACTTCTGACTATCGTCGTTATACCGCCAGCGTGAACTTGGCTCCGACCTTCCTCGACGATCATCTGTCAGTGAACATCAACGGTAAGTTCATGCACTCTAAGACCAGCTATGCCAATAGCGGCACAGCCATTGGCGCTGCTGTCGGTATGGATCCGACAAAGCCCGTCAATGCAGACTGGGAGCCTTACAAGACCCACTATGCTGGTTACTGGCAGTGGGCAACACCCGTTACCCGTAACGATAAGGCATGGATCTACGGTGTACAGAATACAGCTCCGAAGAACCCCGTGGCTGCCCTTGAGCTCTATTCCGACAAAGGAAAGTCAAACGTTTATCTGGGCAACATTGAGGTAGACTACAAAATTCATGGCTTCGAGGATCTGCACATCCACGCCAATGGCGGTGCAGACATCACTTCTGGTAAGACCAACAAAGAACAGTCACCCTATACCTATGATACTGGTGTTTACTACTATGGCAGCTATGGCTGGAACACGATGGACACCTACAACCTCTCGTTCAATATCTATGCACAGTATATGAAGGATATTGCTGAGACTCATCACTTCGACGTCATGGCCGGTTACGAGTGGCAGCACTTCCATAAGAAGACTGACTACTTCTATTGTGGTTATTATCCTTCTACAAATGAGGACAAGGACGATGACGGCAATCCTCTGGCAGGCAAGCAGTATCAGCCTTCAGAGAATACCCTTTACAAGACAGAGAACTATCTGGTATCATTCTTCGGCCGTTTCAACTACTCGCTGCTCGACCGCTACCTGCTGACTTTCACTCTGCGTGATGACGGTAGCTCGCGCTTCCACAAGGACAACCGTTGGGGTCTGTTCCCCTCTGCTGCCTTCGCATGGAAGATCAATGAGGAACCCTTCCTCAAGAACGCCAAGGCCCTGTCAGACATGAAGCTCCGTCTTGGATGGGGTATCACTGGTCAGCAGGAAGGTATCGGCGACTATACTTATTTCGCTTCTTATACTAAAAACTCCAAGGGTGCCTACTATCCCATCCTCGGCGAGGGTGTCACCTATCGTCCGGATGCCTACAATCCTGATTTGACTTGGGAGAAGACCACGACTTACAATGCTGGTTTGGATCTCGGTTTTATGAATAACCGTCTGACCATGAGCCTCGACTGGTACTACCGCAAGACAAAGGATCTGATCAATACCGTCTTCGTACCGGCAGGCAGCAACTTCGCCGAGAAGGTGACCAGCAATATCGGTTCGCTTCACAATACAGGTATTGAGTACTCCGTTAACTGGCGTGCCATTCAGAATAAGGACTGGCGCTGGGAACTGGGCTACAACGTGACCTGGAACAAGAATGAGATCGACGAGCTCGTTGCCAGCAGCGGTGAGGACTACAAGATCACTTACGGAGGACGTGCCGTAGGTACAGGATCTGCTGATGGTGTCAAGGCATGGAAGGTTGGTCAGAGTGCTTCAGCATACTATGTGTTCCAGCAGGTTTACGATGCACAGGGACAGCCTATTCAGGGCCAGTATGTAGACCGTAATGCCGATGGCGTCATCAACAATGATGACCGCTACTTCTACAAGCAATCTACTCCTGATGTTACGATGGGCTTCACTTCGAAGCTGATCTACAAGAACTGGGATCTCGGTTTCTCAATGCGTGCCAATCTGAACAACTACAACTACAATGCCTTGGAGTGCGGCAATTCCAACATCAGCCTGTCTAATCTCTCGCAGGGCGATGCCTGGAAGAATGTGATGAAGATGGAGGTTGCCAAGGACTGGCAGTACGCTGATGGTACAGACGGTTTGAGTGACTACTTCATTCAGAATGCGTCGTTCCTGAAGATGGACAACATCACACTGGGCTACTCTTTCGACAAGCTGTTTGGCAAGAACATCGGTGGCCGTGTCTACTTAACGGCACAGAATGTGTTCACCATTACCAAGTACGAAGGACTTGATCCGGAAGTTGACGGCGGTTATGACAGTACGCTCTATCCGCGTCCGTTCACTGGTATTTTTGGTGTAAGCCTGAATTTTTAATTGATAATGGATAATTGAAAATTGATAATTATGAATCTGAATAATATAAAGTCATTGTTCTCTGCTGCACTCTTGCTGGTGGCAGCCGGGACATTCACCACATCCTGCGTGAAAGATCTGGACGTAGATCCGATTAACCCGCAGCAGACGATGGAGGCAGACTATGACGCCCTGTTCAATAAGATCTATGCCAGCTTTGCACTGACTGGACAGGAAGGCCCTCACGGAAACAGGGATCTGACATCATTCGATGAAGGTCAGTCAGACTTCTATCGTATGTTCTGGTACATGAATGAGTTCACCACCGACGAGGCTCATTGGATTTGGGCTACCGATGCTGGTGTACCCGACGTATTGCATAATACCTATGGAGCTACCAACGATTTCTCTATGGGTCTCTACTATCGTTGCTATTTCACCATCACGCTCTGTAACTTCTATCTGGATCAGATAGCTGATGATGGCTCAGAAGAGACTAAGCACCGCCGTGGTGAGGTTCGCTTCATCCGCGCTCTCAACTACTACTATCTGATGGATATGTACGGAAATGCTGCCTTTATTGAACACGTATCATCGGAGAAGGCCGCTTACTACACACGTGACAAGTTCTTTGCCTATGTAGAGAGTGAGTTGAAGACCTGTGAGGCTGAATTGGCAGATGCTGGCAAGAACACCTATGGACGTGTTGACAAGGTGGCTGCTGAGATGCTGTTGGCACGTATGTATCTGAATGCAGAGGTGTACACGGGTACAGCTCAGTGGCAGAACGCCATGGACTATGCTGAGAAGGTCATCAACAATGGCTACTACAAGCTGAACACCACTGGTGCAACCAACCCTGTCACAGGTGAGACATATTCAGCCTACCAGATGCTGTTCCTGGCCGATAATGACACCAATGGTGCCCAGTACGAGTCCATTCTCCCTGTTATGTTCGACGGCCTGAAGACTCAGAGCCACGGCGGCATGAACTTCCTCGTCCTCTCCTGCTACAGCTCGGAGATGAGTGAAGCCGTTCCGTCAGGTACAGACAACAGTTGGGGTAAGTGTACACGTGTCCGTGGTAAGCTGATCGATACCTTCTTCGGTGAGGGCGGCGAGGCTCCTGAAACGGATAATGTGGGTGTCATGACCAAATCTGCCAATGACGACCGTGCTCTCTTCTATAGCAAGGGCTATACCCGCTATATCACTGATGAAAGTGAGAAGGAGCAAGGCTATAGTTGCGTGAAGTTCCGTAACGTACGTTCCGACGGTAAGGCTACTTCTGCCATTGTCAAGGTAGATACCGACCTGCCCTTCATGCGTGTTGCAGAGGCTTACCTGACATACGCTGAGGCTTCCATCCGCTTGAATGGAGCCAACGCTAAAGCTACAGAGTATATCAATAAGCTCCGTAATCGTGCCAATGCTCTGGAGGAGAGCAGCTATGAACTCAACGATGTCATCAAGGAGTGGTCGAAGGAGTTCTGGTTTGAGGGTCGTCGCCGTATGGACCTCGTCCGTTTCGGAATGTATGGTGGACAGTCGGCCTATAAGTGGGAGTTCATGGGTGGTATTGCCGCTGGTGCACAGTTCCCTGCTTACCGCAATATCTATCCGTTGCCCGACAACGACCTGACCAACAATACAAACCTCCATCAGAATGATGGCTATTAATTGGGAAATTGAAATTGATAATTGAAAATTGATAATTAATATGAAAAAGATATATAAAAGCCTGCTCTTCCTGGCTGTTGCGGCTGTTCCCTTCCTTACCTCCTGTAAGGATGACAACGACAGCAACCCCATGCTGAGCATTCCGTCGAGCTTTGTGCTCAACACTCCGGGCCTGGCAGCCAGCAATGTCTATGACCTGCCCAACGGATCGGTCAACCTGACAACGAATCAGCCCGACTATGGCGGGTGGCCTGCTGCCGTCATCTATGCCGTACAGGTATCACTCACAGGTGCCGATGGCACATGGACAGAACTGGGTACCACCTCTACGTCCACTCATATCAAGGCTAATGGCGACGAGATGAACACTGCTGTGCTTAATGCCTATAAGGCTGCCAACAATGATGAGACGCCTGAGGGCGACCTCCCCATCTGGCTCCGTCTGCGTGCTTATCTGTCGAATAACACCAACAACCTTGGGGAGTGCTTCTCTAACGCTATCCAGATCAAGGTGCGTGCATACGAGCCGCCAGTAGAGCTGACATTGCCTACATCTATCTATGTCTGCGGTAACTCTATCGCCGATGCATGGAGTACTTGGAAGCCTGTGCCTCTCATCTGGACGAAGGAAGGCCAGTTCTATACGATGATCTACAACAATGCCGACGGCTTCAAGTGGGGCAACAAGCCTCAGGATTGGTTCGGCTACGACATGATCGACGAGTTCGACAATCAGGTGGACGGCCTCGAGATCAGCTCTGACGGCGACGGCAACATCGTCTTCAATAAGGCTGGCTGGTATGTACTGAAGTTCGTGACTGCCATTGAGGGTAAGAAGGTGAAGTACACGCTCACCGTTGCTGAGGGTAAGGCATACGCTATCGGTGCTGCCGTTGACAATGGTAGCTGGAGCGGTGTTGAGATGACAGCTCCTGACTCTAAGGACGGTGACTGGACATTCAGCGACTTTACAGGCTCTGGTGAGTTGCGTGCATACATTGCTGTTCCTGGTGTGGATTGGTGGCAGACAGAGTTCACCATCCTCAATGGTAATGGCGAGCTTGTCTGGCGCGATGCTGAACACAATAGTGATTCCAACTGGAAGGATGACGTGGGTGATGAATACTCCGTCTCTGTTGGTCCTGGCAAGACTGTGAAGATTAACTTCGACCGTTGCATTGGTGTTGTTGAGTAATTGACAATTGATAATTGATAATTGAAAAAAATATGAATCGTATGAAGAAACATATGTTATTCGGTGGAATGCTGCTCATTGCAGCAGCATTCACCGGTTGTACCGAGGACTTCAAGAACTGGGCTTCTCCCCAGTCGAACGGTCCGGAGGATGCCATCACTATTCCTGGATTCAAGGCATCTGCAGTAGGAGCCCAGAATCTGGCCACTACTGGTGACGAGGTGCCCACCTTCTCTCTGAGCGCTGCCTCATTGCCTGAAGGTTACGAACTGGCCAATGCACGTATTGAGTTGACACCAATGGACATTGACGATCCCTTGACTACCACCGTCAATACCACTTTGACGGGTCTTGCCTCTAAAGAAGCACTTCAGGACCTGATCCTGGGAATCTATGGCAAGCGTCCAACGAATCGTCTTTTCAATGGTCATGTGCTTGTTAACGCCGTCAAGGACGGACAAGCTGTCTTCATTGATGCAGGTAACATTGAGGTGAACCTCACGCCTGAGGCTCCCTATATCGCTCAGAACTACTATGTCGTAGGTGGTACGAAAGACTGGAACGACTCCAAGGAGCAGAAGTTCTCGCACAGTGATGCAGATGTCTATGATGATCCTATTTTCACTATTGTCATTGATGGAAATCCTGATGGCGACACTTGGTTTGCTATTGGCGATGACGAGGGTGTGGAATCCATTGGAATCGGAGTATGGGATCACCTGCTCGGTATCGTTGGCGGCGATAACAAGGCTACCGAAGGTTCTCTCGACTATCGTTACAACATGGGTGCTGACAATTCCTTCTGCGTATCTAACGCCAGAAAGATTAAGATCACTATCGACATGATGGAGTACACCTTCAAGGTGGAAGTTGTCAATATCGCCGATACCTACTATCTCATCGGAGGTCCTGGCGACTGGAGTGCAGACGCGGCTTTAACCATGCCGTTCACTCACAGCGACAAGGATGTGTTCGAGGATCCCGTCTTCACATACGTCTTCGAAGGCAATGGTGGCGATATGTGGTTCGCATTCGGTGACAAGGATGCCATCGACGCAGTGGCTGCTGGCGACTGGACACGTCTCTTCGGTACGACTGGTGCCAGCGAGGATCTCAGCGGTAGCTTCGACCGCCGCTACAACCTCGACGGTGACCACTCCTTCCATCTCGACGGACAGGCCAAGTTCTATCGCTTCCAGATCAATATGGGCGATATGACCTACACCATCACCCCGCTGAACTTCGCTGAGTACATCTGGGAGGCTGGTGTCAACAACGACTGGGGTGCTATCGAGCAGCCGCTCTACTGCGCTGACGGCAACGGTACTTACGTTGGCTTCTTCTATGCACAGGATGCCGACTGGTCGGGTGGCATGGGTGCCTTCAAGTTCACAGGTGCCTTCAACAACTGGGACAATGGTAACTATGGTACAGGTACCATTAATGATGATGGTCTGAGCGGCACACTGATCAATGACGGCGGCTCTGGCAATGTTCTGGCAACACCAGGCTTCTACCGTGCTACTGTCAATCTGGCCGACATGACCTATAGCCTCACGCCTGTCTATGGCATCGGCATCATTGGTCCGGCTCAGGCTGGCGGCTGGGATACAGACACCGACTTGGCTTATAATCCGGAGACCAAGGCTTGGGAAGGAACCGTTGAACTGGCAGCTGATGAGTTCAAGTTCCGTGCCAACGACGGTTGGGACATCAACTGGGGTGGTACGGCTGACAATCTGATTCAGGACGGTCCTAATCTCAAGATTGAGGAGGCTGGAACCTATTTCATCCAGTTCTACCCGCTTTGCCAGACCAGATCCTACTACACCATTAGCAGGAAATAAGTTATTACCTATATTGAATCAGGCGAGCCGTTGTAAAAAGCGGCTCGCCTGAGTGTATATAACGCCTAAAAACAAATTTTCTTATAATGAATTATAGTATTTGAGGTTGTCAGGTTGACAAAACGCCCTGCCACAAAGGGTTTGCAACCTGTTTGAGGTTGTCAGAGGTTGACAGAGGTTGACAAGATGGCAGTCTGACAGATGGGCAAGCCTCCGTAGGGCGTTTAGACGGTCCAAACCCATTTCCCAGAAGGCTCCTGATGATTCACAGGAGCCTCTTTTCTTCTCAATTCTCGAGAGAATTGAGGCGAAAGGAGCCTCCAAAGCGGAGGTTTAGACGTAGCAAACCTCTGAATTCTCTCGAGAATTGAGAATCATCTGGCATACTTTTTGCTGTAGATAAGGTAGTAATGAATGACTTTAAACGTATGAAACTACCAACAAAGGTTCTAATGAGGTATCTCTACCGCCAGGAGTGGAAAGAGAAGTTAGTAACGCTCAACAGCGTGGTCGAATGGATGCGCGAGGGCAAGTATCAGCACAGGATTGAGGCTGTGAGGGGAGGCAGGACTATCGCCAGGTCTGGCGGCATGTTCAGTGGGCCAATCGTGGCTGACGAACTGCCGATGGTGATGCCTGCCATCGGTGAAAAGGGGGCCTATACGGGTCTGGTGCTGCTGTCGTTTCGAGTCACCGATGGTTTTGAGCGGTTGCACAGGCTGCGCCAGGCGGTGAATCTGTGGGAGCAGACGCTTTTGTCGTTCGTAGGTGCCAGCGGTCAGTCGCTGAAGGTGCTTATCCCCTATCGGCTGGTTGGCGGTGGGCTGCCTTCGGACGCAAAGCAGGTATCCCTATTCCAACAATATGCGTATAAGCGGGCGGCAGAGTACGCTCTGGCCTCAACAGGCATCAAGGTAGAGGAGGTCATACATGACGGAACTGAGCACTTCCGTATCTCAGACGATCCGTTAGTCTACTATAACGAACAGGCGACGCCCATCGAGATGGCCCAGCCAACAGAGCCCCTGACGGAGTCATCGGCCCAGTTCATCGCAGAGCCTTCGGAGGTAAAACTCGATACGGAGGTGATACCAGGCTACACGCGACGTGAGATGGACACGACGAAATATAACTTCATCTGCCGCGAACTGGCCTTTGGACGCGAATTGGAGACGGAAGACTATCTGATGCAGCTGGCTAATGGCTGTTGTAAGGCGGGTATCGACAAGGAGCTGGCTATCAAGCTGACCATCGACATGAAGGAATTCTTCAAGAAGGATATCCTCGTCCGTTCGTCGTTCAACAATGCCTATGAGAAGCATCGCCTGGGCCTGGCGAACCCAGTAGAGAAGTCGCTGATGCATCAGCAGTTGCTGGAGGAGTTTCTCAGGCGACGCTATATGTTCCGTCGCAATCGCGTGACGGGAGATATCGAGTATCAAGAGAAATACCGCTACGTGCTCTGGTGGAAGCCGCTGACTGAGGAGGCGCAGAACGACATCAACAACGAGGCCATCCGCGAGGGCATCAAGGTGTGGCCCAAGGATCTGGAGCGCATCCTCATCTCTGAGCGCATCGACACGTATGACCCTGTGCGTGAGTGGCTTATGGCTCTGCCCAAGTGGGATGGCAGGGATCGCCTTGGCGAAATGGCTGACCGCGTGAAGACGCAGACAACTGACTGGCGCGAGAATTTCAAGATATGGATGCGCTCGATGGTGAGCCAGTGGCGTTCAGGCCGCGACGCGATGTATGGGGCACAGATGGTGCTGATGTTCGTGGGCGGACAGGGTACCCGCAAGTCCACCTTCATGCGGATGCTGTTGCCAAAGGAGCTGATGCCCTTCTACATCGACCGTATCGACTTTACCAACAAGAAGGAGACCCTGCGTGCCTTGAGCCGTTTCCTGCTCATCAACATCGACGAGTACGACCAGATCTCGAAGGCGCAGACGGCCTATCTGAAGCACCTCATCCAGCGTACTGACGTGAAGGAGCGCAAGATGTACTCGACGGTGTTCGAACAACAGCAGCGCTATGCCGCCTTCTGTGCCACCACCAACTCATTGGTGCCGCTGAAGGATGAAAGTGGAAGTCGCAGATACCTCGTCATTGAGGTGACTGACAAGATCGATACAGATACTCAGGGCGACAAGGCCATCGACTATCAGCAGTTGTATGCGCAAATCGTCTTCGAAATAGAGCACGGCGAGGAATATGCCTTTACAGGCGAGCGCGAACGGCAGATCGTCGAGGCCAATGCCGACTATTATGAGATGCCTAACGTGATTTCACTCTTCGAGGATATGTTCCACAAGCCCCAAGGGGGTGATGAAGTGCTGCTGCTGAGCCCGACGGAGATTCTGAAGAAACTGAAGATGGATCCGGAGAACCGTGCAAATGCCACAGTATTAGGCTCTTACCTGCGAAGAAACGGTTTTGGAAAGGGCGACGGCAACAATCGTCGGCGCTATAAGGTGGCTGTCAACCTCTGACAACCTCTGACAACCTCAAACAGGTTGCAAACCCTTTGTAGCAGGGAGTTTTGTCAACCTGACAACCTATTTATCGAAATTTATATCATTATGAAATTCAAACTGAAGAAAGAAACCAAGCCGACACTCACGACGTTCAGCATGTATAAGGCAGTGACGGTACACACTCAGACCATTGAGACCAGCCAAATATTAAAAGAGGTATGCGAGAATAATCCCATCAGCGAGGGCACGGTCACAGCTGTCGTCTGGAAGTTAGCGCAAGTCATCAACCGCCATCTCCGCGAGGGCGACAAGGTGCGTCTTCGCGACTTTGGCCTCCTGAAACTGGAAATTGAAAGCGAAAAGGTGGACCGTCCTGAGGACTTCAAGCCCCGCAAGCACATTAAGGGCGTCCGCCTCCACTTCCTCCCCGAGAGCGACAAAGGCAAGCCCGAACTCTACAAGGGCATCAAGTTCGAGAAGCTGAAGTGAATTACACAAAAGGGACTTTTTGTGTACATATTATATGTCCTGCTCCAAATTGAACTATGAAGCAGGACATAAAAGATACGTGTCAACAGTCAAAGATGACCTCAATTGTTAAAATGATCTATTTTGCACGTGCACTATTACTAGCAGGCAGTGCCAGCCAAGTGTAAAAATTCTTAAATATCACACGTTTGTGATTCACATTTTTGTGAAATTGCCTTCTTTTTATTATCTTTGTCCTCAAATTCAGTAAGTTATGGAGAAGAGCTTTGTCTATGGAGACTGGCTATATCGTCAGCCATTTCGAGCGAGCTGGTCGGTCTATTTCTGAACAGATGGTTACGAAAATTTGTGAGTTGGTAGATCATTATCCTTCATACGTGCAACATCTGGCTTCCATCGTTCTAAGCCATACACCTCAAGGGGGAATAGCAACGGAGGAACTATTGCCTTTGGTTCAGACAACGTTTCCTGTAAATAAGAAAATGAAGAGAGAAATAATACTATTTGCCCTATTGGGCATGATGATGATGGCCAATGCCCAGCCTGAGAGGCTGTTGGGCGGTGATGTGTCGCTGTTGCCGAGTTATGAGCAGCAGGGCACGGTGTACAAGGACTTTGACGGGCGGCAGGTGAAGTTGCTTCCTTTCTTTAAACAGCAGGGCTGGAACGCCATCCGGGTGCGGCTGTTCGTTGACCCGCAGAATGCGCCGGAAGGCCATAAGGGCGAGGGCGTCTGTCAGGATCTGAACTATGTCATCGGCCTGTGCCGCCAGATCAAGAAGGCTGGCATGAAGGTGATGCTCGACTTCCACTACAGCGACACCTGGGCAGACCCTGGCAAGCAGTTCACGCCGAAGCGGTGGGAAGGCTGCGACAGAAGGGCGATGACCGACAGTGTCTATGCCTATACGAAAGCTTCATTGCAAGCCATGAAGAAGGCTGGCATATCGCCGGAACTGATACAGGTGGGCAATGAGATTACCAACGGTATGCTGTGGCCTACAGGTAAACTGTACCCCAAGGGGGACAGCAATTCGACAACAGAAGAGCGATGGGACATCCTCTGCGGTTTCCTCGAGGCTGGCTGCAAGGCCTGCCGCGAGGTCTGTCCGAAGGCACAGATTATCATTCACACTGAGAAGGCGGGCGACTGGGGCATCACCCGTAATTACTACACGCAGCTGCGCCGACACGGTATCGATTACGACATCATCGGCCTCTCCTACTATCCCATGTGGCACGGCACTGTCCCCAATCTGGGTAAAACTCTCGATAACCTCAACTGGCTCTTCCCAGACAAGCCCGTAATGATCGTTGAGGCTGCGGCCTACTACTCTCACGAGCGCGACCCATGGGCTAAGCCCGATCAGTATGCCGAGTTCTATCCCATCTCAGTGGAAGGACAGACACAGTTCACCCGTGAACTTGTGGAAGAGCTCAACCGTCATCACAACGTGACGGGGCTCTTCTGGTGGTTCCCAGAGGAGAATGCCTTCGGCAATACAGTGACAAAGGGCTGGCTGAACCGCGGTCTCTTCGACAACCACACAGGTAAAGCCCTCCCTGCCATGAAAGAATTCGGGAAGTTCAGACACTAACCACTATTTCTTGGGGATCAAGGGAGCGGGGCCGTCCTGCGTCGGAGTGACGGGGATGATGCGGCCCTGCTTGTCGAATGACAGGCGGTCGATGCATACCTCGCGGTGGATGCCAGGGTCACGGTTTACGAAGTGCTTGTTGATGCGGTGGTAGACGATGTACCACTCGTCCTTGCCAGGAATCTGCAGGATGCTGTTGTGGGCCGTGCCGTAGATCTTGTCCTCGGGCTTCTGCTTGATGACCAGATAATTGTTCTCGTCGAGGCTGATGGGGCCAAGGGGTGATTTAGAAGTGCCGTAGCAGACGTGGTAGTTAGGTGAGCCCGTATCATCCACTGACCAGAGGAAATAATAGGTACCCTTGCGGTAGAACACATAGGCTCCCTCGCGGAAGGCCCATGTCTGCAAGTTGCCACCCTCTGGCGTAAGATGGGTGATGGTCTCCTTCTTTACGCTGAGCATATCATCGTTGAGCTCAGCTCCAGCCATGAAGCCGTTACCCCAGTAGAGATAGTGTTTGCCCGTCTTCGGATCCGTGAAGACATCCACATCGATGGCTTGTCCGCCACGGGCTGCAGCAGGACGATCGGCATCAGTGATGATGGGGGCACCGCTGTCAACGAACGGACCAGTAGGACTGTCGCTGACGGCCACGCCGATCTCCTTGCGATTGCTCTTGGGATTGTGGGCTGAGAAATAGAAGTAGTACTTATACGAGCCGTCCTTCTGTTTCACCTCTTCGATACACGGTGCCCAGGCGTTGCCTGTAGCCCACTTCACCTGGTCGCCCTTTACGTCAAGCATCTTGCCCTCGTCCGTCCAGTCGATAAGGTTCGTTGACGAGAAGACGCTGAAGTCATGTCCGCCCCAGCCTGGTGTGCCGTCGGTGGTGCTGTAGATGTAGTATTTCTTGGTCTTGTTGGAGTAGAGCACCTCGGGATCTGCGTGGAAACCCTCCAGGATGGGCTGCTTGTAATTGGCGAACGCCTTCAGCAGCCGTTCCTTCTCAGCGCGGGTGATGGGGATGATGGTGCCGTGACGGGGCGTGAACTTACCTTTCGTCTCAGTGTTCTGCACAAACTGGAAGGTCTTCAGGTCCTCCGACTTGCAGAACTGGTAGTGGCCATTGCCGTAGCAGTCGTACATGATAATCCACGACTTGCCGTCGATGGTCTTGCAGACGCCGACGCCCTCTACGGCCTCCTTGGTCTGCTCCACGTGGCCGTCTACCATCTGCCACTTGTCAGTCAGCTGCTTGGCCACGGCCTGATAGATGCCACGGCCTGATTCCTGCTTATAGAAGAGATGATAGAGCTGATCAGCCTCATTATAGACGATATCACCGTCGATGGTGGCGTTGCCTGCATCGAAGAGCCAGCGCGGTTCACCCTCCAGGTCGGTAAAATCCTTGTTGGCATACTGATAGTAGATCTTGTCGTATGATCCTGGGTCACTGGTGCGCAGGGAATAGAACACCATATACTTGCCGGCCTTGTGGTCGTAGATGGTCTCTGGTGCCCAGACACGGATGACATTCTTCCAAGTTTTCGTATAGCGGGTGGGGAAGTTGATGGTGGAATGCTGCCAATTGATAAGGTCCGTTGACTTCAGCAACACCATACCGCGGTTGCTCGACCATCCCAACGAGGAACGCATGTCGGTAACCACCATATAGAAGGTCTTGCCGTCCTCGCAGCGCAGGATATGAGGGTCACGCACGCATTGGGTCAGGGCGATGGTGTCGCTCTCGATGACGGGTGCCCCGTTGTTCAGCGGCGTGAAGTTATAGCCGTCGTCACTCAGGGCGTAGCAGATTTGCTCGTCCTCAGGAGCATTGCTGTTGAAATACGTGAAGAGGTAGGCCACCATCTCATTCGGGTCCTTCGGCTCTTCCACTGGGGCGGTCTTTTTCTTGCCAGCACACATGGGATTTACGACTGCTGCAAGGAGCAGCACTGTCAGTAGGATCTTGATTTTGTTCATCGTTCTTTTGTTTTAGTTTGTATTTTTGGTGCAAAGATACAAATATTTTTGCAAACATACAACTACTTTAGTGAAGAACTTATTCTAGAATCCAAAGAAGCGGCACGTGCAACCGTTTGCACGGCGTAACGTGCATATTTATAGTCGTTTGTAGAATCACCTAATGGCTTTTTTTGTATTTTTGCACCAAAATCAACAATCAAGATAACAAAATAGGCGTATGCAAAGACTCTACACAACACTCATTTCACTGTTTATAACCCTCGCCACGATGGCACAGGGCTGGCCTGAGAACTATGGCGGCGTCATGATGCAGGGTTTTTATTGGGATAGCTATCCCGATAGTAAATGGACTGTTCTTGAAAGCCAAGCTGAAGAACTGTCGCAGTATTTTGATCTTATATGGGTGCCAAACTCAGCGTATGCCAATGCCCTTAGTAATAATATGGGCTATCATCCTGTCTATTGGTTTGACCACAAGAGCGCTTTCGGTACAGAAGCTGAACTGCGCTCAATGATCAACACTTTCAAGCAGAAGGGTGTAGGTGTTATAGAGGATGTGGTGATTAACCATCGTGCCAGTGTGAATAGTGACTGGCTAAATTTCCCTGCTGAGACTTGGAAGGGTGAAACATATAAACTGACGGCTGCAGACATCTGTCAGGACGATGAAGCGAAAGACAATGGCTATAAACCTACGGGAGCCAAGGATACCGGCCAGAATTGGGGTGGTGCACGCGACTTGGATCATACCGGTGAGAACGTGCAGAAAAATGTCAAGGCCTATCTGAACTTCCTGCTCAATGACCTCGGCTATGTGGGATTCCGCTATGATTTCGTGCTGGGCTATGCCGCCAAATATATCGGTCTCTATAACACAGCCACCAACCCCACCTACTCTGTTATGGAGTGTTGGGAAGATCTCAGCACTATCAAAAAATGGATTGAAGGAAGCAAGGTAGATGGTGTTATCCAGAGTGCAGCCTTCGATTTCCCCATGAAATTTAATATTAACAGCGCTTTCTCCAATGGTGGCAACTGGAATAAACTCGAGAATTCCAATTTGACGACACAAAGTGGCTACGATCGTTATTCGGTTACTTTTGTGGACAATCACGATACTGGTCGGCCTGGTGAGAGCCCGCTCTATGCCAACGTGGATGCCGCCAACGCCTATATTCTCACGATGCCTGGCACACCTTGTGTCTGGTTACAACACTGGTTAACCAGCAAGAAAGCGATTAAGAAGATGATTGCTGTACGCAAAGCAGTAGGTTTGACTAATCAGAGTGAGATCATCAATAAAGGCGTAACAGGTAATGGTTATGTCCTCCATGTGAAGGGTAACAATGGCAATGTACTACTACTGTTAGGTAGTCCGACGACAGAAACCTATGGTTATAAGCTGGCAACAGAGGGAACCAACTATCAGCTATATGTAAGCGATGGTGTTGACCTTACTAAGGTTGAGGCTGTCGACAAGGAGTCTGATAGTTTTGTTGTTCCAGAATTCTGTCAGGTTAACGATGGTGAGATTTGTGCTTTCTTTGAGGCACCCAATTCCTGGACTACTGTAAAGTGCTGGGCATGGGACGAAAAAGGAAACTATACGGGTGGAACCTGGCCTGGTGCGGCCTGCACAAAGGTAGGAACCAACAACGACAAGACTGTTTGGAAATGGACTTGGGATAATTCTTATACAGGTTCAGCTGCCACCAGTCCTACACAGATTATCTTCAACAATGATAACAAGGGTAGCCAGACCTCAGACCTTGATTTCAAGAATGGCGGCTATTACAATCAGGCAGGAGCCCTGCAAGGCGTTGTCTCCGGCATCCAGAAGATATCTGTCGACGCAGAGTTGTCTAACAAGGTCTACACCCTCGACGGACGACTTGTGCGCACCGATGGCAACCTGAATGGTCTGCCGAAGGGTGTCTACATCGTCGGTAATAAGAAATATGTACTTAAATAGTTAATACTTTGGTTTGACAACAGCGCGGACGACAAACCAGCAGTGCATCAGGAATGTCTGCAGCCGTCCGTAATGGCTCTCCATCACCTTGTAGCGCTCCACCAGCGACTCTCGGTGATGGATTGTCGTTTGTCCCTCCTGGGTATAGTTGGCCACCACCGTATGGAGGTTCAACAACGGCACATTCTCCTTCTTGGCGGCCTTCATGATGCGGATACACCAGTCGACGTCAGCCGAATAGCGGTATTTCTGATTATAGGGTGTGGCAATGGCAAAATCCGTGCGGGCATAGAAGGCCTGGTGGCAGACGAGCATACCCTGACGGAACGATTTCCATGTGAGTTTTTCTGGCGGAGCCAGCCGACGATGGTGCAGAAAGTGTCCCTCACCATCCACGATGTCCGTATCGCCGTACAGTACGGCAGGCATGCCGCCAACGGCGACTGCCTGCTGTACAATGTGGCTGACGGTGTAAGGGGTAGGGAGGAAGTCACCCGCATTGAGAAAACAGACGTAGTCGCCGTCGATGGAGCGCAGTCCTTTGTTCATCGCATCGTAGATACCCTCGTCAGGCTCTGATGTCACCTGCACCCTGTGTCCGTTCTCTGCCGCATTCGATCGCTCGATATAGTCGTTGACCATCGCCAGCGTGCCGTCTGTCGAGGCACCATCTATGATCAGGTGGACAATCTCAGGATAGTCCTGCCGCAGCACACTGTCGAGTGTGCGCTGCAATACTTTCTCCGCATTATAGGTAATGGTGACGTAGGTGATGGAAACCATTGTTTGTAGTTTATTGTTTACAGTTTATAGTTTATAGTTTACAGTTTATAGTGTTTGAAGGCCATCGCCTGCTGGTAGATTTCAAGGTATTTCAGGGCTACGCTCTGCTGCGAGTAGTTCTGCATCACATGATGGATGCACTGCCGGCTCAGCGCGTCGTAATCTGCCTCCTCCAATATCCAACGGATACCTGCTGCCAGATCCTCCGAATGACGATACTCTGCCACGTAGCCGTTCTTCCGATGGGCAATCTCCTCCGGAATTCCTCCCACCTTGAAGGCGACGCAGGGCACGCCGCAGGCCATCGCCTCCATGATGGTGTTCGGCAGGTTCTCCGACAGCGACGGCAGCACGAACACATCGACGGCATTATACACATCCACGATACGATGCTCGTCGTTGACATAACCCAACGGATGCGTCTTCATCGGCAGCTGATCCACCACCTCTTCGGCATGTCCGCCCAGGATGACCACCTCACAAGGTGTCTGACACTTTGTGTGCAGTTCGTGGCAGGCCTCGATGAGATAGCTCATGCCCTTGTTCTCGTTGGTGACGCGTTGCGAGGCGAAGAGAATCAGTTTCTTGTCAAGCGGCAGTCCGAGTCGTTTCCGTGCCTCCTGCCTGTCACCTTTCTTATAGATATGCGTGTCGATGGGGTTGGGGATGCTCGTGATCTTCTGTCCCCTCAACAGTGCACTGGCCTTAGCCTCCGACTCCAGCCAGCGGCTGCAGGCCACATAGTAGATGTTCTCGTCGTCCGTTATGCGCTGTTTCTTCTGCCAGACGCGAGCTGCAAGGTCGTTACTTCCGCCGCCCCCAGGCAGATACTTGCAGTGGTGACACTTGCTGGTGAAGTAGCGGCAGCCGAGCGTCACGTGGCAGATGGCGGTAGCAGGCCAGATGTCGTGCATCGTCCACACCACGGGTTTGCCGCTGCGCAGGATCTTGCGGATGCCGTTCAATGAGAGCATTCCCTGGTTGATCCAGTGCAGATGGATGACGTCGGCCTCCTGGAACTCCCGTAGCTTCGTGATGTCAGACCCTGTGTTGGCGATGTCCAGTTCGAAGAGGCGCTTGCGTGAGAAGTGCAGGCGGCAGAAGATGACCAGCCGCTCCCAGAGGAAATACCAGTGGAGTAAGGGCGACTTGGGTAGTCCGACTACCGTCAGGATGTCTGTCTCCTTGTCGCGCACGAGCATCTTGGCCTTCACGCCATTGTTGTTCAGCGCCTTCATCAGCCGGTTGGCAGCCACAGCAGCTCCCCCCGACCGCTCGCTCGTATTCACAATCAGCACCCTCATCACTCTTCACTCCTCACTTTTCACTCTTCACTTTTCACTTCTCACTTCTCTTCGCTTCTTTGGCCTTGCGCTTTGCTTCCTTTTCGGCTTCCTTAGCCTTGCGCTTTGCTTCTTTGGCAGCCTCCTTGGCCTTACGCTTTGCTTCCTTGGCCAGTTCCTTCTCACGCTTCTTCTGCTCCTTCTGCAGACGCTTCAGCTCCTTGGCACTCTCCTTGGCAGCCTCTTTCTCGCTGGCAGCCTCCTCCTTCACCTTTATCGACTCCTCGAGTTTCTCGCGAAGCATCTCCTTGTCGAAGGTGAACACATGGCCGAACATACCCAGCGAGAGCGTCTTGTCCTCGCCCTCTAAGCGCACGTGCGTAGTATTAAAGAGGTAGTAGTTGTCAACTTTCAACTTCGAGTTCAGTGCCGTCTCGACGGTTTTTACGATGACACCCTTGCCCAGCTTGGCCAGTACGTTGTCACCCAGCTTGTTGACAGCCTCTTCCTCCACATACTCATTGATGGCCTCCATCATGGCCTCCTTGTGTTTCTGCTTGTCAGGAACGGTCAGCACCATGAGTATGGCCACCAGCAGCAGAATGATAATTACCATTAATTTCTTCATAACCTTAATACTTGTTTCCTTTTGGGTGGCAAAGTTACACTAAGTTCTGCAAAAAACAAAGGAAAAAGAGTAATTATTTAGTGTTTTCGCACACAAAGGCTTGATTTATGTCAAGAATGATGGATTTTTATACACTTATTTCCATAAAAGTCTTGCAATATTGCAAATTTCATTGTAATTTTGCAGCGTCAAAAGGTTAATAGATTGTTTTAGGTTAGTAGTAATATTTATAGTTTTAGGTTTTTAGTTATTGGTAAAAGAAAGTTTTCAACTGTAGGATAACAGGAGGTCGCTGTGAAGCTCCCTTTTAAACTTTCAAATTTTTAGCTCTTGTGAGCTGAAAATTTCTTTTAGAGAAAAGGATTTTTAGTTAAACATAGGCTTTTTTGATGCCGCAGCTCGCGAGAGTCGCGGCATCTTTCTTTTTGGTCTTTTCTCAGTCTTTATCGATGAGGACGACGGCGTAGGCGGAGATGCCTTCCTCGCGGCCAGTGAAGCCGAGGCGCTCGGTGGTGGTGGCCTTGATGGAGATGTCATCAACGTCGCAGCCGATGACGCTGGCCATTGTCTCCTTCATCTGGGGGATATGGGGATTCATCTTCGGACGCTCGGCACAGATGGTGGCGTCGATGTTGACGAGGTGGTAGCCCTTGGTGGCGATGAGGTCGATAGTCTTGCGGAGGAGGATCTTGCTGTCGATGCCGTCGGTCTCGGCAGCGGTATCAGGGAAGTGGTAGCCGATGTCGCGCATATTGGCGGCGCCGAGGAGGGCATCGCAGACGGCATGAAGCAGCACGTCAGCATCGCTGTGGCCCAGCAGTCCCTTACTATGTTCTATCTTGATGCCGCCCATCCAAAGGTCGCGGCCTTCCACCAACTGATGGACATCGAATCCAAAGCCAACACGTATCTTCATTATTTGAAGAGGTCTTTGATGCCGTCCATGTCGAAGGCAAGGGTGAAACGGAGAGTCTGGTCAAGAGGGTTCGAGCGGGCCGTGGAGATGACGTAACCCACGTCGAGCGAGAAGACACTCATGCGGAAGCCGCCACCCACGGTGAAGTATTTCAGGTTACCCTTCGACTCTGCCTGATGGTGGTAGCCAGCACGTAGCGAGAACTGGTCGTGATAGACATACTCGGCACCGATGCTCCACTGTATCTCCTCCAACTCTTCCTTAAAACCGCCAGGGGCATCGCCGAAGCTCTTGAAGATACCACTGATACCGCTGACATCGCTATACTCGCGGCGCACACGGTCCTGATAGTCGGTGTTCGACTCGCCTTCCTCCTGCTTAGGTACCGTAGGCACCAGGAGCTTGTTGGCATCGGCGGAGATGGAGAAGCGGTTATACTCGTCAACGGGAATCATCAGTGAGGCGCCGAGGCGCAGGTTGGCAGGGAGGAACTGGCTCTCCTCATCGCCGTAGAAGGAGATCTTCGAGCCCACGTTGGAGATGTTCATTCCGAGGCCCAGTTGACACTCGCGACTGCCCATCATCAGGTAGTTGTTGTAGTACATGGCCAGGTCGGCGGCGAAGGCCGAGGCCGGCTTCGAGTCCTCGCTGTAGTCGTAGCGCAGGTCGCTGTAGATCCAGCGGATGGCAGCTGCCAGGGCGAACTTCTCGCTGAGCATCATCGAATAGGCCACGTCGAGCGACATCTCGTAGGGCTTGACGGTCATGTCGGTGGCACCGTAGTCGGTATAGACCTCACCCAAAGAGAAATAGCGCAACGAGCCTGACAGGGCTGAATAGTCGCCGATGCGGTAGTAGCCGGCGAGGTAGGCCAGGTCGATGTCGCCAACGATCTTGCGCAGCCAGGGGGTGTAGTTGAGTGCCACGCCTGCACGGCTGATGCAGAAGGGATACTTGGCGGGGTTCCAGTACTGCGAGTTGACGTCGGGGTCGGTAGCGGCACCCACGTCGCCCATACCTGCCGCACGGGCATCGGGGGCGATGGTCTGTGAGATGACGGCGTGCTCAACGGGGTTGAACATCATCTGGCCGTCATCGTCCTGAGCGAAAGAAGTGAGAAGTGAAAAGTGAAAAGTGAAGAGCATCACGATCACTCTCAGCATCCACGTGTTTCTGTTATTCTGTCTGTTCATACTTTCTAATAACGTTATTTTGTGTCTATTTATTGCCTGCAACAATCAGTTTCTTGGCCTGAGAGGCCTGTCCACCTCCATCGCTGCTGACGGAGATGCGGTAGATATAGACCCCAGTCATCAGGGGACGTCCGCCGCTGATGGTGAGATCCCAGTCGAGGAGATAGGTATTGCCGCTGGCCACGCCCGACTCCCTGTGTTGCCACAGCTGGCGGCCTGCCGTGTCGTAGATGTCCAACTGGACATCGATCTGTGAGCCTGCCCTGTCGTGGGTGATGATGAAGGTGGTATTGCCGCTGGCAGGATTGCGCATACAGTCGATGCTGATGCTGCCGGCCTCGCCCTTCACCACCTCGAAAGTCAGCTCCGTCGTTGAGGAGTTGTTCATCACGTCCCAGGCACGGAAGAGCAGCTTG